>ERZ772917.1732-NODE-1732-length-11945-cov-10.447855_pt1 | contig 11945 bp, 9 predicted proteins | sample MGYA00511187_ERZ772917 | MGnify/ENA primary metagenome ERZ772917 (study PRJEB29015, sample SAMEA2737925) | human oral metagenome | biome: human oral; feature: human-associated habitat; material: dental | place: China | collected 2012 ... | reverse complement strand
CGAAGTGACCGTTCACCGAGTCCCACTCCAGGAGGGTGGCGAGTGTCCCGGCGTCTGTGAGGTCGTTGACGGCAACGACCTCAACGTCAGCGCCACCGGCCAGGGCGGCGCGCAGGTAGGTGCGTCCGATGCGGCCGAAGCCGTTGATGCCGATACGAGTAGTCATGATTCCTCTCCTTCGGATGCGGTGCGACGATCGGCTCCGGCGTCCGCCGGCGCCGAGGTCGAGGGGCTGGGCGAGACCGCGGCCTCGATGGTCGCGCCGGCCGGGGCGGCGCCCGCGGCCAGACGAAGCAGATCGAGAACGCCCTGGCGAGCGGCGTCGCAAGGATCGGGGTCCTGCTGGGCGATGGCCAGGACGTATCCGCCCTGGAAGACGGCGGCGACGGTGTACGCCAGCCGATCGGCGTCGAGCTCGGCGGGCAGCTCGCCGGCGGCGATGGCCGCCTCGATGACGGCGGTCAGCCTCCGGTGGGTCTCGTCGAACGTCTGAGCGACAGGCGCACAGAACTCGTCGTCGGTCATCACAGCCCTGTCCTGAACCATCCGCCCCGCCCGGCAGCCCTTGAGCGTCTGGCGGGTCATGGCGATGTAGGCGGTCACGGCATCAAGGAGCTCGTCGGCGCTGTCGAGCACGGCGGTCACGGCATCGGCGTGCGCCCGGCAGTTGCGCCACAGTGCCGCGAGCCCGAGATCGCGCTTGGTCGGGAAGTAGTGGTACATGCTCCCCTGGCCGACGCCCGAGAGCTCGCGGACCTCCCGTGGACTGACGGCACTGTAGCCGTTCCTCCACATCAGCTCGCACATCGCCTCAAGCAGCCTCTCTCTGGAACCCATGGCATGGGTGTACATACCTTTAGGTACAACATGGTGGTGGTCTCCGTCTCAGAAATGGCGGACACGCCGCGGGCAGGATCCTCACCGCTCGCGGGACCGCAACGACCTGGCGTCGGCGTAGCCCACCGCGCGGGCGGACGCCTCCCACGTCGCCCCCTGCTCGTGGAGCTGCTCCGCCCGCTCGACGCACACGGCCCGGACGTAGGCCCGCGGCGTCATGCCGGTGGCGCTGACGAAGTGGCGCGCCAGGGTCCTGCCGCTCACCGACAGGCGCCGTCCCAGGGCCCGGAGCGTCTGCGGCGGCTGGCCGGGGTCGTCGAGGATGTCCTGCGCGCGGTGGACCAGGTCGTCCATATGGTCGCGGTGGGCGAACATCACCGTGCGCTGCGAGGCGGACCCGGGGCGCCAGGCGGGCACGACGAGCGCACGGGCCACCCGGGCGGCGAGCGCGGGACCGTGGTCGTGCGCAACGAGGTGCAGGGCCAGGTCGATGCCGCTGGCGATTCCCGCCGAGGTGTGCAGCCTGCGCCCGCACGTGAACAGGACGTCCTGCAGAACTGCGGACTCCGGGGTACCGCGCCAGCTCCCCGATGAGGTCGTGGTGGGTGGTCGCGGCGCGGCCCGCGAGAACCCCCGCGTGCGCCAGTGCGAGGGAGCCGGCGCACACGGAGGCGAGGTGGCCGCCGTTGTCCCAGTGCTCGCAGATCCGCGTGAGCATCCTGCGGGAGAACGGCTCCGCCGCGGTCCGGTCCGTCCGGGTCCTCCACCCGGGCACCAGGACGAGGTCCCGGGGATCCAGGTCGGGCCACTGCGACGGGGCGCTCATCCCCAGGCCCTGGTGCGAGGCGGTGGTCGGGCGCTCGGACACGTACCCGACGTCATAACGGGCGCCGATGTCGGCGGCGTTGACGAAGACCTGGGCGGGCCCGGCCACGTCCATGAGGTGCACCTCCTCGGGCAGCACGATCAGGACACGGCGGGTGGGTCCCACGGGGTCAGCCTCCCACCACCTGGTCGACGGTGGTGATCGTGGCGAACCGTCCGGACAGGGCGGCCGCGGTGCGAGCGACCACCTCCTCGGCGGAGAGCACCCCCGATCCGTCGGCCAGGGCGAGTGAGTGGGTGGCGGTGGCGTCGATGACCACCTCGACCTCGTAGCCCATGTCGCCGGCCAGGCGGGCGGTGGTCTCCACGCACTGCTCGGTGCGGATGCCGGCCAGGCGCAGTCGGCGCGCTCCGCGGCGGGTGAGCTCCCGGGCGAGGTTGGTCGTGGTGAAGGCGCTGTGGCTGGTCTTGGTGACCATGACGTCCCCGTCCCGGGCCTCCAGGCCCGGCTGCAGGGTGACCATGCCGGTCTCGGGGTCGAAGGGGCCTCCGCTGCCGGGGGCCGAGTGCAGGACCCAGACGAGCTGGTCGCCCCGGGCGCGCGCGTGATCGACCAGGCGGCCCGCCCGCTGCACGATGTCCGGTGCGGAGATGCCCGCCCATGAGGGCAGGAGGCGGAAGGAGTCCTGGACGTCGATGACGAGGAGTGCTGTGCTCATGGCCCGAGCCTGCTCCCGCAGCCGCACGGGGAGAAGGGCGCGAGAGGACCCGGACCGGAACGATCAGGACAGGCGGGCCGCCGCCAGGATCCTGTCGCCGGCCTCAGCACCTGTTTCGGCACCCGTTTCAATGCCCGTTGCTGAGGATGGCGTGACCGATGAGCTGGTCGATACGGCGGACGTCGACTCCCCTGCCGAGCTTGATCTTGATGTGACCGGCTCGCGTCCACAGCTCGATCTCGGCGTTGAGGTCGAGGGTCCCCGCATTCTCCGAGGACCACATGTTGATGGCGGAGTAAGGCAGGGAGTACATCTCGACCTTCCTGCCGGTCAGGCCCTGGGAGTCCTTCACGATGAGCCGCTTGGAGGTGAAGATTGCGGTGTCACGGAAGGTTCGGAAGGCCGCCCAGGGCTGCTCATCCCGCACGAGCAGCTGGCCAACATCCTGGGGGATCGGCACCTCCGCCTGGAACGTCCATGCCGTGATCGCCGCAGTCTCCATGAGGCCTCGTTCGCGCTCGGGGCGGCACCATCTGCCGCCGACGGCGTGATGCTAGCAGGTCAGATCCCTGCCGGCACCGCGCAGGGAGCCGATGCAGACTCAATGGTCCTCGAGAACGTGCAGGGCCTCCAAAAGAGCTTCATCGTGCCCAACCACGCCCACACGTGCCCGCAACCATGCCCACGGTGGGGACTCGACCACCGGGCATACCCCCGGTCAGGCCGGGGCCCCCACGCGCAGGGTGGGGATGCCCAGGCTCACCGGGGCGGTGTCCGGCTCCGGTGAGGCGCAGGCCTCGGTCCGGCGGCGCTCCCAGGCGTCCCCGGCCCGGGTGCGGCGCACCTCGAACAGGGTCGGGCCGTCGTCGTACCAGACGCGGTCGCCCGCACCCAGCGCATCGTTGGCGGACCGCTCCCGGGCGCCGACCGCCTCCCCGCAGCGGGCGGAGTCGGCGATGAGGTTGTGCGGGGCTCCGTGGGTGACGCGCACGGTCACCATGTCCCCGGGGCGCGGGGCGCCCGCGGCGTAGTCATCGGCCGCGACACCGGCCGGCAGGGCGATGTGCACCAGCCGGTTGTCCGCCGCGCGCCCGGAGATCCGGGCGGTGGCCGCGTCGCGGCGCCCCTCGCCCTCGGCGACGAGCACCTCGACTCTCCGCCCCTCCTGCTTGACGTTCTCCTCGTGGGAGATCCTGCGCACCAGCTCGTCCAGACGGCGGTAGCGGTCCTTGACCACCTCGACGGGGACCGCGGGCAGGTCCGCGGCGGGCGTGCCCGGACGGGGCGAGTACTCGAAGGTGTAGGCGGAGGCGAAGCGGGCCCGCTCCACCACGTCGAGAGTGGCAGCGAAGTCCTCCTCGGTCTCACCGGGAAAGCCGACGATAATGTCGGTGGTGATCGCCGCGTCGGGCAGGTTGGCGCGCACCTCGTCCAGGATCCGCAGGAACTTCGCGCTGCGGTAGGAGCGGCGCATGGCCCGCAGGACCCGGTCGGACCCGGACTGCAGCGGCATGTGCAGGCTGGGCATGACCTGCGGGGTGGCCGTCATGGCGTCGATGACGTCGCTGGTGAAGGCCGCCGGGTGGGGGCTGGTGAAGCGCACCCGCTCAATGCCCTCCACCGCCCCGGCCGCCCGCAGCAGCTTGGCGAAGGCGCCCCGGTCCCCGAAGCCCACCCCGTAGGAGTTGACGTTCTGGCCCAGCAGGGTCACCTCGGTGACGCCGTCGGCGGCGACGGCCTCGATCTCGGCCAGGACCTCCCCGGGGCGGCGGTCGCGCTGCCTGCCGCGCAGGGAGGGGACGATGCAGAAGGTGCAGGTGTTGTTGCAGCCGACGGCGATGGACACCCAGGCGGCGTAGGCGGACTCGCGGCGGGTGGGCAAGGTGGAGGGGAAGACCTTGAGGGACTCCTCGATCTCGACGGCGGCCTGCGCGTTGTGGCGGGCGCGCTCAAGCAGGGCCGGCAGGACGTCGAGGTTGTGGGTGCCGAAAACGACGTCGACCCAGGGGGCGCGCTCGACGATGCCCTCCCCCATCTGCTGGGCCAGGCAGCCGGCGACGGCGATCTGCATGCCGGGGCGCTCGCGCTTGACGGCGGCGAGCTGGCCGAGGTTGCCGAACAGCCTGTTGGCGGCGTTCTGACGCACCGAGCAGGTGTTGAGGATGACGACGTCGGCACCGCCGTCGCCCGCCTCGGTGGCGCGCGCCGCGGCCTCGGGCACGTCCTCGACCCGCCGGTAGCCGGCGTCCTCAAGGAGGCCGGCCATGTGCTCGGAGTCGTGGACGTTCATCTGGCAGCCGAGCGTGCGCACGTGGTAGGTGCGCGGCGCGGAGCCGCGGGCGTCAAGTCGGAGGGCGGTGGTGTCAAGGGTGGTCATCGCCTGGCAGTGTAGAGGAGGCGGGGAGCGCCCCTGGCGCTCCCCCTGCAAGCATGATCGCGGGGTGGTCAAGCAGATCTGCAAGATCGCCACGGACAGTCATGCCGGCCGCAGCAGTCGCTCTTATCGCGCTCACCGTCTGGGACTGATGCGCCGCGCGACCCGTCCGGCTGCCTGGCTCCCCGAGAGCCTGAGGAGCACTCGCGTCCCAGGTCCTAACCGAGATCGCGGAGGAGCCTCTCGGACAGCTCGGCGGACAGGGGCATCCTGTCGATCGAAGGCATCGGATCCGGCACGGACAGGGCGCCGTCAGCGCAGTCGAAGGCCGCCCCCGGGTCATCGGTGCCGACGTCGCCCCTGAAGATGATGCGGCGCGCCCAGCTCCCCGATCGCGCCTGCTCCAGGACGCCACGGACATCGGCGACCTGAAGGGGACCGCTGCGCCCCTCGGAGCCGCTCTCGATCAGCACCGACGCACCGGGGGCCAGGTCCCGCACGGTGAGGTCTGTCCAGCCGGCCTCCCAGGCCTTGTCGGAGAGGCCGTCGATCGGCAGGGCGGACAGGTCCCCGCCGGCCCGCATCTCGATAGTGGCCGTGAGGCGGCCCAAGGCGACCTGCTTGAAGAGCATGCTCGTGGGCAGGTTCGCGGGCGCTGCGAGCATCCAGCTGACGCGCCAGCCCCCGCCGTCCGGCACCGCCTGAGGAGCGGGCTCTCCCCCGAGGTAGCAGGACAGGGTGTCGTCGGTAATGTCGACCTGGCCCGCTCCATCGACGAGCACGGGGACGGCGATCGCCACGCACGCCTCGAGACGGGCCGAGTCAGTGATGCTCGTGAGGCCGGCCGTGAGGACCTGGTCCTCGTCCCCGCCGGCCCATCGCAGATCGACATGGACGGACAGGCCCTCACCGCCGGTGATCTCGTCGGTGACCTCCGCGTGGAGCCCGGTGAGGAAGGCGCCCATGTCCTCCGCAGTGGCGTCGCCCTCCTCCGGTCCGCGATAGAGGACGACCCTGGAGGCGACGCCGAAGCCCTCGAGCCTGACTGTGGCAGCAAGGTTCTGGGAACGGGCGTACGCCTCGACGGCGTCCCGCAGGGGCTCAACACCGGCAGCGGGCGTAGGAAGCGGTGGCAAGACGCACCCGCACCCCTGATGCCACGGGGGTCGGAGAATCCCCCGGCTCACGGCGACCGCCCCGACCCCCGCAGCACCGAGGAGGGCCACACCGCCGACCAGGGCGGCCCGTCGTCCCACCCGAGATGCGCCGGTACGTCCAGGCCTGTGGGAGGGCCCGTCATGAGAACGGCTCGAGACAGGCCGACGGCCAGCGTCAGTACTCATGATACGGACGATACCGAACCTCAGGATCGCCAACGAGGGGCGCTTCCCCATCCAGGGCCCGGACGACTAGTTCCAACGCGGCGCGGATCCGAAGCTCCCAACCGCTTCCAGGGACAGGCGCGCGACCTCGGGCAGCACCAACTGCGACCACACGCGGCGGAGCGCAACCGCGCCGAGCAGAGTCTCCCGACCCGCGCTCGCGCCCTCCCGCGTAGTCGCTCCCGCGTAGTCGCTCAGTACGCGGCCCGCAACAGGCCCGGCCAGCCGAGGTCGAGGGCCCGCCTGACGTCCGCCGCGGGCTGCGACCCCTCAAAAAGGTGGCTCCCACGCACTTTTAAGGCGTTCGCCGATCCTGGGCGCAGCGGGGAACGGCGTGATTCCGCGGTTCTGCGGCGAAAGCGGGGCGGGGGCCGGTGCTAAAAGTGCGTGGGAGCCACCTTTTCCGACCGATGTCCGCCTCTCGGGTGTCCCGGAGCGCCCCGGAGGATTGATGGAGGCCCGGCGACGGGCCCCGCTGAGCCCCTTGAACCGATCTCGGGCCGGAGAGGGTTGAGACCGCGCACTCCGATGCGCGTGCGCCTAACGGGTGCCGGGGCGCCACGGCGCGCTGGCGCATCCGTTCACGAGGGCCCCGGCTCGTCCCCTAGATGATTGACTCCGGGCCGGGCGGGCAGCGGGTCCAACGTCAACGGAACTTCGTCGCGTGAACGTACCTTTCTCCCATCCTACTGCGCTTTGCCCCCAGTAGGATGGGAGAAAGGTACGTTCATGTTGGGAAGGTACGTTCACGTTCCGGCGTGTCCTGGACGGGCGCCGGTGCATCCGGGACGCGGCGCCCTCTCGCGCCTCATTGGTCCTCATAGCCCCTTCGTCGAGGAGAGCCCGACCCGCCCACCACCCCCGGAATCAATCATCTAGGATGTGGCCCGGTTCATGCTCAGATCGGAGGTCCTCATGGCTCGACGACGCGCCGTTCCCCACGTCCCCTTCGCCCTTCGCCACATCGGCGCCACGGGCGACCACCAGGATCCTGTGCTGGCCGCCCTGGGCCTGCACGGGCTGGAGGACCTAGCCGCCGCCGTCGTCCCGACCGGGCTGCCGGTCCTGCCCCCGCCCGGCCGCGGTGAGCCCTCCGCCGCCGCCGGCGGCCTGTCCGAGCCCGAGGCCATTGAGGCCCTCCGGGCGCTGGCCGCCCTCAACAAGCCGCACACCGAGATGATCGGCCGCGGCTACCACCCCGCCTTCACACCCGCCGTCATCGCCCGCGACGTGCTGGGCAACCCGGCCTGGACCACGGCCTACACGCCCTACCAGGCGGAGATCAGCCAGGGACGCCTCGAGGCCCAGCTGCTCTTCCAGACCCTCATCAGTGGCCTGACCGGCCTGCCGGTGGCCTGCGCCTCGCTGCTGGACGAGGCCACCGCCGTAGCCGAGGCGGTCCTGCTCATGGCGCGGGCGTCGCGCAGGGCCGCCGGGCGCCCGGTCATTCTGGACTCCGGGCTGCACCCCCAGTGCATCGAGGTGGCGCTGGCCCGCTGCGAGGCGCTCGGAATCCGCGTGCTGACCGCCGGGCCGGCGGCCATCGAGGACGGCTCGGCGGCCCCCGGGGAGCAGCTTCTGGGCGCCGTCCTGGCCCACACGACCACGCGCGGAGCGATTCAGGACCTGGCCGGGGCGATCGCCGCGGTCCATGAGCGCGGCGGCCTGGCAGCCGTCGACGCCGACCCCCTGGCCCTGACCGTCTTGAGGGAGCCCGGTGCCGCCGGCGCCGACGTCGCCGTCGGCAGCGCCCAGCGGCTCGGCGTGCCGCTCTTCTACGGCGGTCCGCACCCCGGCTTCATGGCCGTGGCCGACGCTCTCCGCAGGCAGGTCCCCGGCCGCATCGTCGGCGTCTCCCGGGACAGCGAGGGCCGCGAGGCCTACCGCCTGGCCCTCCAGACCCGTGAGCAGCACATCCGGCGGGAGAGGGCGACCTCCAACATCTGCACCGCCCAGGCGCTGCTCGCGGTCGTCGCCGCCCTCTACGCCGTCCACCACGGCCCCGAGGGGCTCAAGACGATCGCCCATCACGCTCACGCCCAGGCCGCGCGCATCGCCGCCGGGGTGCGCGCGGCGGGGCTCGATATCGAGCACGAGAACTTCTTCGACACCCTCAGCGTCCTCGTGCCGGGCGCCGCCGAGCGGGCCGTCGCCCGCGCCGAGGAGCTCGGCTACAACCTCCGCCTGCTCGACGCCGACCACGTGGGCCTGTCCACCAACGAGACCACAACCGATGAGGACGTCGCCGCCGTCGTCGAGGCCCTCACCGGCCGGAGGCCCGCCGACCCCGACGACGACGCGCCGGCCCGGGCCCTCCCCCTGCCGCACGACCTGGTGCGCGAGAGCGCCTTCCTGACCCACCCGACCTTCCACGACTACCGCAGCGAGCCCGCGCTCGTGCGCTACCTGCGCCGCCTGGCCGACCGCGACCTCGCCCTGGACCGCACCATGATCCCGCTGGGCTCGTGCACCCTCAAGCTCAACGCGGCGGCGGAGTCCGCGCTCTGGCTCGTCCCCGAGCTGGCCGGCATCCACCCCTACGCGCCCGCCGCCCAGACGACGGGCTGGCGACGGCTGCTCGCCCAGCTCTCGCAGCGCCTGGCGGCTCTGACCGGCTACGACCGCGTCAGTCTCCAGCCCGCCTCGGGCGCCCAGGGCGAGCTGACCGGCCTGCTGGCCATCAGGCACTACCTGCGCGACAGGGGCGAGGGCCGGCGCGACCTGTGCCTGGTGCCCGCGAGCGCCCACGGCACCAACGCCGCCTCCGCGGCCGGGGCGGGTCTGGCCGTCCAGGTGGTCGCCACCGCGCCCGACGGCTCCATCGACGTCGGCGACCTCAGGGCCGTGCTGGCCGAGCACGGCGACCGCCTCGCCGCGATCATGCTGACCTACCCCTCGACGCACGGCGTCTTCGAGCCGCAGGTCGGTGAGGTCACCCGCCTGGTCCACGAGGCCGGCGGCCAGGTCTACATCGACGGCGCCAACCTCAACGCCATGGCCGGGCTGCTGCGGCCCGGCGACCTGGGCGGGGACGTCTCCCACCTCAACCTGCACAAGACCTTCGCCGTCCCGCACGGCGGCGGCGGGCCGGGTGTGGGCCCGGTGGCCGTCAAGGAGCACCTGGCGCCCTACCTGCCGGCGGGCCCGTCGGGCTCCCCCGCCCCCGAGGCGGCCGACGCTGACGACGGCTTCCACGGCGCCCCGGTCATGGGGGCGCGCTTCGGCTCGGCCGGCGTCATGCCGCTGGCCTGGAGCTACCTGGCGCTGCTGGACGACGCCGACCTGCGCAGGGCGAGCCTGTCCGCGGTCGCGGGCGCGAACTACCTCTCACGCCGGCTCCGGGACTGCTTCCCGACCCTGTACTCGGGCCCGGGCGGGTACGTCGCCCACGAGTGCATCCTCGACCTGCGCGAGCTGACGGCACGCTCGGGGGTGAGCGCCGAGGACGTGGCCAAGCGGCTCATCGACTACGGCTTCCACGCCCCCACGCTGTCCTTCCCGGTCGCGGGCACGCTCATGGTCGAGCCCACCGAGTCCGAGCCGGTCGAGGAGCTGGACCGCTTCGTTGAGGCCATGCGCTCCATCCGCGGCGAGATCGACGAGGTCATCGCCGGCCGCATCGCCGTCGAGGACTCCGCGCTGCGCCGCAGCCCGCACACGCTCGCGCAGGTCGCCTCCGACGAGTGGGACCGCGCCTATCCGCGCAGCCGGGCCGCGTTCCCGGAGCCGTCGCTGGTGCGGGACAAGTACTTCCCGCCGGTCTCGCGCATCGACAACGCCTGGGGGGACCGTCACCTCACATGCACCTGCCCCTTGCCCGACGACGCCGCCCCGGCCGCTCCGACCACCCAGCCCACCGCCGTCCTGACCGCATAGGAGAAGCGATGACCGAGCACGCCCCCGAGGAGACCCGGGAGTCCGCCATGGCACGCACAGCACGCACGGCACGCACGGTGCGCACTACGCCCCTGCACTCCGTGCACGCCGCCGCGGGCGCCTCCTTCACCGACTTCGGAGGCTGGCAGATGCCGCTGCGCTACGCCTCCGACCTCGCCGAGCACCATGCGGTGCGCCGCAGCGCCGGCATCTTCGACCTGTCCCACATGGGCGAGGTCAAGGTGACCGGCTCCGGCGCCGCCGCCGCACTCGACCACGCCCTGGTGGGGCGGATCTCGAAGGTGGCGCTCGGCCGGGCCCGTTACACCATGATCGTGGCCGAGGACGGCGGGGTCATCGACGACCTCATCGTCTACCACGTGGGCGACCAGGAGTACCTCGTCGTGCCCAACGCCGGGAACCGGGAGCGCGTGGCCGCCGAGCTGGTGGCGCGCTGCGCCGGTTTCGACTGCGAGGTCGCAGACATCTCGCTGACCATGGCGCTGATCGCCGTCCAGGGCCCGCGCGCGGAGGAGATCCTGCGCGGCGTCATCGACTCCGGTGCCGGGATTCCCGCGGCGCTGCGCCCCGAGGAGGGCGCGCCCGCCGACGACGGGGACTGCGGGCCCGACGTGCTGTGCGGGCCCACGATCCTGCGGCGCCTGCGCTACTACGCCGCGGTGCGGGCAGTCGCCGCCGGGCACTCGATCCTGCTGGCCCGCACGGGCTACACGGGTGAGGACGGCTTCGAGCTGTTCTGCGGCGCCGAGGACGCCGTCGACCTGTGGACCGTCATCGTCGGGCACGCCGCGGCCCTGCCGCCCGGGGACGACGACGCCGGCGGGAAGCCGCTCCCGGCGCTGACGCCCTGCGGTCTGGCGGCGCGCGACTCGCTGCGCCTGGAGGCGGGGATGCCGCTGTACGGCCACGAGCTGACCGAGGAGACCACGCCGTACGACGCCTCGCTGGGCGCCGTCGTCAAGCTGGACAAGCCCGAGTTCGTCGGCAGGCAGGCGCTGGCGGCCCGCGCCGCGCGCGAGGGCTCCGAGGGCACGCGGCGGCTCGTGGCCCTGGCGGGCGAAGGGCGCCGTGCGGCCCGCGCCGGCTGCGAGGTCCGCGGCCATGAGGGCCGGCGGGTCGGGGTCATCACCTCCGGCCTGCTGTCCCCCACCCTTGGCCACCCGATCGCCCTGGCGCTGCTGGCGCCCGCCTCCTCCGAGGATCCGCAGTGGGCGGAGGGCACGGCCCTCAAGGTCGACGTGCGCGGCCGCTCCTACCCCATGAGAGTCGTCACCGCGCCCTTCTACCGGCGCGCGCGCTGAGGCCCCCGCCGGCCGCCCCGACCAGCTGTCCCGAAAGGAAAGGAAACCGACATGCCCCGTCAGCCCATTAGAGCCCACCTGCGGTACTCGGCCGAGCACGAGTGGATCGACGCCGGCGCGCCCGCTCGCGTCGGCATTACGGCGGTGGCCGCCGACGCCCTGGGCGAGGTGGTCTTCGTCGAGCTGCCCGAGGTCGGCGCCGAGGTCGAGGCCGGCCAGGTATGCGGCGAGCTGGAGTCCACCAAGGCCGTCTCGGACCTCTACTCCCCGGTGACCGGCACGGTCGCCTCCCTCAACGAGGCGGCCGTGGACGACCCCAGTGTCATCAACACCGATCCCTATGGGGAGGGCTGGCTGTTCACCGTCGAGGTCACCGGCGAGGGCGAGCTGCTCAGCCCCGAGGAGTACGCCGAGCGCTTCGACGCCGAGATCGCCCCCGCCTGAGCCCGCGCCGCCAGCGCCCCGGCTCAGGCCCGCTGGTGCCGACGGCGCTCGGCGATGAGGGCGTCGTGGCGCGCCGCCTCGGCGAAGGCCGCTCCGGGCCGAGCCACCGAGCCGAAGGAGGCCAGGTCGCGCCGGAAGACGACGGCGGCGAACCAGTCCATCATGA
>ERZ772917.1731-NODE-1731-length-11945-cov-18.540202_pt1 | contig 11945 bp, 9 predicted proteins | sample MGYA00511187_ERZ772917 | MGnify/ENA primary metagenome ERZ772917 (study PRJEB29015, sample SAMEA2737925) | human oral metagenome | biome: human oral; feature: human-associated habitat; material: dental | place: China | collected 2012 ... | reverse complement strand
TGCTGGTCTGGAACGTGTCTAACGCTACTAAGGCCTTTATCCATGGCCCCAATGGGTCAGTCGTCCCGGTGGACCCGCTCCAGGGACAGCACCCTGTGCAGGTACACGACCCGACTGTGTTCACGCTGGAGATATGCAGAGGCAGTCAGACGGTCCAGCAGGACTCCGATCTCGTCCGAGTTTTCGACGTCCCTAAGTTCGACATTGAAAGCAGTAAGCACTACAGGTCGCTGAGCGCTTCACTTAATACTCCCCGCCTCCCGCCGGTAGATATCTCTCCGATCCTGGAGTCGTTTCCGAGGCGACCTGCCGTGGGAATAGGGGGAGAGTCTGCGCCAGAAATCATGCTGCCGTCGATAGAGGACTTTGTCCGACGACTGGACAGGGCGAGCACGGGGTCGTACGAGGCGATAGTGAGTCAGGTCATGCGGTCGTGCCGCTTCCCTGACCTTGAGCGTCAGGCTGGATCTATTAGCCAGCTGATTGCTGACCTCCCTGCCGCGAGCGAGGAGGCCAGGCAGACGATTGAAGGCGCCCAGGAGGGCCTGCGCAGGTCTCTTGAGCAGGGTATCTCCGGTAGCCTCGACCAGGCTGTCGACGATATCTCCAGGCACGTGACGGCCAAGTACAGTGCGGCTAAACCATGAGATCATTACGTGCCAGATTGCGGGCAATGCCTCGAGTGAGGACGCTGGTCGTAGATCCCTGGAATAAGCTCCTCGTGTGGACGAGGGCAGGTCTTGGCGGGGTCGTAGGCAGGCTCCTGGCGCTGTCGTCCGCGGCCCGTCGCGCGACACCCGCACGAATGGGGACACACGTAGGCGTCGTCGTGCGCAAGATACGCACTTGTGCAGAGTCCCAAGCAAGGACCGTGAGGCGTCTCCACCTGAGAGGCGTCACCAGTACCACGGGATCGTTCCTCGCACATGCATTCACTAGGCTCGTGTCAGTGAGGACGCGACTGCTCTTGCGGCTCAGAGCAGCGGCCTCAGGCGCAGCCGAGCTCGCTCGCTCTGCGTCTAATACTATGCTGTGTGCGTCCTCGGTGTCCGCACTGATGGTCTTCTGGGCGGCGTCGCGTTTTTACGGCCACGCGGTCTTCGGAATCCTCTCCGCCATGACCGAGGCCAGCATCCTGCTGGCTCTAGGAAGTCTTTCGACCACGACGATGACGATCCACGGAAAGGCAGGTCGACGTGCTGGCACCTCACTGCTCCCACGCTTTTGCACGGTGCTTGTCCTGGCCGCGACGATCTCCGGCCCGGTGGTCCTGATGTTCCTGCATGCGAGTTTCTCAGGACTTCCGGCTGGTATGATGTACTCGTCTCACGTCTGGACCGCCGTCCCGGTCGTAGGAGGCGTGAGCCTGTTTCTGACGTTGTGCATGTCATCCCCGTTCCTGGTTGCCGCAATGGTCTTCCTGAGAGGGGACGACGCCAGAGAGAGGAGGATGGTCTCGGACAGAGAGCTGCACCTACTTGCGGCCTTGTCCTGGGTGTTCTACGGGGGGATTGCGTTGATAGTTTCAGGAACAGTGTAGGTGATGAGGTTGGTCGGCGAGCCGGTGTCGTATACTGGTGCAATTGCGTTTCCGTTCTACGTCGTTATCCTGGCCAGGACGTTGTCTCACACCTCCTTGGCACGGAAGCTGGAGGACTTCATCAACAGGATTGCCTGTGATCCTCTGGCGGACGATTGTGTCATGTTAGGCGTCATCGTAGCGAGTGATCAGGCTCAGGTCATGGTGCCGCTAAGCTATGCAGATGATATTGTTCTACCGAGTTCCCTGCCCTCAGGCGGCGACGTCTTGGCGCCGGCCCTCGAGGAGTTCGTGGCGCAGTTCACAAAAGATTTTGCGAACCTGAGGCGGCATGGATGTAGGGTGTGGCGTCCGTGTATGCTGCTCGTTCTAGCAGACCGACCGCTAGACTGTAGGGAGTGGAAATCGACGCTCGAGCGTCTCGTGCGATACGATCCAAAGAGGAAGGTAGGTAATAAGTATTATCCTCACATTAGCGTTTTTGGGTCATCGAGTGTAGGTGTAGACGTCCTGAGAAGTATAGCCTACCCAGATTTCGGCTCAATACCAGGAAGGTGGTTTATGATTGAGGAAGGAGGATTTGACGACATTTTGGATGTCGCGCTCAAGGTCGCGGAGAAGGCAGTATCCTCTCTATTTGAAGCTCGGGTCGAAGTCCGGTCGTGGCCCTCTTATTTTTGTGACCTTGACGACGTGCCGGGCATTGTCTCGGGCGTGCCGGAAAGGTTGTCGGACTAGAGTTCTTGCAGGAATCTTAAAGTCTTGCTGACAGAAGGAGTGACATGCCCTCAACGATAACGCTTCGTGATGCCGACCGCATCCTGCCCCTGTATCTGATCTGTGACACCTCGCTGACGATGAGCGTCTCTAGAAACGGAGGGAGGCGGCCTATCGACGTGCTCAACGAGTCGATTGACAACATCTTTCAGGTGATCGATAAGCGCCAGCCCACGACCGTCGACATCCATGTGAGTGTCATCTCCTTCAATACGAGGGCGTCGCTCAGCCGTGAAATGGCTGCCATCGACTCGGGGGCGACCATGCTCCCGCTGACATCGTCAGGGGTTACCAATCTTGCTCCCGCACTGGAGCTCTTCAAGTCACGCCTCGTTATCGACAAGAAGAACAGGGGCCCTCGCAGTGCGTACAGGTCCGTGGCGTTCATTATGACTGACGGGGTTCCTACGGACTACCCGGAGCAGTGGGTCCCTATTGTCAAGGCGCTGGGGGAGATGCCCTTTCCTCCGCGCCTCATCCCCTGCGCGCTGGGTAAGTCGGTGCCAGATGTGTTCGCGCAGCTGACCGCCGCGTACGGAACTAATGTAGGCGCCCTTACCAACGAGATCCTCAGTGACGGGAAGGACGTGGCCGAGCGAATCGCCTCGTTGTTTGAGAAGATCTCCAGGACCCTTGACGCGGCTCAGGCTCCGACCACGCAGGAGGAGATGGACGCCACCGTCGTCGCGGCACTGACTGAAGATCGCAACAAGGCAGAGTTCTCGTTCTTTAGGAGTCTCTATGGTAACTATTCCTAGCTTCTGGCGGTGGCTGCGGAACCCTGATGCTGACACCCCGAGCGCCACCAGCTCACAGAACGGCCTGGACCCGGTAGCAGGCCATGATGCTCCGGCCTCCGGAGCGTCCCAGAACGACTGGCCGTCTACGGGCGCCTACTCCGGTGCGCCTGCGACTCCGGTAGCCACGCAGCAACCCGCTCTTCCGCTCCACCGCCCCACGGCTCCTGTGTCTGTGACCGCAGGTGACCCTCTTGTTCCGGCTACCACATCATGCAACCCAGTGGTTCCCGCGCCTGTGGCGCCTGTGGACGTGGGAGGCCGCTTCTCCACGCTCCCGGGAAGCATGACCTCCACCCTCATGGACGGACCAGGGGTTGCCCTTGACGCCGGGTCAACCATGGGGGGTCTGATTGAGGTGCGCGCGGCCTCCCTGGTAGGCGACAGCCACGTCAACACAGGCTCTCGTCGGCAGGACGCCTACGCCCTTCGTATTAGCAGGGAGCGGCGTGTAGTGAACGCGGTCGTCTGTGACGGCGTCGGCTCGCGCTCCCGTAGCAACGAGGGTGCTGCAGTACTGGCGACCACGGTCGCACGGTGCGCGGCTCAAGGTGATCCTGATCCCGTGCAGCAGGGTACCGCCCAGTTGCTAGCCATGGCTCAGGCAGCGGGCGTGGCACCTGCGGAGTACTCCACTACAATGATCTGGGTACAGGTGGAGGTCGGGGAACCAGGGGAGCCGTGGGGAGCCAGTCTCGTACACTACGGTGACGGCGACGTCCGATTCCTTGGACGCGATGGACTGTGGAGGCCCGTAGATACCCGTCCCGCCGCCTCAGAGACAAGTGCAACATCCTTCGCGTTGCCGCTGGCAAGATATCCCGCCCGTACGACTCGTTTCGCATGGGAACCCGACCAGCTCCTTGTCCTGGCAACAGACGGCCTGTCTGTCCACCTGGACTCCCAGACCAAGGTCGGGTACTTCCTGGCTGATGCGTGGCAGACCCCACCAGACCGTTGGACCTTCCTCAGCCAGATCGCTTTCCGTACCGTTGGTGCCGGCGACGACCGGACTGCCGTCGCCCTGTGGCGTACCGACTTGGACTCCTTACCACCTGGCGGGAGCCGCCCACTGCGGCAGCCAGAGATGGCATAACGGCCCCGACACTTCAATAGGTACTCGACCCCGTGCTCGCGCACAGTACTTGGACGCCCTGGAGGTTCTTGCTACATGGTGGACTACTATCTCGGTGACTATGACCGCATTAACGAGATGGCGCGGACGATCCGGCTGTACAATGATAGCTCTCCCCTTGTCGCCGCCGACCCGGTCGAGCGCAGCGAGATCATAGCCGGGGTGGACATGTCTGACAGGAGGGAGGGTGGTCAGGCCTACTTCCTGTACCTGAAGCACCACAATCGGACGTTTGGTGTCAAGATGTTTAAGAACGACACCGCCAGTCCTGCGGATCGCGTCAGGAGGGCTAAGCGCATAAGATCGGCCCTGGAGGTGCTGAGCCGAATAGAGTACAGGAGCACGCGGACCCTCCTGCTGTTCAACCTGCTCAACGTCCCGATGCAGTACGTCAACGACCCTGACGGGGGCCTGGCCGGGCTGATCGTCCCCATTCTGCCCGACTCCTGCCACATCGAGGTCGAGCGCATGGGCAGGCGCAGCTCCCGGGACGTGCTGATCGGCAACATTGTCTCCGACAGGCACCTTATCCCCTCTCGCACAGGCAGTGCCAACGACCCCCTGCCACCGAACGCGAAGTGGTCGTTCCTCTCCTCGCTCTGCGAGGCCATCTCGTTCCTGCACGAGCTCGGGCTCATCCACGCGGACATCTCGTCAAACAATGTCTTCGTGCGGTGGGCCGAGTCTGACGACCCTAAGGCGTACGTCATTGACGCTTTTAACGGATTCAGTACCACAGGAGGTAACAGGGAGCTCAAGGGCATGAGGTCGGACGTGTTCTGCCCGCAGTCCTTCCGCCTGGGCGAGTACACGCCCGCGACAGACGTCTACTGCCTGGCCTGGTGGATCGTCCATATTGCGGTCACGGCTGACCCGATCGGCGCGAAGCTGCCGCGGCCGAGTATGCGTGACGCCGCCGAGGGCGCCGACGTGCTCTATCTACGGCACAGGTACGTGGTCGAGGGTCTTGACCTCGGGCGCAAGAACCTCTCCAAGGATCTCCTGTCGATCCTCAAGGAGGCGCTCCAGGAGCCGCCCGCGAGCCGTCCCTCCTCCCGCGAGCTCGCTAATGTTGTTACCGAGCGCTGGTTGACCTGCAGGGGGGCGTAATACCTGGAGGCCTGCCCGGATTCGGAACGTCAGCATGAAGGTACGTGCTCCCAGGCCTGGCGCCTTGCGCCTCCGGCATTCTCCTGGTCCGGGCCACCACCGTGCTTGCGGCCGGGCGCCAGGGGGCCTCCTGGGGCGGCCTGCCCCTGTTGTGCGGGCATCGGAGTCTTGCGCTCGGGCGCCCCGGGGCCTCCGCGGCGTCTGGCGGTCCCAGCGCCTCCTGTCAACCCCGGTACAGGAACTGACCCCCGCGGACGCGGGATGTGGCGTGGACCGGGCGCCGCAGGGCGGGCGGCAGGACACGAGGGCCGGACCGGACGACGTAGGCCCATCATGTGATACGCACCTAAAAAGTGCCAAGTATAACCAAGGAGGTCCCTAGGCGTCGTTTATAAAATCGTCATCTGAGTTCGTCCGAGATAGTCGGAAGGCAGGTTTTGGGCGTGTTGCTGGGTTGACATGACCGGGATCCTAGGCCTAACCTAATCCCCGCTGCTTTGACCCGCTTGAGCGTCTTGCCTGGTTACGCAGTTTTCCACCCACTCCCTGAAACCACTGTGGAGACGCACTATGAGTGTCGATCGTGACCTGTCCCTGGAGGCGCGCGACCCTCGGACGAGCGCGGACCGCCTCGGGGACCTGGTCGACCAGGAGCCCGCCCTGTGGAAGGACATCTTCCTCAACCCCTCCTGCCCCGAGGACCTGCGCTCCTACGTCCTGAGCCGGCTGGGGGAGGCGGACCAGAGGAGGTGGAAGGCGGAGCTGGCCGAGCGGACCCGCCCGCACAACCCACCTCGACCCGCCGCACCGGACCCCGCACCGACTATGACCGCACCGACTGTGGCCGTGCCGCGGGGCTCCGTGCTGAGGGAGCCCCCGCGCCGGCCGACCGCGAGCGCGCAGAGGAGGCCCTCGCGCACCGGCCCCACCGTGTTCAAGGCGGTTGCCGTCATGTTCGCGGTCCTCCTGCTGTGGCGTTGCGCGGCCGCTGTCATGAAGGACGACACCGGCCACCGGTCCCGGTCGGCCAGCAGCGTCTCGGCCAGCCCGACACCCGTCAAGGTCAGCCCGGCGCCAGCGGGCGCGGGCAGCGCCACGCTCATTGAGGCGCCCTCACACAATATATCGTGCAGGCTCAGCGGCTCCGACGTCACCTGCTCCATCCACGAGAGGTACTACGCCGAGTCCGGCCAGCAGGACTGCTCCGATGAGTACTTCTCCATCAGCGTCTACAAGAGCACGGAGCTCGCCTGCGGGCAGCCGATCTCGAGCAGCGGCACCGTCCTGGAGTACGGGGAGTCGACGGCCAACGACGACTTCGCCTGCACCTCCGCCACCGACGGAATGACCTGCTGGAACCAGTACACGGGGTCAGGGTTCAAGATCGCCCGGGCCGGGTACTCGACATGGTAGGAGGCACACAGTGAACGACTTTCACTTCAGCGGGGTCCCCAACGCCTTCGGCTCCGGCCGCGACCCCCAGGAGCAGGAGCCCACCAGGAGCAGGAGGAGACGGGGCCGGAAGGCCTCCGCCGTACCCGGGTTCGGCTCGGGCAGCTCAGGGTCCTCGGGCGCCCCGCAGGCGTCGGGCGGCTCGGGCGCCCAGGGCTCCGGGCCCTCTGGCGCCCGGGGCTCCGCGGGCTTTGGCTCCGGGTCCTCGGGCAGCCCAGGTGCCTGGGGCTCTGCGGGCTTTGGCTCAGGCGCCCCTGGCTCCGGTGCTCCTGGCTCAGGCGCCCCGCAGGCGTCAGGCGCCCCTGGGTCCTCAGGGCCCGCGGGTGCCCCGGGCTTTGGGACCGCCTCCCCTGGCACCTCGGCTCCCGCCTCCCCCGGCGGCCTCACCGCCTCCTCCCGCGTCGCCCGTTTCTTCCGCGCCGCCCACGCCGCTGTCTCCTCCCGCTCCTCCCGCGTCGGCGGCCAGGCGGCTGACAGCGCCGGCTCACCGGTGCGCTCCTCGCGCACCACCCGCCCCGCCGTCGTCCTGTGCGTCCTGGGACTAGTGGGAATCGCCTGGGGCTCCTACCACTTCCTGGCCTCGATCGACGTCTTCGGGGTGGTGTTCTCCGGGGCCTCCCTTATCCACCTTACCGACGTCCTCCTCGCCACCCTGTCCGCGCTGCTCGTCCTCCTCGCCCTCCTGCTGAGCGTCCGGGGGATGGTCGTCAGCCGTCCCAGGCGGGTGCCCGTCGTCGTCTTCGTCGCCGCGCTGCTGCTGCCCCTGCCCGTGGCGGTGGGCTCGCTGCTCCTGGGGGCCGAGGCCCTCAAGGACAACGTCGTGGACGACGCCTGGAACTACGCGGGCCGGGTCTCCCCACAGGACGTCGATACCGTCTACGATCAGCTCGAGGGCTACGGCATCAGGATCCCAGGCCGTGAGGAGGTCCACAGGATCCTCACCACGATGACTTCCTGACACCCCTCCCAGGAACTAGCCCGTCCCCGGTTCCCCTAGATGTGAAGGTCTGACGCATGAGCAACCCGTCCCAGCAGCCCGCGGCCGGTGCGTGGCAGAGTCTCCCCGCCACCCGGGCACCCGCACCCGGCGACCTCCCGGAGGAGAGCACCAGGGAGGTCCCCGTGGTCCCGGCCCCGGGCTTCACCCGGCCGTCCTCCCCCCTGGGCGGGACGACGGCGTCGGACACGATCACCGTGGTCTCCCCGCCGGTCGTCATCCTCTACGGCTCCCTGGCCGCGAGCCTGGCCGGCATCGCCCTGGCGGCGCTGGGCGCGGGCCTGGTCCTGGGCGTGCTCAGCTGGTCGCTGTCCGCCCTGGTGGGGCTGGGGCTGGCCGTCCTCTTCCTGCTCAGGGACTCGGTCCGCCAGACCCTCCCCTTCTACGCGCGCACCCGGGCCACCGCGCACCTGTACCGCGCCAGCGTCGCCGTGGCGCTCCTGGGCATCACGGCCGCCGCCGTCCGTATCGCCTTTATCGCCGGAAGGATGTGACAGACGTGAGCCTCCTACGCCCCCGGTTCCGGCGTACCGCCGCGGCCGTCGGCCTGGCCGCCAGCCTCCTGGGCGCCGCCCTGGCGGGGACCTCCGTGGCAGCCCCCACGGCCCCCGCGGCCCCGTCCGCCCCCGCGTCCACCCCCGGGCTCAGCGAGTTCGGGGCCTGCCTGTCCGGGCACGGCCAGGGCTCGGTGGTGCTCCTGGTGGACCAGTCCGGCTCCATGCGCCAGACCGACCCCGACCAGGGCCGAGTCAAGGCCGCCACCTACCTCGTGGACCGCCTGAGCAGCTTCGCCGGGCGCAGCGGCGTCACCCTTGACGTACGGGTGGCGGGATTCGCCGACGACTACCACCCGGTGGGGGACTGGACCGCCCTGACGGCCTCCACCAAGGACGCCGTGTCCGCCTCGGTGCGTACCGTGGGCGCCGACCTCAAGGACTACGACACCGACTACTGGAACGCCCTCAACGGGGCGCGCCAGGACCTGGTGGACCACGACTCCTCCGGGTGCCGCGCCGTCGCCTGGCTCTCGGACGGGGAGTTCGACCTGGACGTGCGCGACTCCGACACCGCCAAGCACGACTACGGGGAGACCAAGGGCTACGCCACCGGCGCCGACCTGTCCAGCGAGTCCGGCGTCCAGCAGGCCGAGCAGGCGGGCCGGGGCGACCTGTGCCGCCCCACCGGCCTGGCCGACCAGGTCCGCTCCAGCGGGGTGACCCTCATCGGCATCGGCCTGAGCGGCCCCGGCCCCCAGCCGGACTTCACCCTCATGCGCCGCGTCAGCCAGGGCGGGGGCTCCAACGCCGCCGCGGCCGGCCTGGAGCAGTGCGGCAACGTCTCCAGCCCCTCAGGAGTCTTCTACCCGGTCTCCAGCCTGGACACCCTGCTCATGGCCTTCGACTCCGTCTCCACCCCGGGGGACACCGTGCAGAGCCAGTCCGTGAGCATCTGCCAGGGCAGCGCGTGCAGCGCAGGGGAGTTCAGCTTCGTCCTGGACGGCACGCTGGACGCCGTCCACGTCATGGCCTCCTCCGACGCCCCCGGGCTGGACGCCTACCTCTACGCCCCCGGGGCCACCCAGCCCCTGGTGGTCAAGGCAGGCCAGAGCAGCCCGGCCGGCACGGGCGTGGACGCCACGTGGCTGACCCCGGGCACCTTCCAGGCCGACCTGGACTCCACCAAGGTGCCCACCTGGGACGGCCAGTGGCGCCTGGCCTTCGTGGACCCCTCCTCGGCCTCCCAGAACCAGCAGATCCACGTCAACGTCCACCTGTCCTCACCCCTGACCCTGAGCTGGACGGACCTGGACAAGGCGGAGCTGCGCCAGGGCGAGAGCGTGGGGGACGTCAACCTGGCCCTCCTGGACCACGTGGGCGGCCAGGCCGTCCCGGCCTCCCGCGTCAAGGGCTCGGTCACCATGTCGGTGTCCCTCAAGGACTCCGCCGGCAACGAGCACGAGCTGTGGAGCGGCACCGACGTCACCGCCCTGGGGGCCCCGGTCACCGTCGCACTCCCCCCGGACACCGCCATCGGCAGCGCCACCCTGACCACCTCGGTGACGGTCACCACCGCCTCCACCACCCTGCCGGACGGCAGCACCGTCCCGGGCACCGTCCTGACCCCCACCGAGGCCGCCCAGGACGTTACCGTCCTGGCCCCCGTCAACTTCCCCGCCGTCACCGGGCAGGCGGCCTTCCCCACCCTGGAGGACGAGCTGAGCGGCGCCACCGAGCTCACGGTCAGCGGCCCCGGCTGCGTGTGGCTGAGCTCGGGCGAGCCGACCCTGACCGGCGCCCCGGCCGACGCCGGGAGCGTGAGCGTGTCCTCCCCGGCGTCCTCCCCGGACACCTGCGTCAAGGTGGCCGACGGCGCCACCGCGACCCTCCCGGTGACCCTGGCCGTACAGGGCCACGCCAACGGGGCGCTCTCGGGCACCCTGGCGGTGACCCTCGCCCCGGACGACGCCCCCGACCGGGCCCAGACGGTCCAGGTCCCCTTCAGTGCCGAGATGCGCCGCCCGCTCAACGTGGCCACCACCTGGACCACCTTCGTCCTGGTGCTGCTGGCCGGCGTCCTCATCCCGCTGGCCCTGCTCTACGTCCTCAAGTTCCTCACCGGGCGGATCCCGCGGGGCCCGCTGGACACCGCGACCCGGGTCGTGGAGGTGCCCGCGCAGGGCGGTGCGGTCACCATCCGGGTACCGAGCAATGAGGTCACCATGCTCTCCCTACGCGGACGCTCACGTCAGCTCACCGTGGGGCCCTACGAGTTCAGGGTCCGCACGGGCCTGCTGCCGACCTCCGCGCCGACCGTGGAGCTGGTCTCCCCCGACGTCCCCTCGGTCTGCGGCGCCGACCCCGGGGCGCGCAGGGGCCACGCGGTCCTGCCGCTGGGCGTGCGCGGCAACTGGGTGGCCGTCCTGGACCAGCCCGACTCGCCCCGGCATGTGACCGTGGTGGCGCTCGCGGCCACCAGCAAGGGCAACCAGGCGCTCCAGCAGGTCCTGGACGACGCCGGACGCCACCTGGCGGACCGGGTCGCCAGCATCGCCCCCCAGGACGCCGGGCAGGGCGACGACGCCGGATCCCAGGACCCGGGCTTTGGCAGCGGCTCGACCGGGCCGTCCACCTCCTCCGCCTCCTTTGGGACGGGCTCGGGCTCCTCAGGCTCTGGGTGGGGCTCAGGCTCAGGCTCGGGCTCGTCTGGCTCGGGCTCCTCAGGCTCTGGGTGGGGCTCGGGCTCGTCTGGCTCGGGCTGGGGTAGTGGCGGCTCATCAGGGTCGGGCTTTGGCAGCGGTAGCGGCTCCTCTGGCTCGGGCGCCTCTGGCTCGGGCTGGGGCAGTGGCGGCTCGACGGGCTCGTCCACCTCCTCCGGATTTGGGTCGGGCGCCTCTGGCTCCGGGTGGGGCACCGGCGGGTCCTCGGGCTCCGGGTGGGGCTCAGGCTCCTCGGGACCGGATCCCTCGTCGGGCCAGGGCTTTGGCAGCGGCTCGTCTGGCTCGGGCTGGGGCAGCGGCTCATCGGGTGCGACCCCTCCGCCCGCCACCTTCTAGCCCCTGCCGCGGGGACAACCCTCTACCACTCACCGCCACCCTGGGTTCCAGGGCCGGGCGCCGGTCACCCGGCGGAAAGGACGAACAGCACGATGTACCGCGTACTCGTTATTGGGTGCGGAGGCTCAGGGGCCAAGACCCTCGCCTACATGATGGACCAGCTACGGGCTGACCTCAAGGTCTACGGGATCAAGGAGATTCCGGGCTGCTGGCAGTTCCTCAACGTGGACACACCCCTTCAGGAGGAGCTGCCCACGTCGGTCGCCCCGGTGTCCAGGCAGGGCGGGCACTACGTGTCCTGCGGCGTCTCCAGCGGCGCCTACCGGATCGTGGACGAGGCCCTGGTGGAGGACGTCCAGGCGCAGACCCCCACCGGGCTGCGGGACCTGGCCACCTGGCTGCCCCGCAGGCCGCAGGACGTCACGGTGCCGCTGAACATCGGGGCCGGCCAGTACCGGGGGATCGGCCGGCTGGTCATCCTCACCAAGCTGGCGGAGATCCAGGACGCGGTGCGCCAGGCGGTCGAGGCCATGGGCCACCCCGACTCCCTGCGGGCGGCCGAGGAGGTGGCCCGGCGGGTGCCC
>ERZ772917.1730-NODE-1730-length-11952-cov-15.660503_pt1 | contig 11952 bp, 13 predicted proteins | sample MGYA00511187_ERZ772917 | MGnify/ENA primary metagenome ERZ772917 (study PRJEB29015, sample SAMEA2737925) | human oral metagenome | biome: human oral; feature: human-associated habitat; material: dental | place: China | collected 2012 ... | reverse complement strand
GATCGGTCCGGTTCCGCGCCGAGATCGGTCGAGTTCCGCACCGAGATCGGTCCGGCCCGCCGGGACCTGACACCGCGTCCGCTGGGTAGACTTTCGGGTAGGACCACCGTCCCGCCTTCGACGCCGAGCACGGCCGGCACGACCGGCCCGGCGTCGTCGGGGACCGACAACCGCCGAGGGAGGCGCCACATGATCGAGCCCGCTGAGCCCGCTGAGCCCGTCGAGGGGGACGAGCACACCTACGCCGCCGACGAGCTCTTCTTCTCCACGACCGACGCCGCGGGCCGGATCCGCCGCGCCAACTCGATCTTCATGCGCCTGTCCGGCTACCCGCGCGGCGCCCTGGTGGGGCGCGCCCACAACGTCGTGCGCCACCCCGACATGCCGGCGGGCCTGTTCCGCAGCGTGTGGGAGGACATCGCAGCCGGGGCCGCCGCCAGCGCCTACATCACCAACCGCTCCTCCGACGGCGGCCGCTACCGCGTCTTCGCCACGATCGTTCCCTCGGGCAACGGTTTCCTGTCCGTGCGCACCCTGCCCATGAGGACGGGCCTGCGCGACACCGTCGAGGCCGTCTACGCCCGCGTGCGACAGGTCGAGGCGGCATCCGCGGCCAGCGGCTCCTCCCGCCGCGAGGTGGCCGCCGCCGGGCAGGCCGCCCTGCTCGAGGAGCTGCGGGCGCTGGGCTACCGCGACTCGGTGGACTTCACCCGTAGGACCCTGCCGGACGAAGTCGCGGCGCTGGTCGCGGCCGGCGTCGACATCCCCAAGAGGGACGGCGACGGCCCCCTCGCCCGCGTCCTGGCCGAGATGAACGGCGTCGAGGCCTCCACCGCCGACCTGGTCGCCCTCCTGGACGAGTGCAGCCGCATGGTCGCCCTGCTCGGCAGGCGCTCGGCAGAGATCGGCGCCCTGTCCACGCGCCTGAAGCGGCTGCGCAGCTGCCTGCGCGAGGTCGCCGCCGATGCCGAGCGGCTCGGATCGGGCCGGGAGGTCGGTGACGTCGCCGAGCGCTACCGGGAGGTTGACGGCCTCGTCCTGGAGTGCGTGGAGCAGCTCCGTCCTCTGGCGGGCCAGGTCGCCGAGCTGCGCAGCGACGTGGACTCGGTGCGCTTCGGCATCGCCCTGCTGCGGCTGCACAACCTGGCCTCGGGCTTCTTCGCGCTGCAGATCATCGACGGGGAGGACGAGCTGGACGCCAACGACGCCGTCGGCTCCCTCGGCGAGCTCGCCGAGGCCCTGCGCGACGGCGCCGAGCGGCTCACCGAGCGCCTTTTCCTCTACCACGCCCGCGCCGAGCTGGTCGGCGGCGAGCTCGACGACGTCGCCGAGGCCCTGACGGCCATGCACCGTCCGCTGCTCGATCTGCTCGGCGCCGCTTCCGACGCTGGGGCCGGAGACGAGGATTCCGTGCGCGCCGCCCGCTCGCTGGTCCGCGGCGGCTTCCCGGAGGCCCGCGACCTGGCCGACCTCGCCGGCGCCGTACGGGACCTGGAGGTGCCCTACGCGGCTGCCGACATCGACGCCCGGCTCGTGCTCGTCGAGGCGGCTCTGGCCGAGCTGGGCTGACGGACTCGCCGACTCACCTATCCCCTAATCCCCGGCCCATCCTCCGGCATCCTCGCCCGGGGCCGTGTCGGGGCGTGAGCGCGAGGGGGCGGTCTTCGCCGGTGTTCCTCGATGTTGCACATGGGAGAGTGGGGCCTCTGCGGGGTGGGGGCCGGTTTCCCGCAGGATTGTGCGCTTTCCTGTTGGCCGTCGTGTTCGGCTGTCGGGCTCCCATGTGCGCTGAGGGGGGTCTGCGCACATGGGAGCGAGAGCGTGACCGCCACTGAAGTCGCTTTTCCGCATGATTCCGGGGTTTTTGCCGACGTGGGTCGCGCGCGAATGTGCAACACCGTCGCCCCGGCGCCCGCAGACCCCGGCAGAACCGATCTCGACGCGGAAATGAACCGATCTCGGCGTCAGGGGCGGACCAGCTCGACCAGGACCTCGGCGTGGTCGGTGTGGGGGAACATGTCGAACAGCTGGGCCCGGCGAACGCTCAGGGAGGGCATCGCCTCCAGGTCGGCCGCCAGGCTCGCCGGATTGCACGAGGAGTACAGCATCCGCGCCACCCCCGAGTCCTCGACACGCTGCGCCAGCTCGGCCCCGATCCCGCGCCGCGGCGGGTTGACCACCAGCAGGTCCGGCACGACGCCGCCCCCGGGATCCAGGACCCGTGCGTCGCCGGCCTCGAAGCGGACGGCGCCGGGCGCCAGCCCCATGAGCCTCGCGGACTGCCGAGCCCCGCGGATCGCAGGCGCCGACACCTCCACCCCCAGCACCCGGCGGCCGGGGCCCGCGAGCGCGAGCGCGAAGCCCCCGACTCCGCAGAACAGGTCCCACACCTCGGAGCGTCCGTCCAGATCCTCCGCCCAGTGCGCCGCAGTGGCGTAGAGCCGCTCGGCGACGCCCGTGTTCGTCTGGAAGAAGGAGCGGGTCGGCAGGAGGAGCAGAAGCTCGGCTCCCGGGGTCCGCCCGGGTGCGGCGCCAACGGCGGCCCCGCCACCGGCCCCCGGCAGCCGCAGGCGCATGAGCAGGCGGTCGCCCCACGGGTTGTCGTCGGTGAGGACGAGCTCCTCCTCACCCTCGATAACGGCCTGGTGGACGGGCTGGATATTGGCGCTCATGACGGCGAGGGTCGGCAGCGCCTCCCGCAGCCCCGGCAGCGCCTCCCGCAGCCGGCCGACGTGTCGGCGTGACCGCAGGACCCAGCGGACCATGAGGTCGCCGTCGGGGGAGGCGGTCACCAGCAGGTGCTTGAGCTCGCCGCGCCGCGCCCCGACGTCGTAGGGCCCGATGCCCAGCCGGCTCACGGCCCGAGCCAGGACGGGCAGGGCCGCCTCGATCTCGGCCACGTGCAGGGGGCAGCCGCGCAGGTCGATGCCGCCGTCGGGGCCGAGGATGCCGAGGACGGGCGCGGCCGAACGGCCCGAGACGACCATCTTCGCTTTGTTACGGAAGCGGCTCGGGGCGCTCGGCACCGGAGGCTGCCAGGCGCCGTCGGGCACGGAGCGGGCGGCGGCGAGTAGTGCTGCGACGCGCTGCTGCTTGCGGGCGAGCTGGAGGTCCAGCGGCAGGTCCTGGTGCGGGCAGGAGCGGCAGGCGTCGCTGCGGTGCAGCGGGCAGAAGGCGGCCGACGACGGACGGCGGGTGTCGGCGCGCATGAGGATCACGGGGACATTGTGGGCCCCGGGCGGATTGCGGGCCCGGCACGGGTGCGCCGGATACAACCTGGCCCGCGGTGCCGGGAGTCCCCCGGCCCCGCGGGCCTTCGTCGTTGAGGGGCTCGACTCCCGGGTTCCCAGTTCCGGGAGGAGCACTCCTCCTTCGCCGGAGCGGCGTCCGCGGGCTCCCTTAGACCCTTGGTCGCCTCGGCTACGGCCGGTCACCGGGTTCCCCAACCCTCACGACCGCGTCCGTCCGACGGTGAGCCCTATATAACCGGACGTACCTGGACGAACACCACTAAGGCGTCTGGGAAAAACCTAGGAAATGTGAAACGGTCGTGCAGCGGCGGGCCGGAGTCACAGGGTCGTGCCGGCCACCCCCAGGATGATGAAGACGACGCCGCCGATGACGGCGAGGGCGCCCAGCCAGTGGATGGGGATGAAGAAGAGGGTGTTCCGGTTGCGCAGCCCGCGCCTGACGTCCTGGCTCTGCTGGGCGACGAGGTGCTCGACCTGCTGCGTCGCCTCGGCCTCGTCGCGCGGTGCCGGCGCTCCGGCCTCGACCTGGAAGGCGCCGGCGCGCACCCGCTGCCACAACTCCTGGCGCAGGCCCTCCAGGTACTCATCGGCCTTGCTGCGCGGACGCGTCACATTGAGCCAGTACCCGAAGGCCGCGCACGCGGCGCCGCCCAGCAGCAGGCCCGCTCCCGCCGCCACGACCCCCGCAGGGGTGCCCGAGCTATTGTGACCGCTCAGCCCCATGGTCAGTGCAACGCCCCCGATGATGAGGAAGAAGCCGACAATGCCCCAGCCGCGCCAGATGATCATGGCGGTAGCGTAACCGAGTCGTGACTGGCGGCGAGCGGTCCCCAGTCGCCGAGATCGGCACGACGGCGTCGGGCACACTGGGCCCATGACCGACCCCGCTCCCACCGAGCTGCCCGTGCCGCCCGCACCGCCCGCACCGGCCCTGCCGCGCACCGGCATCGGCACCGACGTCCACGCCTTCCGGGCCGTCGCCGACCCCGCCGCGCCCCTGCACCTGGCCTGCCTGACCTGGCCCGGCGAGACGGGCCTGGAGGGCCACTCCGACGGCGACGTCGTCGCCCACGCCTGCTGCGACGCCCTCTTCTCCGCCGCGGGGCTGGGGGACCTCGGCTCCAACTTCGGCACCGCCGAACCGCGGTGGAAGGGCGCCTCCGGGGCGGTGCTGCTGGCCGAGGCGGCCCGGCGCGTGCGCGCCGCCGGCTACGAGATCGGCAACGTCGCCGTCCAGCTCGTCGGCGCCCGGCCCCGTGTCGCCGCCCGCATGGCCGAGGCCCGCGACGCCCTGTCGGCCGCCGCCGGGGCCGACGTCTCCTTCTCCGCGACCACCACCGACCGCCTGGGATTCCTCGGGCGCGAGGAGGGCCTGCTCGCCGTGGCGACGGCCCTGGTCCACCCCGTCGGCCAGTAGGCGCGGCGGGGCGGCCTGCGATTTCGGGGATGAGCGAGGAGCAGCGGGACGTCGGCGCAGTGGGCGCGGCCCGACGGCGCCGGGCGGACGGCGGCCTCCGCCCGATCCCGGCCGGCGGCCCCGGCGGAACGGGGTCCGGCCGCCTGGCGCGACCCCCTCCCGGTCCCGACCGGGCGGGCCGGTAGTCTGGCCCGGTGAGCACCCAGACCGCCTCCGCGCCCGCCCTGCGCCTGTACGACTCCGCCGCCCGCGCCGTCGTCCCCCTGGCGCCCACCGTCACCCCCGGGACGGTCGCGATCTACCTGTGCGGCGCCACCGTCCAGGGCTCGCCCCACATCGGCCACATGCGCTCGGCCATCGTCTTCGACGTCCTGCGCCGCTGGCTCGAGAGGTGCGGCCAGCGGGTCCGCCTCATCCGCAACGTCACCGACATTGACGACAAGATCCTCGCCAAGTCCGCCGCCGCCGACCCCCCCGAGCCCTGGTGGGCCTGGGCCCAGCGCCACGAGCGCGAATTCGACGCCGCCTACCAGGCCCTGGGCGTGACCGCCCCCACCTACGAGCCGCGGGCCACCGGGCACATCCCCGAAATGCTCGACCTCGTTCAGCGCCTGCTCGACGCCGGCCACGCCTACCGCGGCGAGTCCGGCAACGTCTACTTCGACGTGGCCTCGCTGCCCGACTACGGCTCGCTGACCCACCAGCGGCTGGAGGACCTGGCCACCACCGAGGACGAGACCCAGATCGACGCGGCCGTCGAGGCCGACAAGCGCGACCCGCGCGACTTCGCCCTGTGGAAGGCCGCCAAGCCCGGCGAGCCGGCCGACGCCGCCTGGGACGCCCCCTGGGGCCGCGGGCGGCCCGGCTGGCACCTGGAGTGCTCGGCCATGAGCCGGCGCTACCTGGGCGACGCCTTCGACATCCACGGCGGCGGCATCGACCTGCGCTTCCCCCACCACGAGAACGAGCAGGCCCAGTCCCACGGCGCCGGCTGGGGCTTCGCCCGCCACTGGGTCCACAACGCCTGGGTCACCGTCAAGGGCGAGAAGATGAGCAAGTCGCTGGGCAACTCCCTGATCGTGGCCGAGCTGCTGGGGACCTACGACGCCGCCGTGCTGCGCCTGGCCCTGGGCACCGTCCACCACCGCTCCACCGTGGAGTTCTCCGAGGAGACCCTCGCCGACGCCGCCGCCCTGTGGGAGCGCCTGAGCGGCGCGGTGCTGCGGGCCCGGGAGGTGGCCGCCGGCCCCGACGGCACAGCCGGCTCCGACGACCCGGTGGACGCCCCCGCCGAGGAGGTGCGCGAGCGCCCCCTGCCGGCGGAGTACGCGGCCGCCATGGACGACGACCTCGGCCTGGCCGGGGCCATGGCCGTCGTCCACGCCACCCTGAAACGGCTCAACACCGCGCTCGCGGCCCCCGGGCCGGACCGCGACGCCGTCGTCTCCGCGGCCCTGGACCTGCGCTCCCAGCTCGACGTCCTGGGCCTGGACCCGCTGGCCGAGCCCTGGCGCGCCCACGTCCTGGGCGGCGCGGGCGCCGGCAGCGACGCCGCCATGGACGCGCTCGACCACCTCGTGACCGCTCTGCTCGACCAGCGCGCCCGGGCCCGCGCGGCCAAGGACTGGGCCAGCGCCGACGCCCTGCGCAACCAGCTGGCCGCGGCCGGCGTCGTCGTCGAGGACTCCGCCGCCGGCGCCCGCTGGCACCTGGCCTGAGCCCGGCTGAAAGGACCACCATGCCCGGAAACGAGCAGTACCCCGGCGCCCGGCGCCGTCATGCCAAGAAGGGCCCCGCCAAGGGCTCCGGCGGCAAGCGCCGTCGGGGGCTGGAGGGGCGTGGCCCCACGCCCAGGGCGGAGGACCGCGTCGGCCATCCCAAGGCGAAGGCGAGGGTGCGTGCCCAGGCGCGGGCCGCCCAGCCCACGCACGCCAAGCGGCTGGAGCAGGCCAGGGCGCGCTTCGGCGTGCCCGCGGGCCACGAGATCGTGTGCGGCCGCAACGCGGTCGCCGAGGCCGCCCGCGCCGCCGTCCCGATCGCGCGCGTGTTCATGGCCGCGGCGGCGGCGTCCTCCGAGTCCGACGACCGCCTGGCCGCCGTCGTCCGCCGTGCGACCCTCCTGGGCGCGCCGGTGCTGGAGGCCACCAGGCTCGACCTGGAGGCCCTCACCGACGGCGCCGCCCACCAGGGCGTGGCCATCGAGGTGCCCGCCTACGAGTACGCCGACGCCGCCGGCCTGCTGGAGCGCGCCCGCGAGGCCGGCCGCACCCCGCTGCTGGTGGCCCTGGACCAGGTCACCGACCCGCACAACCTCGGGGCGGTCCTGCGCAGCGCGGGGGCCTTCGGGGCCGACGGCGTCATCATCCCCGAGCGGCGGTCGGTCGGGGTCAACGCCACCGTGTGGAAGGTCTCGGCCGGCGCGGCCGCCCGGGTGCCGGTGGCGCGCGAGACGAACCTCGTGCGCACCCTGACGGCACTGAAGAAGGAGGGCTGCTTCGTCGTCGGGCTCGACGGCGGCGGGGACACGGCCCTGGAGGACCTCGCGCTCGCCGACGCCCCGCTCGTCGCGGTCACCGGGGCCGAGGGGGCGGGCCTGTCCCGCCTGGTGCGAGAGACCTGCGACGTCGTCGCCTCCATCCCGATCGCCCGCGCCGTCGAGTCGCTCAACGCGGCGGTGGCCACCGGCATCGGCCTGTACGAGATCGACCGCCTGCGCCGCGCCGCCCGTTCCGCCGATCCCATTCGGCCCGCTCGGCCCGCTCGGGGCTGACCAGCATGCCTGTTGCTGACACAATAGGCGCCGGACCCGTATCCCCCACCACCGGACCGACCGCGCCGCGGCTGGTCCCAGCCGGCTAGGAGGCCGTCATGGCTCAGGACACCGCACAGCGCTGGAACCGCACCGAGGGCGTGCTCATCGCGCCGGGCACCCAGCCGGAGGCGGTCGCCGACCGCCTCGTCGCGGACCGGGTCGTCGCCCGCCTGGAGTGGTACCCCTCCAGCCCCCACCTGCTGTCAATGACGCTCATGACGGACGCGGACGGCCGGGTGGCCGTCACCCCGCCCGCCCGCGGAGGAGCCGTGGCCGGCCTCGGCGTCAGCGAGCTCGCCGAGACCCTGGCCCGCGAGTTCGGGGCGGACGTGACCATCGGCCCGGCCGCCTTCAACGCGCTGCCCGACGACGTCGCCCTGCCCGAGGTCTCGGGCGGCCCCGGGGCGACGACCCGCACGCTCGTGGTCTCCCCGCTGAGCGCCTACACGGTGCCCCTGCAGGCCACGCTGCTGGAGCGCCCGCTGGCCGTGGCCTCCCTGCCCGGCCTGGACCGCCGGATCGTCATGTACACCGGCGACGGCGCGGGCCTGGGCAGCTTCGGCTGGGACGAGGAGTCCCTGCCCGCCCTGGTCCTGACCGTCGACGAGCGCGACGTCGCCGCCCGCGCCATCCTCACCGGGGAGGGCGACGACGACGCCGTCTTCTCCTGGGGCATGACCTCCCGCTACGTGTGGGGCGGGGTCGGCGAACCGGGGCCGGCGCTGCGTGCGCTGGTCGATGAGCTCCTCACCGACTCCACCGACGTCTCCGTCATCGCCTCGACCGTGCCGGGCGCCGACGTCGAGGCCGCCGCCAAGGCATTCGCCACCCCGGGGCTGGAGGGCATGGTCGCCCTGACCCGGGCCCTGGGCCTGCCCGAGTGGGTGGAGTCCGTCCTGGGCGGGCGGCTCGCGCCGGCGGAGGTGCCCGGCGCCGTCGTCCACGAGCCGCGCGGCCTGTCCAACGCCGTGGGGCGCAGCGTCGGCATGCTGCTGCAGGACCCGTCCACGCCCGGATCGGCCTTCTGGCAGTCCTACGTCCGCACCGTCACCGACATGCCCTGGGCCGTGCGCGGCGCGGCGATTCTCGAGGCGGGCCTGGGCGGAGCGCTGGTGGGCGCCGCGGTGCGCCGCCACCACCGGAGCGGCCGGCTGTCCGGCGGGCTGCTGGGCGTGGGCATAGTGCTCATGGTGGACGCGGTCGCCGAGACCTCGCTGGCGTCCTGGACGCGTCACCGCGAGCTGCGGCGCCGGGCCGACGAGGAGATGGCGCTGGTCGCCGAGGAGCTCGGCGCCTGAGGCGGGCGCGCCGGGGGCGCGGGGCCGCGGCCCGCTACCGGAGCTGGCTGGCGAACCAGGAGAAGAACCCGAGCATCACCGCGATTGAGAGCCCCGTTGCGAGTATGAAGGCGAGCACGCCTATGACGAGAGCCTTTGCGCCACTGTCATGGCTCTCCGTCAGGGTGAAGGACAGCGTTCCCCTCGACCAGTCGGCGTTGGAGGGGCGGTAGTAGAGGCGCACGGCCTGGCCGGGCGAAAGGTAGAAGGCGATGCGGGCGGAAGCCGCTCCCATATAGCCCAGGCCGCCGCTGATCCAGATCGGCCCGGCGGGCGCCACCAGGCGCACGCCGGGGTCGGGCATGCGGAAGGGCCAGCCGTTGATCCTGAATGGGACTCCCCGGAAGAGCAGTCGCGGGAACGACCTGGGGTCCATCACCAGGTCGATGAAGCCGTGAGGGACGCGGTCGGCTCCGGGGAGGACGACGACGTCGGCGATCACGGGCCCGGCCTCCTCACTCGCCCTTGAGCCTCATGCCGGCGGTGAGGCTCAAGGGGGCGGGGGTGAGCTTATGCCCGCGGTGGGCGACGGCCCTGTCGATCTTCTCTGTGATCTGCAGCGACTGGTGCATGTGGCAAGTCTCTCAGGAAACGACGACGACGGCGCGCCGGCCGTGCGGGTCGGGCCCGCCGGGTCAGGAGGCGGAGAGGATGCGCGGCGGGGTCGCGGGCGCGGCGATGCCGAGGCTCCGGGCCAGGTCCCGGCCGGCGGACGCGGTCGCGGCCTCGTCCGCTCCGACCACCTCGACGTCCCGTGAGAACCCGAAGTGCCCGCAGACCGCGGCACTGCTGTCGCCGTGCCCGGTGAGCACCGCGAGCGCGAGGCAGCCCTCGGGGGCCTCGAGGACGACCACCGGCTGATCGGCGGCCAGGCGGATCCCGCCGGCGGAGTCGAAGGGGTGACCCATCATGTCCCACAGGGACAGGTGGCCGACGACGGTGCGGAGCACGGTCCGGCGCCGGAGGCGGCCCGCGGGGCGCATCTGCGCGCCCCGGGCGTCGGCGAGGAGAAGATAGGGAGTCCTGCGGCGCACCCTCCTGATACCCCGGCACTCGACGACGGCGACCGCCAGCACCACCGCCTGCCAGCCCGGCCCGTCGGGGCCGCGTCCGGCGCGGCGCAGCTCCCGCTGCCGGGCCCGCTCCAGGCCGCGCCACGAGACACGACGGCCATCCCGCTCGCCGCGTTCCATAAGGCGAGGGAGCAGCTCGGTGAGCGCCCAGATGACAGGGAGCAGGAACGCCCCGGCCGCGAAGTACGCCATGAGGTCCGCATCTCCCGCCTGCGCCGCCAGCCATGCGGCTGAGCACAGCGCCGCCTCGGGCACCACGAAGAAGAATGCGAACAGCAGGACGGTCGTGCGCGTGCTCTCCACCCACCGCGGGACCAGGATCAAGATGAGCAGATGGATGATGATGAAAAGAGCCATCCCGAACACCATGAGGTTCTCATTCGCGATCGACCACCCCCAGGCCGCCAGCGCCCAGGGGCTCGCGAGGAGCGCCGTCAGGACCGCGCCGAGGACGAGCCGCCTCCTCCACCGGCGCGACGCCGACGGCCCCTGGCCCTCAGCGGGGAGGGCGGCGGTAGCCGGGGCGCCGGGCGGGTCCTGCACCCCGGCCTCCTCGGCCCACTCCTCCCTCGCGGGTCGCCGGACGCAGCAGTCCTCGTCGACTCGGATCCCGCCGCTACGGGAGATCAGGGAGTCCAGGCCGCTGCGCAGTCCCAGGGGGGGCCGACGACCAGTGGGACAGCTCCAGGGCATAGGGGTGGATGAAGGTCGCCAGCACCTCCGGAGCGATCGGAGGCGGAGGAGTGAAGTCGCCGTCGGCCTCCATCTTCTCCCACGTCTCCTCGTCCCACCACAGCTCCCAGTCCTACTCCTCCGGGGGCTCGGGGCCGTCGGTGAGGGGGCGGCGGTGGATGCGGACGGAGTGGAAGGGGTGGGAGAAGAGGAGGTCGCCGCCGTCGGGGGACTCTTCGAAGACGATGTCGGGGCCGAAGGCGGCGGTGAGGTCCGCCCGGGTGATGGGGCGCGCCAGGCGCAGCTCATGCCTGGTCTCGGCCTCCGGATAGAAGGTCATGGCTGTCCTCGATGTCTGATTCCGGGGTGCTCTGCTTTCTGCGGGCCCCCGCGGTCGTGAGTTGGGTTCGCGAGGTCGTACCTTAGACCTGCGACAGACCTGCGACAGACCTGCGACTGCGACAGGGGCCTCAGAACTGCCTCAACAGCTTGATGAGCAGGTAGAGGCCGAATGCTGCGAGCATGATCCCGACCATGATGAGCCACTGCTTCTCGGAGGAGCTGGGCCCTTTGAGCCTCTGCAGCGTCAGCGCGCCGGGATCCCCCCTGATCCAGGAGCGGCGGTAGAAGACGGGGACGGCCTGCCCGGGCTGGACCACGGCATCGACACGTGGAGTGTGCTCGAGCAGCCTGAAGGCGCCGGGACGACCGATGACGACGCTCACGGGCCCCGCGGGCACGACGACGCGGGCGGCAGCCGAGCTGAAGTGCACCGGACAGCCGTTGATCGTCACCGGGATGTACTTCCAGGTGAGCGCCGGCCCGGACGGATCTATCACCATGTCGATGAAGCCGTGAGGGACGCGGTCGGCTCCGGGGAGGACGACGACGTCGGTGCTCACTCCCCCGGCCTCCTCACTCGCCCTTGAACTTCATGCCGGCGGTGAATCCCATGGGATTGAGCTCGTAGGCCGCGGCCATCTCCTCGTCGCGGGCGGCGAACTCCTCGTCGTCGGCGATGGGCTCGTCCTCCTCGCCCTCGCCGCCGAAGATCGCGGCCATCTCCTGGGTGTCGCCCAGCGAGAGGTAGGACTCCTCGTCCCAGTGCTGGGGCAGGACGTTGCGGACGTAGTCCTCGATCGCCTCCTCGGTGGTCACATCGCCCTGCCTGGCCTCGGACATGTACCAGCGGTGCTCCAGGACCTCGTGGAAGATCTCCGCCGGCTCGAGCTTGCGGCGCAGCTCCATGGGCACGGCGGCGATCGTCGGCTCGAAGATATTGGCGAGCCAGGCGTGGGCCACCTGCTCGATGGGCTCGTCCTGCCGTCCGGTGTAGGCCCGGTAGGCCTCCAGGTCGTTGAGCATGCGCTGGCCCTGGCGCTCCTGGACG
>ERZ772917.1728-NODE-1728-length-11957-cov-10.430432_pt1 | contig 11957 bp, 10 predicted proteins | sample MGYA00511187_ERZ772917 | MGnify/ENA primary metagenome ERZ772917 (study PRJEB29015, sample SAMEA2737925) | human oral metagenome | biome: human oral; feature: human-associated habitat; material: dental | place: China | collected 2012 ... | reverse complement strand
TGTTGCGCAGGAAGACCACGCGCCCGGCCACGCCGACGACGTCGTCGGTCTCCTGACCGGCCTCCAGGTGGCCGTAGGCCTCGCGGACCGCGGCGATCGTGGTGGTGATGGGGAGCTGGACCGGGTAGGGGTCCCAGCCCTCGGAGCGCAGGCGGTCGCGCTTGGCGGCGCGGACCTCGAACTGCTCGCCCGGGCCCGGGTCCTGCCTGGGCTGAGCGGGCTGCCGGGGGCCGCCGGCCTGCTCGGGGGCTTGAGTGCTGTCGGGCTCGGGGGCGGCGTTCTGCCGGGTCGCATCGGTCACGCGCGCGAGTCTATGCGGCTGGGAGGGCGCGCGCTCCGGTGCGGCCGCGAGGCATCGGCCACGCGCCGCCGAGGCGCCAGTTACTCACGGCCGTGACAGCGCTGTGCCGCTCAGCATCGGCCACGCGCCGCCGAGCGCGCCGGGCTCCACAGGCGGGCGCCGCGCAGGGCCCGGGACCGGTCCTGTGGATAGTTTTCCAGGGGTATGGAGAATTGCGGCATCCTGGATATATGGACCTCGCGATCAGTACTCTTTTGAGCCGAGTCGATGCGTTGCACGGTGCCGCCCACTGGGACGAGGTCCTCCGCGAGCCGGCCGATCGCACCGCCAAGGACGCGGCCATTGCCATGGGGGAGCTGATCGAGCCTTATCGTCGGCTACTCGTCCGCCCGGGAACCGAGCGGAGTATTGTGCGAGCGCGCCACTTCCGCGGCCGCCTCACGTGCGCCAGCGCCGCGCAGACGCTCGGCTACCCCATGTGGAACCCTCCGAGCGATCTTCATATCGCAGTCCCGGCGAACCGCTCAGTACGCCCATCGGCGAGCAGGCCCCTCGCCGGCGTCCATATTCACCGGCCGGCGACGCTGACTCCGATGACAGTCGACAACTTCCCCCTGGTCCGTCCGGCCGAGGTCGTCGCCTGCGCCCTAGTCTGCCTGGATGAGCTCGACGCCATCTGCATCGCGGACGCGGCGCTCAACCACGGGGACACGACGAAGGAGGACATTGCCGAGCTGCTGGTCGGCCGGTACTCGAAGAAGGCACGCCTGCGCCTGAGTAAGGCCGACGCGGCGGCGCGATCACACCTGGAGACGCGAACCCGGTTGTGCCTACGGGAGGCCGGACTGCAGGTCGAGACCGGCGCCGTGCTCGAAGGCGTCGGTGAGGTCGACACACTTGTCGAGGGCTGGCTCATCGTCGAGGAGGACGGATACGAGTTCCACTCCTCCAAGGAGCAGTTCGCACGCGACCGGAACCGGGACCAGAGCGCCCTCGCCGCCGGTTACGTGCCGCTGCGGCTGACCTACGACGATGTGGCTGCCGGCGAGAGGACGATTCTGGGCATTGTGGGCAGGGCTCTGCGGGGTGTTGCACATTCGTCGCGTCTGCGCATTCCAGAGAACCGCGCCATTCTGCGGAATCTGGGTTGGACCTGAGGCAGAGTTCTTTCTCCCATGTGCGCAGCACCCCCTCTGCGCACATGGGAGCGCGTCAACCTATCTGGGCGGTTCGCAGCAAAGCCCAGAATCCTGCGGGAAAGTAGGCGCTGCTGCGCAACGGGCCGTTTCTCCCATGTGCAACCCTCGCCGCCGGCCGCGCACAGCGCACGGGCCGGCCCTCGGTCGCGCCCCGAGAACCGGGCCGCGCCGGCGGAAGAGCCCGGACCAAGGCGACCGGGGGCGAGCACGGCGCATCTCACCGGCGCAGAGCCTGCTGCACCGCGAGCAGCACCTCGCCGACCACGGCCTCGGCGGCCGGGACGTCGGGCCGGTCCGGGTCGGCGATGACCAGGCGCATCTCCGGGGCCCGGAACACCTCCCCTCCCCCGGGGCCGGGGACCATCTCGCCCAGGTACCCGCCGCTCCAGGCATTGAGAGCGGCCAGGCGCCGAGAGTCCCCCCTCAGGAGCGCCTCGGCCAGCTCCTGGCGGGGGAGTCCCAGCTCGGCGGCGACCTCCTCGGCGTACGCCTCGAGCTCGGCCGGGGTGTCCGCCCAGTACCCGGTCTCGGTGGTTGCGGGCTCTCGGCGCAGGAGGCTGAGGTGGGCCAGGATGATCGCGGGCGCCTCCCAGTACCGTCCCGCGTGATGGGGACCGGCGTGGCTGCTGCTCATGGGACGGAAACGGACCCGGACGCCGTCGGCGGATGAGCAGGACCGGACTCTGAGCCCTGTTCTCGAGCATGAGCACGCCGATCGTCTGCCGCGTCAGGGCGAGATGGACCAGAGACAGGTCGGTCATGGGAGCGCCGTAGGGGGACAGGGGCTGCGGACCGAGGTAGAAGGCAGGGACGCTGAGGAGGGTCGGCTCCTCGGGCCTGCGCTTGCGGAAGACGCGCCGGAGCAGCGAGACGACCAGGACCAGCAGGACGACCCCGCCGACCACGGCGGCCGCGCCGACCGCCCCCAGCCCTATGAGCCGACGGATCAGAAACCCTATGAACTTCACGATCTGGATGACTATCCCGAGCCCGAGGACAAAGGCAACGACCTTCAGCTGCATCCGGCGGTAGGGGGTGTGCCAGTCGGTCATACAGGCTCCTTGAAGGAGAACGCGTTGTCAGAGGACGCGTCAGTCTGCCAGAAAGTCAAGAAGTCCAAAGTCTACCGGAGCGGTCCGCCCCGGTCAGGTGGGCGGAACGGCCCACCCGGGCAGGGGGCCCGACGCGCCGGGCCCCAGCAGGGCCCGTTGCACCGCGATCATCACCTTGGCGACCACGGCCTCGTCGGCCGGGACGTCTGACTGGTCCGGGTCGGCGATGACCAGGCGCATCTCGGGAGCCCGGAACACGGGTCCCCTGGAGGAGAGGACCATCTCCCCCAGGTAGCCCCCGCTGGCGGCGTTGAGAGCAGCCACGCGCTGGGCGTCCCCTCTCAGGAGCGCGTCGGCCACCTCCTCGTAGAGGAGCCCTGTCTCAGCGGCGACCTCCTGGGCGTAGGCGACCAGCTCGTCAGGGCCGTCCACCCAGTGCCGCTCGGCCTCCAGGCTCCCGACGGCCTGGGGGTACAGGAGACTGGGATGGGCGATCACCAGGCCCGACGCCATCTGCCCCGGCCACTGCCCACCGGCACGGGGACAGGGCAGAAAGCGGAAGCGAACCCGGGCGCCGTCGGAGTCGGACAGGACGGTGCCGCCCGTCGTGCGGCCGGCCTCATCACCCAGGGTCAGCACGCACACGGTCTGGCGCGTGACTATCAGGAGCACCCTGTCGGTCATGGGAGCGCCGTCGGAGCCCACCGGCTGGGGGCCCAGGTAGAAGGCCGGACACCTGAGGGTGGTCTTCTCGCCGAACTGACCCAGCATGAGTCTGCGCGCCGAGGTCATGGGGCCGATCCTGCTCTTCCGCATCTGCCTGACGATCGGAATCATCAGGATCAGCACGACGAGCGCGATCACGCCGAGAACGACCGCCAGGGCAAGGCCGCCCCTCCCGGCCTCATTGGCCTTGACGCCGATGTACCGCAGTCCCAGAGCAACAGCGATGACCACGGCCCAGACGGCAACAGTCTGCCTTGCGGAGAGCCTCCTACTCATTCGGGCACCCCGGGGGCGCGGCGGATCGGGCACGGCGCGACGGGCCGGGCGCAGCGGATCGGGCACGGCGCGACGGGGCGGCGAACGGAGCCCACGACGCCGCCTCTCAGGACCAGTCCGGCACGGTGACGGCCCCCTGCAGGATGCTGTCGTGGAACCACCGCGGCTGCACCGACATGCAGAAGTCCGCGGGGAACCAGGCGGACGGCAGGTCGTCGTCCGGGACCGGCCTTCCGCTGAGCCGCACGGCCAGGCCGCGGGCCGTGCGCCCGCTCTCCCACTGCGCCGGGGCGTCGGCCAGGAAGTCGGAGAGCAGCCGCGTGTAGGCGGGGCCGAGATAGCACCACGGCACCGGCCGCATCGGCAGTCCCGCGAGGACCGTGTCCCCCATGGAGACATCCTGGGATCTCTGCGCCTGCGCCCCGGGCATCACGCTCCCGCTGTACGCACGTTTCCAGTTCTCAAGGACCTCGGCCAGCGCCAGCTCGGCCCCCAGCTCGTCGGCGACGGCGGTGAGCACCTCGTGGAGCCTGTCCAGCGCGGCCTCGTCGAGCGCGCCGAGCTCGACCGCGCACTCGACGCGGTACATGCCGTACGGCTCCTCCGGCACGCTGGGGAGCAGCACCACCGTGTCGATCGGCGCCGGGCCGGTCAGGTGCACCCCGTAGTCGCCGGTGCGTCTGATCTCGTCCGCCGCCGCGACACTCGCCCGGGTCAGCGCCAGCATGCGCGCCCTGCCGGTGTACTCGGTGGGCAGCCAGCCCGGCGCTACCCGGCTGACGGCCCGCACCCAGGCGGCGACCGGGTCGGCGCACACCGCCTCGCGCACGAACCACCGCAGCTGGACCACCCGGAGCGACTTCTCCGGAATGTCATAGAGGTCGTCGTCGAAGTCGGGGACCGGCGTCCCGCCGACCGGCCACACCACGCGCTTGTAGAAGTCGGCCACGACGCCCTCGCACCGGTGCGCCAGGACCTTGGCGATCTCCAGGCCGCGGTCCCCGGCGGGGGCGGACCGCCGGCCGGCCGGCCACTCGAGCTCGTAGCAGAAGGGGAGTTCGTTGTGCCCCGAGATCTCCTTGACGTAGTCGACGAAGTCGAGGGAAACGTCGAGAGAGGCCTCATCGAGCGTCAGAATCGGGCGCACACGGTCGTTGATGCTGATGCGCGTCCCGTCGCCGTCGTGCCCCTCAATAATGAATTCGGGGGCCGCCGCGCGCGCGTCGTCCAACGTCAGCTCGCGACGCGTATACAGCTCGAGCTCAGAGATATCCGTGGCCTGCATGCTCACCACTCTAACCAGGGCGAGTGCGTCGCGCAGACCGAGAGTCGGATCCGGCCGGCAATCAGCCGCGGGCGGCGGCGAGGGTGATGCCGGAGGGGGCCAGCCCCTGGAGGCGGGCGACGTCGGAGTCGGCGGGAAGCTGCCCGGGCTCGCGGCCCCGCTCCACAATGCGGTTGTGCTCGTCCACGAAGACGACGTGCGGCAGGTAGGTGCGGGCCCGGCCCTCGTCCAGCTGGGAGTAGGCGATGAGGATGACGATGTCGCCGGGGTCCACCAGGTGCGCGGCGGCGCCGTTGACGCAGATCCGCCCCGACCCGCGCTCGCCTGGGATGACGTAGGTGGACAGGCGGCTGCCGTTGGTGCAGTCGCAGATGTCGACGCGCTCGCCCGGCAGGAGGTCGGCGGCGTCGAGGAGGTCGGCGTCCACGGTGACGGAGCCGACGTAGTCGAGGTCGGCCTGGGTCACCGTGGCGCGGTGGATCTTGGACGTCATCATCGTCCGCAGGCGTGAGGTCATCGCAGCAAGGCTAGGCGGGCAGGCGGGCCCCGCCAAAGCCCGGGACCCGGATGGTGACTGACTCGACAGGCCGTCGGCACGACGGCGGCGACCGGGCTGGCGGAGGCCCGACGACGACGGTCCGGCCGCGGAGGCCCGACGACGACGGTCCGGCCGCGGAGGCCCGACGACGACGGTCCCACCGCGGAGGCCCGGAAGGCCGGGCCTCGGGTCACCGCAGGTCGATCAGGGCGTTGTCAATGAGTCGGGTCGTGCCCACCTTCGCGGCCAGCGCCAGCAGGACCGGTCCCGCGGGCTGGGCGGCCTCGCCAGCCTCCCCGGCCTCGCCGGTTCCGGCGGTCCCACCGGTCCCGCCGGAGGCGGGCAGGCCGAGCCCCGCAGCGGGCAGGCCGAGCCCCGCGCCCGCCAGGTCCACGAAGCCGTCCGGGTCGACCACGGCCACGTAGTCGACCTCGACGCCGGGCGCGGTCGCCAGCACCCCGAACGCCGCGGCCCTGATCCCGGCCGCGTCCGCCCCGGTCCGCGCCGCCTCCCGGCCGGCGTCCAGTGCCCGGGACAGGGCCAGGGCCCGCTCGCGCTCCTGCGCGCTCAGGTAGGCGTTGCGCGAGCTCATGGCCAGGCCGTCCGCCTCGCGACGGATCCCGACCGGCACGATCTCGACCGGCACGGCGAGATCGCGGACCATGGCGCGCACGATCGCCAGCTGCTGGGCGTCCTTGCGGCCGAACAGCGCCCAGCGCGGGCGGGTGAGGTGCATGAGGGTCAGCACCACCTGGGCCACGCCCGCGAAGTGGGTCGGCCGAGTGGCGCCCTCCAGGACGGTGGCGATCGGGCCGGGGTCGATGCGCACGGCCGGCTCGCCGCGGGGGTACATGACCTCGGGCGTGGGGGCGAAGACGATGAGCCGCCCGACGGCGAGCGAGTCATGCGCGTCTCGCCCGCCCGGGGCGCGCAGGACGGCCGTCAGGCCCTCGACGTCGGCCTCCAGGGTGCGCGGGTAGGCCTCCAGGTCCTCCCCCGCGGCGAACTGGAGAGGGTTGACGAAGATGGTGACGACGACGGTGCCGCCCGGCCCGACCCGACGGGCGGCCTCGGTCACGAGGTCGAAGTGGCCCTGGTGGAGCGCCCCCATGGTCATGACAACGGCGCGGGGCACGCCACCAGCATTGTCGGCCCTGTCGTCAATGGCGAGGGCAGCGGCGAGCTCGTCGCGGCTGCGGGCCAGGGTCACCCGGCCGTGGCCGGGTGCGGAGGCGACGGGCGCGTGGGATGCGGAAGGAACGGGGAGCGTCATGGGCCCCACGCTAGATGATTGGTTCCGCAGCGCACGACGGGCGCCTCGAACCGATCTCGGCGCGGAACTCGACCGATCTCGGCGCGGAACCGGACCGATCTCGGCGCGGAACTCGACCGATCTCGGCGCGAGAGCGCGGTCAGCGCGTGCGCGCCTCGATGCTGCGGGCCAGCGCGCCCAGCGACCAGTTCATGACCACGTAGAGCAGGGCGATAATGATGTAGGCGGGCACGTAGACATCCAGCTTGTAGTTCTGCGCGGTGCTGGTGATGAGGACCTTCCCGGCGTACATGAGCTCGGCGTAGGAGACGGCGTAGCCCAGTGAGGAGTCCTTGAGGATCGTCACGAGCTGAGTGACTAGAGTAGGCAGCATGAGCCGCAGGGCCTGCGGGGCGAGGATGAGGCGCATCGTCTGCCCCCGGCTGAGCCCCAGGGCCTGGGCCGCCTCGGTCTGCCCCCGGTCCAGCGCCAGGACCCCGGAGCGGAAGACCTCCGCCGTCGTCGCCGAGGTGCACATGACAATGGGGATGGTGAGCATCCAGAAGGACGGCAGCGCGGGGCCGAAGCGGGGCACCGCCAGCAAAAAGAAGTAGATGAGCAGGAGCATGGGCACGGCCCGCATCATGTCGATCCACGTCCCCACGACCGCGCGCCCGACCGGACCGGCGCCCATTCTCGCCCAGCCCAGGAGAATCCCCAGGGGGAAGGACAGGAGCGCGGAGACCGCGGTGACGGCCAGCGTTCCTTCCAGCGCCCTTCCCAGGAACAGGACGATCGACCGTCCCAGGAAGAAGCGCCACTTGGGATAGGCGAGCTGACCCTCGAGGGCGAGCTGGTGGAGCGCCGCGGCGACCAGCGCCACGACGACAAGGGTCGCGATACCGGAGATGATGGCGATGCGCCGTCGTCCCCCGGGACCGGGAGCGTCGAAGAGAAGATCGGCGTCCGCGGCCCGTCGGGGCCGAACGCGCCGCGCCGTGCGAACGATGTCGGGAGTAGAGCTCATGCTCGTGCCTCCCCGCTCGCAAGACGGAGCTCAAGCAGGCCCCCGAGCTTGGTCGCGCCGAAGGCGAGTACCAGATAGATCAGGCCCGACACCAGGAACATGACAACGGCCTCCCCGGACTCCAAGTTGAGCTGCTGGGTGATGCTGGTGAGCTCGCGCACCCCGATGGCTGCGGCCAGGGCGGAGCCGATAAGGCAGGAGATGAAGATATTAACCAGCGGCTGGACGGTACGGGCGAGGGCCTGGGGCAGCACGACCGCACGGATAATGAGCCCGAAGGGCATGCCCAGCGCGCGGGCGGCCTCGATCTGCCCCCTGGCGACGGAGTTGATCCCCGAGCGGACCGTCTCGCAGACATATCCGGAGCCCACGAAGAGGATCGCGCCCACGGCCGCCGCGAACAGGGAGAAGTGCACGCCCGCCTGCGGCGCGGCGAAGGCCAGCAGGATCATGAGGCACAGGGTCGGGATATTGCAGGCCAGCGTCACCCAGGCGACGGCCACGGCCCGCAGGGGCGGGATCGGGCTGACGCGGCACACGGCGATGAGCGTGCCGACGACGAGCGCGCCGAGGTAGGCGAGCAGGGCGATGACGAGGGTGGTCGCCAGACCGGCCCCGATCGCTCCGAGGTTGTGTGTAATGATCGACATGGCCGTCTCCTCAGGTGATTATGCGCATGGGACGCCGCCAGACACGACTCCCGCAGCGAGCCGAGTCAGGCCCCCGGAGAGGCGGAGGCGCCGGCGGTCTCGGAGCCCGGCACCGAGCCGAGAGCGGGAGGCTGGGGAGCCTCGCCCTCCGTGACGGCGCCAATGGTCGCCTTCCAGATCGACTCCCAGGTGCCGTCGTCGTAGATCGTCTGGAGGAAGGCGTCGACGAAGGCCTTGGCGTCCGATCCCTGGGGCAGGCCGATGCCGTAGGGGTCCTCCGTGAAGGGGTCGCCGACGATCTTGATGTCGTCATTGGCCTGTATCGCGCCGAGCAGGATCGAGTAGTCGACGACGTAGGCGTCTACCTGCTTCGTCTTGAGCGCGGACAGGCAGCCATTGTGGTCGTCGAACGGCTTCTGCTGGGCCTTGGGCGCCGCCTTCTGGAGCGCTGCGATCGAGGAGGAGCCGGACTGGACGGCGACCTTGACGCCCGCCAGGTCGCCCACGCCGGTGATCGTCTCATCGTCGGCCCGCACGAGCACCGCCTGGCCCGAGGAGTAGTAGGGACCGGCGAAATCGATCTTCTTGTCGCGCTCGGGGGTGATCGAGTAGGTGGCGATCACGGCCTGCACGCTGCCGTTCTCAAGCACAGTCTCGCGCGTGTCCGGGGTGACCTGCGTAATGGCCAGCAGGGCGCGGGCGTCGTCGCCGCCGATGATGTAGCGGGCCAGTATCTGGCCGAGGGCGGCGTCGAAGCCGGAGACCCTGCCGGTGGTCGCGTCCTCGGAGGAGAAGACCGGTGCGGTCTTCGTCCCTCCGATCTTGAAGACACCGGCCTCCTTGATGGCCGACGCCCAGGTGGAGGCGGCTACGACATCGTCGGCGGCGACGGGGCCGGAGCTGATGACCGCGTCGTAGTCGGCATCCCCTCCGCTGCTGGAGACGGCCCGGCCGTCGGCACCAGTGTCGGCGCAGGCTGCCAGGACCGACGCCAGGGAGACGGCGCCTGCGGTCTGTAGCAGTGTGCGGCGGGAGAGAGTCGTCATGATGGAGTTCCTTTCGTCACAACGGGTTGTGTCGGCGGGGCCGGCGGCCCCGAGACGATGATTGGAGGCGTCCCGGTCGAGGGGCGGTGTACGGAGGTCTCCGAGGCCGAGCTCAGTGGCTCAGCACCTTGGACAGGAAGTCGCGAGCGCGGTCGGTGACGGGGGCGGAGAAGAACTCGGCCGGCGCACCGGACTCGACGATCTGGCCGGAGTCCATGAAGACGACGCGGTCGGCCACGGACCGGGCGAAACCCATCTCGTGGGTGACCACGAGCATGGTCATGCCAGAGGTGGCAAGGTCCTTGATGACGTCGAGGACCTCGGTGATCATCTCCGGGTCCAGGGCGGAGGTGGGCTCGTCGAAGAGCATGATCTTGGGGTCCATGGCCAGGGCCCGGGCGATGGCGACCCGCTGGGCCTGGCCGCCGGAGAGCTGGGGCGGGCGCTTGAAGGCCTGGTCGGCCAGGCCCACGCGCTCCAGGAGCTCGCGGGCGCGCTCCTGCGCCTGGGCGCGCGGCTGGTGGCGCACGCGCACGGGCGCCAGGGTGATGTTGTCCAGGACCGTGCGGTGCGGGAAGAGGTTGAAGGACTGGAAGACCATGCCGACCTCGGCCCTCAGGCGGGCCAGTTCGCGCCCCTCCTCGGGCAGCCGCTCGCCGTCGATCTCGATGGAGCCCTCCTGGATCGTCTCCAGGCGGTTGATGGTGCGGCACAGGGTCGACTTGCCCGAGCCGGAGGCCCCGATGACGGCGACGACCTGGCCGGGGAGGATGTCGAGGGAGACGTCGTTGAGCGCCTTGAAGTCGCCGTAGTACTTGCTCACATGGTCGATGCGCACGAGCGGGCGGGCGCCGTTCTTGACGTCGTCTGCGCCGTCGGTGCTGGAGGCGGGCTGGTCGGAGGAGAGCGCGGAAGCGGACACGAGGACCTCGTCTCGGTCAGAGGGGTGGATGGGTGCAGAGGTGTCTCAGCGACACTGACAGCAACACATCCACATGCGCACCGCATTCCTCCTGACGTCATTCGACCGCGGCTCCCGGGCGGCTCCGCGACGCGAGGACGATAACACCGTGGTCACGCATCGGGCCAAGGAGCGCCCGCAGGCTGAGACGCGGGCCGGGACCTGACGCGGTCCGGTCCCTAGTGTCCCTGTGCCTCTGTAGCCCTGTAGCCCCTGTAGCCCCTGTAGCCTCTGCGGCGTCATGGCACCATGAGGTCCCGCGCTCCGAGAGAAGGAGTCACATCATGCCCGAGAGCCCTGCGAGTCCCGCCGGTCCTGAGCGCCCCGCTCGTGCTTCCACCACGTCCGTTCGGGCGCCCGCGCACGGCGGGACGCCGCGGGTGCTCTTCGCTCCGGAGACCTTCAACTTCGCCGAGGTGACGCGCGCCGTTGAGGTTGCCCGTCGCATGCCCGCAGGCGTGGAGTGCGTCTTCGCGGGCTTCTCCCCGCGCAACTCCGAGCACGTCACGGCGGCCGGCTTCGAGTTCCACCTCCTGCTCCCCCGCCTCAGCGACGAGGAGGGCGAGCTGGCCCTGGCATTCGACCAGGGGCGCACGCTGCGCCAGCCCTTCACCAGGAGGATGCTCGCCGAGCGGGTCGCCAGCGAGCGCGCGCTGATCCGCCGGCTGCGTCCGGGCGCCGTGGTGATCGGCGTGACGCCGAGCCAGTTCATCTCCTCCCGGGCCGAGGGCGTGCCCCTGGCCTTCGTGCGGCCCTTCGCCTACTCCATGGCGCACCTGCAGGGGGTCCGGCGCTCGGGTGCGACCGGCTTCCTGCCCCGGTCCACGGCCGGGCAGCGCCTGCTCGACGGCGCGGCGTCGAGGCTGCTCCACGTTGTGGGCACGCGCCTGCCGCTGCCGCGCTCCTTCTACCAGGTGGCCCGGGCCAACGGGGTCCGCCTGCCCCACGGGGTGCTCACCAGCCTGACCGCGGACCTCAATCTCATCGCGACGGCGCCGCACCTGCTGCCCGGCTGGCTGGAGATGCCGCAGGGGCACCGGGTGGTGGGGCCGGTCTACGCCAGGCTGCCCGGCGAGGTCCCGGCCATCGTGGGCGAGCTGGCCGCGGGCCCCCAGCCGGTGGTGTACTTCGCCGTCGGCTCCTCGGGGAACCGGGAGCTCGTGCTGCGGGTGCTCCACGGCCTGGGACGTGCCGACTGCCAGGTGCTGGCCCCGGTGCGCTCCCACCTGGAGCCCGAGGACATCCCCGTGCTGCCGGCCAATGCGCACGTCACCGACTGGCTCCCGGCCGACCGCCTGGGCGACGCCGTCGACCTGGCGATCACCCACGGCGGCGAGGGAACGGTGCAGACCAGCTGCGTGCAGGGCTGGCCCTTCATCGGGATCCCCCTCCAGCTGGAGCAGCGCTTCAGCGTCCAGCGCTGCGCGGCCTTCGGGAACGCGCGTCTGGTCACTCAGGGCGAGGCCGCCGCTGCGGACTGGCCCGCCCTGGTGCGCGAGGCCCTGGCCGACGGCGCCATGCGCGCCCGCGCCCGTCGCATGGCCCGCCTCATGGAGGGCCTCTGGACGGCCCCGGTCGGGCGGCGGCCGCCGTCTGCGAGCTGCTCTGAGGCGCCCGCGGCCGATCAGCGCCGTCGGCGGGGGC
>ERZ772917.1727-NODE-1727-length-11970-cov-5.747797_pt1 | contig 11970 bp, 21 predicted proteins | sample MGYA00511187_ERZ772917 | MGnify/ENA primary metagenome ERZ772917 (study PRJEB29015, sample SAMEA2737925) | human oral metagenome | biome: human oral; feature: human-associated habitat; material: dental | place: China | collected 2012 ... | reverse complement strand
ATCATGCACTCGCTGCCGTGGTCGAACGTATGACTTACGTCCGCATAGTACCGTTCCCCCGCGTGCTCGAAATGGCAACAGAAGCCTCCTGTACAAAGATTGCGCTCCACCTTGTACGCCATCACCGCACCTCCCGAAATTTGATATTCGTGTCGCGCATCATGTGCAAGAACAACTTTTTCCGAAGCATGTAATCCCGCGTCTTCATCCCCTTCACCTCCACCACCTCCGCATGACCGTCCGCATACGTCACAAAGAAATCCGCCGTGTAGGTGATAGGTTTCTGCCGCTTCCCCGTATTATCCGTGAATCCCTCAAGGAGCGTGTAGGACGGCTGGAAGGCAATGCGCACCACCTTCCCCGCCTGCTTGTCCGCAAGGAGTTCAAGGTACACTTCCGCCTCGCGCTTGCTATCGAACGTGCGACCGCATATCCTCGTTTTTCGCGCGTTGTACTTGTTTGGCTTCTTTCCCTTTGCACGCAGGAGGCGCATCACATTCTTGACTGCCTCCCTAGCCGTCGGGTCGGGCTTCTTGCACGGATGATACTCGTCCATATCGTAACCTCCTCTCAAACGCTGCTCTCGTCCATCCGTAGACCAAAGAGCGTAATCTGATCGTCGTTGTCTCGCAGTCTGTTGTCCTCGCCAAGCCACCACCGCATGACCTCTGCGCCTGTCTCCCACTGGGTCGGCAAACCGTCCGCGCGACGCTTGTCGATCATGCGCTGGAATGCCGCCTCGTAGGCTTTGGCGTACTGCGACCAGCGCTCTGCTTCCTGTTTCATCCCTTCGGCTCCCTGATATGGGCACATGATACAGCCAAGGCGCTTCTTGCCCTCATCGTAGAGCTTGCAATACGGTACATTGTAGGTGTGGATATACTCCCACACGTCCGCGTCCGACCAGTCGATGATCGGGTGGATGTATTGCTTTGCACTGTTGCGACTGCACACCTCAACCATCTGCCGATTTGCGCGTTTAGACGATTCGGCATGACGCACGCCTGTCACGACAAACCGCCCTTTTCCTCCGCCCTCCTTGAGGTATCGGCAACAGTAACGCACTCCGCGTGTCGGCGGCACCCGCTTTTCGGGGATGAGCTGCCACATGGTCTTTTCGGGGACGTTGCGCCCCTCCCACGCCTCGGGATACGAGCGGCGGATGAACTGCACCAATTCCGGCGGGTCAACCGTTGTGACGTTGTAGTGCGCATCGTATTTGACGCCCGCTCGCTTGCACAGGTCAAGCACGACACAACTATCTTTGCCGCCGCTGAACGCGACATAGTAGCCCTCGGGCGGTTGATGCAGACGGAGGCAGTTCATGGCAACTTTCACTTTGTCCACTTCACCGTAAAGCGTGAGTTCTTTCAGCACGTTCTTCACCCCCGGTAATCCTCAAACCGTTCACAACTCCGAAAGATGATCTTGTTGTTCACCCATCGTTGCAGCCGTCGCGTCTCTTTTGGCGCGTGTGGCTTGTCGTAGATCATGACGTACGGGTCATAGCCGTTCTCTCTCAGCCAGTACACCCGCCGTAAATCCTCCGCGTGCGTACTCCAGTAGTTTGTGAGGACATACACTCTGCGCTTGCGGTAGTCCGTCACCATCGATTTCTCCGCGAATATTTGGAGCATACGCGGAATACTCTTATCACGCGGATTGTCCCATGCGAAATGGAGCATTTTGACTTTGCACGCGTTGATGAGTGCGATATTCGCCTCTGTCAAAAGACGCGCATCCAAACCCTGTGTGAAATCCACCCACGCACCGCTTTCGGCGAGCTGTCCGAGCAGTTCCATGTGTTCCCGTGCCGCAAGAAGATTCGGGTCAAGAAGTTTGATATACCGCTCCCCGCTCCAAAATTCGGAGAGGTCTGCCACCTTTCGGCTCTCTTTTCCCTCCTTGCCCGCGACGATGCAGAACGGACAGGCGCGCGGACAGCCGCGTGTAAGGAATCCGTAGGCGGTCGCCGTGTCACCGTATAGCGCATAATCGGGGTAAATATGCTCGATCTCAGGAGGCAGCGTTTGATGGTGATCCGTCCCCGTCCCGCCGACCTGTGCGCCGATATCCAAGAGCCGCTGCGCCGTCTCAGCGTTTGCCGTAAAGACGCACGCGGCATAGAGTTTGTCGTATCCGCAGAACAGATTGCCGCCGAGCAGAACGTCTTCGGGACGTAGCAGATGAACACTGTCACCTTGCTGTTTGTGCCACGCCGATAGTTTCATGAGGACTAGATTCGGGAACTTCGTCCCGTCCACGTCCACAAGACCGACGTTCACTAGAAATACCCACGCTCGCGGTTCTTCTCGTTCACGAGCCTCTGCAGCTCATCGCGCATCGTCTCGTCATAGCCGAGTGCATCAAGCCATGAGACGCATACCGTTATAACGTCTGTGAGTTCTTCTGCAAGGCGTCCCCGCACATCCGCCTCGTCACGCTTTTCGCAGCGCAAGCAAAAAAGTTCTGCCGCCTCATGCGATACCTCAGAAGCCTCCTCAGACAATTTCATGATCCACGCCGTTATTGACGCATCACGAAACTTCGTACACGGCTGCGGCTTTGTCCTATCAATATTCTGTCCTCCCGGTGCCACAAGCAAAGAGTCTACGCATTCTCTTGCTTTCCGAAGCCAAAGAACCATTTCCTCCCACGGTTTATCAGTTTCATAGCTACCTTCCATGTGGCAACGATCAATGTCTTTCGCTTTTTCCTCGACGATCTTTGCAATATCCGTGAGGTGTTTTGCCCGTTCTTCTGCGCCCATCTCAGCACGCTCCTCTCATGCGATAATCTTCCGCCCGAATGTTCACGGGCGTTGTCATCTCTGCAAGGCGGCTCATGATACGCCGACCAAATACCGCCTCAAGCTCATTGCCGCTGTAGTTCGTCGTGATGACCGTCGGCAACATGTGCTCGTAACGGTGATTGATGAGCACATAGACCAGCTCCACCACCCACGGACGCGGGTTCTCTGCGCCGAGATCGTCAAGCACAAGAAGCGGCGCATTCTTCGCCGTCGTCACAAGCTCATCCGCCTTGCCATCCTTGCGGTCAAAACTTGCCCGCATTTTGCCGAGCAGGTCAGGAACGACCACGAACATCCCAGGAATCCCCGCCTCTGCTGTCTCGCGCAAAATCGCGACCACCAGATGCGTCTTGCCCGTTCCGTAACCGCCCATGAGCATAAGCCCCTGCGCCTTTGGGTCAACCTTCACCGCTTCGCAGAATCTCCTGCACATCGCGACCGCCGATCTTGTCGCAGGTGTCTCACGGAACGTCGCAAAACTGCGTGAACGGAAACGTTCGCCGACACCGCCGACCCCCATGAGCTTTGCGATGCGTTTCTGCTCCTGCTGCGTCTTGTACTTGGTGCAGAGAGGGATGCAGGAGAGAAACTGGTTGTCATAGCGACGGTACGTGAAGTCCTGCCCGTTGTACTTGCATTCATGACAGGTGTCCACGGTATAAGCGCAACGAGCACAGAGAGCGTCATGCTCTTGTTTGATACGCTCCGCTTCCACCGCCTGAAGAAGCTCCGCATCCGAACGCACCTGTTCCGGCAAGGCGCAGATCACTTGGAGGATCGCGGCTCTCCGTGGTCGTGCCTCCTGCAATATCGCCCGCTCCCGTTCCCGGATCGCCGTCAAAGTATGCAGCATACGGGGATTTCTCTGCGCCATCTCCTGCCATGTGTCCATGAATGATTCCAGTGCCATAGTTTCCACCGCCTTTCTTTCTCGGTGCCTTGAACCCCTCACGCTTCCACCGCTCAAGAATCGCCGTGATATAGCGCAGATTGCGCCCGTTGGAGAGGGCAGCCTCCTCGATGGCAGACGTTACCCAGAGAACGCCGTATTCGTCGGTAAGGTCGATGAGCCTATCACGCTCGATCTTTCCCGAGAGGGGATGGATGTTGTTCTCGAACGTACGCACCACCTCCCCAAGATCCTTTTCCTCGATAGGATGATCGCGCGCGGCAGCAGCAGCTTTGTCTAACTGTCTAGCAGTCTTGTCTTGTCTATTTAATGCCGCACTATCTGCCGCACTATCTGTAGCACTATCTGCCGCACTATCTGCCGCACTATCTGCCGCACTATCTGTAGCACTATCTGTAGCACGATCGGGAACAGTCAATTTATACAGGGTCGTCTTTTTCCCTGACGCCTTGAAATCAATCCACCCGAGCTGCTTCAGCCTGTTCTTTGCTTTCGTGATGGTATGCACACTTCCGACTTGGATCATATCTTGCAAGCGGCGATCAGAGCACCCGAACCACTCCTGAAACATCAGGTCATTATCAATGCTCAGAAGCATTGTATAAACCGCTATTTCGTTGGAGCCGATTCTATCGTCCACCGATGCTGCCCTCGCAAACATTCTGAACCGGTCAATCAGTGTCAGCATATCTTCACCTCGCTTTCAATCCGTACACCTTCGCAATCCGCTCATCAATCTTCACAGGCTCGAGGAAATACCGCCTCAGAAAATCCTCCTGCCCTACCGCATGAATCTCCGTATGGTGCTCCCTGCAAAGAGGGAGCGCACGCATACCTATGTGACAAATCTCCTTGCGGTTGCGTCCCATGCCGACGTGATCGACATGATGCAGCTCCGCTTTCCTGCCACACACCGCACACCGCTTGTTCATGAGGCACGCCCACACATACCTAGGTATGTCCTCTGAGAGCTGATACAGCGGTTCTCCGACGTCTACCCCGTGCAAGAGGCAGAAGTCAATCAAGTAGGTGATAAAGAGCCGCGCAGTTGTCATGTCACAATCGGATAGTGAGAACGACCTCCGCAGCGTCTCAGCCTCACCAACAAACATCAGCTTGAGCATTTCCTTCATCGCCTCAACGGGCGTATACCCCCACCATGCGGCGATGTAGGAGATCAACACATAGGCTTTCTTGCGCTGCTTTGCACTGATACGACGCTTGTCCACAAACTCTACACCAACGGTTGAATGACAGTCATAGAGCTTATCTATGCGCTCCGGGAAGGGGACAAAGATATTGATACCTCTGTCCGTCTCCCCGACAACGCTGCCGACCAGAATCATTTGATCTCGCCCGTCTCCGGGTCAACGTTATTCGGGACATCCTTTCCCGCACCCATAAACTTGTTCGGCTTCGGCGCATCCTCAGCGGGCGTGTCCTCGACTTCAACGGCCTCAGCATCGATGTAGTCCGTCTCGTCCGCCTCGCTGACCATATCCGCTGCGATCGATGTCTTGATTGTCTCGTCGGCACTCAGCGTGCGTGCAAACTCCGTTTTGATCGGGGCATACTTGAGGCATGCCTTGAGGACGGTCTTTTTCGCCATCTCGTCAAAATTTGTAATCCAGGGCGTAGAATACCCTTTTTTGTAGGCGAAACTGTACTTCTTCGCGAAATCCTCCACCTCGTCGCGCCCCATGACGTGAAAGCCATATCCGCCGCTCTTGGTTTTGAACATGGCGTAGTAGTGCGTGACTGCGCCGCGCTTGCCCGTTGTCGGGACGTGCCGCAGCTTCGGCTCAAGCCCGAACTCGTACGCAAACTCATCGTTCTCGTACACTTCGTGCGCCTGGATGATGGTGACTTCCCCGCTACGGTACGCGAGATCGAGAAGTCCCTTGTAGCCAAGCTGGAACTGACACTCCATTGTCCCGTGATTCTTGTATGGGATAAGATACGCCTGCCCGAGCGGTGTGTTTGGTTCTACGCCAAGCTGCGCCGCCTGCATCATCGCTCCGAGGAAACTGGCCGGCGTACACTCACGCAGTGTCGGATTCGTGCTGAGGGCTGTGAGCACCATGCGGGTGAATCGTTCGGGGGTAAGGACGGAGGGCAGTGCTTTCGCGATTTGCCCCTCCATCGATACGATCAAGTCTTTGATCGTACGCTGTTGTTGTGCCGCTACGCTCTTCTGTTCCTGCGCTTTCTGGATTGCGCCGCCTTTTACACTTGCCATGATGATTGTCTCCCTTCTTTATCCGTCAGCTGATGCGCAGGACGCGGGTCGGCTTGCCCTGCTTGGCATACTTTGCATAGATTTCCGGCTCCTTTTCCTTGAGCGTCTTTTGATCGATGGTCGTACGCCCTGCCTGTGTTTTCCATGAGACTTTATAGTCTCCAGCGTAGCCGAGTTCGTAGTCTCCAAGCATTTTGCGGAGCTGGTTCTTATGGTGCTCGAGGTCTTCTAACGTCTGCTTTTTAACAGAGTCAAGCTCTTGGATGCGCTCGACGATTGATGCGGCGTCTTTGGGAAGTGTCAGCGGCTCTGTGACACCGCCCAGGAACTCTGCCGCAAGGGCGTCCTTGCAGCTCTCGCTTCCGTCCACCTCCGGCATTGTGCCCGTGGTGACCTTGTTCCAAAAGTCAACCTCAGCCTCAAGGAGTAGATCGATCTCAGCGTCATTGCGGGGGATCTCCTTCCAGACGAAACGATTCCCCCCAATGAGTACGGCGATGTACCACCGATCACATCCGGTCACCATCATGTAATGCTGACACTGGACATAGTAGGCGGCGGGCACTTCGTCGTCCTCCCACTCATTCGCCGCGAATCCGTTGCAGGTCTTGCACTCAAGCCCCGCGTTCTCGCCGACGACCATGCGGTCAACGCTTGCGAGAATGAATGGGCATTCGTCCATCTGGAGAAGTCCGCGCCGCTGCACTTTCTTTCCCGTGAGCTCGCAGAATCGTTGTGCGACTGCCTCCTCAAGCACCTTCCCCCAGTAGACATACTCGTTTCCGCTGAGGTCTTCCGGCGCTGCCCTGCCCGTCTTTTCAAGCCAGAGCTGGAAGGGCGACTTCCAGCGGTTGAGACCAACGATGACAGAGGCATCGCTTCCGCCAATTCCTGTGCTCCGTGCTTCGAGCCATTTCACTTCATCTTCCATTTCTGCAACGGTCATGATGAGTTTAGCCATTGTTATTCCTCCTCATCCGTGATATAATCACGGTATAGCTTTATTGCCTTGCGCCTTGAGCGGTTGCCGCCGCATCGGGCGCTTTTTCTTTTGCACCGAAATTCCACAGTGGAATCATAAAACTCTCATCAGGAGAGCACGCTTCTCTGATACGGGCAGAGAAGATGAGCACTGCGTCAATCAAACGCAGGAGCTTCTTATCGGATTGTTCTGCCGCACCTGCGATTGTCTTTGCCGCAGCGGTAACAACGTCATCCAAGCTCCCACATGTAAAGACGGAAGAATCGCCGCTGTTCACCCTTTTCACAAAAATAAGAACCTCGTCGGATTCAATAGTCTTCGCCGCCCTATCAAACTCCTCTTTCGTCATTTCGTCACCTCCTCCATCTCATTCATCTTTCGCGCCGCCACATTCGCCTCATCCTGCGTGCCGTACATGTAGATATCCAGCTCCTCCACACCGTCAACCACGCGGAACACCCGCCACATCGTCAGGATGCCGCCCACGACCTCACGGCGCGTCTGCCACGGCGTCATGATTGCCCTCCTGACGCAAACTCGTACCAGACGAGTTCGAGGGTATCCTCCCAATCTTCGGGGGCGGAATCGTCCGTTGCGCCTCCACTCCGGAACAAGACTGCGCATCCCCGTGCGGTCTTGTAGACGACCTCTGCACTCTCCTCCTCGAGAGCGTGCCCGCAGTCGTTGTCGTCATAGGCTTCCCATGACGTTCCAACCTCTGCTGCACGCAGATCAGCATAGGAAACTTCAACAGTCTCCCCCGCCCCGTTGTAGGAACTCCCCTGCAAAACAAATGCCGGTGCTTCCCGGATGACTTCCGTTTTCATTTCTCCACCTCCTCACTTTTGACCCAGTACGTCACCTTGATCTCATCCCCGGGGTAAATCTCCCCCTTGCGCTCCACGAGCCACGGATTGTTTTCCTCCATCCCCGCCTTGTACTCGAGGATATACCGGCGCGTGCCAGTATTCTTGGCGCAGTATTCCTCTGCGATACCCCAGATGGTATCGCCCGTACGGACGGTATAGACCTCCTCGACGAGGACAGCCCTACTGTCATCCCACGGATTGACCGCCCCCGAGCAGAGTGCAGCCGCTGCGACGAATGCACCGCCGATTATGACGGGTGTCCAAAACTCACGCATTTTGCCTCCTCCTCTCTCTTTACATCCCGGAATTTCACCTCAATCCCAAGAACAATCTTGGCCAGCTTCGACCACATCTCAGCGGGCGAACCAGTGCCGGGCTCGCTCACCAAGGTGAGCTTGTACTTCAGCTTCCTTGGTTTGCGAGGTTTTCGCGTCTTAACCTCCTCCATCATCGTCCCCCTCTATCATGACCTGCCATCATCAGCTCAGGGCGGTCATTTCTTCTCCTCCTTGCATGTCACGCAATGTCTCTGATACAACGCAAACCGCGTAGCGTTCCGGTAGCGTCGCGCAAAGCCCGCAATGGCTTTGCGCACTTCCTCCACGGTGCAATCAGGTGACATCCACCACGCGCGCTGGAATCCCTGATACATCACTGCTTCCGGAACGATGCCAAGGAACAACGTTTTGGAACGATAGACAAAGTGTTTTGCGTAATACAGTGTGTCACGGTAGTCCTTACGCGGAAGGAAACAGTACTGTTCCTCGAACTCCTCATATGTGGGGGCTTTCTTCCGTTCGCTACATTTGCGAAAATCATAGTCCCACAGGAGAGCACGGCGCGGGTCGCGCGGCCTCTTGATTGGAAAAACGCGGGGCTTGCCGCCCGAAATGTCCACACCGATGAAAGCGGGTGAGGCAACTTTTTCGTGATACGTGCGTCCCGACCGATGGGAAATAGTCAACACCTTCCCGTCGTAAGCAGCACTCCACGTCAAGGAGTTGCCCAACCGCTTCTCCTCAAACGGTTGGAGTAAGTGAACTTTATGCAGATACACTCATTTCGCCTCCTTATTAGATGATACGGTTCTCAACGAGTACACTTCCAAGTTCGGCAGCTTCCTCGCTCGTCATGCAGAGCGTAAAGGTTACCCTCTCACCGATGGCTTTTCTTTTGCCATCCCCTCACCTCTTTTCTGCACGGTGTCTCTGGCTTGATTGATTTAATCGTGCTATAATTCGTTATGTACCAGTGTCCAAAGGAGGAGTACCTATGAAAAAGCTACTCTTTGCAATTCCGATTCTTGCCATTGCTGTGACGGCGTTCCTGCCGCCCAGTACGGCAAGTGCCGATGTCTACGTCAATGGTTATGACCGTTCCAATGGAACTCACGTCAACGGTCACTATCGCAGTGACCCCGACAGCAGCCGAGACAACAACTGGAGCCATTCTGGTAACACCAACCCCTACACAGGAGCAAAAGGTCACAGACACTAACTACCTACACAAAACACTGGTACGCGACGCCTCCGTTGGGGGCGTCTTTTTTGTTGTCTTGGAGTAACTTATAAAGCTACTCTCTTGGCAAAAAAAATGGACATAGGATCCTCGATATCCAACTCCTCAATCATAGTTTCAATTTCGTCAGAACCAAAATGCCCCTTTTTCAATTTGAGAGAGAATGTTTTCGGTGCAATACCGAGTCTCTTCGCCATCTCTTTGCGAGAGATATGATGCTTTGCCATCAAACCAATCAGCTCATCCGTTTTTATCATCTATGCGCCCCCCTTTCCTCAACGGTAACTTTTTAAGATACCATGAGTATACACCGCTTAAAGTAACCTGTCAAGATATTATTTTCCATAAAAGTAACTTTTTTGTTGCTTTTTATACCATTTATGTTAATATATAAATATCATATTATTATAAGGAGGAGGGACTGATATATGCCCAACGGTTCTATCGGGGCGCGCTTAAAAGCCCTTCGTTTAGATCGCGGATTGACACAAGACGAAGTTGGTCAACGTGTACTCGTATCAAAACAAACACTATATAAATACGAGAACGATATTGTAACAAACATACCTGCGGACAAAATAGAAATGCTTGCTGAGGTATACGGTGTTACACCTGCCTATATTATGGGCTGGGAACAACCCCCCGCCTCCAACGAAATCCCTACTGTCTCTCCCACGGGGAAGAAGATCGACGCGCGCACCCGCCGCCAGCTCGAAAAAGTCCTTGAAGATGATGATCTCACCTACAACGGCGTCGTCCTCAACGCTGAGGACAAAGAAAAAGTACGCAAAGCGTTAGAGCTTGCCTTCTGGGACATCAAAGAGATGAATAAGAGAAAGAAATAATCAAAGGGAAACAGCAAGGAGGTGCAATCAGTGTCACTGAACATCCCTCTACGCGTAAAAAATCTGGTAGACCGGCATGATACAGCAGATCCTTTTCGGATCGCAAAAGAACTGAACTGCGTTGTTATATACGCCAATCTCCCCGCAACAGTCAACGGTTATTGGAAGCGCATCCTGCGCAGACGTGCAATCTTCATCAACGACAACCTGCTTGAATGGCAACAAGCGGCAGTTCTTTGCCACGAACTCGGGCACATCGTATGCCATCCGGGATATGCAGCCTTCTCCATGCGCAGCGCATCATACTCCAACACACGAACGGAATGTGAAGCGGACGAGTTTGCCGAATGTCTTATGGCATACAGATATGATCTTGACGAGTATTATGTGAGCCGATTCCTCGCAGAAAGTTGGCGGGTATAAGTATGATAGCTACTAAAACCAGGGGATAAAGCATCAAGGGGGACACTATGAAAAACCTAATTCGGTCTATTGTTTTAATGGTTTTTCTTCTTCTACTCACAACAAATACAGGGCTTGCGGCAAAAGGATATGTTACATACACCGATGGAAGCATCTTAGTAATTGATGCGCCCTCTGGTTATATCTGTTGTACCTTGTATTCCTTTGATCCTATCTTTGAGGGGGACTATGTTGTTGGGGATTTTGAAACGCTAGGCATGCAAAAAATCTACAACGTATCAATGGATTCCTCCAACGATGTATTTGTTGATGAAGTGTGGCTATCAGAAGAAGAAGCGCAAGAATGGATTACTGAAAATTCCTACTAAAACGCAATTATTGTATTTTATGATTCGTACACGGAGGTATTTATCATGAAAAGATTGTTACATCTTTTTATTCTTACCGGGCTATTCCTTTCTTCTGTGACGGCGCAGACTGTTGTTCACGCAGATGCCGCATATGACACCGGTTATCAGATAGGACAAGCAATGACTCAGAGTATGTTTGAGCCAAGTATGAAAACTGTCCAGACAGAGGAGTATGTCAACTCAAACTACAACGCCAAAAACATCAAGACGATTTTTGTATTCGCGATGATTCCTGACGGGTTCAACCAATTCATTGAGTCTAGGCACGCCGTGGAGAACACGACAGCACTTGTAGAAGAAGCATTGCGCACAAAAGGCTTTCAGGTCATAACACCACAATTTGTGGTAAACAGTATGTCTCAGAACGGTGTCAACGTGAACACACTAGATGAAACACAACTTGTTGCCGCGATGTACGCAGTGACAAATCAATACGCTGACGCCACTTGTAAAGTGCAAATCCTCTCCTACCGTATGCTTCCGTGGAACTACACTGGAAAAGCAGAAGCTACGCTAGAGTTTACGGTCACCGACCAAAAGAATGGAACTGAAATATATTCATATACACGGCAATTCATTCGCGCCAATCTGTTGCTTGCTCCGAACGACCCAAACAAGATGGTGAAGAAAATCAGCAAGGAGTTCGCAGATCGTTTTGGAAAGAAGGTTGCCAGTGACCAAAAGAAGCTTTGATAAAATCTGTTGACACTCTATCAAGGAGGAGTTCATCATGAAATCATTATCTCATCTTACACTTCTTGTGCTGGCTATTATGTTGAGTATATCTATCGCCTCAACAGGGCAAGCTCAACAAAAAGAACAGATTGAGTATTCTTTCATGACGCTCAAGGAATACTTAAAAGCTCCAGAAGCCGTACAGGTGATTGATGTCCGATCAGAACAAAGCAGGGAGAGGAGCAAAAAAGAGGTTCCCGGGGAAATATGGATTAACCCCTACAAAA
>ERZ772917.1725-NODE-1725-length-11981-cov-3.612443_pt1 | contig 11981 bp, 12 predicted proteins | sample MGYA00511187_ERZ772917 | MGnify/ENA primary metagenome ERZ772917 (study PRJEB29015, sample SAMEA2737925) | human oral metagenome | biome: human oral; feature: human-associated habitat; material: dental | place: China | collected 2012 ... | reverse complement strand
TTGATGCTCCTTGATTGCTTTCAACAACTTTTGAAGATTAATCAGCGCTTCCTTAACGAGTTTTGAGCTATAATCATGAGCGTGAAAGCTTATGGCACATCGTCTATCGCTCATTTCCCGTCATGCTGATGGGGCAGACGCCCTGGAGGTGGAGTTGTTTTGAGCTCGAAAATATTGAACGTACCGAACACCCTGAGCCTTGTGCGCGTGTTCCTGGCCCCCCTTGTCCTGCTGTTTCTCTCCCTGAGGATCAGCACTCCCATCCCGTTCCTCTCCCTCGACGGCGCCGAGCCCCTGACGCTGGGAGACCTCCTGGCGGCCGTAGTGTTCATCATCGCGGCCATCACGGATTCCATGGACGGCTACATCGCGCGCAAGCACCACCTGATCACGACGCTGGGGAAGTTCATCGATCCCCTGGCGGATAAGGTGCTGGTCATCGCAGCGATGATCGCCCTCGTGGAGCTCCAGCGCATCCCCGGATGGATCGTGCTGGTCATCATTACGCGCGAGTTCGTCGTGACCGGGCTGCGCCTGGTGGCTGCGGCGGAGGGCGTCGTCATCGCCGCCTCGAAGGGCGGCAAGCTGAAGACGGTCTTTCAGATCGTCGCCCTCGCCATGCTGATCCTGAAGCTGCCGGGAGGAATGGCCCTCATGTGGGTTGCCATGATCCTGACGGTATGGTCCGGAATGGAGTACCTCATCGACGGTAGCCGGATGCTCCTGAACGCGGAGGAGGACACCCGGAGCCGATAGCGCCCGGATGCGTGAGGCCGATCATGTTCGCCGTCTGCCGGATGATGAGGACTCGATGAGCTGGGCCGCCGTCGTATCGGGGTGCTCTCTTGCGATGGACGCCTTCGCCCTGTCCGTCTGTGTCGGGGCCTGCACCGCGGGCAACCCCTGGCGCCCTGGCGCCCGCCTCGGACTGGCCTGCGGGGCGTTTCAGTTTCTCATGCCGCTTTTGGGGTGGAAGCTTGGCATGGCCTCCGCAAGGTGGTTCTCCTTCTGGGATCATTGGCTGGCCTTCGGGCTCCTGGCCTTCGTCGGAGGGGGCATGGTGTGCGACTTCCTTCGCGGGGAGGAGGAGTGCCGCGACGTCACTCAATCCCTCAGGCTGCTGCTCGCGGTCGCGCTGGCCACGTCGATCGACGCCCTGGCCGTCGGGGCGGGGTTTGGCCTCACGCGACTGCCCGTCATGCCCCTCGCCCTCGTCGCCGGTGGGGTCACGGCGGGGGCATGTGCTGCGGGGACCTGGCTGGGCCGCACGGCCGGGGCGGGCTTCGGCCGGAAGATGGAGCTCCTGGGCGGAGTCCTGCTCATCCTCATCGGGCTCAACATCCTGGCGACGCACCTGATGGAGGAGTGGAGGATGGGGACGGCATCGGTCCTGCCCCCCTCCCTGGGCTAGCCCCGTGGGCTTCTACGTCTACGTGCTGCGCTGCGGCGACGGATCGCTCTACACGGGCTGGACCGTGGACATCGTACGCCGCCTGAGCCGCCACCGCGCGGGGCAGGGAGGGCGGTACACGCGCTCGCACCTGCCCCTTGAGCTCGTCTATCAGGAGGAGTGCGCGTCGCGCTCGGACGCGATGAGGCGCGAGGGCGAGATCAAACGGATGAGCCGCGGGATGAAACTGGCCCTGATCAAAGGGAAGGCGGACGCCTGAGGGGAAAACTGTGCGTTCTGAAGGGTGGGAGGGGACCGTCAGGACCCCTCCCACTCCGCGTACTCCGGGACCAGGCGATGGAGCAGCGTCAGCGCCTCCTGCGGACGGCGGACGGCCTCGTCGAGGAGGGCGTTGAAGGAGCGGCTGTCAATCGCCCCGCCCAGGGGGCTCGTGAAAATCTTCGGGTGTCGGGTCGGGTGGACGGACCCCGGGTCGTAGAAGAGCTCCTCCTCCAGCTTCTCGCCGGGGCGAACGCCGGTGAAGACGATGGGGATGTCGCGGTAGGGCTCGTACCCGTAAAGGCGGATCAGCAGCTCGGCCATCTCCGTGATGACGACGGGCTCCCCCATGTCCAGGACGAAGAGCTCGCCCCCCTTCCCCATGGCGCCGGCCTGGATCACCAGGCTGACGGCCTCCGGGATGAGCATGAAGTAGCGCTTCATTTGCGGGTCGGTGACCGTGACGGGACCCCCAGCCGCGATCTGCCTCTCGAACTTCGGGATCACGCTCCCCCGGCTGCCCAGCACGTTTCCGAAGCGAACGGCCATGTAGGCCGTCCCCGGGTGGCTCTGCTGCTCCTGCTCCAGCGCCCGCTCGGCGACCCGCTTCGTGGCCCCCATGACGCTCGATGGATTGACGGCCTTGTCCGTGGAGATCAGCACCATCCGCTCCGCGCCGTGTTCACCGACGGCGCGCGCCAGGGTGCGCGTTCCCAGCCCGTTGACGCGCAGCGCCTCCCTGGGGGAGAACTCCATCAGGGGGACGTGCTTGTGCGCAGCGGCGTGGAAGACCAGTTGGGGTTGGTAACGGTCGAAGACGTCCCCCATGGCGATCTCGTCCGCGACGTCCGCGATGATGGGGCGTATGGGGACGTCCGGCTTCGCCTTGCTCAGGGACTCGGTCAGGAGGTAGATGGACTGTTCCCCGTGTCCCAGGACGAGGAGCTCCGCGGGTTTGTTCTGGATGACCTGCCGAACGATCTCGCTGCCGATGGAACCGCCCGCCCCGGTCACCAGGACGCGCCGGCCCCGGATGTAGTTCGAGTCCTCGTCCAGGTCGATCCTGATGGGATCGCGCCCCAGCAGGTCCTCGAGCTTGACGCTGCGCAGCCTCGTGACGGATACCGCGCCGCCCGCAAGCTCCCTCAGGCTGGGGAGGAGGCGGACCTCCACCCCAAGGGGAGCGAGCTGCTTGTAGAGGGAGCGAATCTTTCGCCCGTGCGCCGAAGGAATGGCGATCAGGACGACCCTGATCCCCTCCTCCCGGACGACCTCCGCCAGCCGCGACGTGTCGCCGACGACCTGCAGCCCCGCGATCCGCTTGCCCACCTTTTGAGGATCGTCGTCCACGAAGGCTTTCGGAACGAGGCTGCTGGCGTTGCGCATGAGGTCGCGGGCCAGAAGGGCGCCCGCCTCGCCGGCCCCGACGATGAGAGCCTCCAGGCGTTTTCCTTCCTTGGCCGCCGGCTGGGCGTGGAGGCGCCAGGACACGCGGAGTGCCCCGCTGAAGAGGACTCCGGCGAACAGCATGATAGCCAGGGACGTGCGCGGGAGGAGGACAAGGCGCCAGACGCCGTTCACGAGGATAAAGAGCAAGGCGGCGAGGAGGTAGAGCTCGCTGAAGCGCACGTAGTCCTCCAGGCTGGCTTGGGGCCACAGAATTTTGTACTGGCCGAAGATCGTGAAGACGACCGACGCCAGTGCCGGAAAGGCGATCGCCGTGACGATGCAGTCCCTCGCGTAGAGCGCGGGAATGAAGAGGCTGAGCCGTATGGCGTACCCCAGGTAGCAGGCGAGAGCGAGGAGCAGGAGGTCCAGCAGCGCCACGATCAGGCCGCTGTTGGCCGCCCTGTTCCACAGGCGGAGCATCGCCAGCAAAAGACGCCTCATGGTACCCTGGCGGCGCCCTAGAGGATGAGCTTCTTTCCGCCGCCCTGACTGCCGCCGCCGCCCAGACGATCCAGCTGGTCCAGCACGGCGGCCGGAGCGACGTCGATCTTCGACTTCTGGTGCGACATGGCCTCTTTCAATCGCTTGTCGTAGTCCTCGATGGACTTTTTAATGGCCTCCACGTCCCCCTTGATCCACAGCATCAGCCCGTCCGCTACGGCCTTCAGGGCCTTCTCGTCCGGCATTTCCTTCAGTATTCCGAGGGAGTGGAGGATGCCGTGTTCCTCCCGAACGGCGTCCAGAACGTCGTTCTCGTCGAAGAGCCCCTTCCTGTACAGGATGCGGAACATGATGTTGAAGCGGCTCTTCTGGTTTTCCGAGTCCATCGTCAGGCCGTCCACCCTGGCGAGCAGCATGGAGATCAACTCGTCAAGACCTATCTGCATCGGCATGATAAAATTCCTCCAAAAAATAAAGTGCGGCGACCGTGCCGCCGATAACACAACAACCTTCATTCTAGCACAGACGGGGCTCTTACAGAGCGCGCGCCGGCGTTGGCAAAAAAGAAATGGCGCGATCGCGGGGCTCACCGTTTTTGCCTGTTTTTAATGGTATAATACGCGCGTTTGCAAGGTCGAAAGGAGCCTGAGGAATGAATACAGAGTTGCTGGGACAGGATAAAAACGTCGTCAAGATCAAGGTAAACTTTGAAGCGGACGAGTTCGCGGGCGCCCTCAAGAAGACGCTGCACGAGCTGTCGCGCGATCTTAACATCCCTGGATTCCGCCGGGGGCACGCCCCCCGTCAGGTCATCGAGATGCGCGTCGGGCGCGATGCACTTTACAATGAAACCCTTGAGAAGCTCCTTTCAGACGCGGTGCCGCAGATCCTTGAGGACTACGACTTGGAAACGATCGACCAGCCCTCCCTGCTGAACGCGGGCGAGATCCGTGAGGGCCAGCCCATCTCTTGCGAATTGAGCTTTGAGGTGATGCCTGAGGTCAAGCTGCCGGAGATCGGGGACATCGAGGTCGAAAGGGTGAGGACCAACGTCACGGACGACATGCTGGAGAAGCTCATCGACCGTTTGCGCCGGGACCGATCGACCCTGACCCCGGTGGAGCGCCCTGCCGAGGCGAACGACGTCGTGACCGTCACCTTTCGGGTCCGGGTCCTGGAGGAGGGCGCGGAGGAGACCGCGCCGCGGAAGAACGAGATCGACCTCTCCGACGAGAATGTGCGCCCTGCAATCCGCGAGGCGCTTCTGGGACATTCCAAGGGGGACGTCGTCGAAACGGAGTTTGACGTTGAACCCGAGTATCAGGATAAAAAGGTCGCGGGCAAGCGCATCCATTACACGATGACCGTGGAGAGTGCGGTGGAGCGCGTCCTTCCGGAGCTTGGCGAGGAGTTTTATAAAAAGCTGTTCGGCGACAAGACGGAGGTCCTCACCGAGGAGGCGTTCCGCAGCAAGATGCGGAGCGACCTTGCGGCCAGCCTCGAGAGGGAGAACGGCGACGACGCAGCCCTCCGTGCGGTGGAGGAACTCGTCCGGCGCTCCGAACTGGAGGTCCCGGCCACCATGATCAGGCGGGAGGCCGCGGCGCTGCGCCGCAGGGACGAACAGGAGGCGAAGGAGCGCTACGGCATGGAGCTGCACCAGGTCCTGGGGCCGAAGAACGACCACTGGGAGCAGGACTACCTGAAGATCCTGGACACGAGGGCAGAGAACATCGTGCGCCACACCCTGATCCTGGACGCCGTGGCGAAGAAGTACGACGTCAAGGTCGATCGGGAGGACGTGGAGGCGGAGCTAGAGCGGCGCGCCTCCCTCTATGGGATCGACCGCAACACCCTGGCAGCCTACTTCTACAAGAACGAGAAGGCGATGGACCAGCTGACGAACGAGGTACACTACGACAAGGTGCGCAGGCAGGTCCTCTCGCTGACGAAGGTCAAGGAAGTCGACGAGCTCTCCGCCCCACAGGAGGAGCCCAAGGGAGAGCAGCCCCAGGATCAACGGTGAGGAGGTTCCGATGAGCACCTATTACATCCCTTACGTTATCGAGCAGACGGGGCGCGGCGAGCGCAGCTACGACATCTACAGCCGGCTCCTCAAGGACCGCATCGTGTTCCTGGGCACCCAGGTGATGGACGACGTGGCGAACTCCATCGTCGCGCAGCTCCTGTTCCTGGAGAGCGAGGACCCGGATAAGGACATCCACCTCTACATCAACAGCCCTGGCGGGAGCGTCACAGCGGGGATGGCCATCTATGACACGATGCAGTACATCAAGAGTCCGGTGTCGACGATCTGCGTCGGGATGGCCGCCAGCATGGCAGCCATCCTCCTGGCCGGAGGAGCCAAGGGGAAGCGTCTGGCGCTCCCCAACGCGGAGGTCATGATCCATCAACCCCTGGGCGGCACGAGCGGACAGGCGAGCGACATCGAGATCCACGCGCGCAACATCCTGAACACCAGGAAGCGAATGAACGCGATCCTGGCCCGACACACGGGACGGGACGTGGAGAAGGTAGCTCAGGACACCGACCGGGACAACTTCATGACGGCTCAGGAAGCGCTGGACTACGGCCTGATCGACCGCATCATCGAATCGCGCTGACGCCTGTACGGGCCTGCACAAGTGGGGATGTTCGCTTAAGGGGATAGGAGACCTTTCCGTCCCCTTTGTCATGTTTCTGAAATGAAGATCATGGTAACGGCGCGCCGAGGCCGCTCTAGTGCAGGCGAGCTCACGGCGCTTGGCGGTCCCAAATTACAAGGACCGCATGGCTTGGCAGAGGGCGATCACCCGCTCTGTCTGTCGCAGGGGACGCTCCCCGGAGGTTTTTTTACAGTTGAAGAAAATGAGAAGAAACGATATCGGTTCCAATGACGTTCATTGCTCGTTCTGCGGGAAGTCCCCGGATGAGGTTCATCGCCTGATGGCCGGGTCGGGGGTATGGATCTGCGACGAGTGCGTCGAGCTCTGCAACATGATCCTGGCCGAGGAGGGGGGCGGCCGGACGGAGGGCGCGAAGGGCATCGCGGTCCCGCAGGAAGGCCCCCTGCCGCTTGCCGAGCTCGAGGCCGTGAAGCCGCGCGAGCTCAACGCGTTCCTGGACCAGTACGTCATCGGGCAGTCCAGGGCGAAGCGCGTCGTCTCCGTCGCGGTTTACAACCACTATCAGAGGGTCCGCAACAACCTTGAGCTGAAGAACTCCGACATCGAGCTCCAGAAGAGCAACGTCCTTCTGGTCGGGCCCACCGGGTCGGGCAAGACGCTGATCGCCCAGACGCTGGCCCACAGGTTGAACGTGCCCTTTGCCATCGCGGACGCCACGACGCTCACGGAGGCGGGATATGTGGGGGAGGACGTCGAGAACATCCTGCTTCGCCTCCTCCAGGCCGCCGACTACGACCTGCCGGCCGCAGAGCGGGGAATCATCTACCTGGACGAGATCGACAAGATAGCGCGCAAGTCCGAGTCCGTGTCCATCACGCGGGACGTTTCCGGCGAGGGCGTTCAGCAGGCGCTGCTCAAGATACTGGAGGGGACCATCGCCAACATCCCCCCCAAGGGCGGGCGCAAACACCCGCACCAGGACTTTATTCAGATGAACACGGAGAACATCCTCTTCATCTGCGGCGGCGCCTTTGAGGGGATCGAACACATCGTGGCACGGCGCGAGTTTCAGCGCTCCCTGGGCTTTGGCGGAGAGTTGGCTGCGCGCAGCGCGGACGACCGCTACAGCGTCCTGAGCAAGATTCAGCCGGAGGACCTGATAACCTTCGGCTTCATCCCGGAGCTCGTGGGGCGCATCCCCGTGCTGGTGGCCCTCGAGGAGCTGGACACCGCCGCCTTCGTCCGCATCCTTCAGGAGCCGCGTAACGCGCTGGTCAAGCAGTACAGGAAGATCCTCGCCATGGAGGGCGTGGACCTGGAGTTCACCCAGGACGCCCTGAAGCGCATCGCGGAGCTCGCGGTGCAGAAGAAGACGGGCGCGCGCGGGCTTCGGGCCATCATGGAGAACCTGATGCTGGACCTCCTCTACGAGCTCCCCTCCATGGAGAAGAACTTTAAGAAACTGGTGATCACGGAGGATTTCGTGAACCACAAGACGTCTCTTGAAAGGCTCCTGGCCGAGGCCAGGGAGGTCGCCTGAAGTGCCGACGAAGATTCTGATAACAGGGGAGAAGGACCCTGCCGACGTGGAGGCGAGGGACTGCCCCACGCTTCCCGTGCGGGACACCGTGGTCTTTCCGGGGGTCATCATGCCCCTCTTCGTGGGACGGCCCCGCTCTCTGCGGGCGGTGGAGTCCGCCTTCCTGCAGGACAAGAAGCTCTTCGTCGTCGCTCAGTCCAACAACGCCGTGGAGGACCCTGAAGCGTCGGACCTGTATAAGGTGGGGACCCTGTGCAGCCTCATGCAGATGCTCCGCCTGCCCGACGGGACGACCAAGCTCCTGATCGAGGGGACGGCCAGGATGCAGACGGAGGAGTACCGGCTGGACAACGAGATGTTCGTCGCCCACATTGCTCCGGTCCCGTGGAAGAACGCGAACCGCAAGGCCCTTGAGCCCTGGCGACGGCGGGTGCTGGAGTGCTTTGAGCGCTACAACGCCCTTCAGCCCAGGATTCCGGGCGAGGTTATGGCCTCCATTGCGGCCCTGGACGACCTGGAACAGCTGATCAATCTGATCGGCTCCCACATCTCCATCAAGCTGGAGGACCGGCAGGCGCTGCTGGAGATCCAGGACATGCGGGAGGCCTTCGTGTTCCTCCTGCGCCTCCTGACCGAGGAGAACGACATCCTGGAGCTTGAGCGCGACATTCAGGAGCGGGTACGCTCCGCTGTGGACAAGAACCAGAAGGAGTACTACCTTCGGGAACAGCTGCGCGTCATTCAGAACGAGCTGGGGCAGGGCGAAAGCGAGGAGGAGGAGTGGGGCGCCTACACGGAGAGGATCGAGGGGTCCAAGATGAGCGAGGAGGCCAAGACAAAGGCTCAGAAGGAGCTCTCCCGCCTCCGCAAGATGCCCTTTATCTCCCCGGAGGCAGCAGTCATCCGAAGCTATCTGGATTGGCTCTTGGACCTCCCCTGGGAGGTGCGGATGGAGGAGAACGCCAACATCTCGCAGGCGGAGAAGGTGTTGGACCGCGATCATTACGGCCTGCGCAAGGTGAAGGACAGGATATTGGAGTTCCTGGCCGTGCGTCGCCATGCGGGCGCGGACATGAAGGGACAGATCATCTGCTTCGTGGGACCTCCCGGAGTCGGCAAGACCTCCCTGGGCCGGTCAATCGCCGACGCGCTGAACCGAAAGTTCATCAACGTATCGCTGGGCGGCGTTCGGGACGAGGCGGAGATACGCGGACACCGGAGGACGTACATCGGCTCCCTGCCGGGACGCATCGTTCAGACGCTTGTCCGGGCGGGGAGCTGCAACCCCGTCATGCTCCTGGACGAGATCGACAAGTTGGGCAACGACTTTCGCGGCGACCCGGCCTCCGCCCTCTTGGAGGTCCTGGATCCCCGTCAAAACTCGCACTTTACCGACCACTACCTCGAGGTCCCCTTCGACCTCAGCGAGGTCCTCTTCATCACGACGGCGAACGTCACCCATTCCATCCCCAAACCCCTGCTCGACCGAATGGAGCTCATCTCCCTTCCGGGCTACATCTCCGAGGAGAAGGTGCAGATCGCCTCGCGATACCTCCTGCCCCGCAGCCTGAAGGAACACGGCTTCAAGAGGATGGATATCAAGGTCCCTGTCCCCGCCCTGAAGAAGATCATCGGCTCCTACACCCAGGAGGCAGGGGTCCGCGGGCTGGAGCGGTGCCTCTCGACGATCGTGCGGAAGATCACGCGGCAGGTCGTGGAGGGGGAGGACAAGGGCACTCCTCTCTCCCTGCCGGCCTCCGTCAAGGTGGCGGACCTGAAGGAGTACCTGGGGTCCCCCAAGCTCTACGACCTGGCGGTTCCCACCGCCCCGGAGAGGGGCAGCGTCGTGGGACTTGCCTGGACCGAGGCGGGTGGGGACGTCCTGATCATCGAGGCCGTGATCATGAAGGGGAAGGGGGAGTTGCTTCTGACGGGGCAGCTGGGCGACGTGATGCAGGAGTCCGCCAAGGCCGCCGTCAGCTACCTGAGGTCCGAGAGCGCGGCCCTCAACCTGGACGACGTGGACTGGAAGGCCCTCGACATCCACCTGCACGTGCCGGAAGGCGCCGTCCCCAAGGACGGGCCGTCCGCAGGCGTCACGATGGCGACGGCGATCCTCTCCGCGGTGAGCGGGCGCAGGGTCCGACAGGGCATCGCCATGACGGGGGAGATATCCCTCCGCGGCAAGGTCCTGCCCGTCGGCGGGATCCGGGAGAAGATATTGGCCGCTCGCCGCCACGGCGTATCTCACATCCTCCTTCCCCTTCCCAACCGGGCCGACGTCGAGGAGGTCCCTCAGGAGTACACCAGGGGAATGACCTTCAGCTACGTTGAGAACGTCCTGTCGGTCTTTGAAAGGGCCCTAGAGAAGTAATGCGCGTTTCGCTTGAGGCCACGTGCTTCACCCCGCAGCAGCTGCCCTTGGAGGAGTGTCCGGAGGTCGTGATCGCCGGGCGATCCAACGTAGGCAAGTCCAGCCTGATCAATGCGTTTCTGGGCGTCAGGCTGGCGCACGTCGGGGCCACGCCCGGCAAGACGCGCAGCATCAATTTTTATCGGGTCGGGGAGGAGCGTCCCTTCAGGCTCGTGGACCTGCCGGGGTACGGATATGCCTCGCGGAGCAAGGCTGAGAAGGACGCCTGGCTCCGACTGGTTTCGGCCTACGTCGAGGGCCGGGCCGCCCTCCGCCTTGTGTGCCACCTCGTGGACTTCAGGCATGGGCTCCTGGCCAACGACCTCGAGCTTCAGGAATGGCTCGTCCGTTGTGGAAAGAACATTCTGGTGGTCTTTACGAAGGCGGACAAGCTGGCGCGAGGATGGTGGAAGGACATGGTCAGGCAGTACGTCGCCAAGGGATTGTACTCCGTTGACCTCCCCATCGTGACGTCTGCGGAGAAACGAGTTGGCGTCGGAGAACTGAGGTCGTTCGTTCAGTCCTTTATTGAGCGAAACGACTGAACGGGAATGGTGCCAGCCTGCTACCGGTACTACTGCACCCCCCTGGCGGGTTCTCCGCGTGCATCCCCCAGGGGGCAGAGGACTATCGGGGGGGCTTGGGACAAAAAGAACTTGCCCCTACGCTTCCTTGGCCTACCTGTAGACCTCTCTCCTGTGGCCGAGCCAGACGACGAGGACAACAAGGGTATCATCCCTCAGGTGGCATACCAGGCGATAGTCCCCTACACGATAACGCCAAAGACCTGCAAGCGGCCCCTGCAACGCCTCTCCTTGCATCCGAGGATTGGGGAGCGACGCCACACGGTCGATAAATCTTCCGACCCTTTGCCGGATCGGCTTATCCAGCTTGCAAAGTGTGGCTTCCGCCTCCTCGGAAAGCTCAATCGTCCAGGCCAAGGCGTGCCCTCACCTCACCCCAGGGGCGAGTACCCATCCTTCCGGCATCGATCTCGGCCACAACCCTTTGCGCTTCCTCGGCGTCCTCCAAGTCCTCAAGGTACTGCTCGATGGCCATCAACACGAACCTTTCCGGCTTCTGTTTGACCTCGCAACTTCGGACCTCAATACGCTCCCGCAGCTCCTGTGGCAACTCCAGCACGAGCTGAGCCATCCCTCATCCCTTCCCTGATCATAATAAGGTCTACTTCGCTAAAGGTTTTGGTAAACGTCTTTAATCAGTCAAGCCCCAGGGCTTTTAGCACGTCCTCCAAGGGGACCGTCGGGTCGTCCTTGTGGGCCTCAATCCATGCGATATCCTCCTCGTCTTCCTGGGTTTCTAGGTACTGCAAGAATGCTGCATAATGGCTCACCCTGTCCAAGTCCTCCTCGGTCAGGCTCTGGAGTTGGCGATATAGGCTCTTCCTCTTTGCTGCCACAGCTTGAATCATACCTATCCCTCCCCCCCTTTGGCTGCCGAGATCGCCGCCTCAAATTCGACAGCGTTCTGGGCTCGCGCAATGGCCTCCCTGATTGCAATGGTCACCTTGGCTCAGAGCAGAGCAGGAGGACACAAGGGCGATTTTCCTCCGCTCATTATACCTATTTTTCATTGTATAATGAGCGGAGGAACACAAAAAAGGGCCGCCCCTCCAAGGTCAGCAGCTCTTTCATGAAAAAGGAGGGACCCTCCCAATCGCAACTATGGAAAAGGGATATCACGAGATAAGGCCGTCGCTCGTGACGACATACAACAGCTTGAAAGAGGCTGGGGGAGTGTTGGGTATGGGTTGCAGTGGAGAACATTGGCGCGCCTGGGGCGATTCGAACGCCCGGCCTACGGCTCCGGAGGCCGTCACTC
>ERZ772917.1723-NODE-1723-length-11987-cov-8.037043_pt1 | contig 11987 bp, 13 predicted proteins | sample MGYA00511187_ERZ772917 | MGnify/ENA primary metagenome ERZ772917 (study PRJEB29015, sample SAMEA2737925) | human oral metagenome | biome: human oral; feature: human-associated habitat; material: dental | place: China | collected 2012 ... | reverse complement strand
GCAAAATCCGCGCGCGCAAATCGTCCTTGACGTCGAGCCGCCGCACGAGGACGCGCCCAACCTCGCGCAGCGCCTGCGCCGGATAGAATTCTACGGCAGGCACGGCTTTCGGCGCTGCGGCAAGTTTTTCAACTATGCAGGCCTAAGCTTCGAGATCCTTGCCAAGCCGCCGCTAAGCGCGCCGCAGCAGGGATTTGACGTAGCGAGCTTCGTAAAATTTATCGGCGCAGGCAATAAATTTAGATTTAAAATCACCGACGCGCCGCTATATAAAAACTAATGCAAAAGCCCGAATTCAGCCTCATCTGCGACGATACATTTTATAGAATTTTCTCCGTAGCGATCCTTGCGTTTTTTTGCATTTTTATCTCTTTGGACATCGGCGGATCGGGGGAGCTGTTTTACACGGACAGCCCGCTACGCTCGCAGCAAGCCAAGCCCAGCCTGACGATCGTTTTTATGTTTTTAGAGTTACTTTATCTGCGAAGCGGCAGTAAAGAGGCGGCGCGCGTGGAATTTGACGGGCTTGAAATATCCTTTCGCAGAGGGCTAGACAAATACGATCTTATGCTTGGATGCGTCGATCTGATAGAGCCGTCGTTCGGCTTCGTGCGGACGTTTCGCGTGCCGTTTCTAAGCTACGAACGGTTTTTGAAACTGCAAGAAATTTTAAAATTCTTGCTTCTTTTCGCATACGTCGCGGGCGTGTTTTTGACGATCAAATTCGGCTTTGCCGAGGCTGCGATCTATGCAGCGGCGGGCATTTTTGCGATTTTGATCGCTTCAAAGCTCGTCGTCGCGCGAAGGCTAGACGGACGAGCGGGGCTACGACTGCGCGACTGCCTGCTACTGCGCGGCAAGGACGATACGGGCGCGGCGGTATTTTTTTGCATCCGTCCCAGCCGCGCCGAGCGCGAAGCTTTACGCATATATTTTTTGAAAAATTCCAGCTACGACATTAAGGCGTGAAATTTTTCGGTTTTCAGCGTAAAATTTAGACCCGCGGGGTAATCTGGCTACGGCTAAACGTAAACGAAGCACAAAGGCGGATGCTGCGCAAGTATTTCGCGGCGAGATTGAGGCTGGATTTCGAGCAAAATTCCGCCCGCGGCAATCGCAGATGAGATCGCTCGGTACCCGAAGCAGTCCTCTAAGCGGTCGCAGATAAACCGCTAGTGTCCGCTTACGGATAACCACTGCTCGTCTCGTCTCGACTCGCCTCGCCACAAGCGCCTCTGCAAATATCCTGCGCTCTTAAACGCGTCGAAAGCGAGACGGTGATAAAATGCGCTTCGTCAAAAATCATACCGAAAAGGAATTTTATGAGGGATTACGACAAAGAGCCGATCAAAATCATAGATAGAGCGGTTTACTTTCAAAACGATATAGTTCTTTTCCTTTCACTCGGTTGCCTATATAAAATATTCAATCTAGAAGTTACTCCGTTAAACTTGAAATTTTACACGCATTTTAGTGCCGATTTAGTTATGTTTATCGTAGTAGTTTTTTTATTGTTACCAGCTACATTACTTTGGCCTATTAAAAGAAAGGGCAGCCCCGCGTATTTTTTGTTGGAAAATAATAAAATTAGCTATATAAATGCTTTTGACGACAAACCGGGATCGTTAAATCAAGCGTTAAATAAATTTTATTTCGTAAAGAAAGAGGAAGTAATAAAAATTGGCAACGCCTGCGACGTGGATAAGGCGAGCTTTTGTGTTATATCGGAATTATATAATAGCTTCGGCAGATTCCACTATTTTACGTCATACGAGCTGTATAAAAAATCGTCCATAGGGGTTGCACATAGGAAAGGCTGTATTGTTTTTATATCATACGATAAATTTTATATTATTCATCTTGCCGTTTAAAATTTATATGCTGGTAAGAGCAACAGAACCTTTGGGCTTAATCCGCAAAAATATCGTGCTAAGATTTAAAAACAGAAATTATTTTCTTATAAATATATACTCCAGGCGGGATCTGGATGAGATATTAGAGTATTTTAAGCAAAAGGACGTCCAAGTTACAAATAAAACAGTCTTTATGCCGCAGGCGCAGAATAAAGGTTTATTTACCGACAAGAACGAAATTTGGAGCGACGACTTTAGCGATACGCAAATTCCAAAAGACACGTTTAAGCGAAAGCTTAGACGGTTTTTTAGCTTGGATTAGAGAGCGGAATTCCGCCCGTTTCAGCGTAAAATTTAGACCCGCGGGGTAGAATTACAAAAATTTTCACACGGAGTAAGCAATGAAAAAATTCCTTCTAGCCGCAATAGTTTGCGCGCTATTTAGCGGCTGCGCTCATGAGGCGCAATTCAATAAAAATGCAGACGTGGCGCCTTTTGACGACACAATCGGCGTCGATAACTCCATGCAAAGCGCCCTGATCTACATCCCAAGCGAGCTGATGGAAGTCAAAAAATATACCTCAAGCTCGCAGCTGGGTAGAGACGACGAGCTTAAAATGAGCGTCGGCGAGTTCGTAGGCGGCGAGGCAAAACGCTTCTTCGGCACCTATCTAAGGCGCGCCGAAGTAACGAGCGACGAAAAGGCGCTGCAAGGCAAGGGGCTAGTCATCAGCCCCGAGATCGGCTCGTTCGGCTTCGGCTTTTACAGCTCCGACGGCATCGACGTCTCCGCCAAGCCCTTCGTGCGCTACAATCTGCGCCTAAAAATGTTTAAAAACGGAAGGCAGATCTACAACCAAAACATCGCGGTAAACGAGCGCAACTACGGCGAGGAGGAGTTTTTCGGCAGCGGCAGCGGCTCATACGCGCAGATCGGCGGGATTTTTCAAAAGGCGATGGCGAACGACTACGCCGTGCACGCTAGAGAGATTTTGAGCGCAATCGACGCCGCGAAGTAAAATTTTAAATTCGCATCGGCTCGCTATTTGCTTCGGTGCGAGCGGTCGGTGCGGCGCTTTTTACGCGGGGTTCTTAGCGGTGCGTCACAAAACGGCGGCGTATCGCAAGGCGGCAGAGCAAATCTAAATTTAAAGCTCACGGGCGAGCGGAGCGAACCTAAATTTAAAGCCCGCCTGTGAGCCATGCGCTGTAATTTCGCAAAATTTTAAAAGCTGATCGACGCATCGGAATTTTGCGAAATTTTAAAGTCTGATCGATGCGCCAAAATACGGAACGTACAAATCTAAATTTTAGCCAAAATGCAAAGTATATCCGCGACAACGGCGCGCCCGTGTGGGACAAATCTAAATTTAAAAGCGCGAAGCGAGCCTAAATTTAAAACTCTAAAGCTCATTTAAAGGCTAAAAGCTCGCCCGTTTCGCTATCTTTCGTAAATTTTGCTACGATCTAAGCTCTAAGCAAGGCGGCGGACGATTTGCCGGCGGTCTTTTGCATTAGCGCTTATGTTTTGTGAGCATGCGTAGCAAGGCGGCAAAAATAACGCGAAATTTTAAAATTTAGGGTGCGGCAAAGCGGAATTTATCTTTGTAAATTTAAAGCATTCATTAATATTAATTTTTGTATCATTCTAAAAAATTTTGCAAGGAGATGAAATGAAAAAATTTCTACTACTTCCGCTTGTTTGCGGAGCGCTTTTTGCGGCACCAAGCTGCGATAATGTCCAACTCAAAGCCGCCGTAGAAGGTATCAATAAGAGTGCGCCGCTGAGAGTCGATGAGATTACCACTTTAACGGGCGCCGAGTGCAAAGACGGCACTTTTATCTACAACTACGAGCTAAACGACGGCATGGGGCTAAAATTTGACAGTATCAACGATACGCAAAAAAACGTAATGCAAAACGTCGTAGACAGCCAAAATAAACAGATTTTTTGCGAGAATATGAAGGTTATGCACTCCTTGATAAACGGCGCAGTGTGGGTCTATAAGCTAAAAAACGGCTCGGAATTTATGCGGGTGGAATTTAAACCTAGCGATTGCAACTAATTCAAATTCTAAAATTTCAAAATGCCCGTAAGCTTTGCGGGCATTTCCTCTATGGCTCTTCGCAGATTATCTTTCGCAGGCGTTTTTATCGAGCGCGATTTTTATCGGCGGCAAGCCCTCTATCTCGTAATTTAACACCATCGTTTTGCCTAGCTCCCGCAGGCGCTGCGAAAATTCCGCACTGCAAAAGCCGGCTTTCGCCTTGGCAAATAGCATCTCTTTTAAAATTTCCGCATCACCCGCATCCAGCGCGCTAAGATCTAAATTTGGCGAGCTATTTAGCGCGTAATCGTATATGAAGCTACCCTCTTCGCATGCGGCGCCTTTTAGGGTCGTAGCATCGTCGATCCTGCGCGGCGCGCCCTCGTTTATCCGCGCTAGCGCATCTCGCACCTGTTTACTTTCGCAGAAGTTTCGCTCTAGCTCGCCGCGTTGTTTCTCCGCATAAAATTCCATCGCCACATTTGCCAAAATTCCGATTCCAAGTAGCACTAGTAAAATTTTAATCGGCTTATTTAGCCGCGCGCTTAAGCTTTGCGCGTCCATCATCGCGCCCTTTCGCAGCACAGCAGCGTGTGTCCGACGCCGAGTCCGTCGTGAATTTGCGAAATTTTAAGCCCGGCGCGCTGCGCAAATTTAATCATATCGTCGGAGTGATAAATTTTGCTATTGCCGTTTGCCATCGCGGCGAAATACACGCTGATCTGCGTCATACTATACGCAGCGGTTTCGTAGCGCTGCCTATCCCAAAACGGTTCCAAAATATAAAGCCGCGTCTCCGCACTCATCGACTCCGCCGCACGCGAGAGGATACTTACGATCTGCTCCTCTGCAAAGCAGTCCAGAAACTGACTGAGCCAGATCGCGTCAAAGCCGCGCGGAAAGCGCGTAGCAGCATCTAGCAGATCGGCCGCAAGCCCCTCTATACGCTCAGCGCCCTGCGCGCCTGCGACGGCGTCTTTCATCAGCGCGATCTGCCCTGCAAGATCCATTATCGTGACGCGCACATTTTCGTCGTAACCTACGCACCGCTTAGCAAAGCGCCCCGTATTGCCACCTACGTCTAAAATTTTATCCGTCTTGCGCGAGAAAATGATCTTTAGTGCGGGCTCAAACGCCAAATCCGAATAAAAATGATCAAACGCGAGCCAGCTCTTGCGCACGTGCGGCGGCAGATGAGAAAGCGCCTCGTAGATCGTAGCCCACTGCCCAAAAACCTTTAGCCCCTCGGGTTTGCCCGATTTTAGCGTCTCTTCGAGCCTAAATAGACCCTTGTAGCACACATCGTGGATGAAGTCCATATCCACTCCCACCAGCTCGTCGGTAAGCAGAAAATACCCCGCCTTACTAAGCCGAAATTTCTCGCCGCACAGTAGCACCGTGCCGATGCTAAGCGAGCTTTCCAGAAGCAGCTTTACGGCGTATTCGCTAAGCGAGAGCTTCTTCGCGATCTCACTTATGCTTAGCCCGTCTCGTGCCTCATTAAGCGCACTTAAAATTCCAAATTTTTTCATCAGTCGCGAGACTTGAAAGACCACCGGCGCAAAGGCGATCTCATTCGCCGTCCGCTGCGCCTCGCCCGCGCTTTGGCGCTCCGCGGCGTAGCGGTCTAAAAGATGTTTGGGAAGTTTCATTTTCGATCCTGCTCGTGTAAATTTCGCAAAATTTTAGCAAAAAATTTTAATTTTTGCCACGCGGGATTTGGGATTTGCTTGCGTTTTTAAATTTAGCGGGCAAGCCAAAAAAACCAAAGCTGCACGAGCGGAACGATACCGAGCGAGTTTTAAATTTAGCGGATAAAATTTCAAAGCAGAGCTAAATTTTATGAAATTTTAGTTAAAATCACTCCTTAATTTCGCGCCAAAGCGAAAATCTAAATTTAGGAAAAGCCTTGAAACTTCAGATGTCCTTGATCTCCATCGCTTGCGTAGTTATTATCCTGGCGGGTCTTAAAGCCGCGCAGACCATCGTCGTGCCGTTTTTGCTGGCTATTTTTATCACCGTGCTGGTCTCGCCGCTGGTGTTATATGTGCAAAAACTCCGCGTCGGCCGCGTTTTTAGCTTCCTGCTCGTGACTTTCGCATTCGTAGCGATTATGGTTTTTTTCGGCTCAGTGATCTTTGACGCGATCAAGGAATTTTCGGCGCGCTTGCCGGAGCTTCAGGCTAAATTTAACGACGTCTTGCAAGGCATCAGCACGAGGCTTGTTCGCTTCGGCGTGGAGTTTGATGTCCAAGGACTAGGCGTCGATCCTAACGAGGTCGCGGCGCAAATCTCTACCCTGCTTCGCAAAACGGGCTCGATCGTCTCGACGGGATTTTTCATCTTCATAATGGTCTCGTTTATGGTTTTTGAAAGCTCTATGATGGACGAAAAGATCCGCTACTTTTCGCAGCGCAGCCACGCAACGCACACTTTCGTCAAAAAATTTGCTTCAAATTTGAAAAAATACCTTCTTATTAAAACCATTGCTTCGGCCTGCACGGGCGCGCTAATCGGGCTCGGACTATGGGCGCTCGGAGTTCCGTACGCCGCGCTGTGGGGGATTTTAGCCTTCGTGCTAAATTTTATCCCTACCATCGGCTCGATCGTAGCGGTCTTCCCGACGCTTTTTGTAACCCTTTCTACGATGGATATAAGCTACAGTGTCTGGACCATCGCGATATATCTAACCGTAAACGTCGCGATCGGCAACATCATCGAGCCGCGATTTTTAGGGCAAGGGCTAGGGCTTTCAACGATCAGCGTGCTCGCAGGGCTGCTGCTATGGGGCTTCGTGCTCGGCATCGGCGGGCTGTTTTTGGCGGTGCCTTTGACGATGAGCATTCAGATCGCGCTTGCCTCAAACGACAAAACGAAGTCTATCGCGACACTGCTCGGCAATAAAGTAGAAAAATAGTAAAGCTTTAAGGGCTTGAGCGCGCTCAAGAGTATTTTTGTCTCTTTTAGATAAAATCCGCCCAAAGGATCAAAGATGACGAGTGAAAAATTTATCTACGAAGTAACTACGGTAACGAAATTTATCCAAATTTACTGCGACGACAAGCACGCGGATGCGCCTAAAAAGGACGGTGCCGTGCTTCATAACTACAAAGACGACAAGGGGCTAGTCCAGACACAGTTTCATCTCTGCGCGGACTGCGAGCGGATGTTGCGCTACGCATACGCGCGCCTTGGTGCCTGTCCGCACACCGAAAAACCGCGCTGCCACCACTGCCCGCATCCGTGCTATGAGCGCGAAATGTGGACGAATATGGCTCGCATGATGAAATACAGCGGTATGAAGCTGGGGCTTACGAAGATCAAAAAGCTTTTCTCATTTAAAAAGAGCTGAAATTTTACTGCGCAAGATTCTTAAATAAATGGCTGCGAACTGAGAAAAAATTTTAAAACCCGCCTCCTCTCCGCGCCGCAAAATAGGCAAATTTAAAAGCGCTTGACCTAAAGCGGCTTTTAAATTTAGCCGGCTGCGCCCGATAACAAATAATTAAATTTGAGTTTATATTTTTCGGTTAGAATTTTTGCCGATATAAGGAGAGATCATGAAGGTTATTACTATCGCAATCGTTAACGGCAAGGTCGTAAACGAAAAAGAGCTGATCGCAGGCATCATCGACTACGACGATTTTACCGCAGTCGCCGAACAGCTCCGCAAAGCGCTGAAATCCTCTTATTTTACGGCCAACGAGCACGCTAGAATTTATAAAAAAATCAGCGCCGAGACGGGCTTTAGACGCGTGCGATTCGACTACAAACCGTATAAAGATAAAATTTCAAACCTCATCGCCCAAGGCTACACCGTCAAGGCGATCTTAAAAAAGATCGGCGAGGAGGACGAAGCGTTTAAAAACGCCGTCACCGCCGCAGGGCTTACGCACTTTATCTCCGTGACGTTCAAAGATGAAAAAACAAGACTTCGCGCAACCGCCAAAAAAAGCGAGGATTTCTTATACGCGTATCGCTTCGAGATCAAGAAAATGCACTTCCAAGGCGTTAGCAATAAAGAAATTTTAAAGTATATGAAATCTCACTACGAAAAAGATTTTGCAAAAGTAAGCGAGCGCGATCTTGCCGCTTTTATCGAGGCAAACGCCGTGCTTGATACCGACCGCAAACTCTCGCTGTATAAAAAGCCGAGCCTTTATGATCCGCATTTTAGCGAGATTATGAAGCTTTACGCAAGCGGCATGCGCGTCTATGACATATGGAAGACGCTTAAAGCCAAATACCCCGAGCTAGCCAAGCTTCAAGCGCCGAGCCTTTATCAGTTCATCGCAAACAACGCCCTTGGCAAAGCCAAATATATGCAAAAAGACTGATATGCCCGCGCTCTTTTCAAATTTTACTTTCAAATTTAAAATTTCGCCGCGATAAAGATCGATGAAAGCCGGTGAAATTTCGATGAAAACCTGCGTCATTCTCTGCGGCGGCAAAAGCTCGCGTTTCGGCAGCGACAAAACGCTGTTTCCATTCCGCGGGCATCCCAGCATGACGCACTTTCTTTTCTCGCGCCTAAGCCGCGAGTTTGAGCGGGTTTTCGCCTGCGCCAAAAGCTCTAAATTTAACCCGCCGCTTCCTATGATCTACGACGAATTTGAGGATTTTTCGCCGATGGGCGCGCTGTATTCGGCGCTGAAGCCATTTAGCAGAGAGCGCATTTTTATCATCCCCGCCGATATGCCTTTTATAGAAATTTCTACCATTCGCGCGCTTAGCGAGCAGGAGGGGCAAATTTGCGTAGCGGGCGATGACCTGCACAGACACAGCCTGTGCGGATTTTTTGACGCGGATCTCGCTCCGCGCGCGCTTGAGCTCTACCGCGCAGGAGAGCATAAGATCGGCGCGCTCATCGGATCTACAAATTCCAAAGTGCTAAATTTCAAAAACAAAGAGCAGTTTTTAAATATAAATTATCAAAACGATTTAAAGGGCGTAGATGAAATTTAAAGCTTTAGCGCTCGCACTTTGCGCCATGAGTCTAGCCGCGCAAGATCTCTCCGAACTATACGCAAAGGCCGGCGAATACGAGGCCAGGGGCGATTACAAAAACGCGATGATCTATTACAAAAAGATCGCCGCGGCAAGTCTAGCAGAAAGGGGCGAAAAGTCGCGCCGAAGAGTCGCAGAAAATTCTACCTCGTCCGCAGAAAACCGCGCTTCGCAAGATGATGCCGCCGTTTTAAACTCTGCGGTGCCGCAAAATTCTGTCGCAGTGAAACCCGTCGCGCTGGATTCCGCTGCATCAAATTTCGCAGACGCAGGCTCGGCTGCGTCGGGCTCCGCATCAAATTTAGCATCTAATTCCGCCTCGCTCTCGCAAAATTCCGCCGCGCCGGATTCCGTGCCGCAAGGCGAACAAAATGGCCGAAATTTTGGATTTTTGGGGCTTAAATACTACGAGCCGATCTATATGCTTTTCACCCACGATTTTAGCAAAAAGCCCGATCGCAAAGCGGATGAGCTGCATTTTGAGTTTAGCTTCGAGCGGCCGATAACATATGACGCGCTGGGGCTTGGAGAGAAAATTTCGTTTGCTTACGCGCAAAATTCCTGGTGGCAGATCACGCAGGATAGCGCCCCTTTCCGCGAAAGCAACTATCGCCCCGAGCTCTACGTTAGCGCGCCAGTGCCGTTTGCGGATGAGCTAAAGATCGGCGCCATGCACGAATCAAACGGCAAGGGCGGCGAGGAATCGCGCTCGTGGAATAGGCTCTACGCGCAAAGCACCTGGAGCGCGGACGGATTTTCGATCACCCCCAGAGCGTGGTATGCGTTTTGGCTGGACCGCACGAACGAGGACATCGCGGATTATATGGGCTACGGCGATCTGCGCGCATCATACACTTTCGGCAAGCAGCGACTTAGCGCTCTGTGGCGAAATAATCTGCATTTTGACGGCAGTAACCGCGGCGCGATCGAGCTAAACTACAGCTTCCCGATCTTTAACAGCGGATTTTACGGCTATCTGCGCTACTTCAATGGCTACGGCGAAAGCCTAGCAGACTATAAACGCAGCGTCAATAAGATCGGCATCGGGCTTTCATTCGTAGAATTTTAAGAAGCGGGCTTGGATCAAAAAGCCTGAAATTCTGCGGTGGAATTTTATCCACATAAAATATAAAATTCGCAGCTTTTTGCTCTGCTTCGCTAAATTTTAAAAAGCAAAATTTAGCAGCGCAAATCGCCTTAAATTTTGCGGACGGAATTTCGCCTACCGTACCAAATCCCCGCAGGTAGAATTTCTTAGAAATTAATATTCTTTTAGCTAGAATTACGGATTAAATTTCATCAAAGGATCAAGAAATGGCACAAATTCAAGAGGCCGAGCTCATCTGGAAAGACGGCAAGCTAATCCCATGGGCGGAGGCCACTACCCACGTTTTGACGCACTCTTTGCACTATGGAAACGCCGTATTTGAGGGCGTGCGCGCCTATAAAACCGACAAAGGCTACGCGATTTTCCGCTTGGACGAGCACACTCGCAGGCTTGAAATTTCGGCAAAACTCTGCCTAATCAAGCTTCCGTTTAGCTTCGAGCAGCTCCGTCAGGCACAGATCGACGTCGTCGCTAAAAACCGCTTCGATCAGACCGTCTATATCCGCCCGCTTGCATACTTCGGTTACGGTTCGATGGGCGTTTCGTCTACGAACTGCCCGGTAAACGTCATCGTCGCAGCGTGGCAATGGGGCGCGTATATGGGCGAGGAGGCGCTACGCAAGGGCATCAAAGCTAAAATTTCATCGTGGATGAAGCCCGCGCAATTTTCGATGATGGCAAAAGCCAAGGCAAGCGCGAATTATTTTAACTCGCAGATGGCAAATTTTGAGGCGGTTGACGCGGGATACGATGAGGCGATACTGCTCGATCCGCAAGGCTTCGTCGCAGAGGGGCCGGGCGAGTGCCTATTTATTGTAAAAGATGGGCTCATCATCACTCCGCCGAACGATACCAGCTTAGAGAGCATCACTCAAAACTCGGTCATCGAAATCGCGCGCAGCCTGAGCTACGAAGTCCGCAGAGAGCGCATCGCTCGCGATCAGCTCTATGCCGCGGACGAGGCGTTTTTCACCGGCACCGCCGCAGAGGTCACGCCGATTAGTAATATTGACGGCAGGATCATCGGTAAGGGTGAGATGGGCGAGATTACGAGCCGCTTGCAAAAGGCGTATTTCGCGGTAGTCACGGGCAAAGACCCTAAATTTGAGCACTGGCTCACATACGTTAAATAAGGACGCGCATGCCAGCGGATTTGAATGATTATTTTAATAAGAAAAACAGCGACAAAAAAGGCGGGAATTTAAATTTTAAAATTCCTAATTTCGGAGGGATGGGCAAGTTTAGCGGCGTGTTTTACGTGATAATCGCACTAATCGCGCTGCTCGTGATCGCAAAGCCTTTCGTCACGATCCAATCGGGCGAGGTGGGGATCAAATCAAATTTAGGCAAATACGATCCGACGCCTCTTGGCGCGGGACTTCACTTTTTCGTGCCGTTCATACAGGACGTATTCGTCGTAGATACTCGCACGCGTATCATCAACTACACCAGCAGCGAAGATATGAGCGCGGGTATCGCCACTAAAAGCGGTACCGCGGGCGGTATCATCAGCAAAAACTCGCTCTCGGTGCTAGACTCGCGAAATTTACCCGTCAGCATCGACATCACCGTGCAATACAGGCTCAATGAAGCCACGGCGCCCAACACGATCGCCGAGTGGGGCTTTTTATGGGAGGATAAGATCATCGATCCGCGCGTAAAGGACGTCGTGCGTAGCGTCATCGGCAACTATGCCGCCGAAGAGCTGCCTACCAAACGCGACAAGATCGCTAAAGCGATCGACGACGGCATCCGCAAAAATATCGAATCGTTGTCTAATTCGCCAGTGGATCTGCTAGCCGTGCAGCTTCGCGAGATCATTCTGCCCGCAAAGGTAAAGGAGCAGATCGAGCGCGTGCAGATCGCCAAACAGGAGGCTGAGCGCACTAAATACGAGGTCGAGCGCGCAAATCAAGAGGCGCTTAAAAAAGCTGCTCTTGCCAAAGGTAACGCAGACGCCGTCAAAATCGA
>ERZ772917.1718-NODE-1718-length-12025-cov-4.065497_pt1 | contig 12025 bp, 9 predicted proteins | sample MGYA00511187_ERZ772917 | MGnify/ENA primary metagenome ERZ772917 (study PRJEB29015, sample SAMEA2737925) | human oral metagenome | biome: human oral; feature: human-associated habitat; material: dental | place: China | collected 2012 ... | reverse complement strand
CGATAATAAAACCGACAAACATACTACCAATCATATAGGATCCTTCTTTCTACGTTTCTAGCAATACTTCTCAAGAAGCAGGCGGGAGCTGGCAGATTAAAAGTGCCATCTAAAGCAGCTTGAAATCTTAGATTGCCCAGTCTCCATTGCGGAAGATTGGCACACGGCTGCCGTCTTCACGGATACCGTCAATATCCATCTGGTTAGAGCCAATCATAAAGTCCACATGGACATCCGAGCGGTTGAGACCTGCTGCTTCTAGCTCTTCTTCAGATAAATTCTCTCCGCCGACTACACTAGTCGCATAGGCTGCACCAATAGCCAAGTGGTTAGAAGCATTTTCATCAAAAAGAGTGTTAAAGAAAGTAATGCCTGACTGAGAAATCGGGCTTGGATCGGGTACAAGAGCTACTTCACCCAAGGCACGCGCACCAGCGTTTTCAAAGACAAGATCCTTCATAACTTGGTCGCCCTTTTCAGCAGTAATATCCACAATCTGGCCATCCTTGAAGGTCACCTTGATGCCCTCGATAATGTTGCCATTGTAGCTGAGAGGCTTGGTGCTGGTCACATAGCCATCGGCTCGACGGAAGTCTGGTGCTGAGAAGACCTCTTCTGTCGGCATGTTGGCGATGAAATACTCACCCTGAGCATTAAGACTGCCAGCAGACTCCCAGTGATGGTTCTTAGGCATGCCCAGTATCAAGTCTGTGCCTGGTGCTGTGTAGTGTAAGGCAGTGAATTGCTCCTCATTCAAGATCTTAGCTTTTGAACCAAGCTTTTCTTCATGGGCCTTCCAAGCTGCAACTGGATCATCCTCATAGACACGGCAGGTTTTAAAAATCTGATCCCAGAGCAAATCTACCGCTTCCTCATCGCTGGCTGCATTTGGGAAGACCTTCTTAGCCCACTCTGTACCGGCTGCAGCAGCGACTGTCCAGCTAACCTTATTGGATTGGGTTGCGATCCGCATCGGCTTCATGGCCAGTCCCATAGCTTTAGCAGAAGCCGATAATTTCTCAGCATCCACGCCATTCAAAGCCCCTGGATCAGATGAGCGCACTCCCAAGCGGCTGGCTTTCTTTTCAAGGAGATAGTTCATCTCAGCCACCTTATAGTCAGGGACATTGTCCAGACGGTCCATCGGCGCATGGAGGAACTTCTCCCGCGTACTCAAATCATCTGCCCACTGGACAATGACTTCGTGAGCCCCCAAAGCATAGGCCTCCTTGACAATCAAGTGTGCCAGCTCACGCTGCTCCACATCAATATTGAGCGCCACTGTGTGACCCGGCTGCACATTGATACCATTGGCAACCAATAGTTTAGCATATTTTTCTAAGTTTTCTTTAAAATTTGGCAGAACCATGCTGCTTCTCCTCTTCTCTTTTTATTTCTCTTTAAACAGGGACAGCAGGCTAACCGCTGCCACAGTGCCGCAAATCAAAGCGGTCATTTTCAAAATTGTATCTGGATCTAGGTCCAGCTGGTAATCAAACACCTTTTGCGCAGGCTTATCCTGAGCGGAAATGGTCAATTTCATAAAAACCTCTTTCTATATTTTAGAAAAACTCATCAAACAAACTCAACTGGTTATCTTCAGGCATATTGCCCAGAATACCCATGTCGTCCATTTTTTCGACTAGGGTGCTAGAGAGGCCGCCACGTTTGCGGAGCTCTGTCTTAGAGAGAAATTCCCCTTCTTCCCGCGCTCTGACCACTTGGCGGGCAACGTTATCACCCAGACCATCCATGGTAGAGAAAGGAGGGATAAGGGTGTCTCCTTCGATGAAAAATTCGGTCGCGTGGCTCTTGTAGAGATCCAGCTTTCCGAATTTGAAGCCCCGCTCTAGCATTTCATTGACGATTTCCAAGGTCGTATAAAGGTCAATTTCTACATTGGAGGCTTCGTTGTTCTTGCGCTTTTCAGCGATTTCGTTCATCCGGCGTTTGACGGCATCAAGACCTCCACTCATGGTCTTGATATCAAATGCTTTAGCCCGGATAGAGAAGTAGGCACAGTAGTAATAAATCGGATGATGCACCTTGAAGTAGGCCACTCGCAGGGCCATCATAACGTAGGCTGCCGCATGGGCCTTGGGGAACATGTACTTGATTTTTCCACATGACTCGATGTACCACTCTGGCACATTGTTTTCCTTCATGGCTGCGATGTAGCCATTGCGCTCTTCTTCAGAAATCTTCAGCCAGAGGCCCTTCCGCACGCGCTCCATGATCGTAAAGGCCATCTTAGGATCCAAGCCCTTGTGCATGAGGTAAACCATGATGTCGTCCCGACAACCGATAACGGTGGACAGGTCGGCAATTCCTTGCTTAATCAAGTCCTGAGCATTGCCTAGCCAAACGTCCGTACCATGAGAGAGACCAGATAGCTGTAAGAGCTCTGCAAAGGTCGTCGGATGGGTCTCATCAACCATGCCCCGTACAAAATTGGTTCCAAACTCCGGAATTCCCAGCATACCAGTCGGCGTGCCAATTTGCTCCTCAGTCACACCCAGAATGTCTGTCCCAGAAAAGAGGGCCATGACGCCAGCGTCATCCATAGGAATGTCATTTGGATCAATGCCAGACAAGTCCTGAAGCTTCCGAATCATGGTCGGATCATCGTGTCCCAGAACGTCTAGCTTGAGGACATTTTCATCAATATCATGGAAGTTAAAGTGGGTGGTCTGCCACTCGGCCGTCACATCGTCAGCTGGATATTGGACCGGTGTAAAGTCATAAACATCCATATAGTTAGGGATAACAACGATTCCACCCGGGTGTTGTCCAGTCGTCCGCTTGACTCCAGCAGCTCCCTGCGCCAGACGCTCAACTTCTGCGTCTCGGTAGAACTTCCCGTAGTCGCGCTCGTAGCCCTTGACAAATCCATAGGCCGTCTTAGCCGCAACGGTACCAACGGTACCAGCCCGAAAGGCATACTCCGCACCAAAGATATCCCGCACGTCCAAGTGGGCGCTCGGCTGATCCTCTCCAGAAAAGTTCAAGTCAATATCGGGTACCTTGTCCCCGTCAAATCCAAGGAAGGTCTCAAATGGAATATCCTGACCATTTTTACTCAGCTTGTGACCGCACTCTGGACAGTCCTTATCAGGCATATCAAAGCCAGAACCATAGGAGCCATCCGTGATGAACTCGCTGTATTGGCATTTGCCACAGACATAGTGGGGCGACAAAGGATTAACCTCGGTAATTCCAATCATGGTCGCGACAAAGCTGGATCCGACAGACCCCCGCGAACCTACCAGATAGCCCCGTTCATTGGAGCGTTGCACTAGCATCTGCGATGCCAGATAAATTACGGCAAAACCATTCCCCAAGATGGAGGTCAGCTCTTTTTCGATCCGCAAGTCCACGATATCTGGCAGCGGATTGCCATAAATCTCAAAGGCTTTTTGATAGGTCAGCTCGGCAACTGTCTCCTCAGCCTTGTCAATGAAAGGCGTATAGAGGTCGCCCTTGACCACCTCTACCGGCTCAAAGATCTCCGCCAGCTGATTCGGATTGGTGATAACTAGCTTCTTAGCCAAATCCTCGCCTAGAAAGGCAAATTCGTCCAGCATCTCATTAGTGGTCCGGAAGTGAGCCTTAGGAAGCGGAGCCGGCTGGGCATTTTCACCGTGACCAATGGTACGGTTAATCATGGCTCCCTGGCCGAGACTCCGGACGATAATCTCACGGTAAATCTCTTCTTCCGGCTCGATATAGTGGACGTTCCCCGTCGCAAGGACAGGCTTGCCCAAGCGGTCTCCGACCTCAATCAAATTGCGAATAATGGTCTGCAGTTCTTCTTGGTCCTTGATCTGCTCCTTGGCAATCAGCGGCTCATAGATAGCCGGTGGCATGACCTCGATAAAGTCATAATACTTGGCTACTTCGACAGCCGCATCCACCCCCTGAGAGACAACAGCATCATAGACTTCGCCTTCTGAGCAGGCTGAGCCTAGAATCAGGCCTTCACGATGGGCATCCAGAATAGTCCGTGGAATCCGCGGGACACCTTCAAAATACTTGGTATTGGACAGACTGACTAACTTGAAAATATTCTTGAGTCCCGTCTGATTTTTCACATAAATAGTCGCATGCTTGACTCGAGCCTTCTTGTAAGAATTCTCATCGACCAGATCCGTATTTAGATCCTTGAGATTGGTCACACCATGCTTTTCAGCCACATCCTTGATAAAGATAAAGAGGAGACGGCCAGTTGCTTCCGCGTCATAGTTGGCCATGTGGTGGTGCTCCAGAGCAATCTGGAAACGCTTGGTTAGTGGTCCCAGACCGTGACGCTTGTACTCTGGATAGAGGTTGCGGGCAAATTCCAGCGTATCAATAACTGGCTGGGTAATCTTCGGCAAATTATGACGCTCATAGTTGACATTCATAAAGCCCACGTCAAAGGTAGCATTATGGGCAACAAGGACACTGTCCTGGCAAAATTCCTGAAATTCTTTCAGCACCTGCTCTAGCGGTTTGGCATTGCGGACATGCTCATCTGTAATCCCGGTCAGATCTGTCGTAAAGGCCGAAAGAGGATGCCCAGGATTGATAAACTCATCAAACTCAGCGATGATATTGCCCTTGTGCATCTTGCTGGCTGCGACCTGAATCAGGTCATTGTAAACAGCTGAAAGTCCCGTCGTCTCCACGTCAAAAACCACATAGGTCGCATCGCTCAGCTCCATGTCCACTTCATTGTAGACGATGGGTACTCGATCTTCGACAATATTGGCCTCCATACCGTAAATCAGCTGGATACCAGCTTTCTTGGCAGCCTTGTATCCGTGGGGAAAGCTCTGCACATTGCCATGGTCAGTAATGGCGACAGCCTTGTGGCCCCACTTAGCTGCCGTTGCCACGATTTCCTCCACCTCAGGCAGGGCATCCATCGTAGACATATTGGTATGGGCGTGAAATTCAACCCGTTTCTGCCCCTCAGGCATCAAGTCCTTGCGCTCATAGTGGGTAACTTCCTGCACATCCTGCACATTCATGGTCAGGTCGCGGGTGAAGTTGTTCATCTCCACATTTCCGCGCACGCGCAGCCAGGCGCCTTTCTTAATCATGTCAAACTTCTTGGCTTCTTCTTCGTTTTTCATCCATTTTTGCAAGGAGAAGCTGGAAGTGTAGTCTGTCATTTTGAAGTTGAGCAAGACTCGGCCGGTCCGAGTGACTTTCTGCTCCAAGTCAAAGACCATTCCCTCGAAAACCAGACGGTTTTCCTCAGTCTGAACTTCGATCATAGGGGTAATCTCTGCTTTGTCTAGATTTGGCTTTGCAGCAGCCTTGCGAGCTTGGAAGTCATAGGCCGGCTTTTCTTCTGGCGGCGGTGCCATCTGCTGGAGAGATTCCATGGCTTTGAGCGCCTCTTCATTGGCCGCCTGAATAATCTTGTCATTCTCCGCTTGGAAATTCTCCGCTTGCTGCTGGGTCAGCTCATCGCTATGCTGAACCTGACAGGTCAGATGAGGAAAGCCGTACTTGACCAGCTGGCGACTGAGATTGGGCAGGTGATTCTTGCGAAAATGCTCCGTGTCAATAGTCGAAGCCCCCTCAATCAGCAACTTATCCCCATCCAAATGAACCTGCAAATCCTGATACAGACTCTTAAAGCCATGGCTGGCACAAGGTCCCTCTTCAAAGGCCAGCTGGTAATAAGCCTGCAAGAGCTCATCGGTCACTTGCGGAGCTGAACAGTGAATTTCAAAAATAGCTTGATTGCCCGTCTTAGAAAACTCTTGAGCTAAGCGCTTCTGCAATTCCCGAAAAATCTCAATGGGCAGAATATTTGCAAAAGAAAAATGAAACTCCCAGACCCGACTGACCTTGTGGACCAGAACCTTCTCAATTTCTGCATTCAAAAAGGCCTCTGAATGTCTCATTTCCAGTGGCATATCCAGCTGATGCATTAAAATTTCAAACTTGTTTGACATGACATTTCCTCGTACAGTAGTGACCCTATTTTACCATAAATCAGCACTTTTTTCGATAGAAAAAGAGTCAGACAAACTTGTCCGCTCTTCGTTCATACTACAAAGAAAGCCAAGAGTTTTACCTCAGCACCGCTTCTGCCAGCGCTTTTTGGATGGCAATGACACTTTTATCACTCCGGAAGGTCAGAGTTTCAGCTGGATCCTCAGCGCTAGAAACCCAGATTTTCAGCTCAGCGTCTAGATCAAAGTGACCAGCCGTTTCCACTGAAAAGCGACTAATAGAACGATAAGGATAAGACTTATAAGCCGTTTTCTTGCCTGTCACTCCCTGCTTGTCCACCAAAATCAAGCGTCCGTCTGTAAAAACAATCAAATCGCGAATAAGACTGAAAGCCAGTTCCACATTTTCTGTTGGCGTCAGAATATTCTCCAATTCTCTTTCAACTTTGTCAATATCTTTCTGAGAGGCATTTCCTAATAAACCACTGAATAATCCCATCATTCGGTCCTCCAATCCATTTTCCCTTACTATAGCATTTTCAAGGCCAATAAGCAAAAGAAAACTGCCAGACAAAACTGGCAGTTGATTTTATTTTGTCAAAATAGACAGAGTTTCCAGCAGATTATCAGCGTGGACTTCAATGGTATCGCCCGTAGCCTTAATCTTGACTTCGACAATGCTTTCTGCAGCTTTCTTACCAACCGTCACGCGGATTGGTAGACCAATCAAATCGCTGTCGCTGAACTTGACACCAGCGCGCTCATTGCGATCATCCACCAAGACTTCATAACCAGCATTTAGCAAGTTAGCCTCGATTTGATCAGTCAGAGCCAGAGCTTCCTCGTCCTTGACATTGACTGGAATCAGGTGCACATCAAATGGTGCCAGCTCTTTAGGGAAGTTGATGCCCCAAGCATAGCGGAATTCACCCTTAGGAGTTTTATTGACAAAGAGGCGAGCATGCTGCTCCATAACAGCAGAGAGGAGACGGCTGACACCGATACCGTAGCAACCCATAATCATCGGTACTGCTCGGCCATTTTCATCCAAGACATTGGCATTCATGCTATCAGAGTAGCGTGTTCCCAGCTTGAAGATATGCCCAATCTCAATCCCACGGGCAAACTTGAGGATACCTTGACCGTCCGGAGACACTTCACCTTCACGAACTTCGCGGATATCCACATACTCAGGGCTAAAGTCACGGCCTGGATTAACACCAGTCAGGTGGTAGCCATCTTCATTGGCTCCTGCCACAGCATTAGAAAGGTCCTGGACTCTACGGTCTGCGATAATAGTCACATCTTCTGGCAGATTGACTGGACCTAACGAGCCAAAGCCTGCGCCCAAGAGCTGACGAACATCCTCTTCACTAGCGGCTTCAAAGAAGTCCGCTCCCAGATAGTTTTTCAGTTTAACTTCGTTGAGTTGGTCATTGCCGACAAGGAGGGCTACGACAGGCTTGTCACCAGCCATGTAAACCAAGGTCTTGATTGCTTCTTCTGTATCAATTTGTAGGAAAGCTGCTACCTCATCAATGGTCTTGCAGTCAGGAGTTTCTACACGTACCAACTCTGCTTCCGTCACTACCTTTTTGTTTGGTTTGTAAGCATTGGTTGCCATTTCAAGGTTAGCTGCATAGCTAGATTCGCTAGAGTAGGCAATCGTATCTTCCCCAGACACCATCCATTTAAGCAATTCTGCCTTGATTTCTTCTTGCACTTCTGCAGGAATTTCGTCAAATGAGGCAACTGACTTGTCCAAAACAACCCAACGGTCAAGGTCTGTACGAGAAGGCGTAATGGCCATAAATTCCTGACTGTCCTTCCCTCCCATAGCACCACCGTCCCCGATAATGGCTTTGAAATCTAGTTCGCTGCGAGTAAAGATTTTTTCATAGGCAGACTTGTATTCATCATAAGTTACATTCAAACTATCATAGTTGGCATGGAAACTATAACCGTCTTTCATGATAAACTCACGAGTACGAAGAAGTCCATTACGTGGACGCTTTTCATCACGGTACTTAGGTTGGATTTGATAAAGGTTGAGTGGCAATTGCTTGTAAGACTTAACAGAATCACGGACAATGGAAGTGAAAGTCTCTTCGTGTGTCGGACCCAGGATGAAGTCTGATTTTTCGCGATTTTTCAGCTTGTAGAGGTCTTCACCATAGGTCTCGTAACGACCTGACTCGCGCCAGAGGTCCGCACTGAGCAGAGCAGGCGCCAGCATTTCAACCGCACCAATCTTATCAAACTCTTCCCGCATGATTTTTTTAGCTTTTTCAATAACACGGTTAGCCAGTGGCAGATAAGAATACACTCCCGCAGAAACTTGGCGAACATAGCCAGCCCGCAACATAAGGGCATGGCTGATAACCTGAGCATCGCTTGGCATTTCGCGCAGCGTTGGGATTAGCATTTTACTTTGTTTCATAAAAACAAAACTCCTTCATAGAATATTTTTCAATCTTTTAAAATGTTAGAAGAACAATTTCATAATATCATTCCAAGTCACAGCAATCATGAGGACAACCATGACAGCCACCCCCGCCAGAGTAACATAGCTTTCTGTTTCACGTTTCAAGGGTTTGCGACGGATAGCCTCAAGGATATTGAGGACAATTTTCCCCCCATCCAAAGCCGGAATCGGAATTAGATTAAAGATCCCGATATTAAGAGACAGCATGGCTAAGAGACTCAGAATAGCCGGCAAGCCCTGCTGAGCTGCCTGACTGCTGACATTATAAATAGCAACCGGACCGCCTAATTTATTTAAATTAAAGTTAAAAATCAAATCTTTTAAGGCCGTCAAAATCCGACCTGTAGTCGTCCAAGTAGCGGTAAAGCCTCCGATCACCTTGTCCCAAAAACCAGTCTTGATAGCAGGCGATACGCCCAATAGATAGCGATCCCCCTCTTTTTTGGGTTCAATGTCCACTTTCTGGATTTTGCCACCACTCTTATAAGTGATGGTCAGTTTTGGTGCATCTGCCTTATCTTTCGTCGCTTCTGACACTGCATCAGTCAGGTCACCCCAGTTTGCAATCTCATAATTGTTGACTTTCAGAATCTGGTCATCGCTTTTCACCCCTGCCTTGGCAACGGCGCCACCTTCCAGCACCTGAAAATGATTGCTATTTTCATCTTGGACACCGCCTTGGAGAAAGGCCAAGAACATGAAAACTAGAATACTCAAAATGAAATTGTTCATGGGACCAGCAAAATTGGTGATGAGACGTCCCCAGATAGTCGCATTTTGATACTGAACATCCAGCGGAGCAATCCGAACTTCCGTTCCGTCCTCCTCAACAATAGTCGCATCATGATCGACAGAATAAGTCTTGGGCTCATCCAAGACCAGCCCTGTAATCTCTAGCTTTTCTTCAAAATCAAAACTGGTCACATTCATAGGCAGAGCCGTCTGATCGATTTTCTTGCCAGACAGATTGATGCGGACGACTTTTCCCTCTTCATTCAGAGTTAAACTTGCTGGCGTACCTGTTTTGATTTCTGTCGAATCCTCGCCCCAGCCAGCCATGCGGACATAGCCACCTAGCGGCAAAATCCGAATCGTGTAGGCTGTTCCGTCCTTGCCAATATGAGCAAAGATTTTCGGCCCCATCCCAATGGCAAACTCACGAACTAGAATGCCTGATTTTTTGGCAAAGTAGAAATGTCCAAACTCATGAACCACCACGATGATCCCAAAAATAATAATAAATGTAATAATCTGCATAAGTGTAATCTTTCTCTTAAGATTGTTCATTAAGCCAAGAAGGCTTTCGGCTGCTTGGCCACCAAACTCCTTAGAACAGGCCAAAGAGGTGCATCAGTGGAAAGACAAAAAGCAAGCTATCAAAGCGATCCAAAACACCGCCGTGCCCAGGAATAAATTTCCCTGAGTCTTTCACACCAAAGTGACGCTTAATGGCGCTCTCTACCAAGTCACCGAATTGGCCAGCAATACTAAAGATAACGGTCAAGAGCAGCATGGTCACAAAGCTATACGGAGTGGCAACTTGCGGACGAATAAACATAAAAATTGCAGAAACCAGCACGGCTGATAGAATTCCTCCAATACTGCCTTCAATGGTTTTATTTGGTGACACTTTTGGCAATAATTTTCTCCGCCCGTAGCGAGTACCGACCAGATAGGCTCCACTGTCTGTGGCCCAGACGATAAAGAGGGCCAGCAAAACCTTGTCTAGATTCACCAAACGGGCATCGATCAAAGCATTAAAACCTAGACCAACATAAAAACTAGAAGCAATCGGATAAGCCGCATCTTCAAAGCTATAAGAGGAACTTAAAACAGTCGCTCCTAGCAAGACGAAAACGACCAAGCCATAAGCCATCACATTGCCGTCCACAGGTAAAAATTTCAGGTAGTTCTCAAGTGGCAGGGTTAAGACAAAAGCTGCCAGCATAGCCAATCCACCCTCTAAGGTCGCTGTCGGAAGCCCCTTCATCTTAAGCAATTCATGTACTGCCAGCATGGCTAGGAGGCCAACGCTGATCTGGAAGGGAATCCCTCCCATCTTCACTAAAGGAATAAAAATAGCTAGAGCAATTCCTCCAAAAAGAAGACGTCTTTGTAAATCTAAACTCATCTTTTTCATCCTCCTTTATACACCGCCAAAGCGTCGATTGCGACGACTATATTCTACAACCGCATCCTTCAAAGCCTTCTCATCGAAATCCGGCCAAAGGATATCTGTAAAATACAACTCGCTATATGCTGTCTGCCAAGGCAGGAAATTGCTAAGGCGCAGTTCGCCACTCGTACGAATGACCAAGTCAGGATCCCGTAAACTTGCAGGAAGACTGCTGGTGTAGAGATAATCTCCAAGCATTTCCTCTGTAATATCAGCTGGTTGGACTTTCGCATCTAAAACATCTTGGGCAAGCTTCTGAACCGCTTGATTGATTTCAGCTCGGCCGCCGTAGTTGAGGGCAAAATTCAAAATCAATCCCGTATTCAAGCGAGTCAGCTCCTCAGCCTTCTCCAAGGCCTCAAAGGTTGCTTTAGGGAGTCGCTTCGTGTCGCCAATCATTTGAATTTTCACATTGTTTCTGTGCAGTTCTGGCACATAGCGATCATAAAACTCAACCGGCAAATTCATAATGAAGGACACTTCTTTTTCTGGTCGCGTCCAGTTTTCCGTTGAAAAGGCATAGACAGTCAAAACCTGCACGCCCATCTCCTTGGCTGCAATCGTCACCGCTTGCAGGGCTTCCATGCCTGCCTTGTGTCCAAAAATACGTGGCTGCATGCGCTTTTTGGCCCAACGACCATTGCCGTCCATGATAATCCCTATATGCTTGGGAACAGTCAAATCTTCATCTGACTTTTCTTTTTTCTTAAAACTAAACATATTTTTTATCCTATTTAAAGTTTTATCATTTCATTATATCATAAATCCTCTAAATGTGGGCAGGAGAGCTGATTTTTCGTCTGTCAGATCTGATAATGAAAAGATAGCAGTGCCCACGAACAAGTTTCAATAGTATTTTGCAAGTATAATGTTGTAAAATATAAGCTTACAAATGCCTATAAAAGAAAAAACAGCCATATGGCTGTTCTATGATCAGTATTATTCTTCAATTGCAGAATCTTCTTCAGAAACAGCAACATCACCCTCTACTCCTGCGGCAGCTGGAATGCCTTCTGTCAGTGGCAGAACAGTCTTAATAGCTGTCAATTCAAATGTCAGGTAAACACCGTCTACATCCAAGACAACTGTCTTACGCTCTGAATCGACTTCGTCAATAGTCCCATAAAGACCACCAATTGTAATGACTTCATAGCCTTTTTGCAGTTTATTAAGGCTTTCCATACGTTTTTCAGCTTGCTTTTTCTGTGTCCGTACTTGGAAATACATCATTCCCACCATCACCACAACCATAACAATCAACATTGTTGGATTCATTTCTCTTCTCCTTTGGAATTCATATCGTAACTACTATAGCAGATTTTGGCCATTTTGACAAGGCAGGAAAATGATTTCAAAAAAAGAGGCTGGGACAAAAGTCCTAGCCTCTCAATTGTCTTTGGATTATCGAGCAAG
>ERZ772917.1714-NODE-1714-length-12037-cov-61.363963_pt1 | contig 12037 bp, 10 predicted proteins | sample MGYA00511187_ERZ772917 | MGnify/ENA primary metagenome ERZ772917 (study PRJEB29015, sample SAMEA2737925) | human oral metagenome | biome: human oral; feature: human-associated habitat; material: dental | place: China | collected 2012 ... | reverse complement strand
ACGTCATGGGCACGGCCGAGGCCACCCAGGACGAGGACTGGGACTTCTGAGGCCGCCCGGCGGGCGGGGGCAGGGCGGGATCGTCGACGCCGCCCGGCGCGTCATTCGGGTCGGTCCGGCGTCGCCGCGACCGGCCGCACGCCCCGCCCGGACCGTCAGGTCCTCAGGCGCAGCCTGCCGACGGCGGCGCGCGTCGTGGACAGGGCGGCGTCGAGGTCGTCGAAGCGCAGTTGGGCCACCCGCGCGAACAGGATGTCGATAACGGCGAGCTGGGCCATGCGGCTGGCCAGGGCCGCGGCCCGCAGCTCGTCCTCGCGGGCGGAGGTGACCAGTACGCGGGCGGCGTCGCGGGCGACGGGGGAGCGGGGGTCGCCCGTGACGGCGACCGTGAACGCGCCCCCGTCGCGCGCCAGGCGCAGGCAGTCGTCGACGTCGCGGGTGCGCCCCGAGAAGGAGAACCCGATGGCGACGTCGTCCGCGTCCAGCAGGGCCGCGTGGACGCGCTGGACATGGGTGTCGGCGTGGAATTGGCAGGGCTGACCGATCCGTTGGAGCTTCTGGGTCAGGTCGGCGGCCACCAGGCCCGAGGCGCCCACGCCGAAGACGGTGACCGAGCGGGGTGCGGTGATCGCCCGGGCCACCTCCTCCAGGACGTTCAGGTCGAGGCGCCGCGCCGTCTGCTCGATCGAGCGGGCCTCGTGGAAGGCGATCTTGGCGGCGAGGTCGGCCAGGGAGTCCGAGGCGTCGATCCGCCCGTGGGCGACGCCGGAGCGCTCGTGCTCCAGGTCGCGCCGGCTCAGCTCCTGCGCGAGCGCCAGACGCAGATCGGGCAGGCCCGCGTACCCCAGGGCGCGGCAGAAGCGGACCACGCTCGCCTGCGATACGCCCGCGCTTCCGGCCAGGGAGCTTGTGGTCGCCACGAGGACGGCCTGGGGATCGGCCAGCACCCTCTCGGCGATGGCCGCCTCCGTGGCGCTGAAGTCCGCACGGGATCTGCGAATGCGCTCGACGACGCCGCTCGGGTCGTCGTCTTCGGCCTCGGTGCTCATAGGCTCATCCTCTCCGATCCGAACGGCTCATGGGAATCCACGCGCACGCGGACTCCACGGGGAGAAAGGCGGTGGTCACCGTGCACCTCTGCCCATCGCGCGATCCCCGCTCGTCCCGCAGGATGGCCCCATTGGATCGTCGTCAGCAACCAGGGAGGCTCTCATGCGACTGAACACCACTACCACCAGGATTTTCGCCCTCGCCGCCGCCGCGGCCTGCGCCGCGGGTCTGTCGGCCTGCCAGTCCGAGGTTCCCGTGCCGGGGCCCACGAACGGCGGCGACACCACGACCGTCGCGCCGACGACCGGCGCCGAGCAGCCGACCGGCTCCGCCCCCACCGGCTCCGCCCCGACCGGCGCGCCGACGACCGGCGCCGCCCCGACGGCCGGCGCCGTCGAGGCCCGGGACATCGAGCCCATCACCTTCACCGACGAGGCGGTCGGCCTGACCGAGACCTGCGACCAGATCATCACCGACTTCAAGGCGCCGTCCTACCAGAAGGATGGCGACGAGACCACGACCATCTACCTCCTGCACTGCACCCTGGACTACAGTGGCGGCCTGTCCTACGACGACGAGGCGGCCGGCGACCTCAAGCTGATCGACGACAAGGATGAGTTCCACTACGGACGCGCATGGAGCCTGTCCTCCCTCGATGAGGACGTGAAGGCGGCCGGCATGGATCCGATCAGCTACGACGACCGCGGCACGACCCACGTCGACGGCTGGTTCGCCTTCACGGTCTCGGGTTCCGACGGCAAGGCGGACCCGCTGCCCGAGGGTGCCACCACCCTCGTCTACGAGCGCAACGCCTTCACCAACAAGGGCACCGGGAAGACCTACGAGGCCTACTCCGCGCGCTCCAAGGTGACCATCAAGTGAACGGATCCGCCCGCGAGCGCTGAGCGTCCCGGGACCGCTCCGGCGCTCCCCGCCCCGGCGCTGCGGCGCCCGAGTCCCCTGTCCGCGCGGCGTCCCGACGAAGGTCGGGGCGCCGCGCGCGTCGCGGGCCGGGGAGGCGTGAAGTCCTATTCCGTCAGTGCGGTTGACCATGTAGTGTTGCTTCATCCCTTCACCCTCCCCTCCCCGGAGCGGCACCGCTCGCAACAGGAAGTGATGATGCAGTCACCGCCGTCCCCGCCCTGCCCGCTGGCCACCACGGAGCAGCGCAACCCGGCCTCGGCCGCCCTGGACACCATGAGTAGTCTCGGCGTCGTCTCCGTCATGAACGCCGAGGACCACGGGGTCGCCGACGCCGTCCGGGCCGTCCTGCCGCAGGTCGCCCGCGCCGTCGACGTCATCGTGGCGGGAATGCGCGCCGGTGGGCGCCTCATCTACATCGGCGCCGGCACCTCCGGGCGCCTGGGCGTCCTCGACGCCGCCGAGTGCCCGCCCACCTTCCGCACGCCTCCCGGTCTCGTCGTCGGCCTCATCGCCGGCGGGAGGGGCGCCATGTTCACCGCCGCCGAGGGCGCCGAGGACGACGCCGGGCTCGGCGCCGCCGACGTCGACGGCCTCGAAGTCGGCCAGCACGACACGGTCGTGGGCCTGGCCGCCTCCGGACGCACGCCCTACGTCATGGGCGGCCTGGGCCGCGCCCGCGAGCGCGGCGCCGCCACCGTCGCCCTGGCCTGCACCGCGCGGGCCCCGGTGTCCGAGCGCGCCGACGTGGCCATCGAGGTCGTCACCGGCCCCGAGGTCCTCACCGGCTCCAGCCGCCTCAAGGCCGGCACCGCCCAGAAGCTCGTTCTCAATATGATCTCCACCGCCACCATGGTGCGGCTGGGCAAGGTCTACGGCAACCTCATGGTCGACGTGGCCCCCACCAACGCCAAGCTCGTCGCCCGCGCCCGCCGGATCGTCACCGCCGCCACCGGTTGCGACGACGGGCGGGCGGCGGCCGCCCTGGCCGCCGCCGACGGGCACGCCAAGACCGCCATCGTCATGGTGGCCTGCGACGTCGACGCCGATGAGGCCCGCCGTCGCCTGGCGGCCTCCGACGGCTTCGTGCGCGCCGCCGTCGGCGAGGCGCCCTGTTCCCATTCCCGATTCCCATCCCCATCCCCGAAGGAGTAGTGCCCCCATGAACTACGACGAGCTCAGCCGCCAGATCCAGCGGCTCGCCGGGGGCGGCGGCAACGTCGCCTCCCATACCAACTGCATGACACGCCTGCGCCTGGACCTGGTCGACCCGTCCAAGGCGGACGCGGCGGCCATCAAGGCCCTGGACGGCGTTCTCGGCGTCGTCGAGGGCGAGCAGATGCAGATTATCGTCGGCCCCGGTCACGCCGAGCGGCTGCGCGCCGCCTACGACGCCGTCTCCGGCGACGCCGGCTCGGCCGCCCTGCACATCAACGTCGACAGCGGCGACGCCGGCCCCGACCCGGCCGAGGCCACCCGCGCCAAGGTCAAGGCCCGTCAGGACGGCCCGCTTCAGCGCCTCTTCCGCCACGTCGGCAATATCTTCATCCCCATTATCCCCGGCTTCATCGCCTGCGGTCTCGTGGCGGCGATCGCCAATGTGTGGAAGATGCTCGTCCCCACCGTCACCACCAACCCCTGGTTCGGCGTGCTGGCGGGGATCGGCGGCATACTCGGCGGCGCCCTCCAGTTCATCGTCGGACACAACACCGCCAAGGAGTTCGGCGGTACCCCCGTGCTCGGCCTGGTCGCCGGCGGCCTGCCCTACATGGTCTCGCTGGGCGGCATCCCCGCCACCGGGGCCGCCCCGGCGCAGCCCCTGACCATTCCGCTGTTCGGCGACCTGGCCCCCGGGCTGGGCGGCATTATCGGCGTCATGGTCACCGCCTGGGCCTTCGCCGTCGTCGAAAAGGCGGTCCGCAGGGTCGTGCCCGCGACTCTGGACCTCTTCCTCGTGCCCGTCACCACGCTGCTGATCGGGGCCGTGCTGGCCGTCTTCGTCATTATGCCCATCTCCGCCCTGTTCATGAAGGGGCTGACCTGGCTGCTGGTCGACTTCGCCCTCAAGACCGGCGGGGTCGTCGGCGGGTTCATTATGTCCAGCCTCTTCCTGCCCATGGTCATGCTGGGCATCCACCAGGGCCTGACCCCGCTGCACGCCCAGCTCATCACCGACCACGGCTTCACCGAGCTCCTGCCCATCCTGGCCATGGCCGGGGCCGGGCAAGTGGGCATGGCGGTGGCCGTGTGGGTGCGCACCCGCAACGACAGGCTGCGCGGCGTCCTCAAGTCCGCCCTGCCCATCGGGGTCCTCGGCATTGGCGAGCCCCTCATCTACGGTGTCTCCCTGCCGCTGGTGCGCCCCTTCATCACCGCCTGCCTGGGGGCGGGCTTCGGCGGCGCCGTCATTGCCCTCGGGGTGCAGGCCGACCCCTTCGGCGCCGGGGCCCTGGGCCTGTCCGGCCTGCTCATGATCCCGCTGATCACCGCCGGGCACTGGCTGTGGTACGTGGTCGGCTGGCTGGTGGCCGTCATCGCCGGCGCGGTCCTGACCTACTTCTTCGGCTACCGGGAGGCCGACGTCGAGCGCGTCTACGGCGGGGACGGCGCCGTAACCGCCCTGGACGTGTCGTCCGGGCGCTGAGGGCCGTGCTCTGGTCGGTCTACGCCACGGACTGCGAGGAGGTCCGCGACGCCGTCGTCGAACAGGCCTGTTCGCAGGGCGACGTCGAGCTGTTCACCTCCCTCCACATGCCCGAGACCCGCGACCCGGCCGGCTGGGTGCGGTGGATGCGCCGCGTCCACCGCACCCGCGGGGTCCGCTTCTGGGCCGACGTCTCCCCGGCGGGCCTGGCGCGCCTGGGCCCGCCGGGGCGGGGGGCGGAGCGCCCGGGCCCAGCGGGGGCGCTCGGTCCGGATGCGGCGGGACTGGCGGAGTTGGACCTGGCGGGCGTCGGCGTCGTCGGACTGCGCCTCGACTACGGCTACGACGTCGAGGGCATGCGGGCCGTCGCCGCGGCCACCGGCCTGCCCATCGCCCTCAACGCCTCGACCGCGGGCGCCGCCGAGCTCGACGCGCTCGCGGGGGTGGAGGGGCTGGTCGGCTGGCACAACTTCTACCCGCGGCCCGGCACCGGCCTGTCGGGCGAGTACTACGCGCGCCAGTCGCGCCTGTTCACCGAGCGGGGGCTGCGCCTGCTCGCCTTCGTCCCCGGGGAGGTGACGCGGCGCGCCCCGCTGCACCGGGGCCTGCCGACCCTGGAGGAGCACCGCCACCGCGACGCCTACACCAGCGCGGTGCGGCTGCGCTCCCTCGCCGCCGGCGTCGAGGCGGTCTGCGCCGAGGGCGTGGTCGTGCCCCGCCACCTGGAGTGGATCCGCCGGGCCGAGGACGGGGTCCTGACCCTGCCCGTGATCCTCGCGCCGGGCTGCGACTGGCTGGAGGGGACCTGGCGGCTGCGCGCGGAGGAGACGGGGCTCTCCCACCGACTGGAGGGCACGCGCGGGCGGGCGCTGCCCGGGCCGCTGGCCAACGCCGACGCGATGGAGGCCGGCTCACTCCAAATGGACACCCTTGGCCGCTACAGCGGGGAGGTGCACCTGATGACCGCTTCGGCCCCGCTGGACGGCGAACACCTGCGCGTGGGCGAGGTGGCCGCCCCCTACCGGTGCCTGGTGGGCTTGCTGCGCGGGGGCCGGGAGGTGCGGCTGGTGGCGGCGTGAGGCGGGGCGGGCCGGCGCCCTCGGAGCGGACAGTTCTGCCCATCGCATGACCGTCGGCCATTTCGCACAATGGCCCTGCCGGGTCATTGCCAGTGCTCAAGGAGGCTCTCATGCGATCGACCGCCGCCAGGGTCTTCGCCGTCGTGGCCGCTGCGGCCTGCGCCGCGGGCCTGTCCGCCTGCCGCCAGGGCCGGGACTCCGCGCCGGAGACCTCGGGGGGCGACGACGCCGCGGTCGCCGGGCCGTCGACCGGCGCCCCGACGGGCGGCGCGGACCCGACCGGATCCGCCGAGGCCCGGGACATCGAGCCCATCACCTTCACCGACGGGGCGGTCGGCCTGACCGAGACCTGCGACCAGATCATCACCGACTTCAAGTCGCCGTCCTATCAGAGGGGCGCCGAGGCGAGCACGACCGTGTACCTGCTGCACTGCACCCTGGACTACAGCGGCGACCTGCTCTTCGATGAAGCGTGGACGGCCGGCGTCCTCACGCTGAGCGACGACACTGGGAAAAGCCACGACGGGCTCAGAGTAGAATCCATCACCGGCGAGACGAACCCCGTCTACGACGATATGGAGGCGGCCGGCCTGGACCCGATCAACAACGATGACGACGAGATGAATCACGTCGACGGCTGGTTCGCCTTCACGGTCGCGGGATCGTTCGTCGGGGCGGACCCGCTGTCCGAGGAGGCCATCACCCTCGTCTACGAGCGCGAGGAATTCATCCGCACCAGCAACGGCAATGGCTTTATCCGCACCAGCAAGAAGCGCCCCGACAACGACACCAGGAGGACCTACGAGGCCTACTCCGCGCGCTCCAAGGTGACCATCAAGTGACCCGGTCCCGCCGGCGGGGATCGTCCCGCCGGCGGGCGTCGGCATCGCCTCGTGGAACCTCTCCGATCGCCCGCCGGCAAACGCCGGGCGCTCCGGGGACCGCGTGCGGCGCCGAGGAGGGCGGCGTCCTCGTCGGGCCGACGCCGGAGCGGCGCGCCCGCGCGATGCCCGAGCGCCGTCGACGCGCCCGATCGGCGGTCTCATGAGGTGCGGGTCGCCCGCGCGGGGCCCGGGCGCCGTAGGCTGCCGGTATGAGCGAGTACTTCGTGGGCGCGGACGATAGCGCCTGGGCCAGCCCGTCCCGCCGGCGCGGCAGGGGCCGGCACGCGGCCCCGCCGGCGATCGAGCGCGTGCGCTTCGGCGTCCCCTTCAACGGCGTCGTCCCCATCTGGCACGGCGACGCGGAGATCACCTGGCACCGGCCGCTGGACGGGACCGACCTGGCCGAGGTCCTCGGGCTCGGGCTGGTCGAGACCGAGCCGGGTCCGGCGCAGGCCCCGCCGGGCTGGTCCGAGCGCGTCGAGCTCGGGTTCCTCGTGGCCGCGGGCGAGACCACCGACAATGTCGCCGTCCACTTCAATCCCGCCGTGGACGGTCCGATCCTGCGGCTGCGGGCGATCACGCCGTCGGGGACCCGCGCCGTCAACGACCCGAGCGACGGCGTTGCCATCCCCCTGTCCGGGCCGCTGAGCATTCAGGAGGCCATGGGGGCCACCGTCGCCGATTTCAATATCACCGGTTTTTGCGTGCACGTCGCCCGGCTCATGCTGCGGGCCGCCCGCGACGGCGCCATTTTGATATTCACCCTGCGGGCTCCGCGCGATCCCGAGCCCCATCATCTGCTGAGCATTCCCAACGAGGTCGACGACGACGTCGTCATGCACTTCCATTTGGGCACCCTGCTGGAGATGGACGGCGGGGTGTGGAAGGACACGCCCCGCGTCGATGGAATGAGCCTGCTCGACCTGGACGTGCCCTATGCGGAGTTGTTGGGCCAGGCCGGGCCCGACGGCACCGAGAGCCTCGACGAGGAGCAGCTGGTGGCGCTGGCCCAGCCGGCCGTCGACGTGCTCCTCAAACCGGGCTTCCCCTTCGCCCTGGGCTCCTCCGTCGTCCTGCCCGACCCCGACTGACCGCCGCCCCCTTCGCCGAGACCGGCGGAAACGACACGCGAAACCGGCGGAAAACGCATGGGCGCTCCGGGCCGCGACCTCGGGGGAGCGGCCCGCCCGCGTCCCGTCGGTCGGTCCGGATGCGTGATGCCTGTTGCCTTCCCGGCCATCGTCTGCCACACTGGTGCGCATCGAACTAGGCGGTCCGTGGATTCGCCCCTCGACGCACACTCTCGTCCCTGAGGAGGTCCGGTTGGCTGAGAATGGGAAGAAGGCAGCATTGAGCGAGGTCCTCACCCGCATCAAGACCGCTCGCACCAACCTCGAACTCGAGTACGGCTCGACGAAGGCCACAGACCTTTCGGCGGCTCTTTCCGAGGCGTGGGAGTCGCCGGTGGCGGAGAGTGTTGAGGAATCTATTTCGACCGGGGTGACCGAGTCCGCGGGCGCCTGGGACGACCTGGAAGTAGAGGTGACGAGGCAGTACGAGGGCGAGCCGGATGAGGTCGAGGATGATTCCGTCAAGGCCCGGTGGTATATGTCCACCCCGCGTCCGCCGGGGTACTATGACTAATGAAATCGGTTGAGAGGGAATGATCGATTTTTTGTTTCCTGGACATGGGAGGATGAGGGGCGATGACTCTTGTTAAGCTCTATCCGGACAAACTTCAGGCGTTTATTGATAGTCTCAGTGATTTTGCCGCCGATCAGGAAGATGAGCGTCAGGGAGTGGTAAACGCGCAATGGTTGAATCGCTACCCTGTGGACGGACTTGAGGACTGGACCGACACCTACTCGACTATCTATACCCGATCAGTCGATCTGGATGGGATTGCCACAGACCTCAAGACCCGTCTGGACGAGGCCGTGCTGATGAATTCGAACGGGCTGACTACTGCTGGCGAGGCGGGAGAGCTGTACTATTACCTTCCCGAAGGCACGATGGATGTCGCCAGCAATGTGACGCTGTACAACTCCACAGCGGTCAGTACCGCCCAGAGCGACGCTCAGGCCGTGCGCGAGCACATGCGTGACGGGGAATTATCTGGCCCCTCGTGGAATGCGCTTATGGCGAAGATCGAGGAAAACGCTGAAGGCAATTCCGTCTATGCCGCGCAGTTCGTTCGGAGTGCGCAGAGCGACTACCTCATGGACCTTCCTCTCAACATTCAGGGAGACAATGAGGAAATTAGCGAGGATACGCAGGTCGTTTTGAACACCTTGAGTGCCGTCTACCAATCGGCCTCGACACTCTATGACACTCCGGGCGGCGGGTCGGTGACTGGCTGGTCGATCGTCGACGACATCAATGCCGCGGTCACGCAGAAGGGGCATCAAGGACGGGCGACCGTGCTCGACGCGATTCTCAACAATGAGAATGTGGATTCGCCATACGATACCGAGTTCCTTCTGGATCTCGGTGCGAAGATGGAGGAGTACGATGGGTGGTCGGAAGTCAGGGTGAAAACCTATAGTACCACCTATAAGCCCATTTATTCTACAGAGGCTGATGATGGGTCGCGTCTACTGCTGGGATATTCAACGGATGGTCTGGCCGCCACCGTCGGGGCCATGGGTAAAAACCCGGAGGCTGCGGTGGCGTATTTCACCGCTGTCCCGGGGGATATGGAGCGCTGTGACGGCTGGACACCTAAGCCCGAGTTGAATGATCGTTGGGCGAGGCTCACTGAGCGCCTCGGGCCCGGAGGGAAGGGATATCCGGGTGTGACCTTCACTCGTCTGACTTCAGGCCTGGCGGGAGCGTCCGCTTTGCGACAACCGCCCGCCCCCGGAGAGGACACCGATGAGCGCGCCGCCTGGGTCACCAGGCAGGCTGTGAATTACCTGTCGGGGCAGGACGTCGACTCTAAGGATGATCGAACCAAGACGAATGTGGGAGTGATCGTAGGGAACTGCGCACAGGAGCTCACATCAGATGAGACCGGAGCGGGTACGATAATCGATGAAAATGAGCCATACAAAATGGCGCCCGTCACCGTTGGGTCTAGGGACCCTAAGTCCGACAGAATTGTATTCACGCAGAATGTATTGCATTTGATTGACTCAATTTCCGATTCAGATAATGCAATATCGGCGTTGGGGCAGGGGACGGTAGTTTACGCTTACAATCGGGCTGCCGCATGGTCCAACGATAAGACTCGAGAGGGGCAGAGCCTGGATGAGAAGACCGCGGATGACAAGCAGTCGGACATTGCCCACGTTTTCCACGACGAGCAGCAGCTCGTGGACATGATCGACGAAAGGGTGCAAACTAATCGTAAATCCGGAGGGGGTGTTAGCTTAGCATTGGCAGGTGCGAACGCGGCGGCGGCACTGATCACTTTGATACCAGAAGGCGGTGCGGTCGTGGGAGGCGTTATGCAGGCGGGTCTTTCGCTTGCGCAGATCATTCCCGCCGACGAAGTCACTAACAATTCTGCCGTATCAGCTAGTGGACTCAACGCGTCTGCTATACAAGCGGCGATCAACACCGGTGCGATTGATGAGAGTGGGTTGAGGGTCAATGCTCCCTGGTATGTTCCGCCCAAACCCGGTGAGGCGCATGGTCACATCAATCTCGAGGGTACCGTTAAAGTGGGCGCGGATGAGATCAGCCGGGTCGACGCCTTCCAGGCGTGGGTCAATGCGACCGGCTTAATTAATAATGATCTGCGTGAAGAGGCTCAGGGGTCTTAATGGGTTCGCACGCCGCTCCTGTGGAATCAGAATCGCCTTCGAAGAAGACGGCGAGAACTAGTCGGGCGCGCCTTCCGCGCCGGTGGGCGGTGGTGATCGTCGTGCTGGTGGTCGCTCTCGTGGGCGTCAGCGGGGCGTGGGCGTGGACGTCGTGGGCCGCCGCTCTGCGCCGGGATGATGACTCCCTGTGCCGCGGCGCCTACTCCGCGAGGGAGTTCGCCCGCATCCTGGGCCACCGTGTCACCGAGACGTATGTTGATGAGTATAGTGATGCGTGCTCCATCTCGGTCGAGGATGCACCAATCACCGCAATCGGTTTCGGCTCCCATTTTGTGCGTCCCGGTTATTTCCCCCTGCGCGGCAGTCCGACTGAGGAGATGCTTCGGAACACGACTGAGGGCAGGGTCACGTGCCTGGACACTCCCTTACTCGCTGGGACGGTTTACACTTTAGAGCGGATCGGATATCGTGCCGTCTACGTTATCTGGTTCCTTCCGCCCCCCTACGGAATGGCTTTTGTGATCGATGTTCCTGATGATGTTCCCGGATCCCCGGCCAGGCAGTGGGTCATGGATATCCTGCCCGACCTCATCACCTATGTGGGCCCGGCCACCATGCGCGCCTACGTCACCCCGTCCCCCGCGCAGCCCATGCCCCCCGCCCCCGGGGAGACGGCCGGCGCGAACTCCACACCCACGGGCTGACGGCCCGCGGGCTGAATATGTCCACGCCGAGCGGCAGTGCAGAATCCTGACCGTGTGTGGTCCGGCGGGTTCGGACCCGAGTTGCACAGTTTTTAGTGCCCTGTCGGGATGTTGAAGGCGGTGAGGATGCGTGTCTCCGCCAGCCTCGACGGGAAACCCGATGTGCACTTTCCGCCGGTTTCGCGTGTCGTTTCCGCCGGTTTCGGTGAAAGGAGCGGGGGCGGGGGAGGGCGGTCTCAGCGGCCGGCGCGGCGCAGGCGCAGCGAATTGGTCACCACAATGACGCTGGAGCAGGCCATGGCGGCCCCGGCGATCATGGGGTTGAGCAGTCCGGCCGCCGCCAGCGGAATCGCCGCCACATTGTAGGCGAAGGCCCAGAACAGGTTCTGCTTGATAATGCGCAGCGTGTCCCGGCTGACCCTGATGGCGTCCACGACGGCACCCAGATCGGTGCGCACGAGAATGATATCGGCGGCCTCAATGGCCACGTCCGTCCCCGAGCCCATGGCGAAGCCCAGGCCCTGCGCCCCGGCCTGGGCCAGGGCCGCGGCGTCGTTGACGCCGTCGCCCACCATGCCCACGTGCCGCCCGCCGGCCTGAAGGGCGGCGACGACGTCGCGCTTGTCCCCGGGCAGGACCTCGGCGCGCACGTCCTCGGCCCCGATCCCCACCTCGGCGGCCACCCGCGCGGCCGCTCGGGCGTTGTCCCCGGTGAGCAGGACGGGGCGCACCCCGAGTTCGCGCAGCCGGCCGATCGCCTCGCGGGAGGTGGGGCGGATGGTGTCGCGCACCGCCAGGACGGCCTCGGCGCGCAGCGCCCCGTTTCCAGCGTCATCGGGTTCGACGTCGGGTCCGGCGCCGGGCCGGTCACCGCCGTCGGGCCAGGTGTCGGGCCGGTCATCGTCGTCGGCGGCGACGGCCAGGACGACGGCGGTGGCGCCGTCGGCCTCGAAGGCGGCCAGCGCCTCGCGGGCCCCGTCGGGCAGCT
>ERZ772917.1712-NODE-1712-length-12046-cov-8.729547_pt1 | contig 12046 bp, 10 predicted proteins | sample MGYA00511187_ERZ772917 | MGnify/ENA primary metagenome ERZ772917 (study PRJEB29015, sample SAMEA2737925) | human oral metagenome | biome: human oral; feature: human-associated habitat; material: dental | place: China | collected 2012 ... | reverse complement strand
ATTTTTCGCTGAAAACCCGCGAGATCAATCGGAATGAAGTCAATCCCCTCGCGCGGCACGATGTCCGCCTCCAGCCCGTGCGGCGTGCCGACGTAAAGGATGCGTGCAGACGGCTCGCGCTGCTGAATCGCGCGGATGATCGTGAGCGCGGGGTAGATGTGCCCGCCCGTGCCGCCGCCCGATACGATGATGTTCATAGCTCGTTCACGATCCTCTTGAAGTCCCGTCCGCGCTCCTCGTAGCCGCCGTACATGTCGAAGCTGGCACATGCGGGAGACAGCAGGACAGTCTGCGGGGCGGAGGCGCGTTCATGCGCAATTCGTACCGCCTCCGTCATATGGTAGCCCGCGCGATGGATCTGCTTCGCCGCGATTCCTGCCTCGAGTGCCGCCGCAGCAAATCGCTCCGTGGCATCGCCGACAAGGATGAGTTCATCCACGCGCGCATGTACAAGTGCCATAAACTCCGTGAGGTCGGTCAGCTTGTCGTCGCCGCCCGCAATCAGAATGATGTGCCCATCAAACGCCTCGAGCGCCTTGATCGCGGAATCCGTATTCGTCGCCTTCGAGTCGTTGTAGTAGCTGACGCCGTCCAACGTCCGCACGAATTCGATGCGGTGCTCCACGCCATTGAACGCGCGCAGCACAGGGCGCATCTCTGCGGGTGTCACCCCCGCAAAGAACGCCATCGCGGCCGCTGCAAGCGCGTTCTCGACATTGTGTCCGCCCGGGATGCCGAGTTCGATTGTCTCAACGAGGACATGCTCCTCGCCGTCCCAGCGGATGACGATCATGCCGTCGGCGCGCACACATGCGCCCTCTGCGAGTTCCTCACGCCGACTGAAGAAACATACCTGCCCATTGGCACGATCCGCCATCCCGCGCGTATGCGGATCGTCATAGTTCAGCACGAGGAAGTCCTCCGCCGTTTGCGCGGCAAAGAGCTTCTCCTTCATCGCCTGATAGACCTCCATCGAACCGTGGCGGACGATGTGGTCGGGGGTCACATTCAGCTCGGCGACAATCGCAGCGTGAAAATGCGTGGTTGCCTCCATCTGATAGCTCGAGATCTCCGCCGCAATCGCGCCGTCTGCGGGGATCTTCTGCGCTACGTCGATGAGCGGCACTCCTATGTTGCCGCCGACGCCGACCGCTGCAAAATGCGCACGCAGGAGTTCGCCGAGCAGGGTCGTTGTCGTGGTCTTGCCGTTCGTCCCCGTGATGGCATAGATAGGCGCGCGCGCAATCTCTCCCGCCAGTTCCACCTCCGTCGTCACGCGGATGCCGCGTGCGCGGGCGGCAGTCACGAGCGGGATGCGCTCGGGCACGGCGGGCGAGAGGACGATGAGATCCATCCCGTCCAGCAGTTCTTCCCTTTGTGCGCCAAAGACGCAGGAGATTCCCTGCGCCCGCAAATCTTCGATATGTTTCTGCGTCAGTGCATCTTTTTCCGCATCCGCCTCATCCTTCGTATCGGAGAGCGTCACGCGCGCGCCCGCCGCCGCGAGGTATGCCGCCGCCGCAAAGCCGCTGATGCCCGCCCCAATGACGAGCGCAGACTGATTTTGATAGGACAATTCCCTGTGTCCCCCTTATTGGAATTATGATATGAGTACAAGAATCCACGCGAGTATAGCCCCCACTGCGCCGACTGCCCAGAACGTATAGACCACGCGCGTCTCTCTCCATCCACCGAGCTCGAAGTGGTGATGAATCGGACTCATGCGAAAGATCCGCTTGCCGCGCGTCTGGAACGAGATGACCTGCAGGATCACGGACAGCGCCTCGCAGAAGAAGACGAAGCCCACGATGGGCAGGAGCATCTCCGTATGCGAGAGGATTGCAATGCCTGCGAGCGCTCCGCCGAGTGCAAGCGAACCTGTATCTCCCATGAAGATTCTCGCCGGATGATGATTATACCACAAAAAACCGACCGTTGCACCAATTATCGCCGCAGAGAACGTCATGAGACCGCTGTCGACAGAATACAGGAGCGCCGCATAGAAGAGCGCTGCCACGGCGACTGTACCCGAGGCAAGCCCGTCAAGCCCGTCCGTCAGATTGACCGCATTCGATGTGCCGACGAGCACGAATACGACGAGGACATAGTACAGCGCGCCGATGTCGAGTGTTTCACCGAGGATTGGCATCCACACGCTCGTATCGTGTCCGAGCAGTGCGCGCCCGATGAGGATGGTAATAGCGGAGATGAGGAGCTGTCCGAGCAGCTTCTGATAGGCGCGCAGCCCGAGGTTGCGCTTCTTCACGACCTTGATGTAGTCGTCCGCGAAGCCGAGCAGGAAATGCCCGAGAAAAATGAAGAGCGCGAGCAGCGTCGTCACCGTGAGCGGCGCAAAGAGCAGGGTCGCCGCAGTCACGGCGAGCACAATCATCACGCCGCCCATCGTCGGCGTGCCGCTCTTTGCCTGATGGCTCGCAGGACCCTCCTCGCGAATGCTCTGCCCGTATTTCAGACGGTGCAGGAATGGGAGAAAGTATACGCCACTGAAAAGGACAATAGCGAGCGATGTCACGACGGTCACAAGAGCGCGCAGCTGCGGAGAAAGAAAATCTACGAGATGTTCCATCAGTGCCCCGCTTCCTTGCCCGTCAAAAGTCCAATGATCTCTTCCATCTTCATCCCGCGCGACCCCTTGAAGAGGACAGTGTCACCATCCGCAAGCAGATTCTTTAGCACGTCAGCCGCCTCCGCATGCGTCTCCACGTGATGCGCGGTGCAGCCTGCTTCCTCTGCTTCCTCGTGCATCCATCGCGCCTGCGGTCCGTAGGCCACGAGTGCCGCAAACCCCAGCTCTGCAACTCTTTTTCCGATATCCCGATGCGCCTCCTCAGCGGCTGCACCGAGCTCGAGCATATCGCCGAGCACGGCAATCTTGCGCCCCGCATAGAGCGCCGCTGTCGTCTCAATGGCTGCGCGCATGGACGAGGGGCTCGCGTTGTAGGCATCGTTGATGAACCGCCACGCGCCGACCTCATGCACTTCGTAGCGCATTTTGGACGCGGCGAGATGCGAAAGCCCCGTTTGCATCTCCTGCGGCGTGAGTCCGAGGACAAAGCCCGCCGCAAGTGCCGCAAGTGCGTTGCTGACATTGTGTCTGCCCGCAAGCGGAATACTGTAGTCGTGGCGCTCGTTCGCCCACGTCACCATGAACTGCGAGCCGTCTGCCGCACAGCGCAGCGCCTCGGCGCGCACGTCCGCATCCGCAGAGATGCCATAGGTCAGGACACGCACGCCCTCCGCCGCGCGTGCACGCATTGCGGCGACGCGTGCGTCATCTGCATTGAGGATGACCGTCCCACCCGCAGGGATTGCCTCCACGAGCTCTGCCTTTGCCTTTGCAATATTCTCAATGGAGCCGAGCAGCTCCATATGCACCTCGCAGACATTCGTCACAATGCCGACGTTCGGGGCGGCGACGGGAGCGAGCGCCGCGATCTGTCCCATGCCGCGCATACCGATCTCCACAACGGCGGCACTATCCTCCGCCGTGATGCCGAGCAGCGTGAGAGGCAATCCGACCTCGTTGTTGTAGTTCGCTGCAGTGCGGCAGACCGCGCCGCGCCCCGAAAGCACGGCGGCGGTCAGATCCTTCGTTGTCGTCTTGCCGTTCGACCCCGTAATGGCGACAACGGGAATATCGAACTTTATGCGCCACGCGTGCGCGATTGCCTGATACGCCGTAAGTGTGTCCGCCACCGTGAGGACAGCGCCCTTCGCCTTTTTAAGAGCCTTCTGTACGGGGTCGGAAATCGGCTCCGCGATGAGCACCGCCGCTGCCCCCTTATTGAGCGCATCTGCTGCAAAATCCGCGCCATCAAAGTTCTCGCCGCGCAGCGCGATAAAGAGGTCTCCATCCGAAATCTTCCTCGTGTCGGTTGTGATATGCGGAATGGCGGCATTCCCCACAAGTTTCCCACTGTGCACATGCGCGCCTGTCGCCGCGCGCAGCTCGTCCCATGTCAGCCTCATGTCACAGCCCTCCAATTGCTTCGCGCGCCGTCTCGCGGTCGTCGAAATGAATGGTTCCGTCCTTCAGAATCTGGTAGTTCTCATGCCCCTTGCCGAGAATGACAACGGTATCTCCCGCCTTTGCCCTACCGATGGCGTGAAAGATCGCCGTGCGCCGATCCACAAGCTTCTCGTAAGGCTTTGCACCGATCACAGGCAGAACGCCCGTCTCCACCTCATCCAAGATCGCCGCAGGGTCCTCCGTGCGCGGGTTGTCCGAGGTGAGGACGACGATGTCTGCGAGCTCCGCTCCAATTCGCCCCATGATCGGGCGCTTCGTCCGATCGCGGTCGCCGCCGCAGCCAAAGACGGCGATGATCCGCCCTGCCGTAACGGCGCGCGCCGTGCGCAGGACATTCTCCATCCCGTCAGGCGTGTGTGCATAGTCGACGATCACGGAGAAATCCTGTCCCGCGCGCATAAGCTCGAAACGACCCGGCACACCCGTGAACGCACGGAGCGCCGCCGCGATATCCGCTGCGCCTATCTCCTCCGCAAGCGCCGCCCCCGTCGCCGCGAGTACGTTGTAGACGTTGAACAATCCCGTGATACCGATATGCAGTTTGACAGGCTCTGCCTCTCCATGCACGAGGGTCAGCTCCATGCCGTCCTGCGCGAGGTGCACATCCCGCGCCGCGAGGTCTGCTTTGCTCTCCACGCCGTAGGAGATGACGGGACAGCGCGTATGGGCACGCATGGTCGCGCTCGCCGCATCATCCGCATTGAGCACGGCGGTCTTGCCCGCCTTTGTTCCCGCCTCCGACACGAGGTCAAAGAGCCGCGCCTTTGCCCGCGCGTAGTTCTCCATTGTCTTGTGATAGTCGAGGTGATCCTGCGTCAGATTCGTGAACACCGCCGTGTCGAACTCGATGCCCGCAACGCGCCCCTGATCGAGCGCGTGGGAGGATACCTCCATCACGACCGCATCCATACTGCGCGCACGCATCTCGGCGAGCAGCTGCTGCATAACGATGACATCGGGCGTCGTGTTCGCCGTGGGGAACACCTCGTCCTCCATCATAACCTGTATCGTCCCGATCAGCCCGACGCGCTTCCCCGCATGACGCAGGATTGCGCGCACGAGGTAGCTCGTCGTTGTCTTGCCGTTCGTGCCCGTGATGCCGATGACGCGCATGCTGCGCGCGGGATAGTCGTAGAAATACGGGACAATGGTATCCAACGCCTCCTGCAGGTCAGGCACGTGGAGCACGCTCAGCCCCTCTGGCACATCCACCGTCTCCCGCTCCGTCAAAATGGCGCGAGCTCCCGCCCGCGCCGCATTTGGTATGAAGCTGTGTGCGTCCACATGAGCGCCGGAGATGCAGACAAAGAGAGCCCCCTCGCCGATGCGCCGCGAATCCCGCTCAATGCTCGTGATCTCGGCGTCGCTCCCTGAGAGCCGCGCGTTCGGAATGAGACTCGCGAGTTCCTGTAAACGCTTCATCATGCGCATCATTCCCCTTCATGCGAAAAATACATATTCTGCGGCACCTGCATATGCAGCTGCTCCACGGCAATCGACTCAATCCGCGCGGGCGATTTCAGCTGCGCAATCTCGATCTTGATCCGCTCGTTCTCCTGCTCGAGCTGATCTGCCTTCTGCTGCGTATCGAGCAGTGTATAGCCGTTATTTGCGCTGATGCCACCGAGCAGCGTCACCACCATCGCGCCGAACGCGATGAGGAAGAAGATCGCGCGCAGGCAGTTACGCAGATTCGTATTGACCTCGCGGCGGACGAGTGGCTCCTTCGGGGACTCCAGTTCCGGTGTGGGCGCCGCGGGTATCTCATAGGCATAGTCGTCTTCTCTGCGTGCCAGCATACGCCCTCACCTCCTTTATCTCTGATAGCTTATAACTTCTCTGCAGCGCGCAACTTTGCGCTCTTTGCGCGCGGGTTTGCGGCACATTCGGCGGCGCTTGCCGCACGTGCCTTGCCGATCAGCCGCACCTTCGGTGTGTGCCCGCAGATGCAGACCGGCGTTTTCGGCGGGCAGATGCAGCCCTGCGCGAGCTGCTTCAGCGTCCTCTTTACAATGCGATCCTCGAGCGAGTGGAATGTGATAACGGCAAGCCGTCCGCCCGCACTGAGCATATCGACGGCATCCTGCATTGCATCCGCAAGGATCGTCAGCTCCTCGTTGACCTCGATGCGGATCGCCTGAAAGACGCGTTTTGCGGGATGTCCGCCCTGCGCGCGCACCGCCTTCGGAACAGCGCGGTCGATCACGGCAACGAGCTCCCCTGTTGTCTCTATGGGATGCTGTGCGCGTTCCTCTATGATGAATTCTGCGATTCGCTTCGCCCAGCGCTCCTCACCATAGGTGTAGAAGATCTCCGTCAGCGCCTCAGCCGTGTACTCGTTGACAACAGTGCGCGCGCTGTGTGCGGCGCGCCTGTCCATGCGCATATCGAGCGGCGCGTCCTGCATATAGGAGAAGCCGCGTTCCGCCGTATCGATCTGCGGGGACGAAATGCCGAGATCGAAAAGAATCCCATCGACGGATGAAATGCCCTCGCGCTCGAGAATTGCCCGCAGATTGCGGAAATTATCGTGGACAAGCGTGACTCCACACTTCACCGCTACAAGACGCTCCTGTGCGGCGTCAATCGCCACTTCGTCTTGATCAATGCCAATGAGATGCCCTGCGGGTGAGAGCTGTGCCGCAATGCGCCCCGCATGCCCCGCGCCGCCGAGCGTGCAGTCCACATAGATGCCGTCGGGACGAATGCGTAGAGCCGCCAGCGTCTCCTCGGGCAGAACGCTCACATGATGAAAGTCCGTCATATCGTAATCCCGTAGCCCGCAAGCTGCGTCGAGATCTCCGTGATATTCGGGTCGACCTCACCTGCATAGCGCAGCCACTTCTCCTTGTCCCAGACCTCAATGCGCGCATCCGCGCCCGTGAGGATGACATCCTGCTTGAGTCCGATGTTCGCGTAGGCGCGCAGATTCGCGGGTACGAGGAAACGCCCCTGCTTATCGCATTCGAGCGTACGCGCCCCCGCGATGAAGAAGCGGGCAAACGCGCGCGCATTCGGATCGGCAATCGAGAGCGTGCGCAGCTTTGCCGCGAACTCATCCCATGCCGCCTGTGGGAAAAGGAAGAGACTGCCGTCCAGTCCCTTCGTGATGATGAAGGAAACGCCGAGTTCTTGGCGGAAGTCGGCAGGCAGGATGACGCGACCCTTGGCATCAATGCTGTGGGTGTATTCCCCCATGAACATTCCGCCGCACCACCCTTCCAGATTTTTTCACCACTCTGTGGCACATACCACCACATTCCACCACTTTCTTTAACAGTTATAGCAAAAACACCTCTTTTTTTCAAGAAAACAGATATTCCCATTTCTTCTCATAACAGACTAAAAAAGCCCTTTTATTCCTTGAAATAAAAGGGCGGACGCGAGGTGACCCACAGGTGTGAATACACGAAAAAAGGACTTACCTCCTACATGGAAGTAAGTCCCTAAAATATGCTGCTCAGACGAGTTCGTGCGTAATCATATACTCGGCAATCTGAAGTGCATTCAGCGCCGCCCCCTTGCGAATCTGATCGCCGCAGATCCAGAAGTTCAATGCATTCTCTGCGGACTCATCGCGGCGCAGGCGTCCGACCTCAACGTCCGTCTTGCCGGAAGTGAAGAGAGGCATGGGGTACTCCTGCTCTGCAGGATTGTCGCGCAGGACGACGCCGGGGAATGCGGCAAGTGCCTTGCGCGCCGCTTCGAGGGACACCTCGCTCTCGAATTCGACGTTCACCGACTCGGCATGGCTGCGGTAGACGGGCACGCGTACCGTTGTCGCCGTGATGCGCAGACTGTCATCCTCCATGATCTTCTTCGTCTCATCAATCATCTTCATCTCCTCTTTTGTGTAGAGGTTGTCCATGAAGACGTCGATCTGCGGGATGAGGTTGAACGCAATCTGATAGTGCTTGGGCAGCTTGCCGACGGGAAGAATGTTCGCAGCCGCCTCTTTTCCGGACGTGAGTGCCGCAACCTGCTCCTCAAGCTCCGCCATCCCCTCCTTGCCCGCTCCGGAAACCGCCTGATAGGTGGAGACGACGATGCGGCGGATCTTCGCGAGATCATAGAGCGGCTTCAGCCCCATCACCATGATAATGGTCGAGCAGTTTGGATTCGCGATGATGCCTTTATGCTGGCTGATCGCCTCAGGATTGACCTCAGGCACGACGAGAGGCACTGCGGGGTCCATCCGGAAGGCACTCGAATTGTCGATGACGACAGCCCCCGCTTTCACCGCATAAGGAGCGAACTCCTTGCTTGCCGAGCCTCCCGCAAAGAGCGCGATGTCGATCCCCTCAAAGGAGTCCGCCGTCGCCTCCTGCACCGTATACTCCCTGCCCATAAAGGCGATCTTCTTTCCCGCTGAGCGGCTGGATGCGAGCAGGCGCAGTTCTGCGAACGGGAACTTGCGCTCTTCGATCAGGTTCAGGAACTCCTGGCCGACAGCGCCCGTTGCGCCAAGGATAGCGACGCGATATTTCTTCATAACAATTCCCCTTACAACAGTTTATCCAGTCCAACGGTGAGTGATGTGAGAGAGCGTACCTTCTTCGCAGCGAGTACGACACCCGGCATAAAGGACTCACGGTTCAGTGAATCGTGACGGATCGAGAGGGTCTGTCCGAGGCCGCCGAAGATGACCTCCTGATGCGCGACATAGCCCGGCAGACGGACACTGTGGATGCGCATCCCCTCATACTCTGCGCCGCGCGCACCCGGAATCTTTTCCGCCTCGTCGGGATGCCCCTGTCGATGCGCAGGGCGTACCTCGGCGATCATCGCCGCCGTCTGCACTGCTGTCCCTGACGGCGCATCTAATTTATTGTCATGATGGAGCTCGATGATCTCCACTTCCGGCATATACTTTGCCGCCATGCGGCTCATGAGCATCATGAGCACGGCGCCGATTGCAAAATTCGGTGCGATGAACGCGGGCGTATCATTCTCCTCCGCCGCCGCCTTGATCGCCGTCTTTTGCTCCTCGGAGAGTCCCGTTGTGCCGACGACCGGCGATACCTTGTGTGCGAGCGCCGTCAGCACATTCGCATAGACGACGTCGGGGCGCGTAAAGTCGATCATCACATCGGGATGCAGGCGTTCAAGCGCCGTGGCCAGATCAGTCTCCACAAGGACGCCGTTCTTCGCCGTGCCCGCAAGTTCCCCGCTGTCCGCGCCGCCGGTGATATCGACCGCGCCGACAAGCGTGAGCTCCGCATCGTCTGTCACGGCTTTGAGCACCGCACGTCCCATACGCCCGCAGGCGCCGTTCACCAAAACCTTTGTCAAGGCAATCTCCTCCTCGAATGTCAATGTGTCGTTATTCTATCGCAGAGAATCCTGCCGTGTCAAGGAATACAAGACGCATGCGATACCTCTTTGTTTCAAATCTCGCGGATGTGTTCAAATTGCTGCCGATACTGGCGCATGATCGTCGGCAGGACAAAAGCGAGCGCCTCCGGATCATCGACCGTTGCAAGAGCGGCACGGCGCGCGAGCAGCAGGAGATCCATATCGGCGAGAACATCGGCGATTTTAAGATCACCGAGCCCGTGCTGCATTGCTCCGAAGAACTGTCCAGGACCGCGCAGACGCAGATCCTCCTCGGCAAGGCGAAAACCGTCACTCGTCTGCTCGATGACCTGCAGGCGCTCCTGCGGCGCCGCGCTCCGCCCCGCGATCAGAATGCAGTAGGAATCATAGGATCCGCGCCCGACGCGTCCGCGCAGCTGATGGAGCTGTGCGAGACCAAACCGCTCCGCGTGCTCCACAACGAGGATGCTCGCATTCGGCACGTTGACGCCGACCTCGATGACCGTTGTCGACACGAGAAGTTTGATCCGGTTCGCATAGAAACCGTTCATCACCTCTTCCTTTTCCGCGGATTTCATCCGTCCGTGCAGGAGTCCGCAGGCGATCCCGCGGAAGATGCCGCGGGAGAGCTCCTCATAGACTTCCTCTGCCGAGGGCAAATCACTCTCCTCGCTTGCCTCAATCAGCGGACAGACAACGTACGCCTGCCGCCCGCTCTCGATCTCTCTGCGCACAAACGCATAGATTTTCCCGCGTGCGGTCTCATCGCGCAGGAACGTACGGATCGGACGCCGCCCCGGCGGCAGATGCTCAATGCGTGAGACATCGAGATCGCCGTACACCGTCAGCGTCATTGTCCGCGGAATCGGCGTCGCCGTCATAACAAGCACATCCGGTGTTCCCCCGCTTTTTTTCTCGAGCGCCGTACGCTGCGCCACGCCGAAGCGATGCTGCTCATCCGTCACCACCAGGCCAAGCGCATCGAACGCCACATGATCCTGAATCAACGCGTGCGTGCCGACGATAATATCCACCGTATGCGCCGCGAGCGCCGCATCGATCTCCGCACGTTCCTTCTTCGTCAGCCGCCCCGAGAGAAATCCCACACGAATGCCAAGCGGCGTGAGCAGCGTCTGCAAATAATCATAATGCTGACGCGCCAGGATCTCCGTCGGCGCCATCAGCGCACCCTGATATCCGTTCTCCGTTGTTTTGACGAGAGCGAGCAGGGCGACTGCGGTCTTTCCCGAGCCAACATCTCCCTGCACGAGGCGGCGCATGGGCAGAGGCGACTCCATATCGCGCGCGATCTCCCCCCATACCTTCGCCTGATCCTCGGTCAGTTCGAAGGGCAGGGCCTCCAAAACGCGCGCAGCCAGCACACCGTTTGGCCTGTGTGCAATCCCTTCCTGCTCCTCCGCCGTCCGCTTTTTGAGGGCGAGCAGCCCGCATTGGATGAGATAGAGTTCCTCAAAGGCAAGCCGCCGACGCGCCGCGCGCAGTTCCTCCTCCCGCTTTGGGAAGTGAATCCGTCGAAAGGCATCCGCACGTCCGATGAGATCATACTCCTGCCGAATGCGCGGCGGAAGGGTCTCCGTAAGCTTATCCGCGCTCTGCGCGAGAGCATACTCCATCATCTGCCGCAGCTGTTTCTGCGGGAGTCCCTCGGTTGCCGCATAGATGGGCAGAATGCCGAGCAGCGATTCCGCATGATCGCGCGCGCCGAGCAGCTCAAAGGATGTGATCTGCGAAAGCGCAAGCTGTCCGCCGCCGTTATAGGCATAGTCCGTCTTCCCCGTGAGGAGAATGCGCCGGCCCTCACGCAGCTTCGACTTCAGAAAGCGCTGATTAAACCAGACTGCCTGCATGTAGCCCGTCCCGTCGCCGATGAGCGCAGTCAGCACGGTGAACCCGCGCCGCCGCGTCTGGCGGTCCGTCACCTGCTGAATGACGCCGAGAACGGTCGCACGCATCCCTGCCCGCAGATCGGCAATGCGCGTAATGCTGCTCTGATCCTCATATGCGCGCGGATAATAAGTCAGGAGGTCATATACCGTTCGAATGCCGAGCCGCGCAAAGGCGGCAGACTTCTTTACGCCAACGCCGCGAACTTTGCTGATGCTGTCCGTGAGCTCCATTCGCTCCCCTCCTTCCCTCTTTTCAAAAAAGAAGCTGCCGCAAACATTGCGGCAGCTTCTTCCACGGGGCAATAATGTTTAAAGCTGCGGCCCCGCCGAAACGAGCGCTTTGCCCCCCTCGTTGCCCTCATACTTCTTAAAGTTCTTGATGAAGCGCGCAGCGAGATCCCTTGCCTTTTCATCCCACTCCGTACGGCTTGCATAGGTGTCGCGCGGGTCAAGGATCTTCGGATTGACGCCCGGCAGTTCCGTCGGAACCTCGAAGTCGAAATACGGAATCTTCTTCGTCGGCGCGCTGTCAATGGATCCGTCCTGGATAGCATGAATGATGCCGCGCGTGTCCTGAATGGAGATGCGCTTTCCTGTTCCGTTCCACCCCGTGTTCACGAGGTAGGCGCGCGATCCGTGCTGCTCCATCTTGCGCACGAGCTCGTCTGCGTACTTCGTCGGATGGAGCTCAAGGAACGCCTGTCCGAAGCATGCAGAAAACGTCGGCGTCGGCTCGGTAATGCCGCGCTCCGTGCCCGCGAGCTTCGAGGTG
>ERZ772917.1710-NODE-1710-length-12064-cov-20.311100_pt1 | contig 12064 bp, 5 predicted proteins | sample MGYA00511187_ERZ772917 | MGnify/ENA primary metagenome ERZ772917 (study PRJEB29015, sample SAMEA2737925) | human oral metagenome | biome: human oral; feature: human-associated habitat; material: dental | place: China | collected 2012 ... | reverse complement strand
CCTGGCCTACCAGGGCTACCGCGTCCTGCCCTACTGCTGGCACGACCGCACCCCCCTGAGCAACCACGAGCTCAAGATGGACGACGACGTCTACCAGGACCGCCAGGACAACACCGTCACGGTGGGCCTGCGCCTGACCGCCCCCCTGCTGGCGGACTCCACCACCCCCGAGCTGGTCCTCATCTGGACCACCACCCCCTGGACCCTGCCCTCCAACCTGGCCGTCGCCGTGGGGCCCGACATCACCTACGCCGTCGTGGAGGTCCCCGCCGACGCGGACTCCCCGGTGGCCGGGCAGCGGGTGGTCCTGGGCGCCGAGCGCCTGGGCGCCTACGCCCGGCACGTCGGCCAGGATCCGGTGGTGGTGGCCACCCTGACCGGCTCCGAGCTCGTGGGGGCCGCCTACCACCCGATCTTCACCTACTTCGACACCCCGGCCAACCGTGCCGAGGGCGGCCTGCTGGGGCCCCGCGCCTGGACGATCATCCCCGCCGACTACGTCACCACCGAGGACGGCACCGGCCTGGTCCACATCGCCCCCGCCTTCGGTGAGGAGGACATGCTGGTCTGCCAGGCCGCCGGGATCGGCACCGTCATCCCGGTGGACGAGGGCGGCTGCTTCACCGCCGAGGTCCCCGACTACGCCGGGATCCAGGTCTTTGACGCCAACAAGCCGGTGGTGCGCGACCTGCGCGACTCCACCGGCAACCTGGCCGCCACCCCGGCCCGGCACCGCGCGGTCCTGGTGGAGCAGAAGAGCTACGTCCACTCCTACCCGCACTGCTGGCGCTGCCGCAGGCCGCTGATCTACAAGGCCGTGGGCTCCTGGTTCGTGCGCGTGACCGCCATCCGTGACCGCATGGTCGAGCTCAACCAGGAGATCACCTGGGTCCCCGAGCACATTAAGGACGGCATCTTCGGCAAGTGGCTGGCCGGCGCCCGCGACTGGTCCATCTCCCGCAACCGCTTCTGGGGCGCCCCCATCCCGGTGTGGGTCAGCGACGACCCCGACCACCCGCGCACCGACGTCTACGGCTCCTTCGCCGAGCTGGAGCGCGACTTCGGGGTCAAGGTCACCGACCTGCACCGGCCCTTTATCGACACCCTGGTGAGGCCCAACCCGGACGACCCCACGGGGCGGTCCATGATGCGCCGCATCCCCGACGTCCTGGACTGCTGGTTCGAGTCCGGCTCCATGCCCTTCGCCCAGGTGCACTACCCGTTCGAGAACGTCGACTGGTTCGAGTCCCACTACCCGGGGGACTTTATCGTGGAGTACATCGGCCAGACCCGTGGCTGGTTCTACACCCTGCACGTGCTGGCCACGGCCCTGTTCGACCGCCCCGCCTTCACCACCTGCGTGTCCCACGGCGTCCTGCTGGGCAGCGACGGGGCCAAGATGAGCAAGTCCCTGCGCAACTACCCCGACGTCACCACAGTCCTGGACCGTGACGGGGCCGACGCCATGCGCTGGTTCCTGCTCTCCGCCCCGGTCATGCGCGGGGGCGACCTCGTGGTCACCGGCAAGGCCATCCGCGACACCGTGCGCCAGGTGCTGCTGCCGCTGTGGAACGTCTGGTACTTCCTGAGCCTGTACGCGGCCACCGCCGACGACGGCGCCCCCTACGTCAGCCCCGGCGTGGACCTGGGTGACGCGCGCCTGTTCGACCCCCGCCAGCCCGCCGCCCTGCCGGTCATGGACCGCTACGTCCTGGCCGAGGTCAAGTCCGTGGCCGACACCGTGCGCACCCAGATGGACGCCTACGACATCACCGGGGCCTGCTCCACGATCCGCGAGTTCCTGGACGTGCTCACCAACTGGTACCTGCGTACCTCCCGCTCCCGCTTCACCGAGGGCGACAAGCAGGCCTTCGACACCCTGGTCACGGTCCTGCGCACCCTCATGGAGGTCATGGCGCCCCTGGCCCCGCTGACCACCGAGGAGATCTGGCGGGGCCTGACCGGGGGGCGCTCCGTGCACCTGACCGACTGGCCGGTCCTGCCGGACTACGTGGCCGACCCCGCCCTGGTGGCCTCCATGGACGAGGTCCGCTCCGCCGTCTCGGCCGCCCTGGCCCTGCGCAAGGCCCACAAGCTGCGGGTGCGCCAGCCCCTGGCCTCCCTGCTGGTGGCCTCCTCCACCCCCAACACGGGCCTGGAGCCCTTCGCGGGGCTCATTGCCGAGGAGGTCAACGTCAAGCGCGTGGACCTGGTGCGCGCCGCCGAGACCGGCTACACCCTCAGCCAGGAGGTCAGCCTCAACCCGCGCGCCCTCGACCCGGAGGTGCGCCGCCACACCAGCCGGCTCTTCGCCGCCGTCAAGACCGGGCAGTGGACCCTGGTCCAGGCCCCCGACGGCTCCGGTAAGGCGGTGCGGTTCGACGGCGTGGAGGTTGACGGCCGGCCCGTGGTCCTGTGGGGCGAGGCCGTCACCATTACCTCCACCATTGACCTGGACCGCGAGGACCTGGTGGCCGCCATGCTGCCGTCGGGTGCCTTCGTGGTCCTGGACACCGCCCTGGACGACCACCTCCTGGCCGAGGGCTGGGCACGTGACCTGGTGCGCCTGGTCCAGGACGAGCGCAAGGCCGTGGGCCTGCACGTGGCCGACCGCATTGACCTGCTCCTGAGCGTCCCCGGCGCCAAGGAGGCCTGGACCCGCCAGTACGCCGAGTGGATCGGCACCCAGGTGGGCGCCGACAGCGTGGGGGTGGAGGGCGTGGACGCCTCCGAGCCCCGGGCCACCGTCACCAAGGTGGGTTCCTGAGTCCCGCAGGCGCCCTACCGCGTCGGGAGCCCGGCGGCTCCTCCTAGAACACCAGGGGCGGGCGGGGAGTCAGTGGTCGGAGAGCCAGGCGGCGGCGCGGCGCTCCTCGTCGGCGACGACCTGGTCCACCATGGACAGGGCCTTGGCTTCCAGGCGTCCGCCCACGATCGGGACCTTGACGCTGAGGCTGACCTCGAACCGGACCACCGTGTCCGTCCCCGTGCCGCGCATGGCGGTCGTGGCCCTCACGGACACTGGTGCCCCCTTGAGGAGCACGTCCATCTGCCCGGTGCGGGCGCCGGTGGCCGTCGGGGCGCCCCAGGACTCCCTGAGCCGGAAGCTCACCGGTCCCTTGATAAAGCGTGAGACCGCCGGCGGCAGGGAGCGGGCGGGTACCGAGCCGGAGATCCTGGCCTCCAGGCCCCCGGCGGGGGTGGCGGTCTCCACGGTCGTGGAGGCCTGGGGCAGGCCCGCCACCCGGCTGCGCTGGAACCCCTCGTCCGCCAGCATGGTGGCGACGCGCTCGGGGGAGGCAGGGTAACGCACGGTCAGGGTCTTCCTCATGGCCGCGAATCCTCCCACGTGAGCCTGGGTGCCCGCTGGAGGCGACGAGCTGGGTGCCCGCTGGAGGCGGTGAGCCTGGGTGCCCGCCGCCGTATTCGGGCGTTGCCGTTATCGCCGGGACCGTAACGGGGCGCCGCCATAGAATAGCCGTGTGTCGTCTCCGTTTCCGGCTACTGTGCGCACCATGGTGGACCTGTCCGCCACCGACCGCGACTGGCTCCACCAGCTCATTGCCGACTGGCAGGTTATTGCCGACCTGAGCGTCTCCGACCTCGTCCTGTGGGCCCGCAACGCCTCCGGGCGTTTTGTGGCCATTGCCCACTCCCGGCCCTCGACGGGCGCCACGGTCCACTCCGAGGACGTCATGGGCCGGCGCATGCCCTCCTCCCGGGAGGCGGTGGCCCTGGAGACCCTCACCAGCGGCCGGCGTCAGGTCGCGGCGGACCCGCTGTGGACCGGGACCGTGGCCGTGCGCGAGGAGTACGTGCCCGTGGTCCGCGACGGTCGCGCCATCGCCGTCATCACCCGGGAGACCGCCGTGGGCGTCATCCGGGGGGGACGCATTATCGACCAGGCCCTGGAGGACGTCGCCGACAGCCTGTGCCTCATGATCGCCGAGGGCAGCTTCCCGATCCAGGGCGCGGGCACCTCGATCCGCCACGGGACCCCGCGCGTGGCCGACGGCGTCGTACGCCTCGACGGGGACGGCGCCATCCTCTACGCCAGCCCCAACGCCCGCTCCGCCCTGCACCGCCTGGGGCTGGACCAGGGCCTGGACCAGGTCCAGCTCGCGGCGGCCATCGCGGACATCATCCCCGAGCGCACCCAGGTTGACGAGACCCTGGCGGTGGTCCTCATGGGGCGCCAGGCCTGGCTCACGGAGGTGGAGGCCGGCGGGGTCTACCTCTCCGTGCGCTCCCTGCCCCTGCTCCAGGCCGGGCAGCGGGCCGGCGCGATCCTCCTGGTGCGTGACGTCACCGAGATACGCCGCCGGGAGCAGGTGCTCCTGAACAAGGACGCCACCATCCGTGAGATCCACCACCGCGTGAAGAACAACCTTCAGACGGTCTCGGCGCTGCTGCGTATGCAGGGGCGCCGGGCCACCAACGAGGAGACGCGCCGGGCCCTGAAGGAGGCCGAGCGGCGGGTGGCGGCAATAGCCACCGTCCACGAGGCCCTGAGCCACAACGTGGACGAGCAGGTGGACTTTGACGAGGTCTTCGCCTCGATCCTGCGGGTGGCGGCGGTCGTGGCCACCCCCGTGGGGCAGGTGACCACCCGTCTGGAGGGACGCTTCGGGATCATTGACGCCGACACCGCCCAGGCGCTGTCCACGGTCCTGGCCGAGCTGGTCACCAACGCCGTCGAGCACGGGCTGGAGAACCGCGACGGCACGGTGACGGTGCAGGCCCACCGCGAGGGCGACGACCTGACCGTCCACGTCATTGACGACGGCGTGGGGGTGCCGCCCTCGGCGATTATGGCCGGCCTGGGTACCCAGATCGTCACCACCCTGGTGCGCGGCGAGCTGAACGGCACGATCGACTGGAGGCCTGCCCCCGGGAAGGGCACCGACGTGGTGGTCCGGGCCCGTCTGGGGCGCGGCCGCCGCTGAGGTTGTCTCCTAGCCGCCCCTGGTGGTGTCCGTTCTCGCGGTAAACAAGTACCGTTCTCGCGAGGAATAAGTACCGTTCTCGCGTCAGGGGCGGGCGGGGGTGCCGTTCCTGCCGCCGGGACGGGGCCGCGGGCCCGGCGACGGCGGCCCGTGGCCCCGTCCGTGCTAGTGATCCTGTTCACCTACCCATTGAGAAGTGGCGTTTGACGGGGTCGCACGCTTTTCGTCTTCGTTGTGGACGGTTCTATGGGAGTGCCACCAGGTTGCTGGTACAAGGCCGCCTGCCGCGGGGAGGACGGAATCGCGTCACGGATGTGGGCGGTACCGGAATCATCACGGTCGTGACGGGACCGCGGGACCGGATCCGATACGCCCTCGATACAAAGACGGGCTGCTGGCGGCGAAATCGTCGCCACCGTGACAGGAGCGTCATCCTGGGCGGTCCGTGATGGTGACGAGGCGGCCCGCGACGGTGCGGTCACGACGGAATCACAGGTCGCGGAGGTGCCAGCAGGATCATCGTCGGCGTGACACCGGCACAATCGCGCTTGACAGCAGTACGGCACCGAATCCAGGCCGACGGCGGTGGCGGCCTGGATTCGGTGCCGACGTGCGTAGGGGCAGGACCTGTCGTCCTGGCGGGACCCGTGCCCTGCGCTCAGGAGGAGCGTCGGGCGCGGGCGGCGCGGCGCTTGAGGGAACGGCGCTCGTCCTCGCTCATTCCACCCCACACGCCGGCGTCCTGGCCGTTCTCCAGGGCCCACTTCAGGCAGGTCTCCACGACGTCACAGCGCGCGCAGACCTCCTTGGCCCGGGCGATCTGGGCAATCGCCGGACCTGTGTTGCCCACCGGGAAGAACAGCTCGGGGTCAACGGTGAGACATGCTGCCTGGCTACGCCAGTCCATGAGGCTCTCCTTTTCATGTGTTTCGCGACGTCCTCCGGACGGGGGCACCACACCCCATTGCCGCACCCAAAGGTACGCCTATGCGGTTGGCGAGGTTCCACGGCCGTTTCCTGGGCCTACCATCACATGGTGAGGACAGTGGGGCAAGGGGTGGAACATGGGAACTTGCGTCCGGAGAGTGTCGCGATCCTCACAGCCCGTAATCCTTTTGTTATTGCGGGAAAATGGAGGTGGAGACGGATCCGCCTCAGGAGGCTGGTCCCACGCACTGGAGGGGCGTGACGCTGCGACGCGAGACGAGTACCCCGCGCCCCGGAACGGTCAGGGCCCGGGGGTCCACCGTCCCGTGCAGGCTCAGGTGCGAGACCTGGCTCGCGGGTCCGAGCCCCGGCCAGAGGATGACCAGGTCGGCGCGCTCCTTGAGCGTGGCCAGGGCACCTCGGTAGGTGCCCACCGCGCCCTGCGTGGTGGCCGAGGCAATGACCTGCCGACCGGCGGCCAGGGCGGCCTCCACCTGCGCCACGACCTGGGGTGGAGCGAGGTCGAGGTCGTCGACGACCAGCGGCTGGTCCGGCCCGTCCGGTGCTGGGTGCTGCGGGCCTGGTGCGCCTAGCCCCGGGGGCTGTGGGTGCGGTGCGCTTTGTGGGTCCGCTGGCGCGGGCGTGGCGGGCGCTCTCTGGTCGGTGGACACTGTCTGGCCAGCGGGCGGCTCACGGTCCGGCGGGTCCGGCTGCTCCGCCTCGGTCATTCCCGCCACTGCCCCGGCTGTCCCCGCTGTTGCCCCGGCTGTCCCCGCCGTCGTTCCCGTGGGCAGGGGGCCCGGTGAGCCGCTGGCCGTGCTCGCTGGCGCGATGGCTATTGCCCCGGCTACCCCCGCCGCTGCTCCGGTCGTTCCCGTCATTGCTCCGGCTGTCCCCGCCGTCGTTCCCGTGGGCAGGGGAGCCGGTGCAGGGGCGCTGCTCCCGGGCGCAGCCGCCTCCGCGCCCGTCCGCGGCCCCGCTGAAGGAGGAACGGCACCCGGGCACTCCCTTCCAGCAGGCTCCGGACGGGACGGCTCCTGGGCGCAGACCAGTGCCTGTCGCAGGGCCTCCACGCAGCTGGTGCGTCCTGAGCCCGGCGGGCCGACTACCAGGACGCTGCCGCAGGGCGGCTCCAGGGGGCTGGCCGAGTCCCCGCCCAGGGCCCAGGTCCCGGCCGGTACCTGCCCGGGGGTGACCAGGCGCGGCAGGGCCCTGAGCGTGTGGGGAACAGGCCTGCCTGACCTCGCGCTCCCGCCCCGGATCCGGACGCGGGCTCCGCCGCTGTCGGGCAGCAGCACCTGGCAGGCCACAGCGCCACCAGGCTCCAGGACCACGCCCCGCCCGGGGGTGCGGCCGGTGACGGTTCCCCGGGGCAGCCCGGCCAGGGCCGCCTGGGCGGGGTCGCTGGCCCCCAGCACCAGCCGTGTGCGTATCGGGGCGGCCCACCGGGCGCTCGCCGCCTGGATCGCCGCGGTCACCACCAGGCCGGTGCCCGTGGCCGGGGCGGTGCGCACCACCTGCTCCAGGAGCGCCTGCCCCTCGCCGACTCCTAGGGCCTCGTCCACCGCCGTCATGAGCGTCTCGACGTCGTCCAGGCGCAGGACCGAGCCACGCAGCTGCCCCGCGGCGGCCAGGGACCACAGGCGTGCCAGGCGGCGTGGGTCCTCGGTGCCCACCACCGTGCCCACCCCCACCTCGCCCTCCGACAGCCCGCGGGCGCTGCTCGGCCTGCCGCACAGGTGGACGTCCCACCCCCTGTCAAGCGCCCCCTGGCAGGCGCAGTCCGCCGCCGTCGTCCCCCCGGAGCCCGGTGGGGCGATGACGAGCAGGGGCACGGCCGGGTCCCAGGACCAGGAGCCCAGGCACTGGCGCTCGGGCAGGTCGGTCACCACCAGGGGCACGCCGCTGCCCGACCCCGGGGCGTGGTCCGTGCCCGCTGTGCCGGTCCCGCCCTCCGGCTGGCCCCCGGTGCCCGTGGTCGCCCCCGTGCCGGCTGAGGCGGGGAAGGCGGCTGTGCCCGAGGAGAGCGGGACGCCAGTCCTGCCGGGGGTGCCAGTCCTGCTCGAGGCGCCGGGTGCGTTAGTCCTGCCCGGGGAGACCAGGGCGCTGGGTGCGTCAGTCCTGCCCGGGGTGCCGGGTGTGCCAGTCCTGCCGGGGGAGACCGGGGTACCAGCAGACGCCTCCCGTCTGGGGGCCTCGTCCTGCGTGTCGGGGCGGAGCACCCGGCTGAGCTCAGCGCGCCCCAGGCGGGTGGGCAGGGGCTCCGCCCACGGCCGCCACGGCGCCGACCAGCCGCTGGCCGCCTCACGGACCTGGGCGACGACGCCAGCCACCTGCTCCTCGGTGCCGCACCAGGGAGCCTGGAGGACCTCGGAGTCCCGGTCGGCCTGCCCGCCGTCCCCACCGCCCTGCCCCGCCCCGGCCACGATCACCCGCCCGGGGTGACGGGGCAGGTGCGCGGCGCCGTCGTGCCCCAGCACCTCACGCGAGTCGGCGGTGTCCAGGACCTTCAGGCAGACCCGCAGGGAGGTGTTGGCGCGGATGGCGGGGGAGACCACCCCGCCGGGGCGCTGGGTGGCCAGGACCAGGTGGATGCCCAGGCTCCGGCCCTGCGCGGCCACCCGGACCAGGGTGTCCAGGACGTCGGGGTGCTCGCAGGCCAGGGTGGCGAACTCGTCCACGACCACCAGGAGCCGGGGCAGGACGGTCCCCGCCGGCAGGCGCGTGACGTCCTTGGCCCCGGCCCGGGTCAGGATCCGCTCGCGTCGGCGCACCTCCGCCTCCAAGGAGGACAGGGCCCGGGCGGTGTCCGCCGGGTCCAGGTCGGTGAGGACCCCGGCGGTGTGCGGCAGGCCGCGCAGCGGGGTGAAGGCGCTCCCGCCCTTGTAGTCCACCAGGACCAGGCTGAGCAGGTCCGGTGGGACCGTGCAGGCCAGCTGGAGCAGCCAGGCGGTCAGGAGCTCGGACTTGCCCGACCCGGTGGTCCCCGCCAGGAGCGCGTGCGGGCCGTCCAGGGCCAGGTCCGCGCTCAGGGGTCCGCCCGCCCCCACGCCCAGGACGGCGGACAGGCGGCCTCCGCCCGCCCCCGGGCGCCCCGGCCCCGGCTCCCGCCACCGGGCCGCGATCCGCGCGGCGGTCAGCGGGCACCCGGTCCGGCTCAGACGCACCAGCGCGGGGGCGCCCTGCCCCAGGTCCTCCTCCTGGTCCGGGCAGGTACCCAGGCAGCCGAGCACAGCCTCCCACCAGCGGTCGGTGAGGACCTGCCCGCCCCAGGCCCGGGGCGTCGGGGCGCCGCGGACGGTCAGGGCGCTGGCGGGCACAGGGCAGTCGGCCGCCGCGGTCACCCGGGCGCTCAGGAGCGCCCCGCCCTCCTGCCAGGAGAGCCGGGCGGTGTCACCGCGGGGGGTCACCTCGACACCTCGGGCCAGGAGCTGGGCCACCCACCAGCGCAGGCTCGTGCGCGCCCCCGGTCCGGTCAGGGCCAGGTGGTCGCCGTCCTCCACGGTGAGCAGGTGACGACGTCGGCGTGTGGCCAGCCAGGCACCCATGACCGCCTGGCCCCCTGTCAGCCAGGTGCGCCGACGCGGGGCGGGCTGCTTACCCGGCGGACCGGGGCTGGCAGGAGGCGTCTGCGGGGCCGCTGGCCGGGTCCGGGCGTCGGGCGGGGCCGCCACGGTCCTGGCGGCGACGGCCAGCAGGAGCGCGGCGGGGTCCGGACGGCGTGACCGCCTTCCCCGCCAGCCGGTCAGCCCCTGGGCCGCCCCCGGCCCGCCCCGGCGCCCGCCGGCCCGCCTGCCGCGAGGCAGCAGTCGCATGAGCGTCATGAGGACCATGGGCAGGAAGGAGACCGCCCCCAGCACGCTGCGCCCGCCGCCGTGCACTATGAGGAGCACCGGCCCGGCTATGAACAGGCAGGTGACGCCACCACCCAGGATGGCCCCCAGGCCCGGGCCGCCCGAGGTCGGGACGGGGGCGGCCAGGCTGCTCGGGCGCCGTCGGAGCTCTACGAGGGTGCCGCCCACCCGTAGACGTGCACCGGCCCGGCACGCCCGGGGTCGTGCGGTGAGCCTGCGCCAGCACCGGCGTCGCAGACGGGTGCCGTTGGTGCTGCCGGCGTCGCAGACCAGGACCCGGTCCCCGCGCACCCGGGTCAGGAGGTGGGCGCGTGAGACCTCGGGGTCGGTGACCACCAGGCCCCGGCCGACCGCCCCCGAGCGCGGCACCGGCAGGACCAGGCCGGCGTCGGGCCCGCGCAGGACCGCCAGGTACCACTCGCTGGCCAGCGCCTCCTGACAGGCGCGGGACGGGGAGCGCGGTGTGCGGTCCAGCTCCCCCTCCAGGGCCTCCGGGGTGCGGGGGCCGTGGGCGCCTCCGGCCCGGTCCCGGTACGGGTCAGGAAGGGTGTCCGGGGTGCGGGGGCCGTGGGCTGGGGCGGCGGTGGGCGACATGCCACCCAGGGTGGGATGGTCGGTGCCGGCGGCGCGATCGCCCGGGCCGGGCCTGTGGAGAACCCGGCCGACCCCCTCACCTGTGTGCTGAGTGAGGCCGCATAATCACGCGGATCTGGTGTGTCAAACGATTGCGTGGCACAGTGGTGGGCATGTGCGGTCGCTACGGATCCTGGAGCGCGGGCCCCGTCCTGGCAGAGGCCTTCGGTGCCAGCCCGGCGCCCGAGTGCGACGCCCTGCCCCCGTCCTGGAACCTGGCGCCCGGCAGTGACGTGAGGGTCGTCGTCGAGCGCGCCGCTGCCGGGGCGCCCGGCCGGACCCGCCGTGAGCTGCGCGCGGCCCGCTGGGGGCTCCTGCCGTCCTGGGCCAAGGACCCCCGTCGGGGTGCGCGGACCTTTAACGCGCGCAGCGAGACCGCCGCTTCCCGGCCCACCTTCCGGGAGGCCATGCGCTCCTTCCGCATTGTGCTGCCTGCCGACTGCTACTACGAGTGGCTGGCTGACGGCGCGCGCAAGCGTCCCTTCGCGGTCAGCGCGGCCGACGGCGGCCCCCTGGCCCTGGCGGGGCTGGCCTCCTGGTGGCGGGTGCCTGCCGCGGGCCCGGGTGGTGCGGGTAGGTCCGATGGGGTGAGTGGTTCGCGCGCTGTCGGTGGTATGAATGAGGCAGATGGTGCTTGTGGGGCAGTTGGTTCGGGTGGAGCAGATGGGACGGACGGCCTGGGCGGCCCTGGCGGTCCGGGAGGTGCGGATGACGCAGGTCGCCCGGGTGGGCCCGGTGGGATGGGCTGGGCAGGTTTCCCGGATGGCTCCGGCCGGGCTGCCAGGGACCGGGCCACGACGTCGGGCAGATCGGGAGACGTCGGTGTGCCTGCGGCCGGTGTGCGGCCCGGTGCGGCGCTCCACCGGCATGGCGGTGCCCTCTGGCTCCTGACCTGCACCGTCCTGACCCGGCAGGCCGGTGAGGACCTGGCCTGGCTCCACCACCGTGAGCCGGTCGTCCTGGACCGCCGGGAGGTGGCGGCCTGGCTGGACCCCGATATGCGCGACGGCGCGGCAGCCGCCCGGCTGCTGGGCGCCCCGCACCCGGAGCTGGTCTGGCACGAGGTCGGCCCGGAGGTGGGCTCCACCCGCTCTGAGGGTCCCCGGCTGGCGGCCCCGCTGGCACCGGGCGGGTCCGTTACGTCCTGACACCACTGACGTCCGCGAGAACCTACGTCCCGACCGCCTCGGCCTGGGCCTCCTCAGCCAGGGCCCGGTGACCCCGCGCGTACACCCCACTTGCCCCACCCCCACAGGTTGCACGCCTTCGACGCCGGATTATCCCCGCGCGTGCGGCCACTTGCCCCACCCCCACAGATTGCACCGCCGTCGGCGAGCTCCAGGACCTCCTCCACCTACATTCCCGCCCCACAGGCTGCACGAGTTCCTGCAGATCTCACTACTTTCTGCCAGCCTCGTGCGCGACCCCGGGATATCCGTCGGCGGCCGCCCCGCGCCCCGTAGGTGGCCAGTCCCCTGCACGACCCCGGGATATTTGCATGATCCCGTCAGGTCGGCGGGCCCCTCCTGCAGAAACTTGTGAGATCTGCAAGAACTGGTGCGCTCCACGGACCAGACCCGTTCTCACGACGAACAAGTACCGTTCTCGCGACAAACAAGTACCGTTCTCGCGACGAATAAGTACCGTTCTCGCGGAAGGGGGGCGGAGGGGAGGGGAGGGGAGAGGCGGGCGGCGGCATTGGGC
>ERZ772917.1709-NODE-1709-length-12071-cov-18.420356_pt1 | contig 12071 bp, 9 predicted proteins | sample MGYA00511187_ERZ772917 | MGnify/ENA primary metagenome ERZ772917 (study PRJEB29015, sample SAMEA2737925) | human oral metagenome | biome: human oral; feature: human-associated habitat; material: dental | place: China | collected 2012 ... | reverse complement strand
GGATCGGGTGCGCCTTGTACTGGAAGGGCACGCCGTTGAAGGCCATCGCGTTGGGTGCCAGGGCCGACAGGAGGGAGGCGTCCGCGCTCTGTCCGTCCGCGCCCAGGTAGAGCTCGGAGGCGACCATGACGTACTCGCGGTCGACCTTATCGAGGTCGGTCGGGTCGATGACGACGGCCCCGAACATGCCGTTCGCGATGTGCATCGACATGGGAGCGGTCGAGCAGTGGTAGAGCCAGATGCCAGCGTTCTTCGCGACGAATGTGTACTCGAGGCTCTGCCCGGGCTCGATCGAGTGCATGACGTTGTCGGGGGCGACGAGGCCCGCGTGGAAGTCCAGCGAGTGGCTCATCGTCCCGTTGTTCACGAGCGTGATGTGGAAGGTGTCGCCGATGTGTCCGTGTAGGATCGGGCCGGGAGCGTCCCCGTTGAAGGTCCACGTCTGGCGGGTTAGCGAGCTCGTGACGTTGACGGTCTGCTCGGTGACCGTGAAGGTGTAGTGGCGCTCGGTCTCGTTCGTGGCCGGCGGGAGCACCGGGTCGCGCGCGTCGATGGTCGCCGCGTAGTCCGTCAGCTCGGTCGGGGTGACGGGTCCCGCGGCGGCGTCCTGGCCGTGGTCGTGGCCCGCGTGGTTGCCCGATGCCGAGGTGCCCGAGGAGGACGAGGATGACGAGGATGCGCCCGTGGCCTGCACGTGCAGGGTCATGCCCATCTCGCGGTGACCCGGCAGAGAGCACCATCCCTCGACGTCCCCGGAGATGACGCCGAGGTCAAGCTCCTTCGTCTCGCCCGTGGCGAGCGATCCGGAGGACACGCCCGTCTCGAACACGAGGTCGTGGCGCTGGTCCCCCGAGTTCGTGAAGTCGATGATGAGGCGGTCGCCGACCGGCACCTCGATGTGGTTTGGCGTGAACGCCATGCCCTCGACGCCCACGGACACGCGGGTCGTGTGCCCGGTCGGCGTCACGGACGAGGCCGTGGTACCCGACGCCGTTCCCGTGCCCTGCGTGGTGGGCGCGGACGGGTTGGACAGGAAGATAGCGAGAGCGAGCGCCACGACGGAGACGACGCCGATGAGTGCGCCCGCAGTGCGGCTCGCGGGCGAGTGGCCGCCCGTCGGACTCACGCGCAGCTTGGGGGCTCCCGTCGCGGGCCCTGTCGGTGCGGATGCCTTCGGCTTCTCTCCTCTGGGTGACGGCGAAGCGGATAGGTTCAGGTCAGCCACGGCGGCCTCCTTGTGTGGTGGGGGATGAAGCGGCGGCGCGCTTGGCGCGCGCCTGGGCCACGCCGCAGCGGGCCATGAGGACGATGTCGACGACGTAGGTGGCCAACAGGACCACCCACGCGGCGATAGTGAGGCGTTCGGCGGAGGTTCCGCTCAGGGACGCGACGGCGAGCGCGAGGATTGCGGCCACGTTGCGAGCCGCCTCCCGGATGGGGGCTGCGGCCTCGAGCACGCCGACGCCGACGCGCACCGCGGACGGGCCGCCGCCGATGACGACGGGCATCAGGTAGGTGAGCGCGCCGACGAAGAGCTGGCCGAGGCCTGCCGCGCCCAGGATCGACAGCCACGGCAGGAACGCGGCGCGTAGGCCTGTCGCGTCCGCCGCCGCGAAGGCGCGCAGGGAGGCTCCGGCACCGGCGACGAGAATCCAGGCGGCGCCCAGCATGAGGGACCATGCGCCGTATTCGGCGGGGCCCTTTGTCAGCGCCACGCGGACCAACGGAACGCCCACGCCCAGCGCCGCCGCACCCACGACGACGAGGAGACCCACGGAGGCCACGCGCATCGACCCGGTCACAGCGCCCGTGCCGGCGACGAGAAGCGCGGCCACCCACATGGGTAGGGCGCTCGTCGCGAAGGATACGGCTCGCGGATCCATGCGCGTGCGCATCGCGGTCGGCCCCAGCGTCACCAGGGTGCCGCCCATCGTCAGGCCCACCCATCCGGCGATCCCCGCCAGCGCGTGGGCGACCGTCAGGCGGTCCCGGGCCTCGGCCAGCCATGCGGGAGCGTCGGCATCAAACATGGCCGCCGTAACGAAACCCGCCAGCGTCGCGCCGACCACCAGGAAGAACGCCGCCGCAACGTAGTAGCGGATAATCACCGCGAAACGCGAGGCCAGGCGCTCGCGGGAGGCCGTGAGCAGCGCCCACCCGTGCCAGGCCGCGATCACGCCGACGATCGATGCACCCGTGACGGTCGCGTACCACAAGCCCGACCACATGCCGCCGATGAGGAGCAGCAGGGAGAGATTGAAAGTAATGATGCGCACGGTGTTGTCGCGTCCCGCGCGACGGTCGTCCGGGGCCAGGTGGGCGAGCGCGCGCGTGAAGTACCAGGACCACTGGAAGATCCCGTTCGATAGGACGCCGAGGGTCACCAGGTGGATCATCGTCCACAGATTCTGCGGGATGCGGCCTCGGGCGACGATCGTGACCGCCGCGGCGACGGCTGCCGCGCACATCCAGATTGTGGTCGCGCGGTCGGTGCGTGGAACGCGGGGCTTGCTCATCGGGCCTCCCGAGAGGCCGCGCGCGCCCGGCGAATCGTCACCGTCAGCGTCGTGGCGACGAACAGGAGGACGCCCACAACACCCAGGGTGCCGCCGAGGCGCCACGGGTAGGCCGCCTCGCGCGCGCCCGCGAGGAGACGCAGAGCGAGGGAAACCTGCAGGAACGCGAAGGGCGCCCACATGGCGACGTGGTAGGGGACCTCGCGCCGGGCGACCGCCGGGATGATGACGGGCGCGTGGGCCAGCAGCATCGAGACGACGAAGCCGATCGTGATCGCGTGGACGGACGCGTCGTAGCCGTATCCGTCGAAGGCGGGCGGCGCGATGATCCACATCAACGCGGGCACGAGCGCCCACGCGTACCCGCTCAGCATGCACACGGCCGCCAGGCGCGGCAGACCGCTCATGCGCACGGTGCCGCGCGCGACGTCGTGCCACGCGGTGTCGACCATGAGGGCACCGAGCGAGAGGCCGATCAGCGGGTAACCGACCGCGGGGGAGTAGAGCGCGACGGTCAGGCCCACCATGAGTGCGGCGCTCTCGGCGGTGATGCGCCGCTCGGTGGAGCCGGACGCGAAGGCGAGGCGAGCCAGCTCGACGCGCTCGCCGACGATCGTGACGATCAGGAAGGCCAGCCACCACGGCACCGCGCGCGGCGTCTCGAGGCCTCGCCACCACAGGAGGATGCCGCCCGCTCCGATGAGCGCGCCCATCAGCTGGATGAGGACCGCGTGGGTGGCCTGCCGTCGCGCCCACACGTAGCAGTAGATGGCGCTCAGCGCCGCCATGCCGAGAGTGATGAGGAAGCCGGGCATCATGCGTTCGGGCGCGAACCCGCTCAGGTGGGCTGCCAGATACTGGGGGATCGGGAGGCTCGCGAGCGCCGCGCGCACCCCCTCGTTGAGGGAGATGACGACCGTGCTAATGCCGCCGGCGCCGGTCAGCATGGGAGCGATGTACGCCCACGCGCGCCGCCCGTCGGATTGGAGGGCGACCGCGCGCTCGAGGCAGATCGCGGTGCCCAGGAATCCGTAGATCATGAGGAGTCCGTGCACGGTCCCCAGGTTCGTCGAGGCCACGGGCGCGAGCGCTCCCAGGCGCACGAGGGAGGCGTCCAGTCCCGCCAGGAGCGCGATGCCCGCGAGGAGCAGGAACGCGAGGCGGCCGACGGGTAGCCGCGGGATGGGAGGCCTCGTCGTCGCTATCGACGAGGCTTGGGCTGGCGCATCCGGTCCCGCGTCGTGTGCGGGTCGGCGGGATGCCTCGCTCATGTGGGCTCCTGGAGTCGGTGGACGTTGCCGGTGTTCCCATCTGGGGACAGTGCCAAGGTAGCCGTCCTGTCAGCAATTTTCTAGGGGTGGGGGCGGTAAAAATGTGCGATGGGCGAGGAGGTGGCCGGGAGGTGGCCGATGGATGAGTGGGTGCGCTGTAGGTTTCCGTCCGGTAATATTGCCCGGGTCATCCATCTATGAATACAGGAGTGGACGATGAGCGATCTTTCATTTGTTGCCGGTGAGTTCCAGCGCCTTGCTTCGACGGCGCTCGAGGCCGCAGAGGCGGTCCGTTCGGCACGTCCCGAGGGTGGGGCCAGTGCTTTCGCTTCGGCGATGCCCGGAACGAACCTGTCGTCGAAGATGCAGGGTGTCGAAGAGAAATTCGCGGATCAGGCAACCAAGACGGGCACGAGCCTGGACGAGCACGCCGAATCCCTCCTGGCAGCCGAGCGCGATTTCATCGCCGCCGAGGAAGAGAATAGCCAGCTCATGTCCTCGATCGTTCGGGGAATTGGCTTTGGGGGCGTGAGCGAGCGATGAAGTGGGCTGATCTGAAACAGTGGCAGATGGGGCCGCTCAGTGAGCAAGCCCGGTCTTATGCGGACAAGCAGCGGGTGCTTGCGCAGGCCGGTGACGACCTGAGCGCTGGAGTGGATGCCCTCGTTGGCATCGGTCGGACGGCCAGCTCGGCCAAGGCTGCCCTGCGCAGGGATGCTGCCGCGATGGCGGACCAGGAGGCCAAGCTGGGCGCGCTGAGCGACGTCCTGTCGTTCGCGGAGGAGGGAGTCGCGCGTATTAGTTCCCAGGTGGCGGCCGCGGAGGCTGCTGCCAGACGCAACATGTTAGCCATTCACCCGGATGGTTCCATCGGCTATGTCGGTCCCATGGAGGTCTCCGAGGAAGACGCACGCAAGATCCGCCATCTCATGATGCAGCTGGCCGATCATGTTAAGGCCATCCTGGTTTATGCGCGAGATTTGGTGCGTGAGATCCGGTCGAAACTACTCGCCGTGTCGACGACCGCCGCGGCGGGTGCGCTGGGAGCAGCAGCCTCCATCGGCAAAGACTCCTCGCTCAAGCTTCCCCCGCCGGGTGCCACGGCGAAGGAAGTCGCCAAGTGGTGGTCCTCGCTCACTCCGGAGCAAAAAGAAAAGCTCATCAATGAGTATCCGTACGAGATCGGCAAGCTCGACGGTGTCGATGGGACGTCGAGGGATAAGGCGAACCGCCTCGTACTTGACATCGAGCTGCCGAAACTCGAGGCCGAATACGAGGAGTATAAGAAGAACACGGGTCTCATCGTTGATCCGTTCGAAGCTGCACAGCTCAAGAAGTTGAAGGAACGAGCAGAGGCCGTCAGGAATATCAGGAGGACGCTGGATCGCTCGGACGAAGACGGTATGCCTCGTCAGCTTCTGGGGATCGATACCTCGAACCCGCGCGTGACGGCGATCGTCGCGCAGGGAAACGTCGATACCGCCAAGCACATCGGCGTCATTGTGCCGGGCATGCACACCAACGTGGCCGACAACCTGGACGACTACGACTACGATGCGTCGGTCATGGGCGCGAACGTGCGCAAGCACGCCCACGGCGAGGAGGTCGCGATGGTGTCCTATCTCGGCTACGACGCGCCGCAGAATGTTGCCGAGGTCGCCTCGATTAAGAAGGCGAAGGCTGGTGCGAAGCAGCTCGCCGGGTTCTTCAACGGCATGCACGCCTCTCGCGAATACGGTGCGGGCGATGCGCACGTGACCGCCGTGACCCACTCCTACGGGTCGACGACTGGTGGAAAGGCGCTGACGATGATCGACGAGGGAGCCGTCGATGATCTCATCCAGTTTGGCTCGCCCGGATCGGGCGTCCAGGACGTCTCAGAGTTAAAGATCCCGAAAGGCCACGCCTGGGTCAGCGCCACGACCCGATGGCAAGACATGGTCCAAGGTATCGGCGATGACGGACGATATGGTAAGAATCCTGCCAAAATGCCCGGCTACAACCACCTGTCGGGCGATGTTGGCCGCGGCAAGGGATGGTTCGTACCCTTCCGGAAACACAGCTCCTACTTCAATGAGGGGAGCGAGGCGCTCGACGACATTTCGAAGGTCGTTGCGGGGCGCGGCGTGCCGAGGAGTACGCGATGAGGGAGTCGATGAACGCTATCCTGGCAGCTATGACGGCGCACGTATTTGGTGCCGCGTTTCGAGGAGAATAACGGATGAATTCGGAACAGAAGGAACTGCTCGCCCGAGCGTCACGCATGGAGCCGATCGAGGTCTTCCAGCGAGACGTCGAGCCGGCGATCATCGCGGCCCGCGATCAGCTGATGACGCGGGAGAACTATCGCGGCTACTTCCGTAATGACGTGATCGCCAGGAACAACGTCGGCGACCATGTCCTGTACGCCTTCATCTCGCGCAGCTACGACTTCGACGAGCACGACCCCGTTCGCGTTCGCGAGGTGTTTGATGCTGCGCTGGCCCCGCTCGGGTTCGACTGCAGTGAAAAGGCGGACGTCCTGCAGGACGGGACGACGGACACCGTCTTGATCTGGGGCAGCGAACGCTTCGGTGCGACCGTTCACGTCATGGTGTCCGAAAGCTGGCTGACCTCCGTGAACTACTACACGGACCACTTGCGCAGCGACGGGTCCGTGGCTGACCCGAAGACGCTCATGGAGCTACCCGGCCGTATCCCCGAGTGGTTCGCTGACGTTGCCGCCGGCACGCAGTCCTGACGGCAGCCCTCTCGGCTCACCGATAGACAAAGAAGGGGGGCGGCGCTCAATCGAGCGCCGCCCCCTAACGCAACCCGCGTGAGCGGCTAGGGAACTTGCTCCTCGAAGATGTTACCAACAAGAGCATGGACGTCGATGCAATTGGGATCGGGGCGATGTCTACCTTCGGCATAAGCAAGTCGAGCCGCAGCCAAGTCTGCAAGGCGGATAGCTTGGATAACGATAACGCGACGCAGCCCGGCGGAAACTTCACCGCGTTCGTGTGCGACGGCGGCAACACGAGCGAGCGTCTCCGCACGCCGTGCAATTCGGACGTCTGGGTGCTCGCGATCCTCGCGGTACTCCTCGGGAATCAGGTCGAAGCGATAAGATTTCGGTAAATCAACGAGAGGAGAAATAGGCGGAATTTTCTCGTTGAGGATTGCGTGGTAGCTCGACTTTTCGATCGCATGGACGTACACGGAGTACTCCAGTGAACCAAACGCTGCGCTTCGTTCTTTCCTGTCGGAGTAGAAGTCAAGCAGGTAATCCGCTGGAAAAAACTCAACCTCTGCAACTTCAAATGGATCCAAAATTCTGTAGGCGAGAGTGTCGCTGCGCTGACCTCTGAGATGTCGGCCGATTCGAGTCCCGAAGTCCTCCGTTGTTTGACCGACATAGATGGGTTCGCCATCGAAGTCGTAAAAGGCGTACACTCCGACACACTTACCCAGTCGCATATTAGTTATCGGCTCAACAAAACTGAGAGCTGCGGATAAACGCGCGCGGAATAGTTGCACGAAGCGCGTAGGCATTGTGCGCTTGAGCGGTGGCTTCATCTCAGAATCTGTTGAACCGTACGAAGCGATTCCTGTACTAGCCATGTGCGACTACCTCCAGTGATGGGGAACTCTGGTCGAATTCCTGGCGGACTAAGGGCATGAGGTAGTTCTTCCCCAACCAGGCAACGACAGGGACGGCAACAGCGTCGCCGAAACCAAAACGAATTTGGTTATCCGTGGCATCGCCGAACTTATAATCGGGGATACCCATGAGAGAGGCATATTCATGAGGAGTCATCCAGCGCACAGCTACCTCACCCTTGCCGACTCTGACAACAGCCTGTCGTGAGGATCCGCCTCGGGCAGTCCGCAGGCAACCAGCAATATCATCGGGCCGAATTTCCCAAACGGGTTTTCTTTGACGCGTACGCCGGTACGCAGTGCGGTATGAGACCTGATTCGATGTGCGCAGAGAATCGAGTCTGGCTGCTTGAACCGGGGAGAGTGAGCCCAGGAAATCTTCAGTGCGGCCAGAGTTCCACCAATGCGGATCATCCTCGGGTAGATGATCGGCAAGTGCGGTGAAGCCTTCAGTTAGCAGTGGAGGTACGGAGGAAAGGGGAGCTCGGTGAGTGATGAGGGTCGGGTCCGAATGCATCCATTCGAGCCATTCGGGACGTAGATCTGAAGGAGTATCATCCGATTCGGGCGGAGTTAGTGCCCCCACAAGGAACATGCGTGGCCGTGACTGTGGAATGAAATGCCTCGCGTCGATAGACACAGCATCGACGGAATAACCGAGTGAATTAAAAGCGCGGATTGCTGCAGTAAGATCATCGCCGGAATGCGAGGAAGCGAGGCCAGTGACATTCTCGAGGACCGCGACGGGAGGACGACTTTCCCCCATTTCTTCGAGAATCCGCATGAAGTGCCAAAATGTTCCCGATTGCTTGCCGTCAAGTCCACCCCGATTGCCAGCGAGAGATAGGTCGGTGCAGGGGGAGGACGCCCAGGCGATTGCACTATCCGTCGGTAAATCGCAACCAGTGATGTCAGCAATATCGCCGACATGGTAGTCGGTGTCTGTTCCGTACTGGGAGCGGTATAGCTGGTGCTTTTTGACTTCGTAGTCATTTGCCCAGGCGATGGAGAATCCCGCTTGCTCAAGCCCTGCTCGAGCGAGGCCAATGCCAGCGAAAAACTCCAGTGCAGTTGGACTTTTACCTGAAATTAAGCGAATAGCTGCTGTCATGGTAGTCCTTCCTGATCTGGGTGTTCCAAGGGTACATCGGCTCATGCACATCTGCGGTGAACGAAGGGGGGCGGCGCTCGATTGAGCGCCGCCCCCCGTGCAACCCGCGTGAGCGGGCAGCGTCAGAGCATCAGCCGTTCAGGGCGTCGGACACGACCTGCTTGGCGGCCTCCTGAACCTGGGCCAGGTGCTCGGCACCCTTGAAGGACTCCGCATAGATCTTGTAGACGTCCTCGGTGCCCGACGGGCGCGCAGCGAACCACGCGGACTCGGTCGTCACCTTCAGGCCGCCGATGGGAGCGTCGTTGCCGGGCGCGCGCACCAGCTTGGCGACGATCGGGTCGCCGGCCAGTTCGGTCGCGGTCACGTCGTCCGCGGACAGGGCCGCGAGCTTCGCCTTCTCCTCGCGGGAGGCGGCAGCGTCGATACGAGCGTAGGCGGAGGCACCGAAGCGTTCGACCTGCTCCTCGTGCAGCTGCGAGGGGGTCTTGCCGGTGACAGCCAGGATCTCCGACGCGAGCAACGCCAGGATGATGCCGTCCTTATCGGTCGACCACACGGTGCCGTCCTTGCGCAGGAACGAGGCTCCCGCGCTCTCCTCGCCGCCGAAACCGACGGTGCCGGACAGCAGGCCGGGCACGAAGTACTTGAAGCCGACGGGCACCTCGATGAGGTTGCGGCCCATGGCGGCCACGACGCGGTCGATGAGCGCGGAGGACACGAGGGTCTTGCCCACGGCCGCGTCGGCGCTCCAGCCGGGACGGTGCGTGAACAGGTACTCGATGGCGACGGCCAGGAAGTGGTTCGGGTTCATCAGGCCGTCGGGGGTGACGATGCCGTGACGATCCGAGTCCGCGTCGTTGCCGGTCGCGATGTCGTAGGGGGTATTGCCCTCGGCATCGGGGGTCATGGCCTCGCGCAGGGACGCCATCGCGTAGGGCGAGGAGCAGTCCATGCGGATCTTGCCGTCCCAGTCCAGGGTCATGAACGGCCACGCCGGGTCGACCTCGGGGTTGACGACGGTCAGGTCGAGGCCGTAGTGCTCGCCGATGGCCGCCCAGTAGTCGATGGACGCGCCGCCGAGCGGGTCGGCACCGATGCGCACGCCCGCCTTGCGGATGGCCTCGATGTCGATGACCTGGTCCAGCTGCGAAACGTAGTAGTCCAGGTAGTCGAAGGGCTTGATGTTCGGGTCGTGCAGCAGGTCCGAGCCGGTGACGCGGGGGACGTTCTTCCATTCGCCCGAGTCGAGGAGCTCGTTGGCGCGCGCCGCGATCCAGCCGGTCGCGTCGGTGTCGGCGGGGCCGCCGTGAGGCGGGTTGTACTTAAAGCCGCCGTCGCGCGGGGGGTTGTGGCTGGGGGTGACGACGATGCCGTCGGCCAGGCCGTCGCCCTCGGTGCGCAGGTTACCCGGGGCGCCGTTCGCGCCGAGGATGGCGACGGACACGGCGGGGGTGGGCGTGTAGGAGCCGCGCGAGTCGATGCGCGTGTCGATGCCGGCGGCTGCGAGGACCTCCAGGGCGGTGCGCCACGCGGGCTCGCTCAGGGCGTGGGTGTCGCGGCCGATGAACAGAGGACCGTTGAAGCCCTGGGAGGCGCGGTACTCGACGATCGCGGCGGTGATGGCGATGATGTGCGCTTCGTTGAACTTGGCGTCCAGCGAGGATCCGCGGTGACCCGAGGTGCCGAACGCGACGCGCTGTCCCACGTCGGTCGGGTCGGGCGTGATGTCGTAGTAGGCGGAGATGACATCGTCGACTTTGATGAGGTCTTCAGGTAGGGCACGTGTGCCAGCTCGTTCATGCATAGTGACAGTGTTGCACGTTACGCCCGCTTGTGGGTAATACCGTCCCACGGCGTGGACCAATGCCTAATTTTCTCTTGTTCGACGCCTTGGCTGGCCGGGCGGAAAAGGCCAGGTGAGAGCGTGTGTTGCCCCGGCCTCGTCCGTGGGGGAAAGACGGGGATATGCACGTTTTCCCAAAATCGGCACCGAACGACTATTCTATGAGATGTCGGTCACCGAAGACCGTGACTGTGTCGTCAGGAGGAACATCGTGGGATGGTTTGATTCCATCGAACATAACCGTTGGCTGAGTGGCCACATGCAGGCCCTCATTGAAGAGGCAGAAGGTGCGATCGTCGCGACTGGTTTCGCGCATCTAGACGCCGATGGGAAGCCCGACCCGACTCGATCGATCGACCTGGCCGTCACAGGTCGCATGGCCTACGTGTTCTCGCTTGGCGCTCTCATGGGTCTGCCCGGCACGCGCCGCTACGCCGATCATGCCGTCAAGGCGCTCACCAACTACTTCACCGACCCCGTCAACGGCGGCATGTGGTTCGCGATCAAGCCCGAGCCTGACGCCGACGGTCACGGCGTGCCCTGGGACGAGGATGCGCGCGTGAAGTCTCAGTACCACACGGTGTATGCGCTGCTGGGCGTGGCCGCCGCGACCGTCGCCAACCGTCCCGGTGCCCACGAGCTGCTCAACCGCATGCTCGAGGAGCAGAAGGAGCTGTGGGCCGACGACTACGGCCTCGTGTGGGATGAGTACGACGAGGCGTTCAACGAGCCCGTCCCCGTGCACACCCTCGGCACCCTCATCCACACGATCGAGGCCTACATGGCCGCGGCCGAGGCCACGACCGAGCCCGAATGGCTCGACCGCGCCGAGAAGATGACGGCCTTCGCGTACAAGATCGCCTCCAAGAACGGCTGGCGCGTTCCCGAGTTCTTCAACGAGAAGTGGGAAGCCGACCCCGAGGCGGGCAAGCTCCTCAACGACGGACGTCGCTACTACGAGGGCTACGTGACCGGCCACTCGATGCAGCTCGCGCGCTTCGCGCTGCAGGTGCGTGCGGGCCTGCGCTCGATGGGCTGGACCGTGCCCGACTACCTCCTCGAGATGGGCACCGAGCTCTTCGAGCGCGCCCGCGTCGACGGCTGGCGTCGCACCGACGGCAACCCGGGCTTCTCCACCGGCGTCAACGACGAGGGTGACCCCGTGCCCGGCGAGGACGAGCACCAGCAGTGGGTCGTCTGCGAGGGCGTGTGTGCGACCGTCGCCGTGCGCCGCGCCATGCTGGACGACGGCGCCCGCATCTCCGACGTCGAACACTTCGAGCACTGCTACCGTTCCTTCGTCGACTACATCCACGACTACCTCATCACCCAGCCCGGCCGGTGGGTGCGTCGCCTCGGTCCCCGCAACGAGAACGTCCAGCCCGCCAAGTCTTCGCGCTGGGATGTCTACCATGCCGTCCAGGCGACGCTCGCGATCCGCCTGCCGCTGTGGCCGCCGACGGCCCCCGCGCTGTCGCGCGGCCTCCTCGATCACCCCGAGGAACCGGCTCCCGACAAGAAGTCCTGGAACTTCTTCGGGCTGCGAGGCTGACGCGTCGGATTACTCATGGGCTCGGGCTCGGGGATGCGAGGGTCGCATCCCCGAGCCTCGTCCTGTAGGATGATCCGCGTCTGGAGGGCTGTCTGAGTGGCCGAAAGAGACGGTCTTGAAAACCGTTGTGTCA
>ERZ772917.1706-NODE-1706-length-12087-cov-3.745346_pt1 | contig 12087 bp, 10 predicted proteins | sample MGYA00511187_ERZ772917 | MGnify/ENA primary metagenome ERZ772917 (study PRJEB29015, sample SAMEA2737925) | human oral metagenome | biome: human oral; feature: human-associated habitat; material: dental | place: China | collected 2012 ... | reverse complement strand
CCTTTTTCTCCTTCAGCACTATAAGAAATAACTATAGTCTTCTATAGAAAATAAGAACTAGGCAAGGTCACTTTCTTTTGTTATTATAGAAAAGCAGGATTTCTATCGCCTGAAAATAGTTTGAACTATCGAATCAGTGATAAAGAAAATCTATCGCCCTGATAAAAAACATATAATGGCCAAGATTTTCTAAATCTGGTATGATAGAATCAAACTTTTAGGAGAAAATAGGAATATGAATATTAAAAAACTATTGAAACATACTGCCACAGCAGCGGTAGGAAGTCTTGCGTTGGGCTTGCTCGTGGCTTGCTCATCCTCATCAAGTAATGACAGTGCTTCAAAGAAAACGACGGTCGAAGTAGGAACGGTTGGAACGACCAAGCCCTTCTCTTATGAAGATAAGGACGGGAAACTGACAGGTTACGAAATTGAAGTCCTTCGGGTAATCTTTAAAGATTCAGACAAGTACGAAGTCAACTTCAATAAGACCAAATGGGCTTCCATTTTTTCTGGTTTGGACAGTGATCGTTACCAAATCGGTGCCAATAATATCAGTTATTCTGAAGAACGTGCTGGCAAATACCTTTATACCAATCCATACGCCAAAAACCCAACGGTCTTGGTGGTTCGTAAAGGGGTGAACATCAAGTCGCTAGATGATATCGGTGGCAAGTCTACTGAAGTTGTTCAAGGGACTTCAACAGCCAAACAGCTGGAAAAGTACAATGAAGAGCACAGTGCTAATCCGACAACCATCAACTATACAGATGGTACAATCCAGCAAATCTTGGCCAATCTGAACGACGGCCGCTCAGACTACAAGATTTTTGAGCGTATCACGGTGGATACGATTATTAAAGAACAAGGCTTGGATAATGTTGAAGTGCTCGAACTTCCAAGTGACCAACAACCCTATGTCTATCCGCTCCTTGCCTCCGGACAGGAAGAACTCCAAACCTTCGTGAACAAACGAATCAAGGAACTCTACGAGGATGGGACGCTTGAAAAATTATCAAAAGAATTCTTTGGGGGCACCTATTTGCCAGATGCCAAGGATATCAAATAAGTAACGATTCTCTCTTCCGTGAGGTATAAGAGATTGGTTCCTTTCATTCATCATCAATAAAAAATATATATTAAGGAGATTTTCTTATGAAATTGAAAAAATGGTTTGGTGCAACAGCACTTTTCGCTGCTGCAGCGTTTGGTTTGGCAGCTTGCTCGTCTTCAACATCACAAGGTGACGATAGCACAGTGACTGTAAAAGTCGGGGTGATGAGCCTCAGCGATACAGAAGAAGCGCGTTGGAACAAGGTTCAGGAAATCCTTGATAAGGATAAAGCGGGAGTTAAATTAGACTTTACTCAATTTACAGACTACTCTCAACCTAACCAAGCGGTTCGTGATGGTGATGTGGATATCAACGCCTTCCAGCACTACTACTACCTGCAAAACTGGAATAAAGAAAACAATGCAGATTTGGTTTCTGTAGCAGATACTTATATCGCACCAATCCGTCTTTACTCTGGTACCAAAGATGGCAAAAACAAATATACTGATGTGAAAGACATTCCAGAAAACGGAAGCATTGCTGTGCCAAATGATGCAACAAACGAAAGCCGTGCTTTGAACCTTCTTCAAGCAGCTGGTTTGATTAAGTTGGACGTGGATTCAACTAAACTTGCGACTGTTGCTAACATCAAAGAAAACAAGAAAAACTTGAAAATTTCTGAATTGGATGCTTCTCAAACAGCAGCTTCTCTTACTTCTGTAGATGCAGCAGTTGTCAACAATACCTTCGTTCGTGAAGCTGGTATTGACTACAAGAGCGCTCTTTACAAAGAAAAGACAGATGAAAATTCTAAACTTTGGTACAACTTGATTGCTGCTAAGAAAGATTGGGAAAAATCTGACAAAGCAGATGCCATCAAGAAAATCATCAAGGCTTATCAGACTGACGAAGTCAAAAAAGTCATTGAAGAGTCTTCAGACGGTATGGATCAACCAGTTTGGTAAGATTTTATAGAAAATAATTGAAGATAGAAAGGGCGGGGAATGGATTTCTCCAGCCCTTTATCTGCTATTAGTTAGAGTTTTTATCAGCAGAGATGATTTGGCAATTTTTGAATGAAGAACTGTGGACTTACAGTACGGTCAGTCTTTGCTCTTTCGTGAATCATAGCGGATAATCTTTAGACAAATGCGATTAGTAGGAGTTGAATATGCCTTTCTCAACTGAGAGTGAACAAATTAAAAAGTTTGAAAATGATGAGGTAGCCCAACACTATTTTGAGGTGTTGCGGACCTTGATTTCTAAAAAGTCTATCTTTGCCCAGCAAATTGGGCTCAAGGAGGTAGCTACATATCTGGGAGAAATTTTCACTGCTGCGGGGGCCAAGGTGACGATTGATGATAGCTATACAGCTCCCTTTGTACTGGCAGAGTTTCAGTCAGACAACCCTGAGGCCAAGACCATCATTTTCTACAACCACTATGATACGGTACCGGCCGACAATGACCAGCCTTGGACCAACGATCCCTTTACTCTGTCGGTCCACTATGGTGTCATGTATGGACGCGGGGTCGATGATGATAAAGGGCACATTACTGCGCGTTTGACAGCAGTGCGTAAATATATCCGAGAGCAAGGTTCTCTGCCAGTCAATATCATTTTTATGATGGAGGGAGCTGAGGAGTCAGCTTCGACAGACTTGGATAAATATCTGGCCAAGTACAAGAAACGCTTGCGGGGAGCAGATTTGCTGGTCTGGGAGCAGGGCACGCGTAACAATCTAGGCCAGCTAGAGATTTCTGGAGGGAATAAGGGGATTGTCACCTTTGATATGTCTGTTCGTAGTGCGGAAGTCGATATCCATTCTAGCTACGGGGGTGTTATCAATTCCGCTTCTTGGTATTTGATGAATGCCATTTCCAGCCTACGAAGTGCTGACGGTCGAATTTTAGTTGAGGGCATTTATGAGCAAGTACAGGAGCCCAATGAGCGAGAGCTGGCTTTGATTGCCCAGTATGCTTTGAAGACACCAGAAGAATTGAAGGAAATCTACGGCCTCCAGCTTCCAGTCTTGAAGGAGGAAAGGCAGAAATTTCTGCGTCGCTTCTATTTTGAGCCAGCCATTAATATTGAAGGCTTTGGTTCGGGCTATCAGGGGCAAGGAGTCAAAACCATCCTCCCAGCACATGCATCTGCCAAGATGGAAGTGCGCTTGGTACCGGGCTTAGAGCCCCATGATGTCTTGGATAAGATTCGCAAGCAACTGGACAAAAATGGCTATGATCAGGTAGAATTAACCTATACACTAGGAGAAATGAGCTATCGTAGCGATATGAGTGCTCCTTCTATCCTGAATGTAATTGAACTGGCCAAGGATTTTTATCCAGAAGGCATCTCGGTGCTTCCGACCTCGGCAGGAACAGGCCCCATGCATACAGTCTTTGAGGCTTTGGAAGTTCCGATGGCTGCCTTTGGCTTGGGAAATGCCAACAGTCGGGATCATGGTGGCGATGAAAATATCAAGATTGCCGATTATTATACCCATATTGAATTAATCAAGGAGTTAATCAGAAGTTATGAGCAATGAAATTATCAAATTAGACCACATTGATGTCACTTTCACTCAGAAAAATCGTGTCATCAAAGCGGTTGAAGATGTGACCATCCACATTAATCAGGGAGATATTTATGGTATCGTAGGTTATTCCGGTGCTGGAAAGTCCACTCTGGTGCGGGTTATCAATTTATTACAGAAACCATCCGACGGGAAAATTACCGTTGATGGGACAGTGATGTATGATAAGGGCAGTGTCCAGCTGAATGCAGCTCAACTGCGGGAAAAGCGCAAGGATATAGGCATGATTTTTCAGCATTTTAATCTGATGGCTCAGATGACGGCCAAAGAAAATGTCGCGTTTGCCTTGAAGCACTCCTCTCTGTCTGCTGCTGAAAAAGAGGAGAAGGTTCGCAAACTTTTAGAACTGGTTGGCCTGGAAGATCGAGCGGACAACTATCCATCTCAGTTGTCTGGCGGGCAGAAGCAGCGGGTGGCGATTGCTAGAGCCTTAGCCAATGACCCGAAAATCTTGATTTCGGATGAGGCGACTTCGGCTCTGGATCCTAAAACAACCAAGCAAATTTTGGCCTTGCTTCAGGATTTGAACCAAAAGTTGGGGCTGACGATTGTACTCATCACGCATGAGATGCAAATTGTCAAAGATATTGCCAATCGCGTGGCTGTTATGCAGAACGGGAAATTGATCGAGGAAGGCTCGGTCTTGGATATTTTTACCAATCCGCAGAACGAATTGACCAAAGATTTTATCACCACGGCAACAGGCATCACTGAAGCGATGGTGAAAATCAATCAGCAGAAGATTGTCCAAAATCTGCCGGCAGATTCGGTTTTGGCGCATTTGAAATATTCCGGTACGGTGACAGATACAGCCATTATCAATGATATCTACAAGCAGTATCAGGTGTCGGCCAATATTTTACATGCCAACATTGAGATTTTAGACCATGTGCCTGTCGGGGAGATGGTAGTTATTTTATCAGGAAATACAGAAAATCTTGCGGCAGTTCAGAGCAATTTACAAGCTGCTGGCGTAGAATTAAAGGTGCTTAAGGGAGGAATTTAGATTGGTAGACTTGATTAAAACATTTTTGCCCAATGTCTATAAGATGGGCTGGGCTGGTCAGGCTGGCTGGGGAACAGCGATTTATCTGACCCTTTATATGACGATTATTTCTTTCCTGATCGGTGGCATTCTAGGCTTGGTAGCTGGGCTTTTCCTGGTATTGACAGCGCCGGGTGGCATTTTAGAAAATAAAACAGCCTTTTTCATCTTGGACAAGGTAACGTCCATCTTTCGGGCGATTCCTTTTATCATTCTCCTTGCTTTGATCAATCCCTTCACACGGATGATTGTGGGAACAGGAATTGGTCCAACAGCGGCTTTGGTGCCTTTATCTCTGGCAGTCTTTCCTTTCTTTGCCCGTCAGGTACAGGTGGTTCTATCTGAATTGGACCGCGGTGTGATTGAAGCGGCCCAGGCAGTTGGTGCCAACTCATGGGATATCATCGGAGTTTATCTACGCGAGGGCTTACCAGATTTGATTCGGGTGACAACGGTGACCTTAATCTCGCTAGTCGGTGAAACAGCTATGGCGGGAGCGATTGGTGCAGGCGGTCTTGGGAATGTGGCGATTGCCTATGGCTATCAGCGTTTCAATCAAGACGTGACCATTTTAGCAACTGTTTTGCTCTTGCTCCTCATTTTCTTTATCCAGTTTTTAGGGGATTTCCTAACCAGAAAAATCAGTCATCGCTAGACAAGGCTTCCATTTGGAAGTCTTTTTTGCTATCAAAATAGATTAAAAAGTCTGAAAATTCAATTTACATTCTTTTTCCAGAATGCTATAATGATTAAATACAGGTAAATAAAAGTAGGATAGTTGCTTAATCTATTCTGTAATTTGCTTCAATTAGGCAGGTTGTCTTTCTAGACTATGAGAGTGGACGGTAACTTGTATCAAGAATTTTATTTGCAACTGACTAAAATGAAAGAAGACTTCTATCAGGGGGAAACATGATACCAAAAAAAGAAAAAATGTCTAGGGCGCGAAGGAAAGAACTGACAGGGCGCTTAAAAGAACAAATTCGACCCAAGCTGAAACTGGTCTATTTGTCAGCTTTTTTGTCTTGGGGGCAGTTTTTGATGCGGATTCTGAGTTTTGCCTTGATTGCGAAAGTTTTGGCTGACTTGTATGATGGGATTGTCATCTCTCTTCCTCAGGTTCTTTGCTGGCTGGTGTTTTTCAACGGACTAGGCTTTGCCATTTCTCTTTTGGCTAAACGCTATCAAGGATTGGCTTCGCAATTTGCCAGAGACAGACTTAAAGCAGCATTTTTTCAGGCTTTTATAGACAAGGATGGGGAATTTACAGACAGTCGGACAGCTGCGGATATTTTAACGGTGGCTTCGCAAGGGATTGACAGCTTAGATACTTACTATTCCTACTACTTATCGCTCAATTTGCGAACTTATTTTAATTGTCTGACAGTACTAATCATTGTTTTCTTTCTTTTTCCTTTGGGAGGTTTGATTTTTATCCTGTCTTTGCCTTTCATACCTGTTTCCATTATGCTGATGCAGAAACGTTCGCGCAGGATCATGGCTCGCTATTGGGCTTCTTATATGGATGTGGGGAATCTATTTTTAGATGATCTGCAAGGACTCAATACGCTTTATTCTTATCAGGCAGATGGTAAATATGAGCGGGAGTTTGCTGAGCAGGCAGAGGATTTTCGTGATGCAACGATGGAGCTTTTGGGTTTTCAGTTGCAGTCTGTCGGCTATATGGATGCAGTCATGTATTTGGGGATTGGGATTTCTGGCTTTGTTGCAGCAGGCATGTTGGCTGTGGGAAACTTATCGCTTTTTACCATGATTTTCTTTGTGTTGATAGCGACTGAATTTTTCACACCGATTCGTGAGGCAGGATATGGGATGCATCTGGTCATGATGATGACCCAAATGGCAGATCGGATTTTCAGTTTTCTTGATTCGGTAGAAAAAAGGGATCAGGAGCCTGTTGTTGAGCTGCCAGCCTTTGATCGACTTAGGGTGGACAAGCTGACATTTGGCTTTGACGGCCAGTTCCTATTTAAAAATCTGTCTTTTGAGCTTAGTCGTGGACAGGTTTTTGCTATTGCTGGTGAGAGTGGTCGAGGAAAGACGACCTTGGCTAAGCTGTTGCTGGGAAAACTCCGAGCGAGTTCGGGTCATATTTTCTTTGGTGCTAAGTCTCTAGAAGGCATATCGCAGCAGTCTCTTTATCCACAAGTCATGTATGTATCATCAAATAGCACTCTTCTGAATAGCAGTATTTTAGAAAATTTGCAGTTAGCAACGGACTTGTCTCAGGCAGAGATTGAAACTTGGCTGGCTGAAAAAAAACTACTATCCTTTATTGATAAACTACCTCAGGGACTGGCTACTCCAGTGGGGGAAAATGGGAATCAACTGTCACCTGGACAGCGTCAGCAGCTTATTTGTGTCCGGGCCATGTTAGCCAAACGTTCTCTTTATATTTTTGATGAAATCACTTCCAACGTAGATCAGGAAAATGAGTCTCTCATCTATGAACTGCTGGATTTATTGGCTCAAGAAGCTCTGGTTATCGAAATCACTCATAAAATGAAGCAAGTAGCGAAAGCATCGGAAGTACTCTTTTTAGGAAAGGGAAACCTTGCTTTAGGACGGCCAGAAGACTTATATGCCAATAATAAGGAATACCATCAGCTAGTTGACACGCAGAAAGAATTGGAGGAATTGACAAATGGAAAATAAAAGAACCTATCCAACACGTGAAATCCTCGCTCGACTCTTGCAGGTCATGAGGCATCTGCTCCCCTTTATTGGGTTAGCTGTGCTTTTTGCAGTGCTGGGTTTTGTCACAACGCTGGCAATTCCAAGTTTGTTGATCATTTTGGGCTTTTTTGCTCTTAAGAATCAGGCACCGTCTGCTTGGTACGTGCTACTGCTGATAGGCTTGGCTTTAGCCAGAGGGCTTTTCCGCTATGGGGAGCATTATTTTGGTCATTATGTGGCATTTCATTCCTTGGCGGATCTGCGGAAGCTAATTTTTGCCAAGCTTCGTCGGTTGGCCCCGGCAAAACTGGATCGACAGGACAGTGGGAAACTGCTCAAGATGATTGGAGAGGATATCGAGGCTCTAGAAATCTTCTTTGCTCATACGCTGGCTCCGATTTGTACAGGTATCCTATCAGCTCTTTTAATAGCGATATATTTTACTGGCTTTTCTCCTTGGTTTACTCTGATAGCTCTAGCGACTTACCTTCTGCTAGCTGTGGCTCTGCCTCGGAAATTTGCTCTTGACTTAGAGAATTTTCTGCAGGAGCAGCATCAAAGACGCACATCTTATATTTCCTTCTTTTTGGAGAGCTTGAAGGCAATGGGGGATTTGGTCCAGTTTGGCAAAGTTCAGAAACGCTTTGAATTTTTATCTCAAAAAAGTCAGCAGGTCAATCAGTTAGAGCGCCAGATTGCACAAAAACAATTCCTTCAACAGGCTCTAACATTTTTAGTCGTGGGTATGGCGGTCATGCTTTTTGCCCTTACTGCTCTCTATCAGGTTCAGGAGAGGCAGCTCCTTCTAGAAAGGGCTGTCCTAGCTTTGGTAGCTTTCTCTAGCTCTTTTGCTCCCTTTTTGGAACTGGGGCGTTTACCCCTTGGTTTTAAAAGAGCCATGAATGCAGGCAGCAATGTCTTTGGTCTTTTGGATGAAAAAGAGCCTATTCAGACTGGGCAAGCATCAACTGTCAGCTTGGAGCAGATTTCAGTGGAAGATATACATTTTGCTTATGACAATCGCAATGTTCCAATTTTCGAGCAGCTATCAGCTCATTTTGAAAAAGGAAAAATTATCGGCTTGGTCGGATCTAGTGGTTGCGGGAAATCTACTTTGATGAAACTGCTCATGCGTTGGTATGACCCACAAGCTGGCAGGATTGTCTTCACTGGTCAGGATTCACGAGATATTGACCGCCAGCATTTGCAGGCTTCCTTTGCCTACGTGCCTCAAACTGCTCAGCTCTTTCATCAGTCTTTGCGGGAAAATCTGCTTTTGGGGAAATCCGGTATCAGCGATGAAGCAATTTGGGATTTGGCGGCAAAGTGCCGGCTCAAAGAGCGCTTGGAAATTCTGCCTGAGGGATTGGATACGATTGTTGATGGAGAAAGGGATTTTTCTGCTGGGGAGCGTCAGCGGTTGGAACTCATGCGAGCCCTGCTCAAGAAAGCAAATTGCTATATTTTTGATGAGCCAACCAGCAATCTAGACTCCCTCAATGAAGCAGCTTTTTTCTCCATCGTTAAGGAAGAATGTCAAGGGATGGTATTTCTGATCTCCCATCGCTTGTCAACGGTTGCTTTTGCGGATGAAGTTTATGAACTAACACCTTCTCAGTTAAAAAGGATTAGATAAATGAAAAAATTAAAAGTCAAAGATATTATGCTGACGGGAGCTTTTGCTACCCTCTACATTCTCTGCGTCGGGCTAGGCGTACTTGTTGGAAGCTTTTTTGATCGCTCTGGCAATATGATGTACGCTCCAGCTTTCGCTGCAGTTTTTGGAGGAGCAGTCTATATGCTTCTGCAAAGCAAGATTAAAAAATTTGGGGCAATCACTCTCTTGGGGATGGTGATGGGGGCCTTTTTCCTCCTTTCGGGCCATTTCTTTATCGCTTTTCTGCCGGGTCTGGTTTTTGGACTTTTGGCGGATTGGGTTGCGGGATTGGGGAGGTATGAAAATAAATCCCTGAGCCTCCTGTCGTTTGTTGTCTTCTCTTTTGCTAATTCAGGCCCCATTATTTTCATGTGGCTGGCGCGTCAGACCTATATTGATAGCTTGGTAGCGCGTGGAAAGACAGAGGAATATATCAATCGGATTCTGCTGCCTGTAGACTTCCCAACGATAGCTGGGTTTGTTGGAATGGTAGCTGTCGGTGCTCTAGTTGGTGGACTTTTTGGTCAGTATCTAGTGAAGAGACACTTTGTTAAAGCAGGGATGGCTTCATGAAATTAGACGTCCGTAGCAAGGTTCTGCTGGTCTTATTTGCTAATCTGGCTTTTCTGCTTAGAGTTACGGGCTGGCCTGAAACTGTGCTAGTTTTAGGGCTGGCTCTAATAACTGCTCTTGTGGGTAAAAAGAAAATGTCCCTCTATTATCTGAGTATCTATCTGCTCTTGTTGGCAGTTGATACTTTTTTACTGGATTTGCTGCCGTCTCTGCCCATTCGTATGCTGACAACCATTGCGACAGCTGGGCGTTTTCTGCTGCCTTCTATCATGGCTGGAAGCTTGCTTTTGACAACCTCCAGCGCCTACAATCTGATACATGGACTCAGAAAATGGTACTTGCCAGAGAGTCTACTCTTGACTTTGGCTGTAATGCTACGATTTTTACCAGCGATTAAGGCAGATGCCAAAATGGTCAGCCGCAGTTTGCGGCTAAGAGGGATGTTTCTACAAAAACGAAGCATCTTCCTGCATCCTGTTCGCTATTTTGAGTATATGATTGTTCCGCTTCTAATGTCTCTCTTGCGGACGGTACAGGACTTGACTATAGCCTCTCTGACCAAGGGATTAGCTCTAAAAAGAGGTAGCACAGAAAGCTTTGTTTCTCGCTTCAGACTATTAGATTGGAGTATTTGCCTATGGATGCTAGGTATGCTAGTTTGGATGATTCACCCTTGATTGCTGCGGATTCTTTGACTTTTTCTTATGAGAATAGCAGAGCAGACAGCCTGCGAGTAGACCGCTTACAGCTTCCGACAGGGAGTTTGACAGTGCTCTGTGGGGTCAGCGGCAGCGGCAAGTCAACTTTCCTGCGTCTCTTAAATGGCTTGATTCCGGATTACTATAGAGGTGATCTAAGCGGAAAACTACGAGTGGCAGATCTGGAAGCAGGTCAGCAATCGGTCGAAGATTTATCTGTGGCGGTAGCCTCGGTCTTTCAAAATCCAGCCAATCAATTTTTCCATAAAATGGTCAAGCATGAGTTGGTCTTTCCTAGTGAAAATCAGGGGAAGCCGAGCCAGCAGATTTTGGCACAATTGAGTAGGCTGACTCAGGACTTTGCTTTGGAAGGCTATCTGGAGCGGGATTTATTTAGCCTGTCAGGAGGAGAAAAACAGCGTGTAGCCTTGTTGACAGCTATCATGCAGGACACTCCGATTATGGTCTTGGATGAACCAACGGCCAATCTGGACCGACGGGGAATTGAGCAAGTGAGAGAGCACCTAACAGACTTGAAGGCCCAAGGCAAGACTATCTTGATGGCCGAGCATAGGCTGGATTATCTGCGAGATTTGGCTGATAGTTATCTCTATTTTGATCAGGGGCGGTTGCAGCGTATCTTTTCTCAAGCAGAGTTTCTGGGCTTGTCGGATCAGGAAAGGTGTGCTCTTAGTCTGAGAAGTATTCGTTTGCCAGAATTCAAGGCAGCAACTGGTTTCCCCTTCTCTGAGGGACTGACAGTTGAAAATTTACAGCTAAGAGCTGGGAGTCAAAATCTATCTTTTATTCCCAGATTCAGCTTTCCGACTGGTCAGATTACGGCAATTATAGGACCGAACGGAGCTGGTAAATCTACCTTAGCTGCCTATCTAGCTGGTCTTTTAGACGATGATGATGCCCGCTGTGAGCTCAATGGTTCAGCCTTATCTGCAAAAGACCGTCTGCAAAAAACAGCTTTGGTCATGCAAGAAGTGCAGCTCCAGCTTTTTGCAGATAGTGTCGAAAATGAGCTGAAACTGGGAAATCACAGCTCGCCGGAAGAGCGGGCAGAAATCTTATCTCGGCTGGGTTTGGCGGGGATGGAAGAGCGCCATCCGATGACTCTGTCAGGCGGAGAACAGCAGCGCTTATTGATTGCCAGTCAGATCTTGTCTGATAAGGAGATTTTCATTTTTGATGAGCCAAGTTCGGGTCTGGACTATCGCCAGATGCGAGCAGTCGCGGAAGTCTTACAAGATTTAAAAAGGGCTGGCAGGATTGTTATCCTTATCTCTCACGATGAGGAATTGCTGGAGCTGACAGCGGATCAGCTGCTCGAATTGACCGATGAGCAGAAGCAGATTTTTTCAGAAGAATTCATCCAATAAGACTTTTTCTATAGCGAAAGGGTCTTATTTTTGGTAAAATTAAGAGGTTAAACATTGAGATATTAAGGACACTTGTCATCTCAAGAACAGGGCATGTTTGGTAGCTCAAAGTTTAGTTTTGAGCTTGGAAATAAAGCGTCCGATGGGAAGCAGCAACAGTAGGTCAAGCTGAGGTCAATCTTGTTTGCTCTATTTGCAACCTTTTACACTCCCACAGGGCTGTTGAAGCCAGTATTTTCCTTAGCTTTGGGAAAACTTCTCAACCTGAACCTAGAAATACAGGATTGAGGGAGCTAAAAATCTTTGATTGTCTGAGTTTTGCCCAGCTTGACTAACGACGTAATAAAAGCTAGGCTGAATACTTACACTAAGCCAGGAG
>ERZ772917.1703-NODE-1703-length-12090-cov-34.320150_pt1 | contig 12090 bp, 7 predicted proteins | sample MGYA00511187_ERZ772917 | MGnify/ENA primary metagenome ERZ772917 (study PRJEB29015, sample SAMEA2737925) | human oral metagenome | biome: human oral; feature: human-associated habitat; material: dental | place: China | collected 2012 ... | reverse complement strand
GGGCTGGCATTCTAGAGCGTGTCGGTGGCACGCGGGGCTACTGGAGGATCAAGGCGTAGGCCTGCCGGGATGGGCGACTCAGCCAGGGCTTAAGGGTGGCCCATGGCCACCGTGCTGTTGTCCGGGGCCGCCCCTCCTCCCTGATGGCCTCTGGGGCGTGCCACTCGATGCTGCCGAGTGGCACGCGGACCGTGCACTCGGCGCTACCGAGTGGCACGAAAGCCGACATATGCGCAGTTGTCAAGAAATGCAGTGCCACTCGATGCTGTCGAGTGGCACGCAGACCGCGCACTCGGCGCCGCCGGGTGGCACGGTCGGGTTTCGCGGGCCCGGCGCCCGCAACCTCGCGCATTTTCCGCCGCGTACCCCAGGTCCTGTACAAGCACCTGAGACGGGGTGGTGAGGCCTCAAGTGATGCCCTCTCACCTCGCAAGAGAGGACAGGTCAGCGGGTCACACCACCGTTCGCGCAGCTTCTTTGGGGTGTCCCATCCCTGCGGTCGAGTGGGTCTGCAAGGCGTGCTATGGCACGGGACCCACATGCGGTGGTGCAAAACACACATGTGATGGCGCAGGACCCATGCTTGTACTACACTGCTGAGGTCCTCCGCCATGTAGGCGCTGTCGTCGCAGAGGACGGGGAGACGAGCGCGGCCACTGCGCGAGAAGTGGCAGAGACGATATATGAGGAGAAGCCGTGATCAAAGAACTGGTCAAGGACAAGGAGATTCTCTCGGCCCGCTGCGAGAGGGCAACGCCCGAGGACGCCTCCATCGCGCAGGACCTCATCGACACGCTGGCGTCCATAGAGGACGGTGCCTGTCTGGCGGCAAACCAGATCGGCATCACCAAGCAGATAGGCGTCTATCTGGACAAGGACAAGAAGGACGAGGAGAAGCGACCCCACGTGCTCTACAACCCGCACCTCATGATGGGGCTTGGTGCGAAGCGGGGAGAGGAGACCTGCCTGAGCCATGAGGAGAACTCCACGGTCATGCGCTACACCAAGGTGAAGGTCTCCTTCGATGAGCTGGTGGACGGCGAGTTTGTGGAGCGCAGGCATGACTTTACCGGCTGGACCGCCCAGATGGTGCAGCACATCATCGACCACTGCCAGGGCAAGCTGGTCTAGCCCTTCGCGTGCCGCAGTCGCGTATCCACCCGCAGGCACCTGCCGCCCTCGCCGCGCCCGTTTGCAGGCACCTGCTGCCGATTTACCCGGCACTCTGGCGGACTTTGGCGTGCACCGCACCCCAGCTTGCATACAATGGGGACAGACCACAGCCGCCGAGGTGCTCGGGCGGCGCGAGCATGGCAGGCGCCTATCTAGGAGGACAGCATGGAAGTCAAGAACTACACCCTTCACGGCGACAAGGCCAACAAGGACTTCGATCTTGTCGTCTATGGCAGCAAGGGTAGACCGGCCATCGCATTTCCCGAAGGTGACTCGTCATGCCTGAGCTGGGAGAACAACGGCATGGTCGACGCTGTGGCCGATCTCGTCGACGCCGGCAAGGTCCAACTCTTCTGCGTGGACACCTCCGACAGCGAAAGCTGGCACGCCCACGGGGCGCTGCGCGAGTACCGCCTGGAGAACCTCGAGGGCTTCTTTGCCTTCGTCGAGGGGGAGCTTGCCACGTTCATCAAGAAGGTCAGTGGCTCCAAGGAGCCTCCGTTGGTCCTTGGGGCGGGCATGGGGGCCCTCAACGCCACGATCGCCATGCTCAGGAGGCCCAAGGACTACTCCGGGCTGCTTGCGCTCTCCGGTACCTATGACGTGCACCAGCTCATCGAGGGTGACCTCGACGAGCCATGGCGCGCCTTCTCACCCTTTGACCTGCTCGATGACCTCACGTCGCGCAAGGCGGAGGCCACGCTCCTGCGCGAGCGTCAGCTTGCCTTCGTCTGCGGCCAGCATGGCAGTGAGACTGGCGTGGACACCCAGCGACAGCTCGACGCTGCCATGGCCGAGAGGGACGTTCCCGCGACGTTCGAGTACTGGGGCTTTGACGTCTCGCATGATTGGTACTGGTGGCACGAGGAGCTCAGGCAGTTTCTGCCCTGCCTCCTGGTCGAAGGTGGACTCAAAAGGCGCATACAGGATGCGCTGGTCGCTCGCGCGCAGGGAGAGGCGAGCCGTGCCAAGGAGGTCACGGATCAGCGCGAACAGGAGCTTGCCGATGCCAAGAACGCGCTCAGCCTCGCGAAGACGGCCGTCAAGGAGAGCGAGGGGCGTCAGAGGGACGAGGAGGCGCACATCAGGGAGCAGCGGGATAGCTCTGCCAAGCTCGCCCGGCTTGCGGCAGACGCCTGGGCTGAGCGGGACCGCATCGCCGCGCTCCTGAGCGAGGCCATCCAGAAGGGCGAGGCCGCCCAGGCCCAGGCCGACGCCGCCGCAAAGGGGTTGGCCGATGCCGAGTGGATCGCCGGTGAGGCCAGGGCAGCAGCTCAGGAGGCCGTCGCCCAGCGCGAGGCTGCCAGCCGGCGTGTCAAGGACTGCGAGGCTGCCCTCGAGGAGGCGCGTGCGGCTCAGGCCAGCGCCGATGATGCGCTCGAGCGTGCCAAGCGTGGATAGGCTTCCCTTGTGCACGCACTTCTCGGCGTGGCAGTGATGACAGGCACGGTCTCCCTCGAACCCCTACCCTCGGTTCCTCACCGACTTGGCAAGGGAGCTTGGGCCTACAGCCCTGGGTTGTTTACAGCTCTGGGTCGTAGATATTCGCGTAGAGCGTGAACAGGCGGTCGAAGAAGTACGTCACGCCAAAGGTCGCATAGATGCGGTGCAGGGGGCTGCCCTCACTGGCCCCCTCACCGATGGAGAGGACCTCATCGAACTCCGCGTGAAGCTCGGGATCGTCGTGTGCGGTTATGATCACCTTGTGTGCCTCGCTTCTGCAGATGTTCGCGCGCTGGCGATGGGCGAAGCCGTTCGAGGTGGTCACGACGATGAGCAGGTCGCCTTCGCTGAGTGCGCCGATGCCGTTGATGTCCGATGAGTCCTCGCCTACCATGCGCACGGGCCTTCCCTCGGAGAGCATGGCCAGCTGGAACTCCTCGAGCGAGATTCGTGACGCCTCGGTCGAGAAGAGGACCACGTGAGCGCTCGTGTGCATGGTGCTGACCAGGCGATCGAGCTTGCCCGAGGACGCCAGCTCGTCTACCGTGGCATAGATGTGGTCGAGGTCGGCTCTCAACTTGCGACCTTGCCTGAGCTCTGCCTGGGCGTAGACCAGGTAGTGGCGGCGAAGCGTCTCTCGCTCCTCGTCGCTCAGTGCGCCTGGCTGCAAGATGTCGTAGCTGACCCTGCTCATGATGGTCTCCTTTCCTGGCGATCGCCCCGCAGGGGGCGTGGGTGTGCGGCGCATGTTCGCCTCGTGCCCGACCTGCGCCTTGGTGCGTTCGTCGGGCGAGTCAAGACGGTTCCATTGTACGATTTCTCTGGGAGAGAGGGCTTCGTCCGGAGGCCTTGCATGGCATCTTTTGGGTGCTGCGTACCGAGCGAGCTTGGCCCTGCGGCGAGTGGTACGTATGCGGGAGCCGGCGCACGTACGTAGTTGTCGTGCCTTCGTTTGCAAGAGCGATAAATCTTCCATCGGGACGGGGCCAACCGAGATCCTCTGCGTCAAACTATAGACGTTCTATGGACGTTGGTGCAAAGAGGAGACGAGGAGGCACCCATGGCAGGAGGCACAGGCAGCAGCAACACCACCATCCGTGACACGGTGCAGAGGATGAGGATCGAGAGCCCCGCGATGGCCTCGATGCCCCTCTCGCAAAGAGACGCCGCTCTCGTTCGCGTCAAGGAGGCGCTGCTCTCGCACCAAGACGACATCTTCTCTGCGAACACGGAGGACCTGGACCGGGCCAAGAGGGACGGCGCCGCCCCTGCGGTGGTCAAGCGTCTCCTCTTTGACGAGCACAAGCTCAAAGACGTCTGCGCGGGCATAGATAGCCTGCTTGGGCTGGAAGACCCGGTGGGCCGCGTGCTGCTGCGCCGCGAGCTCGACGAGGGGCTTGAGCTCACGCGCGTGAGCTGCCCCATTGGTGTCATCGGCGTCATCTTTGAGGCGCGTCCAGACGCGCTCGTGCAGATCTCGGCCCTCTGCCTCAAGAGCGGCAACATGGCTATGCTCAAGGGTGGCTCCGAGACGGCGGAGTCGAACAGGACGATCTTCTCGCTCGTGCACGAGGCCGCCGTCGCGGCAGGCCTTCCTGGTACCTGCCTCGCGCTTGCGGAGTCCCACGCCCAGATAGACGAGCTGCTCGGCTGCTTTGGCCTCGTCGACCTGCTGATTCCCCGCGGGTCGAACGCCTTCGTGCGTCACATCATGGACAACACCAAGATTCCTGTGATGGGCCACTCCGATGGCGTCTGTCATATCTACGTGGACGTGTCGGCCGACCTGTCGTCTGCCATACCCATCTGTGTGGACGCAAAGTGCCAGTATACGGCCGCCTGCAACGCCGTCGAGGCGCTGCTCGTGCACAGGGACGTTGCGGGGGACTTTCTGCCCTTGCTGGCAGGCGCCTACGCTGCGGCGGGCGTCGAGATCAGGGGTGACGAGCGGGTGTGTGCCCTCATTGATTGCAAGAGCGCAAGCCAAGAAGACTGGGGTGCGGAGTACCTCTCGCCCACGATCTTTGTCAGGGTGGTGGACTCCCTCGACGAGGCTATCGACCACATCAACCGCTACGGCTCGCACCATACCGACGCCATCCTCACCGAGGATGCGGCGACGGCCGAGAGGTTCATGCGGCTCGTTGACTCGGCGGGCGTCTACCAGAACGCGTCGACGCGCTTTGCGGATGGCTTTCGCTATGGCTTTGGCGCAGAGGTGGGCATATCGACGGGTAAGCTCCACGCGAGGGGTCCGGTGGGCCTCGACGGGCTCGTGACCTACAAGTACCAGCTGCGCGGCCATGGCCAGATCGTGGGGGACTACGCCGAGGGCAGAAGCCAGTTCCACTTTTGCGACCTGACGTAGGGCGGGAAGGGGCCCATTACCCTGACTTCCCGGCGCTTCCTTAGCCCGCTGGACACAGGCCCGAGTCCTCGCCTGCCCTGAGGACCTGCGCCCGGCTGCGAAGACCCATGGGCCGCGAGGGAGGGCCGCGCGTGACCTCGCGGAGGGGCGCAGCCTGGCCCGGCGCCTCACGGAGAGGCGCAGCCTGCGGTTCCCACGTCGCGCAGAATGCGCTTTTCCGTGAGGGGGTACCCCCAGAATGCGCTTTTCCGTGACCCCGGCCATCCAGAATGCGCCTTTCGGTCACGTCGCCGCCCGGGAGGCGCGGGGCGCAACCCCCCGCCAGACTGCGGGGCACTATGAAAAGTGGCTCAACTGGGCAAATGCGCTCGAGCAACCCCCCGCCAGGCTGCGGGGGGGGGGTTGCGCCGGGACCCGCAGGCGTCGGCCTGGGGCCTGACTGCACGGAAAGGCGCACTCTGCGCGTCGGACCTCACGGAAAGGCGCAGTGTGCGTGGCTGCCCGCACACAGAATGCGCTTTTTGGTGAGACGCGCAGACAGAGTGCGCTTTTCCGTGACCCCGGCTATCCAGAATGCGCTTTTCCGTGACCCCGGCCATCCAGAATGCGCTTTTCCGTGACGTCACCGCCCGGGAGGCGCGGGGCGCACCCCCCCCCGCCAGCCTGCGGGGCACTATGGAAAGTGGCTCAACTGGGCAAATGCGCTCGAGCAACCCCCCCGCCAGGCTGCGGGGGGGGTCGCGCCAGGGTCCGCAGGCGTCGGCCTGGGGCCTGACCGCACGGAAAAGCGCAGTCTGGGCAGAGGGCCTCGCTGATGGCGCGCCCTGGGCTAGGCCGGGACACCATCAAGCTGCCAGTTGTGGGCTAAGGAGGTGCCGGGAACTGGGGCTTCGCGAGTTTGTGTGGGTGGTTGCGTCACTGCCCTGGCGGCGTGGTGGGCGTCACCGCCAGGCGGTGCGACGCAAGAGTGTACACAGATCGGCGAAACTGGCCTCTCGGATCCGTTTTGAGGCACTTGTGTACACTGTTGCGCCGCGAGCCGCGTCGGGTGGTACGAGCGCCTCAACTACCATGGCGTGCCGGTGGCGCCCCCCTTGCTGGTCGCTTCTCTCTTGGTCGGGAAGACAGGCCCTGCGCGAGTGGCGCCGCCGTTAGGCTGGCATCTTCGCCGAGGCAGCAACCCACACAAATCCCCGATGGGCCTGGGAGCTCAGGGTTATACGAAGGACGAGAGGGCCGTCCACCGCGCGAAGGCCCCGTCACTTTGGATTTGCTCACCCGATGGCCCCGTCACCCTGCTCCCATTCAAAGTGGGGCGTGATCGGCCCGATAGTGGAGTGGAATCCAGGTGATGGGCTTCGCGGTCGAGCAGATTCCAGGTGAGGGGGTTGCGGTGTGATCGGTAGGCGTCCTGTCGAGGTATTGGTTAGGTCGTGAGACACAGACCAGGAACCATGGGGGGTCCAGAGAGATAGCGCACCTACTGCTCGAGAGTACCTCACGTTAAAACTATATACAGAGTTGAGAAGAATCATTGACACGTTGGTTTTACAACATTAATGCTCCTATCCCTATAGTAATAGTAAGCTATTAAGCTTGTTAGGGTTATCTAACGATCACGCTCGATGACCCTGAGGATCGGCTTTGCCACGGCAGCGATGGTGTAGCGATTATTTCTATCGAGAAGGGAGCGAGAGGGCCTAACCGTACGTCACGAACCATTTCCATTGCCCGGAACTAGAGAACCAGTCCCATCTTGAAGGGAGACTTGCATGAGCGAGCAAACAAGACTGAACACGTCAGCGAACATGGACGAGCCGACGGATCTGTCCCGCCGTGACTTCCTGAAGGGTGCGGTGGGGGTGACGCTTGCCATAGCCGCCGTATCGGCGGGGCTAAGCCTGCCGGGCGCAGGTGAGGCGCTGGGGACTGCGCCACAGAGGGCCTACGCGGCCACCGCAACGTCAGTTGGTATGTATACAATAACTGCAAACCTGTATGTAGATAAAAAGGATACGCCGATTGGGAAGAATGCGTATGTGACAAATAGTGGAAATCCACCGTCCCACAAGCCGACTTCTCCCGTATCAAATAATGCCAAACTTCAGGTGACCGAATCAGGTAAGAAATTGCTGACAGTTCCAATCGTCAACAATACATTTGGGGTACTCTCGATTGCGACAACATCAACAAATAACTCAGTGAAAGTTATTGATAAGTCAATGACTACATGGAGGGCCCCTTGGCCATGGTCTACTCCATATAAAGAGCGCATCTCTTCCATTACATTCGATGTGACTAATTTTAGTGGTGGTAATTCTATTGCCGATTTCACACCTTGCGCGGAATACGCGACTTTCCCACTGTACAAAGGTGACAAGCACTGGGATCTGCACCTAATTGTTAACTTTAACAGCGCAAAGTCAGTCTAGGTTATTTGTCGCTTGAATAGTCTCAATACAAAGGAGAATTAATTTCTCCATGCTGACGAAGGTGTGATATGGGCGTTCTGACAAGGGATAGGTTCTTGCGCAGCTTCCTTGCAGTCTTTTTGACTGCAACTTTAGTGGTCTCTATGGTTCCCACACCGGCGTTGGCTGCGGTTGCATCGAGGGGTCTGGATGGCGCAGTCGGCGTAGCGCAAGGACAACCCTCGTCAGAGGAGAGCTCTCCTCAGGGGGAGACGGTTGGGGCCGTCTCCCCTTCGACACCTGCTGACCCCTCAAAGCCTGATGAGGCATGGGGCCAGGGGGCTGGCTCTGCATGGTGGGCCGGCGCGGCAGAGGATGGCTCAGTGGGAACATCCAGCAGTTCACGCGATGGCACAACGAACGACCCATTAGGAGAGTCAGTCCCAGAAGAGTCTTACGCCGACGCGCTCGAGCGCTCCGTTATTGAGGGAACTGATCTGCTCTCTGCAGCCCTGTCGTCGGCTCCTCATGATGCGAACAACCCCCATACGAAGGTTGAGGTGGGCAAGTACGCTCCCGGTACGTATACCGTGACGGCCAACCTGTTCATCCCCGCCTCAAAGAACCCGTTTAACGGTACCATCCAAACATACATGACGAACCCGGAAAACCCGCTCGGCATCGTCGAGCCGGACAACGGGGACCCTAGCGCGGTCACGGGTGGCGTGCCAACCTTCCATGTGGAGAAGAACGCGACGCTCACGGTGGGTGAAGACGACTCTCTGACGCTGACGGTTCCCATCCGCAATCCCGTGTTCACCTTGCAGGGCATCGGTAGCGGACAGGGCGTCGAGGTTGTGAGCGCGCATACGCGCGCCGGTGAGTACGGCCCGCGTGATGCCTCGGGCAAGGTGACGATAGCGGGCCATACGAGTCGTGTCGACTCTATCACCTTCAGGCTGTCTGATAGTGGCAAGACCACCGACGGCAGCGATGGGTACACCATTCAGAGGTGCAGTGAGTATCCCACCATCCTCAACCAAAACTGGCATGCTGACCTTGACCTAACGGTCGACCTTTCGAACGTGCCCGCCCCTCAGAAGTACGTCTCCGACCCGACGGTCGTACAGGATCTCACGTATATCGGTCACGAACAGCAGGGTGTGACGTTCGAGACGGACAAGTGCGATGTTATCTCCGGTGCGGCTGCTGCCACCAATGCGGGAGACTACTCGCTTACCCTTAAGCCCAAGAACGGTCTCACGTGGCTCGATGGAACGACGAATGCTCGCTCACTCGATTGGAAGATTGCCGAGGCGCAGGGCGTCAAGAAGTACGAGACGGTCGCACCCTGCCCGGAGGATGCATCCAAGACAATCGCGGCGCAGCCCTTGGCCGATGCCGTCAATGCTGGTTTCCCCTACGAGGGGCTCATCGGGAGTCATACCCCCGAGTTGTTGGGCATCACCAGCCAGACGTCTGATGCGTGGAACCCAGGAACCTTCGGGCATGCTCAACTCATGTCCGAGCCCCGCGTCCTCGAGCCTGGCACCTACACGGTAACAGCCAACATCTCGATGATGACCCCACTGGGGTTTCCGGGTTATACGACGAATCCCTTCAATCCCGAAGGCATTGGCGGTAAGGGTGGCATTCCGAACACTCCCGTATCCAATAACGCTACATTGACGGTGGGTGCCGATGGATCGCGTATGCTCTCTCTCAACCTGGTCAATCCCGTCTTCACTGTGCAGAATGCGGAGAGTAGCAAGGGAGTGACCGTTGAGGCCACAGACAGGGTTCCCATTGAGCAGAAAGATGATGACGAGGAATATAACAAGGCCGTTGCTGCCGATGGGATCACCTCGCGCATCGCACATATGACCCTCAGGTTAAATGACTGGAGTGGCAGTTATCACTTCGACAACTGGAAGGTGTATGCGACTACCCTTAGTACGTTCTTCCCGAATAACAAGTATCCGCAGATAAAATCCCTTGACTTGTCCGTCGATATAAGTCATGCGCAGAAGCAGGTGGAGGGTAATTACTCAAAGACCTTCACCGACAATGCGACGGGTGTGAGTGTCACGGTTTCAGCTGAAAAAGATATCAGTGTAATTCCTCAGTTGGAAAAGGCGTCTCTTCAGGTCGAGAAGATCGAGTCTGGTATGGAGCACGACGGTGCCAAGCAGGCGTTGACGCAACTGTATACCTCCGCGCCCGGCTTTTTTCTCTACAGGGTTTTGCTTATCGCAGATGGAAAGCCTATCAGCCTTGATGACAAGACGTCTGCGGAGGTCTCAATTCCAGCTGCACGGCCAGACGCTGCCGTCTATTCCTTCAGGACAGCATTGCTGAGTGCCGTTGAGTCCCGTATGTCCTCAGGCAAGATCTTATTCAAGCCATCGCAGCTCGGTAGTTTTGTAGTGGTCGATTCTCAAGGTGTAGCGAAGTTCTCGTGGTCCCATACAGTGCGAGATGCATCGACTGGTGCCTCGATGACCTATTCTACCGATGCGAGCGTGGAAGATACGCTCTTCGAATCCGCTTACGGTCCAGGGAAGGGCCTTGAGTCTCTTGAATGGTATGCTAGCTACATGGACGCGAGCGGGGTTTCGTCTTCGCAGGCGCCTAGTTCATTCAGTGAGAAGGCGCTTTCTGCTGCGAAGGAATCCGGCAGCGGAGGTTGGACCATTGCGGGTGCCTACGCCATGGGTATCTCCTATTCCATGGATGGCTCGGGTGTGCCCAATAACCTGTTTGACTCCCTTTCTCTTGGCTATACTTTCACTGCTGGTATCAATCCACTTTCAGCGATTGTGCCTGTAGCTAGCGGTAATGCCTCCGTGTACGCCGTCTATGGGACGGTTGGTGCGGGGGCGACAGGTGTGAAGAAACTTAGCGCACAAATAACCGATGGATACGCCAAGGTATCGCTCAACGATTCTGACGCGCAGATACCGGGGCTGAGTTCGATGCTCTTTCATGCTGCTGCGGGCGTGGGTGATTATACCGGCGCACCGCAGACGGCCGAAACGCAGATCGCATATCTGATGGTGGTTGAGCCTTCGACTCAGAAAATTGACGAGCCCTCCGTCGCCCGCGGGCTCGTCTACAGCGGCCGCGAGCAGGTCGGCGTCCCCGCGGGCGAGGGGTACGAGGTCTCCGGCGGCGCGGCCGCCGCGGCGGGCGACTACGAGGCCACGGCCACGCCGAGGGACGGCTACGCCTGGGCCGACGGCTCCGTCGCGCCCAGGGCGTACCGCTGGTCCATCGCCAGGGCGCCCCTCACGGCCGCCTACGCCGGCGAGGAGGTCGCCGAGGGCGGGACCCCCGCCCTGAGGGTGTCCGTCTCCGGCTTCGTGGGCGGCGAGAGCGCCCGGACGGCGGCCGGCTACGCGGCCCCCACGGTGGCCGCCCCCTCGCCTTTGAGGGCGGGCTCCTACGAGCTGGCGCCTGCGGGCGGCGCGGCGGACAACTACGCGTTCTCCTACGTGGCCGGCACGCTCACGGTCCTGCCGCGCGACGTGCCCAGGCCCGACCCGGGCCCCGCGCCCAGGCCCGGAGAGCTCGCCCCCGGCACCTACGCGGTGACGGCCAACCTCGCGATGCCCGGGCAGTACAACCCGGTGATCTCGGGGCTCACCGTCTACGCGAACAGCCCGAACAACCCCTTCGGCCCCACGATCGACGAGAACGACCCGGCCGAGGTGAGAAACGAGATCCCCTCCTCGCCGCTCTCGATGAACGCCAGGGTCGTCGTGGGCGCCGACGGCGCCAGGACGCTCGTCCTGCCCATCAAGAACCCCATCTTCACGACCCAGGAGCTGGGTACCTGCGAGGGGCTCTCCGACGTGCGCACCGAGCGCGTGAGGCCCACGGCCGCCGGCGGCGACTGGAGCGGCTCCTACAACAGGCGCCAGGACCGCATACACATGATGTCGGCGCGGCTGCCCGGCGGCGCGGCCACCGGCGTCGCCGAGTTCGCCTTCAGGGGCAGCGTCCTCTACGCCGTCCCCCTCGACAGGGAGCTCAGGCCCTCGGGCGACGTCGCCCTGAGGCTCACGGTGGACTACTCGAGCCTCAGGCGGGACTCCGACAGCACCGAGCTGCCCGCGTTCGCCAAGGGCGACGCGCCCAGGCCCGACCCGAGGCCTGACCTCAGGCCCGTCGGCAGGCCCGTGGCCGCGGTGGGCCTCACCTACAGCGGCCGGGAGCAGGTGGGCGTCCCCGCGGGCGAGGGCTACGAGGTGTCCGGGGGCGCGGCCACCGGCGCCGGACCCCACAGGAGCACCGTCACGCTGAGGGACGGCTACGCCTGGCCCGACGGCACGACGGCCCCCCTCTCCATCGACTGGTCCATCGCCAAAGCCAGGCTCACCGCGACCTACCGCGGCGAGGAGGTGGCCGAGGGCGAGGCCCCCGCGCTCAGGGTGGACGTCACCGGCTTCGTGGGCGGGGAGGGCCCCTCGACGGCCGCGGGCTACAGGGCCCCCGCCGTCAGCGCCCCCTCGCCCCTCGCGGCGGGCTCCTACGAGCTCGCGCCGTCGGGCGGCGCCGCCGACAACTACGAGTTCGCCTACGTGGGCGGCACGCTCTCGGTGCGCCCGGGCGGGCTGCCGAGGCCCGGCTCCCTCGCGCCCGGCACCTACGCGGTGACGGCCAACCTCGCGATGCCCGGGCAGTACAACCCGG
>ERZ772917.1700-NODE-1700-length-12104-cov-26.761308_pt1 | contig 12104 bp, 8 predicted proteins | sample MGYA00511187_ERZ772917 | MGnify/ENA primary metagenome ERZ772917 (study PRJEB29015, sample SAMEA2737925) | human oral metagenome | biome: human oral; feature: human-associated habitat; material: dental | place: China | collected 2012 ... | reverse complement strand
GCTCTGCGCGAGTGGCGCCGCTGCCAGGCTGGCATCTTCGCCGAGGCGTCAACCCACACGAACCCCCGAAGAGCCCGATATCGTGCTCTGTCTTGGATGGTAAGATGCTGCTGATTGGGTCGCCAGCGTAGTGGTTGGTGCTACCGGCACCACAGGCTGTACGCCAAAGAGGGGGTTACCACATCTAGAGCAAAATCTGGTACCGCACGCAACGAGCTTAAAACCCCTGCTCCAAAGGCGCTGCTTCACATCGGGAGGAGCGGCGGCGTCGGATTTCCTACCTCTTGTCTCCCACATACTCGCCCGAGTACTTGGCGTACGCATCCGAGTAGCCAGCCAACCGCAAAGACGAGGCCATGCTCTCTGTCTCTTCCCTATCTCTCCACATGCCCGTCGTAACCACGTACCACTCCTCGTCATTCAGGTTCGACCAATCGGTGGTCAACTCGATGGTCGAGTCGAATCCCTTGGTAGTCATAGATGTGGCACGCTCCATGGCCTCACTTGCCGACTTCGAGGCAAACGTCCATACGCCCCAAAACGGCTCGTGATACCCGGTACGGTATCCTGGGTCCCGCTCGCCTTCGGTAGGGGAGTTCTTTGGTGCACCGCTTGCCGCTGCACCTTGGTCGCTGGCGGAACCTGAACTCTTGCTGCCTGCGTTTTCTGATGGGCTACTGCTCGTCAGATCAGCGCCTGAAGGCTGTTCCTGCGAGGGACGTCCTGGGTTGCTCGTGTGAGTTGATCTGGAATCCTGACTACCTGCGTTTTCTGATGGGCTGCTGCTCGTCAGATCAGCGCCTGAAGACTGTTCCTGCCGCCACCCAACAGAGGCGATGCGGTTGGTGGCAGCGGGCCAGATAAAGAGGTACAGGAGGGACAGGGAGATAGAGAGCACAGAGAAGACGATTGCTACGGTGGCGGCGATCACAGGTCCCTTGCCTCCTCGCCCAGTGCGGTCAGGCTCAGCTCGCTCTGCCCCCGTGCGGACAGAAACGGGACTTGCCGCCTGGGTAGAAAAAGCATGATCGACGGCGCCACAGGACACAGAGGGGTCGGTCGATGCCGTAGGATCTACGGATGCTTGTACAGGCTCCTGCACGACCGTCTCGTTGGCCACGGCAGCCCGCTGGCCTTCATCGTCCTGTCTCAACTGTCCGCATGACACGCAAAACTGCGCGTCCCGATCCAATTGTGCTCCGCAGTTTGTGCAGAACTCACCAGTTGCCATGATCATGCCTCGCTCTCGAGTCGGCGTTGAGCCTAAGCCCCAGGCTCCTTGGACTCACGCCTTCTTCCGCCAAGCAGATACGTCCCCAGAACGTCCCTGTCAATGAGAAGACAGTGCTCGACGACACGCATAAGCACCTTAAGCACCTCAGTCACCCACTATAGCAGAATACGATCAGGTTCCAAACCAAAGGTTTCGGACCTTGGCGCAACCCGCCCCGCAGCCTGGCGGGCGGTTGCTCGAGCGCATTTGCCCAGTTGAGCCTCTTTTCATAGTGCCCCGCAGCCTGGCGGGCGGTTGTCCCACGCTCCCCGGGCGCCGCAGCGTGACGGAAAGGCACAGTCTGTGCGATCTCGGGGATCGCAGAATGCGTCTTTCCGTCACGTCGCGATCGCAGAATGCGTCTTTCCGTAGAATGCGCTTTTCCTTACCTGGGCAAACGTCGAGCCGCCTCACGCAAAAGCGCATTCTGCGCCGATGCCCTCACGCAAAAACGCACTTTGGCCCGATATGGAGTAAAATGAAGTTGTTCTGCATGTACCACAGCCTGCGTCAACCCGCATGACATGTGTCACACCTCATACTGGAGGGGCATGTCGCAGGGCATAGGCTAACGCTTCTTTGCTTCTAAGCTTGTGGGGAGGGAGGATCTATGGGATCTATGATGTCGTGGCCTGTGACCCGAAGGTCGGCTATTGCGCTGGGCGCCATCCTAGCAACGTCGGGGGGCACCCTGCTCGCTGGCTGCTCTCCAAAGGGCATCGCGCCTACGGGGGATGACGCGAGCGATGCTGATGGCGCTTCAAAGAATGGAGGTGTCCCTACACAGGGCACACCCGCCGACCCTATGACCACCCGAATTGATTCCACCCTCTCTGCCCTGACACTCGAGCAGAAGATCAACCAGCTCTTCTTCCTTGAGCCCGAGTCGATCTTTCCCGCAAGCCCCGTCGTATCGGCAGGAGACGCGAGTCGTCAGGCACTCACGGAGCATCCAGTAGGTGGCATCTGCTATTTTGGTCAGAACCTTAGGGGTCCCGACCAGACTCGCACGATGCTTTCCAGCATCAGGCAGTACTCTCAGGACGCCGTGGGCCTACCCCCGTTCATCTCGGTCGATGAGGAGGGTGGCACCGTCTCGCGCATAGGGGGCAAGGGTAGCTTTAACATTCCGAACGTAGGTGACATGCGTGATGTCGGCGCTAGCGGTGACACACAACGGGCCTTCGAGGTCTCGCAGACTATGGCGAAGTACCTCGTTGAGCTTGGCTTCAACTTAGACTTTGCCCCGGTTGCCGACGTCGTCAATGGATCGAGCCAGACCATGGCCCGGCGCTCGTTTGGCACGGATGCCCAAGCAGTCGCCCAGATGGTCGAGGCAGCCGTACGGGGATTCACTGAGGGTGGCATCCTATGCTGCGCAAAGCACTTCCCAGGGATTGGCAGTGCGGAGGGCGACCCAGAGGTAGAGCCCATCAGCACGCAAAAGACGATGGAGCAGCTGCAGGCAGAAGAACTCCTGCCCTTTCGGAATGCCATCGCGGCGGGCGTACCCTTTGTGATGGTGGGGCACCTGGCATGCCCCAAGCTGACTGGCGACGACACACCCGCCTCGCTCTCGAGGGCTATCCAGACGGACATCCTGCGTGTCCAACTAGGATTTGAGGGTATTATCATCACGGACTCCCTCAAGATGGGTGCGATCGGCGACCGATACAATGCCACAGAGCTTGGCGTCAAGGCCCTTGAGGCCGGAGCAGACATGCTTCTGATGACGCCTGACTTCTCAGCCTCATACGAAGGGGTCCTCTCCGCTGTAAGAGATGGGACGCTTAGTGAGGAGAGAATCGACGATTCCCTGAGAAGGATCATCAAGGCAAAGCTTCGCCTGATGGATGCATCCGCATAGGGTGACATGGCTCGGACCCCAAGGGCTAACCCACAGGTGGGGCCTAGGCACGGACGTACGGGGGTGGTTTCATGTATTGCACCAACTGTGGGGCACAGCTTGAAGATGGCACGCTATTCTGCACGCAGTGCGGATGCAGGGCAGACGCTCAGGATGACAGCGCGAACGAGAACGGAGCGGCCACCACCATTGCCTCTTCGCCCAGCGCGCAGCCCTCCGTCAGTACCACCCAGGTGGCTACCGCGGCTCCGGTCCAGCCTCCCCTGCCGGCAACCCAAACGTTTGCGCCCCGTAGGGAGGCCTCCGGAGGCCTTGCGGCGCAGGGCTTCGAGCCCTACGCGAACCCCGTCTCTGTCAGCCCCGGAAAACGCAGGCGGCGCAAAAGCGGAGCCGCAGTGGCCGGACTCACCATCGCTGGTCTGATGGCCGTGACCGCACTCTCGATAGTCATCCTGCACTACTTTGGTGTCTTGGGAGACCCCGCGTTTCTGAGATTCCTGCCAACGCGAACAGATCCTGCCGCACGTACCCAGAGCTCTGGAGGCGCGGAAGGGACCAGCTCCCCAAGAAGCGACCTGGGGACGAAGGCCGCCGTACCCAACGTCACCGGCATGACGCAGGAGCAGGCAAGCTCCGCACTCAGGAGCGCTGGCTTCAACGTCGGCACAGTTACGACGAAGGAGGGAAGCGGATCGGCAAAGGGGGTTGTCCTCACCCAGGCAATCAGCGGAGAGGCTGAGAGGGGTGCAACGATAGACCTGGTCGTCTCCGCGGGCAGAAGGGTCTATACGGTCGTCCCTGGACAGATGACCTGGCCCGATGCGGAGGCATACTGCGAGCAGCATGGTGGGACCCTCGCGACGGTCACATCACAGGAGGAATGGGATCAGGTCCTCGCAGCCATGAGGGCAGACGGCCGCGAAGTGTACTGGATTGGTGGGCGTCGCGAGATAGATGGAGGTAATTTCACGTGGGTGGATGGCCGGACATTCTCCTTCACGGCATGGGCGGCAGGCGAGCCCAACTACCAGGCCAACAAGGTCGGCCCAGAGAACTACCTGGCCGTTTACAAGGTGAATGGTCAATATGGCTGGTACGACGACCCCTATGACCTCGACCCCTTCTACAAGGCAAGCGTTATGGCCTTCGTGATGCAGACCGTAGAGTAAGATTCGATCGGGGACCAGCACATGACAACGCCAACCGGAGACGTGTCACACCCCACATGACAGCCTGAGGAGGCGCCCATGTTTTGTATGAACTGCGGAGCTCAGATTGCGAGCGGCACGAGCTCCTGTCCAAGATGTGGAGTCCCCCTTACGCTTCAGCCTAGAAGCGGGCCACGCTGTCCGAGATGCGGAGGCGAGCTTTCGCCCGGCCAAGCGTTTTGCCCGAACTGCGGATTCATGGCTGCGGGTGCGTCAATGGGAGGACCAACTCCACAGGCCCAATGGACCTGGCAGGGGCAGGGTACCTGGCAGGGGCAGGACGTCCCACAGGCGCAGTCGGTCTTGCAGGGACCAGGCACCCCACAGGCGCAGCAAAGCGCCCTCTCGTGGGCGGCACAGGGCATTGCCGACCAGGTCAACAAGCTGGTGGGCGGTACAAGTCGCGTCGAGCTAAGGTTTAGGGACTTCTTTGACGCCGTACCGAGGCACCATGCGCGCGGCGAGGCAGAGGACCTGTTCATGTGCGGGACTCGCAGCACGACCCCAAGCATCACCCAGGCCGTCACGGAATGGCCCCATCCCTGGCTCTACTCGAGGGTCCTCCTCGTGCTTGGCATCGTATTTCTTGGCCTCGTCATTCTCAGCTATGCGATGAGCGACCCAAGCAGCCTTCCCGGACTGCTGTTTATTGGCTCCATGGCAGTGCCATTCGCGACGGTCATCTTCTTCTTCGAGACGAACGCACCCCGAGACATCAGCATCGTCGAGGTGGTCGCAATCTTCTTTGTTGGGGGCGTGGCGTCCATACTCATGTCATACCCGATAGACGCCCTCTTTCCCGGCTCGGGAGTGGGTGACGTGATACCCTCACTCCTCACCGGCCTCATCGAGGAGCTGGCAAAGATTTCCATCGTTATCGTATTCCTAATGCGCAGAAACAAGCGCGTATACATTCTTGGAGGCATCCTCATAGGTGCGGCGGTCGGTGCGGGCTTCGACATGTTTGAGTCTGCAGGATATGCTTTCGTCAACTTCCTTGAGACATTCATATCCAGTACGTACGATGAGCTTGCAAGCGCCTACATGGCAGGCGTGGGCGACGCGATTCAGATCACCCTGCTAAGGGCTGTGACAACCATAGGTGGCCACGTGGCCTGGGCCGCCATCGAAGGGGGCGCGATAGCGCTCTTTCGGCAGGACGAGCGACTCGACTTCTCGTATCTTGCCCAACCACAGCTGCTGGGCATCTTTGGCATTACCATCGTGCTCCACGGTGTCTGGGACATGGACATTCCCATCCTCGATAATCTTGAGCTGTTCTATATGACCCCCAAGACGGCACTTCTCATCGCAGTCGCGTGGATAGTGCTCGTCGTGCTCATGCAGCAGGGCCTCCAGCAGGTCAACGAGGAAGCCATGAGGCACAGGAATGTCGCAGCGCCAGTGGGGGCGCCAGCGGGATTTGGCCTTTGATCGCTGCCATGATGGCATTGAGCGCCCACCGACAATCTTGGAGGAATGTGGTTTATGCAAGAGGAGACTTTTCGGCCGACAGAACTATTCGGCTTTGGCCCCGTTGTGCCCTCCTGTCGATGACAAAGCCAAGCCATCGATATTGACATCTCACTCAGCAGATATAAACTAATGCTTGTTTCATGAGACTTAAGAACCTTTTAATAGTTTAGAAGTTTGATAAAACTTTATTACATTGAGCTATGAAGATGCGCATCAGCCATCAGTAGATGACAAACTACCCTCGCAATCTCGGGCTACCTAAATTCCCGGAGAGTTATGACGTAGCCGGCAACCCGTAGCCCAGCCTGTCGAAGATGTTGCGCTGTTGCCCTCTCGATCGCTGCCTGGTCGCGGTCGCGCAGCACGAGGACGCACCGCCCGCCGCCCGCGTCGTGCTCCTTCCACTCGACCACCGTCGCCTTGCGCCCGCGCGCCCAGCTGAACCGCTCGCGCAGGTCCATCTCGGCCACGGCGTCCTTGCATGCCCTGAGCCCCTTGTGCAGCGGCATGATGTAGTCGTTGTTCCCGCTCGACAGCAGCTCGACGTTGGCCGCGCTGTGGAAGCCGGAGTCGACGAGCCACAGCACGCCGTCGAGCGGCACGTCGGCGACCAGGTCGGCGAGCGACGCCTTGCCGGGCAGCCCGCCCTCGACGATGCGGCAGGCGAGCGGCGAGCCGCCGAGGGCGTCGTAGGCCATGAGCAGGCTCGTCTGGTCGCAGTGGGTGGCACCGAGGCGATACCCCCTGCCGGCCAGGTCGTCGGGGGGCGGCTCCGAGCCGACCACGCGGCCGCAGGCGGCGACCGAGCGCGCCGGGCAGCTCGCCCTGGGCCCGCTCCCCCAGGGCGACGGAGGGCAGGGCCAGCGAGAGCGCCGACTGCTCCCGGACCCTCCTGGCGTCCCTCGCCGGCGTGACGCCACGCACGCAGGACACGCGGGCCAGCGCCCATATCCGATCCGCGTCGTCGGCGTGGGAGTGCTCCCCGAGCAGCCCGCGCACCGGTGCCGAGGCCGACAGCGCCACCGCCCAGTCGCCGGACCCCGGGGTGGCGGTCCCCGAGCCGGACGCGCGGCCGGGGTCGGGCACGTACCCGCGGCCCTCCCCTGTCTTGCCCACGCAGCGGCCCATCCTCGTCCTCCTTCTCCCGCCCTCGGCCGCCGAGCGGTACTCGCAGGCGCAGTGGTGGCCGCCGATGGCCCTGGCCGTCGTGCCCCCGGGCCTCGTCGCCCTGACGCGCTCCGGGACCGAGCGCGCGCCCATTCCCGCCCTCCTGTCCCACATGCCCGTGACATGCCCGACCCCGTCACGAGAGGTGGCCTCCGGGCAACATGCCCGGAGGCCTCCACAGAGCCCCTGCCTGCGCAGGCGCTCTCCCTCGCGGTACGGTTGAGCGTCCTGGGAGGGAACCTCATACCTAATGATGAGGGAAGCTGTGGTTAGACCACCGTTGACATGGCAAGCTACCTCGTCTCTTGCTGCACCAGGCCAAGCATTCCCTTGTCTTCCCACGACGCATTTCCCGCCGACGGCATCGTAGCGGAGGCGCGGTGCATCGTCATGCCAACGGTGGTCTAACAGAGAGAGGTCTTTTGTGCATATCTCCTCGAAAAGCTGATGTGATCAGCTAGAATATGCCCATTGCGAAAGGGGTGTCGGATAAATATGGGACGTCTTTTTAATGAAGAGCTAGATGAAATAAAAACAACTAATAGGTATTACAAAGGATCTAATGTAGATAGATTAATTTCTTTTACTTTTCAGAGTATAGGTACTCCAGTACTGGCTGTTGGGTCTGGAGGATCTTTTTCTGTCGCAAAAGCATACGAAAAAATGGTTGTGGGGTTAAGCGGTGTGTGTAAGGCCATTACTCCTGCGGAGCTGTTATCGGAAAAGGGTGCAAAAAATCAGCTTATAATTTTGTTTACCGCAGGTGGAAATAATTCGGACATAGTAAATGCTTACGAATATACAAGACTTATTGAGCCTTTGAACTATCTGGTTGTATGTCTTTCAAGCAATAGTAAAGTTGAGAAGCACTGCAAAAAAAACCATGATTGGCGGTGTTTAACCTACCCACTTCCTGGAAAAAGGGACGGATTTCTCGCGGTTAATTCAATAATAGCTTTTCTTACTATGTTTCAAATGATTAATACGTATATTTCAGGTGAAAACTCCAGTGTCGAGATACAACGAGAAGACATTTCCGTAGACAGCAAGTTCCTGGAAAAAGGGAATGTAATTGCCCTATCAGGATGGTATCTATCCGCTGTTGCTATAGATTTTGAGTCTAAGTGTGCTGAAGCGGGGTTGCTAGCTGTGCAGCCGATCGCATTGCGGAACTTTGTGCACGGAAGGCACAATTGGATTTCGAAAAAAAGAGATGATACAGCTATTGTAGCATTTATTGAACCGAAAGAGCGGAAAGTACTAACCTCCATCCTAAAAAATATTCCAAGTATACCGACAATAATTATTGAATCGAAACATGACGGATTTCTGTCAATTCTTGAGGTATTTCCAAGGATGTTGTCACTGGTGCAGCAAGAAGGCAAAGCTCGCGGTATTGACCCTGGGCGTCCCGGAGTTCAAGATTTCGGAAAGAAAACATATCATACTAGTTTTAGCCTTGTAGCAGCTGATAAAGACCAGGAAAGAAGGAGGCGTAGCCTTGCAATCCGTGCCTTATACCGGAAAAATCCTCATGCGATGCACGTGCAAGATATTGAAGCGAGTGAAACGCAGTACCGGCAATTTATAGACAAGATAGGACAAACTCATTACGATTCATTGGTGCTCGATTACGATGGAACTATAATCGAAAGAGATGACACTGAAAGTACCGTATATCAGGATATTATTAAACAGCTTGTTGAACTCGCTGAGAGGGGAATAAAGATTGGGTTTGCTACAGGTAGAGGGTCTTCTATTGTTAGACAGCTAAAAAGAAATATTCCTGAATATCTTTGGGGACAGATATCCATTGCATGCTATAATGGATCCTGTACTTTTCACCTCGATCAGAGCGAAACCGAACTAGAGAATCAGAAAACCTGTGAGGCTATAGTGCAAGGCAAGTCTTTGTTTAAAAGCATAATACACCTCTTAGGTACATTCGGTATCCAAGAGGAGCATGTACAAATTCGTCGATATCAGGCTTCGATAAAAACAACCGATATGACGCATTACAAAAAAGCAATCATATGTGAGGCATTAAAAGAACACATTGCTTTACACGCCAATAACCTCCAGCTGATTGTTTCGGACCATTCATTTGATCTAGCGCCATCATATGTTTCTAAAACAGCTATTGCTAAAGAACTCAATAAAGACCATGCACGTACAACTTTATATATAGGAGATACAGGTGCATTGTACGGAAGTGATTTTGCTATATTAAACAAATTCGATGGCTTAAGCGTGAATCTTGTATCATCCATAAATGAAGGATGTTGGAACCTTGCGTCCCTTGGTAATTATGGACCAAACGCGACTAAAGAGTATCTGTCTTACGTTCAGATGAACGCCGATGGAACGTTCTGTCTTTTTTTCGAATAAAGGCGGTATCTTGATGAAGCAAATATTTCTTGACAAGCTGCTTGCTATAGAACTGGGCTGGAATGAAGAAGAAGTTGAGAAGAATCGTGATTATCTGTCAGATTTTGCGGAGCTTAAATACGATTCTTATCAGCAATATGTTCCCGGAAGCCAATTTATGGAAAATTTGTTGCTTTGGCTTAGAGGGTTTAAGAACGAAGAAGACAAGAAAACTATGTATGGTTTCTTTAAAGATAACCTAGTTTATATTTCTCCTGCGGAAATGTTTCAGTTCGTGAGCACTGTGTATCTCGATAAGATCTGGCCCCATTTTCTTAAACAAGCAGAAAGACATAACGCGGTAGTGAACAAAGGCTGCTCAATATCTGAAATAGCAAAAATTTTGCAAGGGCGTTCTATATTTCTCCCATTAAGTGATGGCGCTCGTCTTGGAAATGTGAGACGTCACTCGCAGTTAGATAACGAGCAGGTTGCAGCGACTTACAAGTTATCCGAGAAAGAAATATCTGAAATGGTTGAGAAAGCGAAGAAACGGATTGAACAATTTCCGGGGTACGAGGAGAGGAAAGAACTCTGGGAGCTGGAAGATTTGTCGCAACCGATTTCATATGTGTTTTTATTAGATGACTTCTCTGGAAGCGGAATTAGTTATCTTCGGCATGAAAACGGAAGTAGCGAACAAAGTGGTAAATTTTGCCGTGTTGTTGAATATCTTGAAAAAGGCGGGATTGATACGTCAAAAGTTGAGTTTATTCTCCTGATATATTTGGCTGGTGATGCTGCGGAAAAGTACTTAATAGGAGAACTAAATAAGTATTTTAAATATGATGTATCGCGCTTTTCAGTTTCTGTTATGCAGCCAATACCAACTGCTGGCGTTAACGATGATGTCGAGCGAATACTTCGGGAACAGTATGAGGCCAGCACAAAAGGATTTGAAGATATACACTTTAAAAAAGGAAGCACGGCCAGGCCATATCTTGGTTTTAACGGGGGCCAGTATCCTTTAGTTATTTATCACAATACACCAAATAACTCAATAACGACCTTCTGGTACTCGGATAAAACCATGTCTGCACTATTTCCTCGCGTTACGAGACATAAGGAGTAGATAAACCCGTGATAATTAGGAATCCATTTTTTCTAGGCAATGCAGAAAAGATAGAGCCCGCTTCGCTGTTTCTCAGTTTATATAACCCCGGTGTAGCCAGTAATCTGGATGCGGACGTTTTTAGAAAAAATGCGTTTATTAGGAGTACTCCGGGAGGAGGAAAGACAAGTCTTTTTCGGTTAATTTCTCCAGAAATTCTTAGAGAAATCACCAACAATAGTAAGGAAGAAAAGTATCAAAATACTAGGAGTTTTCTTGAAGAAAGAGAGATCCTCTACACTACAAATGGAAAGTTGAGCCTTCGCTATATCGGGATACTTATCTCTTGTGCAAGAGGGTATGAGATTATTGAGGGTCTTTATGAAGATACAAATGCTTCTGCAGTATTTATGGCCCTAATCAATCTGAGAATTATTATTGCAACGCTCCGGAGCTTGCTTACGGCTTATGGTATTCCTGCGTCAGAAATCGGAAGGATTTCTTTCGTAGAAGTTCCATATGAACTATGTACATTTTTTCAAGGGTACTCAAATGGAAAAGCAGTCTATGACTGGACTGCAGAAGCCGAGAAGGAGATTCTCGACACTATCAATGGGTCAGAAAGTTCCATGCAATATACGGCTCTTTTTCGATCCCTGGTAGCACTGAGGCTTATTATGCCCAATCCAGGACGTGGTCTTTCAAGAAACATTTTGATTGACGGGAATCCAATATCTGCCGTTCCAATGATTCTTTTCGATGACTTCCACCTGCTTACAAATGAGCAAAGAGAGCTATTGTCTGGAAGCGTAATTACCGAGAAGTCACCGATTCCGGTTTGGTTTGCAGAGAGGATAATGGCTCCTCTCGAAGAAGACCGAAAGGGCAAAGTGACAGGAGGACGAGCAGGACGAGATTATATAATAATTCCCATAGAGCGGCACTATATAAACGGTGAAAATAGTGGCCCCGTGAATGGTAAGAAGCTGCAAAATGCGTTGTTTGAGAGGATAGCAGATCGTCGTGTCCAGACTAGCTATGAAGAATTATTAAGATTTCGTGATACTTTAGAAAACAAAGATGAGGATAGATGGTTTGAAGAACCGCTTAATAAGCTAATTGATGATTTAGTTAAATTAGGAATTCAACAACAAGATATCTCAAATTGTATGAAGGGGTGTTCTTCGACCAAAGACAGAGCTCTCTGTCTGCGCGGGCTTAAGATTCTTATCGATCGAAAACGATCTAGAGGGCAGAAGCTTGAGAAAGAGACTTATTTAATTAGCCACAAAGACAAATCTGCAGCACGCCTATATCTGAGCGAGGAGTTTGGGATGCCCTATTATTTCGGGATTCAGAATTTGTGCATGCTGTCCTCGGATAACGTTGAACAGTTTCTTCAGATATGTGGGAGGATTTTTGAGCGCTATATGGCAAGTGACTATGTAGCGCCAAAGCGATCACAGAGTTCTTCAAGAAAAGTATCTCAGAAAGTACAGCAAAAACTTATAATTAATTTTGCTAATAAAGTATTTAAAGAAATATATACACAATATGAAAATGGTTATGATATAGTTGCACCCGTGTTTAGCGTTTAGCACCACGAATCCTTAGGGTCACGAACGCGGCCCGCTT
>ERZ772917.1699-NODE-1699-length-12113-cov-152.612788_pt1 | contig 12113 bp, 10 predicted proteins | sample MGYA00511187_ERZ772917 | MGnify/ENA primary metagenome ERZ772917 (study PRJEB29015, sample SAMEA2737925) | human oral metagenome | biome: human oral; feature: human-associated habitat; material: dental | place: China | collected 2012 ... | reverse complement strand
CAAGGAGCGCCGAGGCGTCTACATGGGCGTTATCAACATGATGATCGTCATCCCCATGCTCGTCGAGACCCTCACCTTCGGTCCCATCTTCAAGCGCCTGCTGGGCAACGACCCCGCCAACGCCCTGCTCTTCGTCGCGGCGCTCCTCGTGATCGCCGGGCTGCTCAGCGAGTGGATCGATACGAAGAAGGACGCGGACCCGCTGGTGCGCGGCGCCGTCGCCGCCACCACCGAGACCGCCGTCGCCTGACCAGTCCCAGAGAGGATGACAACTGTGACCTACACGACCATTGTCGCCGGAGTCGGCGACCTGACGGACAACGCCCACGTCATCGACCGCGCCTGCGAGATGGCGCGCCTGAACGACGCCGTCCTGCTCCTCGTCGCGGGCTTCGACCCGGTCGCCCCCCGGGACCGGGCGCGCCTGAACGACGCCCCGCCGAGCGTCCGCCCCGCCGAGGCGCGCCTGACCGAGGACGAGGCCTACGGGGTCGTGGAGAAGGCGCGCGACATCGCCGTCGAGCGCGGCGTCGACCTGGCCCAGGGCGTCGTCGTCGAGGGGGAGGCCGTCTCCGCCCTCACCCTCGTCGCCATTGAGACCCAGGCCGATCTCGTCGTCGTCGGATCGCGGGGCGTGGACTCCCTTCTGGGCAGGCTCTTCGGGGCGGTGAGCATCCAGGTGCTGCGCAAGTCCCGGTGCGACGTGCTCGTCGTCGTCGAGCCCGACGCCGCGACGGACTCCGCCGCTGCCGCCGCCCTCAGGGCCGCCGCCCTCAGGGCCGCCGCCAATTCCGTGGCCGCCGCCGCCGTCGACACCGCCGTGGCGCATGTCGTGGCCACCGACGCCGCCGCTGCGTCTGCCGCTAAGACCGACGGGGAGCCGGCCGACGCCGACGCCGACGCCGGGAAGTCGACCGACGCCGACGCCGGGAAGTCGACCGACGCCGGGAAGTCGGGCGTCGCCAAGATCGCCGGGAAGTCGACCGACGCCGACGCCGGGAAGTCGACCGACTGAGCCGGTCCCGACCCGGCGGCGGGGCGGTCCTGCATGGGACCGCCCCGCCGTGCTGCGCGGGCCGATGCGCGGGCGCCGCCGAGCGCGCGCCCCCGCCCCGGCGCGGCGCGACCGATCTTCTTCGGGCGAACTCGGCGGGGCGGGGCCGGTTCGGGCTAAGGTGGGATTGTTCGATGCCGAATCGTGACCTTCGCCGCGGACGAGCCGGTTCGATGGCGCTGAGGGACGAGCACCCCGCCCGGGTGCGCGACGAGCGGACGCGAATGGAACCGAGACCAGTCACCAGGCAATACCGGAACCCCGCGGTCGCGGCGAGGCCCGCGCCGCCGCGGCCGAGCGAGCGCGTCATCCGCGCCGAGCGCCGGGTCGAGCGCGCCCGGCGCGAGTAGAGGCGGCTGGCCTACCTGCGCCGGCGTCGGCGTCTGCGCTACGACGACGTCGTCGTCGTCGAGGAGGCGGCCCTTCGCCGGGCCATCCTCGGCTCCGTGGTGGGCAACATTATGGAGTGGTACGACGTGGGCGTCTACGCCTACGTCGCCGTCCTCGTCGGCCGGGCCTTCCTGCCCGGGGCCTCCGACACAGCCCAGAACCTCTTCTCCCTGGCCGTCTTCGCCGCACCTTCGTGGCCAGGCCCCTGGGGGGCGTCGTCCTGGGCCAGCTCGGGGACCGCCTGGGGCGCAAGGAGGTCCTCGCCTTCACCCTCATGATGATGGCGCTGGCGACCTTCGGCATCGGCGTCCTGCCGCCGTGCTCGGCGTCTGGGCGCCCGTCCTGCTCATCTGCCTCAAGCTCGTCCAGGGCTTCTCCACCGGCGGGGAGTACGCCGGGGCGACCACCTTCATCACCGAGTACGCCCCGGACAAGAAGCGCGGCTTCTACGCCGCCCTGCTCGACTGGGGCTCCTACATGGGCAACGCCCTGGGGGCCGGCCTGGTCACCGTCCTCATGATCGTCCTGCCCAAGGACGTCATGTCCCAGTGGGGCTGGCGCATCCCCTTCCTCGTGGCCCTGCCCATGGGCGGGATCGCGCTGTACCTGTGGACCCGCATCGAGGACACCCCGGCCTTCCGCGGCGAGCCCTGGGACCCGAAGGTCGGCTCGGACCCCCTGTCCGCGGGCAGCGCGGGCGAGGAGGCCGAGCAGGCGGTGACCGAGTCCTTCGTGCAGGCCGCCCCCTCCGACGGCGACGGCGCCTGAGGCGCGACCGCCGCACGGCGCCCCGCCGCGCCTGACAGCCTCCACCGGCGTCCCCCGTGCCAGAGCGCACGGGGGACGCCGTCGTCGCGGGGCGTATCGGTGGCGTGCGCGTGCTGCAGCGGCGGTCTGCGATGGCGACCGGTCAGACCAGCAGGTGCCGGGGGACGTTGCCGTAGCGTGTGGGGCTGGTGATGCCCGCGCACAGGAGCGGGTTGCTCTCGAGGAGTGGATCGACGTGCGAGCTGAGCCACGTGTCGGCGAGGCCGCTTCTCGTTGCGATGAGGTCGAGGGCGATGAGGATCTTGTAGACCGAGTGGTCACTGAACTGACGGTGCTCTCGTTTCGCCCGCCTGCTGACATTTGGCAGCAGGCCCGGGACGTCGAGGACGGAGTGGTTCCACAGCCGGGCGCAGTGCGCGACGCGGTTACGCAGGTAGACGAAGGAGCGCACCTGGCTTGGCAGCGTCCTGGGGGACACCTCAAGGGACCTTGCCAGGGCTGCGAGGACACCCGACTGGCCGGAGGCCTCGATGAGACGGGAGAGGCTACCGAAGGAGAAGGCCTCGACAGCGACCCAGATCGGCATGGTGGCGTAGGCGTCTGCCCCGTAGCGGCTGCCTACCTTGGGGCCCTGCCGGTACCGGGAGACGAAGCTCTCCTTGCTGCGGTCAAGGTCTGACAGGGCGTACTCCTCGACGCGCATCGCGTGGGTGTCGGGAGGCTGGGTCAACCCTTCGCCTCTGGGGAAGGTGTTCGTGGCGCCAACCTTCTTGGCGTAGTAGTAGGCGAAACGGGTGCGCAGGAGGACCTCGATGGGGTGCAGGACCTCGTCCAGGACCATGAGGAGAGCCTGCTCGGCGGCGTATAGGCGTTCAATGGTGGTGAAGCTGGAGCCTGGGAGGAAGCGGTCGTCACCGTCAGCCGGGGCGATCTGCCAGTACCGGAAGTAGCCAGAGAGCCGGTAGTAGCTGACCTTGGAGAGGAAAGTGGCCACGGCGTCCTCGTCGTCGACATGCAACCCACGCTCGACGAGCAAGGAGACCTGTTTGTGGTAGTCCAGCCAAGGCTTGTCCATGACCTCGTCCTTCGACAATGAAAGGCCCCGGCCATGTGGGCGTCACTACGAGGAGCGAGAGGCCTGGCCGGGGATCTATCAGGACCCAGTGTACGTGTGCCGTCGCGGCCAGGCGGTGGTTTGGAGTGTGATGTGTGGGTGCGGGTCTCGACGAGGGTGCCAGGGTGCGGTCGACGATCGTCCGGGTGTCAGGGGTGGCGGCGGGCGTGCCCGCACGGGGGACGCCGTCGTCGCGCAAGGCAGTCTCAGCAGGGGTCTTCCCTGCCTCTGGCTGAGATAGTACATTCGTACCAATCGGCCGCGACGCTCCCCGGTTTTCGTGGTAGGACCTGAGTCACATAAGGTGCTCCCCGTCAGGGCCCGCAGCCGCCCTGCAGCACGCATGACGCAAGAACAACGGAAGAGGCAACGATGCCCACGTACGTGTACCGCTTCAGTGAGGGAGACAAGGACCAGAAGGACCTTCTGGGGGGCAAGGGTGCCAACCTCGCCGAGATGACCCGCCTCGGTCTGCCCGTGCCTCCCGGTTTCACCATCACGACGGACGCCTGCCGGGCCTACCTCAAGGACGGCCGGGCTCCCGAGGAGCTGGCGGTCGAGGTCACCACCGCGCTGCGTCGCGTCGAGGAGGAGCTCGGACGTGAGCTCGGCGCCTCCCACGACCCCCTGCTCGTCTCCGTGCGCTCGGGCGCCAAGTTCTCCATGCCCGGCATGATGGAGACGGTCCTCAACATCGGCCTCAACGACGCCTCCGTCGTCGGCCTCGCCGAGGCCTCCGGTGACCCGCGCTTCGCCTGGGACTCCTACCGCCGGCTCATCCAGATGTTTGGCAAGACGGTCCTGGACATTGACGGCGACCAGTTCTCCGTCGCCCTGGAGGCCAAGAAGGCCGCCTGCGGCGTGAGCCTCGACTACGAGCTCGACGTCGAGGCCCTCACCCAGCTCGTCGACGAGTACAAGGCCATCGTCCGCGAGTGCGCGGGCGTCGAGTTCCCCCAGGACCCCCGCGCCCAGCTCGACATGGCCATCGAGGCCGTCTTCCGCTCGTGGAACACCGAGCGCGCCCACATCTACCGACGCCGCGAGAAGATCCCCCACGACCTGGGCACCGCCGTCAACGTGTGCACCATGGTCTTCGGCAACATGGGCGAGACCTCGGGCACCGGCGTCTGCTTCACCCGCGACCCCTCCTCCGGCCGCAGTGGCGTCTACGGCGACTACCTCGTCAACGCCCAGGGTGAGGACGTCGTCGCGGGCATCCGCAACACCCTGTCGCTGGCGGACCTTGAGCGCCTCGACAAGACCAGCTACGACGACCTGCGCGCCGCCATGCGCAAGCTCGAGACCCACTACCGCGACCTGTGCGACATCGAGTTCACCATCGAGCGCGGCAAGCTGTGGCTCCTGCAGACCCGCGTGGGCAAGCGCACGGCCGCTGCGGCCTTCCGCGTCGCCACCCAGCTCGTCGACGAGCGGCTCATCACCATGGACGAGGCCCTGGCCCGCGTCACCGGTGCCCAGCTCACCCAGCTCATGTTCCCGCAGTTCGTCTCCGACGCCGACCCCGGCTCGCGCGACCTGCTCACCCGCGCCATGCCCGCCTCGCCCGGCGCCGCCGTCGGCTACATCGCCTTCAACAACGCCGAGGCCATCGCCCGCGCCGACGCCGGCGAGTCCGTCGTCCTCGTGCGCCGCGAGACCAACCCCGACGACCTGCCCGGCATGGTGGCCGCCGTCGGCGTCCTCACCGCCCGCGGCGGCAAGACCTCCCACGCCGCCGTCGTCGCCCGCGGCATGGGCAAGACCTGTGTCGTCGGCGCCGACCAGCTGGAGGTCGACGCCGAGGCCGGCACCCTGCGCGTGCGCGGCCGCGAGGACCTCGTCCTGACCTCCGCCGACGTCATCGCCATCGACGGCCAGACCGGCGAGGTCTTCCTCGGCGACGTCCCCGTCACCGACTCCCCGGTAATGACCTACCTGCGCCAGGGCCTCACCGAGGCCCTGGACACCGCGGGCGACGTCGACGCGCGCGAGCTCGTCACCAGCGTCGACCGCCTCATGCGCCACGCCGACAAGTCCCGCCGCCTGCGGGTGCGGGCCAACGCCGACACCCCGGAGGACGCCCGTCACGCCCTGCACCGCGGGGCCGAGGGCGTGGGCCTGTGCCGCACCGAGCACATGTTCCTCGGCGAGCGCAAGCAGTTCGTCCAGAACCTCATCCTCGCCGACACCGACGCCGAGCGTGAGGCCGCGCTCGCGGCCCTGCTGCCCCTGCAGAAGGGCGACTTCGTGCAGATGTTCGAGACGATGAACGGCAAGCCGATGACGGTGCGCCTCATCGACCCGCCGCTGCACGAGTTCCTGCCGGACCTCACCGAGCTGAGCGTCAAGGTCGCCGTCGACCGCGCCACCGGTGGCGTCGACCCGGCGGACGAGAAGCTCCTGGCGGTCGTGCGCCGCAACCACGAGTCCAACCCCATGCTCGGCCTGCGCGGTGTGCGCCTGCTGCTGAGCCTGCCGGGACTCATCGAGCTCCAGGTGCGCGCCATCGCCGAGGCGGCGGTCGAGCGCCTCAAGGTCGGAGGCAACCCGCAGCCCGAGATCATGATCCCGCTGGTGGGCTCCGTGCGCGAGCTCCAGATCGCCCGTGAGCGCGCCGAGTCCGTCCTGCGTGAGGTGAGCGAGCAGTCCGGCTTCAGGCTCGACTTCCCCATCGGCTGCATGATCGAGCTGCCGCGCGCGGCCGTGTCGGCGGACACCATCGCCGAGGAGGCGGACTTCTTCTCCTTCGGCACCAACGACCTGACCCAGACCACCTGGGGCTTCTCGCGCGACGACGTCGAGGCGACCTTCTTCAAGACGTACCTGGACAAGGGCATCTTCGGAGTCTCGCCCTTCGAGACCATCGACGAGCGGGGCGTGGGCCGCATGGTCGAGCTCGGGGCCGAGCGGGGCCGCATGACCAAGCCGGAGCTCAAGCTCGGCGTCTGTGGCGAGCACGGTGGTGACCCCGACTCCATCGACTTCTTCCACCGGGTGGGCCTGACCTACGTCTCCTGCTCCCCGTTCCGCGTCCCCGTGGCGCGCCTGGAGGCGGGCCGCGTGGCCATCGCCTCCCGTGAGACAGACGGCAGCTGAGCCCGCCGGATGCTCACTCATCCGCCCCCGGGTGCGCGCGAGCGCTCCGGGGGCGGATGTGTCTGCTGATGCTCTTGTTCAAGGAGTGGGTGAACATGAGACGATGGTCCGTGGGACCTGTCGGCCGACGGTACCCGTGCGCGGAAGGACGAGGTGGAGATGACGCTCTTCGAGCTCCAGGACGGTCGGCTGAGTGCGGCGAGAGGGGGCCGTCCCGTCGGGGGTGACGCCCGTCTCCAGGTGCTGACGGCGGTGCGCTCCCAGCTCGGTGAGGTCCTGCGACGTCCGCTGCTGCCGGTGGTGTGGACGGGCGTGGAGGGCGGTCAGTCGCTGACCGCGCTCGACCCGGCCGGGCAGGTCGTCACCGTCGAGGTCCTGGCGGTCCTGGACGCCACCGCGCTCGTGTCCGCCTTCAGCCGCCAGGCCGACGCCTCCGCCATGGGCCGCGGCGAGCTCGGGGACGTCTACCCCGGTGGCGCACAGGCTTTCCGCAACGACTGGGAGGAGTTCCGTGAGGCGGCGCCGGCGCGTGTGGAGCCCGGGCCCCGGCTCATCGTCCTCACCACGGAGCTGGCTGCCGACGTGCGCCTGTCCGCCACCTTCCTGGGCGGCTCCGTCGAGGTGCATGTCGTGGACGCCCGTGTCATCCGGGACGCCTCAGGACGTGAGTCCATCCTCGTGAGTGTCGATCTCGTGCGGGCGGACCCCTTCTCCTCCCCGCCGACGGCGCCCTCCGGGCGGGCGCCCAGGCGGTCCTCGGACACGCGTTCCACCCACACCCAGAGCCACGCGGCGACCCACACGGCGCCCATGGAGGCCCGCCCGACGACCTCCGCCCCGAGCCACGCGGCGACCCACACGGCGCCCATGGAGGCCCGCCCGACGACGTCGGCCCCGAGCCACGCGGCCTCCCATGCCGCGGCACCCGCTCCCGCACCCGCCCGCGCGGCGTGGGAGCAGGAGCGGACGACGCCCCGGTCCGAGAGCCGCACGGCCGCGCGCGAGGAGAGCCGGACGGAGAACCGGGCAGCGTCGCCCACCGAGAACCGGACGGAGAACCGGGCGGCGTCGCGCACCGAGAGCCGGACGGAGAACCGGGCGGCGTCTCGCACCGAGAGCCGGACGGAGAGCCGGGTCGAGATGCGGGCGGCTGCACGGGCGGCGTCCCGGGCCGAGGGACGGGGCCCGGCGGCTGAGCCGCCGACGATGAGCATGCCGCGTCCCGCTGCGGCGCCCCCGCCTTCCGCCACTCCCTCGCCCTACAGGGCTGCTGCGCCGTCGCCGGCACCCGAGCCCCCCGTGACGCGCTCCGCGGTCCGGGCAGGTGCCTCCGCCGCCCAGCGTGAGCCCGTCGCCCCGCCGCCGACCGCCGTCGCGGACAGCACCCGGGTCTCGACGATGCGACTGAGCACGGGCTCCTTCCGCTCGCCGTCGGAGCAGGAGCGTACGAGCACGTACCGGCGGCCCGCCCCGGCCCCCGAGCTGTCCCCCAACACGGGCTCCCACCGCTCGCTGGCACCCATCCTGGGTGCGCAGCCCACGGTCAGCGCCGACGAGGCCCCCGCCGCCCTGGCGGCCCTGGCCCGCACCCTGAGCACCCCCGCCACCCTGCGCTGGTTCAGCGTGCGCCGCGGCATCGACCACACCGCTCTGCTCACCCACGACGGCGTCATCGTCCTCTCTGACGGACGGACCTTCACCGACCCGTCGATGGCCGCCGCAGCCGCCCAGCGCGCCCAGGACGTGGACGGCTGGCGCGTGTGGCGCCTGGGTGAGCGCGGCGCCACGCTCGCCGAGCTGCTCAGCTGAGCACGTAGCCTCGCAGCCACTGCTCCAGCACCGCGTAGGCGTGCTCGCGCACGGGCGGAGCCGACAGGAACACGTCGTGCACGGCCCCCTCCAGGCGCGCCACGGTCACCAGCGCTCCGAGGCCCACCGCTCGGCGGGCCGTGCTGTCCGCGTCCACCACCGTGTCGGTCGAACGTGACTCGGGTGTGCGCACGACCCCCAGGTGGCTGCGCGCGGATCCCAGGGACAGGACCGGGCAGGTCACCGACAGCCCCGCAGCGACCTCGGCCTGGGCGTCGAGGACGGCGGTGAGCCAGCCGGGACGGATCGGCGCCGTCGGCAGGTGCGTCCAGCTGCGGTCCACGTCCCAGCCGGTGACGTAGGGGTCCTCCGCCCAGTCAGGGTCCGGCAGCTCGCCGTCGTCGGGCGCCCAGCCGTCAGCCACGGAGAACAGGGTCTGCGGGTCGTAGGACGGCAGCGTCACGGGCTCACGTGCGTTGAGGCGGGCCAGTGCCCGCACGAGCGGCACACCGAGCACCCGCACCGGCTCGGCGCCCTGGATCTCCAGCCACGCGGAGTTGAGCACGAGTCCCGCCAGCACCCCCGGGTGGTGGTCGGCCCACAGGCTGGCCGTGAGGCCCCCCGTGGAGTGGCCGCACAGGACGGTCGGCAGCCACTGGCCGTGCTCGCCCCAGGCGGTCGTCAGCGCCAGCCCGATCTCCTCGTCGTAGGTGCGCAGGTCGTCGACCCAGCCGAGCATCTGGCCCTCGCGCAGGGACCGGCCGTAGCGGCGCAGGTCCAGGGCGTAGAAGGCCCCACCGATCCGGGCGATGCGGCGCGCGAGCTCGGGGTTGAAGAAGTAGTCGTTCCACCCGTGCAGGTACAGCCACACGAAGGAGGGCTCGGGCGCCTGCTGGGGGCAGGAGTCGAGCTCGGGGACGTAGCGCACGAGGGTGGCCACGGCGCCGTCGTTCTCCGCGTCCGGCTCCAACGGCAGGGTGCGCGCCTGGAAGCCGGGACCGAGCAGGTCCTGGCCCCAGGAGCCCAGGGGTGGGTGGTGGAGGTCGGAGTCGTCGGGCGCCTCCACGGCTCAGCCCTCCGCCAGGAACTCGCGCAGGATGGCCTCCATCTGGTCGGCCTCGATGAGGAAGCCGTCATGCCCGTGGATGGAGCGGATGGTCTGCCGTCGGGCGTCTCGGATGCAGGAGACGAGCTGCTCGGCCTGCGCGGGCAGGAAGAGGCGGTCGGAGTCGACGTCGACCACGAGGGTGCGCGCCGTGATCCGCCCCAGCCCGGCCTCGGTGCCGCCGCGGCCGATGCCGACGTCGTGAACCATCATCGAGTGGGTGACGATGAGGTACGTGTTGGCGTCGAAGCGGGAGATGAGCTTGCCGGAGTGGTGGTCGAGGTAGGACTCGATCTGGTAGCGCCCGCCCACCGCCGGGTCCTCCTCGCCCTGGTGGCGGCGCCCGAAGCGCTCGTCCAGCTCGCCCGCCGAGCGGTAGGTCGTGTGGGCGATGGCGCGCGCCAGGCCGAGCCCGCGCACGGGGCCGACGGAGTGCGAGTAGTAGTCGCCGTCGAAGAAGAAGGGGTCGCCGACGATGGCGAGCTCCTGCAGGTGGCACCAGGCGAGCTGGTCCGCCGTCGTCGAGGCGCCGGTGGCCACGAGCGCGAGGTTGCGCACCCGCTCGGGGTGGCTCGCGCCCCACTCGACGGCGCGGTGCCCGCCCAGGGAGGCGCCGATGACGAGGTGGAAGGTGTCGATGCCCAGGGCGTCGGCGAGCAGTGTCTCGGCCTCCACCTGGTCGCGGGTGGTCAGCCAGGGGAAGCGCGAGCCCCAGGGGCGCCCGTCCGGCGCGGTCGAGGAGGGGCCGGTCGAGCCCTGGCAGCCGCCCAGGATGTTCGCGGCGACGACGAAGTAGCGCTCGGTGTCGATGGCGCGGCCGGGCCCGATGAGCGTGTCCCACCAGCCGGGGGTCGGGTGGCCGGGGGCGGTGGGGCCGGTGACGTGGGAGTCGCCCGTGAGGGCGTGGAGGATGAGGACGGCGTTGTCCGCCGCGGGGGACAGGGCGCCCCAGGTCTCGAAGGCGAGCACCGTGCCGGGCAGGACCTCCCCGGACTCGAGCGTGAAGTCGCCGATCTCCAGGAAGCGGCGGTTGCCGGGCTCGTCACCCGGGCGCCACGCTCCCGTGGGGGACCCTGCCTTGCGGTCGACGAGCTTGGCGGAGGCGGAGCCGACGCCGGGCGTCGGGGGCTGGGTCACGCTCATGGGCTCATTGTGGCCGTTCGTCGGGTGGGGGAGGAAACGGGTGGGCGGGTGCCGGGGGTACGGCGCCCTCGGCGTGCGCGTTGATGAAGCGGAGGATCTCGTCCTCAACCTCGTGCCCGTGGCCGGAGATGAGGTGCCCGCCGGTGCGGAAGAGCGCCGCCGTCAGGTCCGGGTAGCGGTGCATCGAGGACTGCACGTTGCCCGCCGGGGGAGCGAAGACCGCCACCCGGTCGTCGAGGGCGTGCAGGAGCAGGACGGGCACCTGGAGCTGCTCGACCGGGTAGTCCTCGAAGTGCACCGCCATGTCCCGGTTGGTCACCGAGGCATCGATGTCCGCGCCCGTCCTGCGCAGGGCGAGCGGGAGCATGCTCGTGACGGTGCCGGGGGCCATGCCGAACACGGGACCGAACAGCGGCGAGAGCATCCACATGACCCAGTCGTGGTTGAGCAACGGCGGCGGGCCCATCCGGCCGGGCAGCGCCTCGGGCCGGGTGGGCCAGGGGGCGGCGGAGCTGAGGAGAATGAGCCCTGTGACGCGCTCGGGGTGGTCCAGGGCGAAACGGATGGCGGGCGTCCCTCCGGCGGAGGCGCCCAGGACTAACACCTTCTCGATGCCCAGGTGGTCGAGCAGCGCGGCGAGCACGGTGGCCTGGGCGGCCGGCGAGCCGTCGCCCTGCACGTCGCTGCCCGGGTAGCCGAAGCGCGACGGCGCGACGATCCGGCAGCGGGTGGTAAGGCCGCCGACGTTGTCGAGGGCCTGGTCGTAGCCCCCGTACAGCCCGTGGACCGACAGGATCGTCTCGGGGCCGGTGCCGGTGCCGGTGCGGAGGTGGGGGCCCGGGCCCGGGCCGCCTGCCGCGGGGTGGCCGGCGCACTCGGGGACGCAGTCGATGTAGGCGACGTCGCCGTCGCTGAGGGTGAGTCTGCGTACCGCACGGGCGGCCAGCCGCGCGCGGGCCTTGGCGCGGGCGCGGCGCAGGCCGATGCCCCGGGCCCCGACGGCGGCGGCCGCACCGATGAGCCCGACGGCGGCCAGCGCGCGTCTCATGGCGCGCCGCCTTCCTCGCACGCACCTCATCGCAGGCTGCCTGTCTCGCGTGCGCCGCCGTCGGGCGGCAGCCGCAGGTGGGTGGCGCGGAAGTGGCGCACGTGGGCGGTCATGAGAGCCCGGGCCCGTTGCTCGGCGTCGGCGCCGCCGCCCTCGGCGAGCTGGATGAGCGTGAGGACCGGGCCGAAGAAGGCGAGGGCGGTGGCCTCGGGGTCGAGGCCGGGGCGCAGCTCCCCGGCGGCGATCAGCCGCTCGAACAGTGCCGTGTGGAACTCCAGCGGACGCTCGATCCAGTAGCCGAGCAGGCGGCGGCCGATCTGCGGGTCCCGGTACTGGTTGATGACGAGCAGGCGGCGCAGCGCCACCAGCTCGGTGTCGTGCAGGACGGCGTCGAGAAAGCCCTGGGCGATGTCGACAAGACGCTGTTCGCTGACGCCTCGGTAGCCCGGCAGAGCGGCCTCGGCGGAGTCGACAGCGACCCCCAGTCCGGCGGCGACGGCGGCGATGCGCTCGTCGGCGCGCTCCAGCAGGGCGTCGAAGATCGCCTGCTTGGAGGCGAAGTGCTTGTACACCGAGCTCTCGC
>ERZ772917.1693-NODE-1693-length-12132-cov-26.809141_pt1 | contig 12132 bp, 25 predicted proteins | sample MGYA00511187_ERZ772917 | MGnify/ENA primary metagenome ERZ772917 (study PRJEB29015, sample SAMEA2737925) | human oral metagenome | biome: human oral; feature: human-associated habitat; material: dental | place: China | collected 2012 ... | reverse complement strand
ACTGACTTTTGGCGTTGGGGATAACGTACTTAGTCCAAACTAAGTCCATCAGCATAGCTTTGCCTTGGTCGCGTCTGCTTAGCGAACGGATACGTCCGGTCGGTAACTGTGCCACCACACGGGAGGATCGTTCTAATATCAGAGAGCTCAAGCTACCTTCGCGAACACGAGACTTAAAGCCTTTCTCGGTGGACAATTTAGCATAGGCAATATCGAGCAGAGCGCGCCACAACTCGTGCGTGTGGATCATATTTGTTCTTGCTTCTTGATAGTCTTTACCTAAATCGCTTGCTTTCATAATTTTTTCCAAAATAAAAAGCCCCCAGATTTCTCTGCGAGCCTCCTGCGGACTTTCCCGCTAGTAGCTATTACATAATTACCATATCATGAGGTTTTTAGATTCTCAAATAAAAATGAATATTTTGTCTAAGAAAATAGAAAACCGCTCTAACCTTGTGGTTTGATCTTGGATTTTATAGACTGATATTCTGGATTTATGCGGCATGTTTTGACTGAGTTGCAATCTATTCTGGCTTGTGTTGTTTCAATTCTGTATGCCCATGTTACTTACTTTCCTTCCGCTTAAACGTAAGAGGACCAAAAGTGAACTCACTCTTCTCGTTAACGCCGAATCCTACTTCTTCAATTTTATACAAAATATCGTTTCTATCTGTATAAGTAATTTTTGGGGGAGCGTATCCGAATAATTTTTGGGCAGATTGCATCAGATCGATTATGTCTGGTGGTCTATTTTCTGTTATCTTTTTCTCAAGCTCAGTAAACATATCCGACGCAGAATTAATACCACGGATATACTCTTTTTCTAGCAGTTTCTGAATTTGTTTCTTCGCTTCAGCGATTTCACCGCCAACCTTGCGCTTCTCACCACGTTGAGCTATGGCTTCATGTTCTCGTCCGAGTTGATATTGCGCGAATAGAATATCATCTAGTGTCATTACCTTTCCTCCTTTTTCATAATATCCTCAAGCGTAGTCCGCGCCTTAAAATACAGCTCATATTTCGCTTCCTCTGGCGCATCGGACAGATCAATCAGTAGATCCATGCCGCACAGTTCGCCAATCTTTGGCGTAGAGTTTTTGCCTTTGGAACTACTTAACTTAGCAACCGTAGTACTATCTATTTTTTCGCTAAGTCTAAATTTTCAAAGATTCGAGTAGCTTCTTCTGGAGTAGGGAGGCCTGTTACGGTTTTCTTCATTTCATTTTCCTTTCTTAACAGTTTATTGGCTTCTGGATCGTACACTACGCTCGCAGAATCTAAATCGCCAGCAAGATCATACATTCCAAAAAAATGAGCATCACGATTTCGAAGAGAGTTTATAGAGTAAAACCTTCTATGCGCAGCTCTACGAATCTCTTCTGCGCGTCCGCTGCAGAGGTGACCGTAGCCAGAGTAATAGTTGTATTCTATCCGCTTATGGCACTTGTCGCAGACTATTGAATTGTCTATGTATGACTTTGACGGGCTCCTATTGATTAGTCTTTTCATGCTCCTCCTTCTGCTTCAAGTCTCTATAGCGCAAAGTTGTCGGTACATGTCGCTGTTCAACCTCCCACAATGGAACTGTGATAATATTATAGACTCTAAAAATACGGCTCTTCGATGAATGAAGCTTTGTCATATTAATAGCCTCATCAAGATCGGTATACGCAAAAGCTTCACCGGCCTTATTCTTGAGCAATTTATGGCCTTTAGAAATCGGTTTTGATACACTAATAAAATGAATAGGGGTGTCGGGGGCAATCATTTTATAACTTTTTCCTTGACTGTCCATCAGTTCCATCGATTGCATTAGCTTATGTCGTCTCTTCTTCTGTTGGATTAACCAGTAGCGAAAACGCTTGAATGATCGTTTAGTCTTTTCCATCTAGATTTCCTTTCCGTCCTTAAAGCATTTCGAGTAGCCCATTTCGCCACCAGCTGTTTTACAGCGAGCTTCAGTGTTCATGTTCTGAAGCTCTTGCTCGGACATTTGAAGTCCCCAAGCAATAAACAGTGCAAATAAAGTAGCAATTACTAAAGTTATTATTGCGGAAATAGCTATGTCGCTCCAACTATTATTAGATGAACTAAAATCAGTCTTCATTTCCGGCCTTTCTTTCTTCGTGCTTTAATCATGGCACGAGTGAGTTTCTTTTTAGTGTGCGGTTTTTTGGCAGACGGATACGTCATCGGCTTGCCGTCGCAGTGAGAACCTCGGCAAAACTCATCGCTTATATTCCGTACTGGTTTACCGCATATTTGACATGCTGGCCACATGGTTAGATCTCCCCTCTCTCGATCATCTCGATAGTCAGCTCTAGCAACGCGTCCAGTGCGGTTTCTGCAACGCCGCATATGTCGCCTATCGGATAGCCTGCGTCGTTGTCATAGGAAGCCATCCATCCGTTCCTGAACGCTCCTTGTCGAATAGTAAGCGTCAACATGCCAAAATCGAAACCGTCAACAATGCGGTTTGGCAGCTTCTCTAGCAAATAGTCAATCGTAAATCTCGGTGCTTGATCAAAAGACCTAGCAAAACTGACGCCTTTGACAACCTCTGGCAGCTCACCCTCTCGCCTGATGAACAATCTATCCTCTGGTGTCCAATGAGGCTTTAGTTCATGTAATCTCTTGCATAGTTCAAATGTTTCCATGCTATATTTCCTCTCCATCCTTAAAACACTTAGTTTGACCAACCACGCCACCAAGCGATTTACAGCGAGCCGACAACTCAGATTGCTTGTCAAAATCGTAGTTGCTTATACTGGAGCTAAAGCCAAGCAGTAGGGCAAAAACTAGCAGACTCAGGAGAGCAACAACAGCATCTTTGGAAATCGACTTTCGTTGACTGTTGATTGATTTATTACTGCTTTTCATCATTTTCACCTCTGCTATTTTCGTTGATTGTTGGTTGATTATCCTGACCAGCAATCTGAATATCATCGATATCAACAAACTCCGCCTCAACAACTGCTGCAATTTGTTGGTAATTGTCTTTGTCCGATCCGGCATAGCCTAAATCTATTTTTACTAAATTGATTTGACCAGCAGACTCGCCTGTAACTAATATGGCTTGATGTTTGCTTGATATGTAGATTAGTTTTTTCATGATTATTTCCTTTCTTATGTCCACAAAATTAGTGGGTTAGTTGACATTAACTGTTTTCTTGATTGATCTGAATATCTCCATCGCAACCTGAGGCACTATTGCGTTACCGTAGGCTTTGATCGATCCGTTTCTCCATTTGGCAAAGCTATAGGAAATTCCGTCCACTTCTCTGGGAAGCCCATCATCCATTCGGGCATTGCAGGTTGCAAGCGCAACTTCTCGCCAGTCTCTGCACCAATCTGGGTAGCAAGATTCGGCATTGTCGTTCCGTTTCGATATTTCGCCATCCTCGCCTTGAACTTCTCTAAATCCTGCTCGGCTTCTCTTGTCCTCGGTGTGAGCAATAATCCAGATCCTGTCCCTACGATGCGGGGCGTTGACGGCACAAGCTGGAATAATAAGCGGTTGGACTTCGTAACCTTCGCTTTCCAGGTCAGTGCACACCTGCTCGAGTACCATTCCTTCGTTCCAAGTAACAAGCCCACGCACATTTTCAGCGATGACCCAGTCTGGTTTAACGTTTTGTATGACTCGAAACATGTTTGGCCACTGGTAGCGGTCATCTGCCGTGCCTTTTCTTCGCCCTGCATGGCTGAACGGCTGGCAGGGGAAGCCTCCTGTGAGAATAGTGAGTGTTTCGTTTTTGTCGCTCCTAGCTCTACTGCACAAGTTAGATCGTCTCTCGGCTTCTGATTCGGCGACACTACTCTTGTGTCTCTGGCTGTTGGTGTCGGCAACAAGGTCAGCGATATCGCCGTAAAATGTCCCGTTCGGCCAGTGCTTTTTAAGGACTGCTGAGGGGAAGTGTTCCCACTCGCAGAAGACGTGTTTAATTTTTGCTTCATTAAATACCTCCTCCAACGCTAGCGAAAAACCGCCTATTCCCGCAAATAAATCGTAGTGTGTTATGCTCATTTGTTGTCCTTATGTTAAATACATGCATGCTGTTTACATATTTTCCCCGTAGAGCGTGTTTTTTAGATAAAACGTTCTACGGGGCTACTATTTTTCCTCCTTTGCGGCATAGAATCCAAACGTGTTAATGAAAAATAGTATTAAATAGAATATTGATCCATCATATTGTTTTTCGACAGCCGCCCAGATCATTGAAGCTGAGGTCGATACCATGCCGACAATACAGATTGTCATGAGTATTTTACGTTCCATTATTGAGTCTCCTAGGAAAAGATTAATATCAAATTATCGTTTAATTTATAGGGCACGGCTCTAGCATCTCTGTCGTTCCAACTGATAGCCCCTCTGGATTCTAGCCAGTCAATCAAACTGGCTATTTTGTCACCTTCGTAGTTTCTTTTTATAAGCGCACCCAACAGAACTCCTCGGAATGTCGCGCCCCGCCACTCCTTTACTCGGCGACTTTTGTAGAAACATTCGAGCCTCTTCTCTCTAAATCTATGAATGTAAAGGATAGCTTCTATTAACACATCCAACTCTTCAACAACAACTTTAACGAAACCACCGGGACGGTCAATACAAATCGGACATTTTTCTAAGTCGTAATACAGGCTGTCGGCCGCTTTTTTGTCTTTGCTGTATAACTTATAACTATCCTCCGTTCCCTCTATGTATACAAGTACTTCACCTTTCACATCGTGTCCTTTCTATTAGCTAATTTTTACCTCGTCTTTAATGACCGGTTTGCCCAGTTGGACACAAAGTGTCGGGTTGTTCCTTACGTCCATGTTGCACATTGGATAAGTCTCTCGACGAGTGATTTTAATGGTTTTATGAAAATATGTTCGTTTTACAGAGTATTTTATGGGGAATATATCGCAAAACCACATAGGCATATAGTTGTGCTTGAAATGTTGCCACGGGTCTTTCGGGAACTGGAATGTTTGAACATCTGATACTTCGTACGAATCCTCGCATAACTTGGTAGACAACACTTCAGAAGAGAGGTTAATTACTAAATCGTCAACGATATCACGGCGTTCTCGCAACTCCATGTTTCGCAGCATATACTTGCCAAGACGACGCTCCAGAACTACTTGAGAACTCTCTAGTAGTACGCTGTGAATAGTAAACAATTCTTGTGAATTTGAATCCTTCACTTAGTTATCCTCCACACCGAGGTAGATCAGCCATTCTCTTCTGTGATTTTTGATGGATTTTTTAACGCTGTCATATGTGTCGAAGTAAATAGCTGAAGGGTATTGCAGAAAGGCAGTCGCCTCAATCAACAACTCTTTATCATTATGGTTGTAATAAACTGTCCACTTATTCTGATCGTTATTGCTCCAATCAGGCTCAAAGTTTGAATCGCGCATAAGCGTGGTGATAGCGATTTGACGTTCGAGAGCCCTTTCGGCATCAGTTTCGGCGTAGTAGATAGCGCCCGCCATATAACGACGATTGTCTACGCGGGAATCTATCCAGACGCCGGAAAACACATACCCGTCATCAGTATAAAAATATTTTTGGCCTATTTTCGGCTTCCAGTGGATACTGTCTGTTGACTCTTCCTGAATTTCCTCAAACCATTCAGTTAAAATATTTGGAAACATGTCAAGAGTCTGTCGAGCGTAAGCCATAACGCCACCATCGCCGCCATCATAAACCAAAGCACCATATTCAGATATGTAGAATAAATCTCCAGCTTTGAACGTCGGTAAATCTTTAAGCAGTTTGTATCGTTTCATAACACCTCCTATTAAAATATTCCGTTATCTTTCTTATTCCGCTTGCGGGACTTGATGATTTTGTCTTTGTACTGCCTGATCTCGCGTTCGCGTTGCCATTCTTTGTCTTCTCGCGCCACCGCAATCTCTGTGACGACAATGAAAGCAACGAGTATTATGAGTGCCATAATCCAGAACATTATTTATCCTCCTTTGGCTCAAGTTCTTTCTTATTTTTGGCGATATAAGCAGTGCCGTTGGTGCCGCGAACAAAGTTGTCCTCGACAATATCTAGCAGTTTCTTGGCATCGTTAGCGTCCATGATGATGAGTTTGTCGTTGGTGGCATCGGTCATTAGATCCACGTTGTAATCGCGAATTATCTCCTCAACAACATCGCGGGTCATATTGACGGGGTCAAGCTTAGCAAGCCGCTTGACTAGTGTGCGGTTGTCTTTACAGAGAGATTCAATTCCTTGACCAACCGTCGGCGTGGCGATAGACAGCCTCTCGTCAAGTATCTTGCCATTCTTGCGAGCTTCAGCGACTGACACTGGGTCGTATTGAAACATCGATTCAAACTTGGACTTATTGAACACAAACATCGTATCTTCAAACACTAAAACTTGATTCGACGGATCTATCTTTAATGCGCACTCTGACGACAGCTCTTCCATGCGTCCGACTGAAATAGCGTAGGAGACAGTGCTGCCGACTAATACGCTAGCTGGGCGAATGTGCTTAAAAATGTAAAAGCGTTCGTTCGTCTCCTTGTCGGTGAAGCGTGCGCAAATCGCTAGTAGCTTCTTTGCCTCGATTTGATTTAAGTCGAGTAGGTCGATGTCATTTGTATACTCCAGATATTCCATGATCGTTTCAGCAACCGGCACGTCATTTACCTTGATGGCGGGTAGGGTATTCTGACAACCCTCAGATGCCGCATAATCGACAACCCTTACGCCGGTAATACTGCTAACTTGCACTCCACTAATGATGTCGTACAAAAACAGTGCGAACAGCTGATGATTGATTGCCTCGTTATGGTCAATGCGAAATATCTCAGACGATTTGGTGATTGCAAATAGCTCAATGCCTAATTTATCCTTACGTCCGTCCGTTTTGTTTGCCCAGAGAAATACGTCTGGCAATTCTGTTTCTTTAGTCATTTTTACCTCCCTTTATTTCGTTAGTTATCGCTCGCTGTTTACGTTTTCGGCGCTGTTTCTTTCGTAAAGCCTTCTTCGTCATAGTTTGCCGTCCGTTTTCAGTCGATGATGATTACGACACAAGTACTGCAAGTTGTTGACGTCATAGCGTAAATGTGGGTGAGAGCCGCGCCCCTTAATGTGATCAACATCTAGGTTTTTAGTCTCGGTACATCCGGCGACCGCACACACATGCCCAAATTTCATGTCGAGGTATGGCTTCGCAACCTTATCTCGGAACGCTGCCCACGCTTTTGCGTGTTTGCCGCACTGCGATATTTTCTGTCGTTTTTTGAATGGACAGAACGTCTGATAGTGTCTTGTGCTACCGCAGTTCTTACATAGCACCTTAGCTTTATCTGTCGTCATCTGCTTTATCCTCGATTATCGTTGTGATGTCTGATGTTGTAGTAATCTGTTTGACCCTACCGTTAGTAAATTTAACGGCAAAAACGACATCTCCAGACTTGTCGGTTGGCAGGGTCTTGATGTAGTCCACCAGATATATAACTGCTTCTGCCGTGGTTTTGAATCGGATGATCTCCGATGTTTGCCCGCGTATACCCACGGTCTCGCCTTTGTGTCTCATGAGATAGAACGGACCAACTTCACCAAACGGCGTATCGCGTGCGGCTCGCTCTAGGTTAATGATGTATTGTGGTAAATCTAAGCTTTCCAAAATATACCCTCCTTTAATTTTTTATCGGTAAACTACCCATAATACCCTCCATCGCTAAACAGTCCCGGATCAGACTGAGGCATAGAATCCTCAACTGTCGCCTTACGCTCATTGACAAGCCCGTAGCGCAGTGCATCGTAGAGATGGTCTTCACCTGTTGTATCAACGTCCTCGGGTCGTTTAGTGTCAACCACAAGGCTCGGTAGGGTACGAATGAAATGAACACAGTTACTGAATACCTGCAGATATGGCAATCCGTCTGGCGCCAGAGATAACGCTTCATGAACAGCAGTGACTCCTTGAAGCCGGTCGTTATTAGCGGGAGTGAAGTTGATGCCTTCTTCGGTAAATCGATCAGCGATAGTTTTTCCATCATCGGCATTAGCGATATGCTTCCACAGTGATGGGTCGGCTAGCCTAACAGGCAGTTGCTCGTTTGATTGTTCAAGCTGCTTCATCTCGCGTGCCTGGATCCTTGGACCTTTGCCGCTAACATAATATTCGCGGTAAAGATATATCCGTTGACTAATTGGGTCACGTGCTAGCCAAACAGCACCCGCATACGTACCTCGTCCATAGTCATATGCCATCCATCTCGGCCAGTGGTCTGGTATGTTAAACGGCTCGACGACGTGCAGATGTCGCCGCCACTCGCTAAACGCCTGACCAGCAAACAGATCCCAGTTACCATACAGATATGCTTCGCGCTTCTTTGGGTCTGCCATTGTCAGTAGGCTACGCATGTATGACTGTCTGAATGACGCGCTCGGGTGGTCTTCTAGAGTGGCAGGGATAAACATACGCGTTGTCTCGATGTAGTCAATTGAGCCGTCTCGCTTGACGTACGGACGCTTGTCGTAAATTATCTGCTCAGGTGGTGCGGCATCAATGAATCGAGTCTTAACCCAACCATGACCGACGCCACCTGGGTTGCCAGCTGCGAAGACGGTAAGTGGTTTGTCTGGATCGTCAGAACGAACGCGCCCAACGAGGTTGTCGTACCAGCTTTCGTAGAACTGAGTTAACTCGTCGATACCCAACATGTGTATTTCTGAACCCTGATAGTGATTAAAATCATCTTCGTGGTTGTAGTAGCACAAGTAAATCCACGATTCAGTGGCGGTGAAGTAGTAGCCTTTTTCTTGCGACCTAAATATCATGTTGCCGTCCTTGATATATGCACGGCACTGTTTATCTATTTCTCGCATGAGGGTCTTTTTCGTATCCTCGTACGTTCGCCGAAATAGATACGCTGCGTAGTGATCATATTCAAGGCAGCGTGTTACTGCCTCAGCAACTAGTGCGGCAGTCTTTCCTCCGCCGGCAGCACCACCGTAGAATCGCTCAAAAGCTGTCGATGTATGAAACAATGTCTGACGAGGCGAAGCAGTGTAATCCGGTACTTTGACTATCTCTGTCATGATTCTGGCGTCCTCGGAACAGTGTTAATGAACTTAACCTCGCGGTTAGTGTTCTCGGTCTCATATTTGTCTTTGAATCCCCAGTTATTCTTTAAGCTGAATATTACGCCAGCAGTATTAGTGCCAAACAGAGACTCCTCCGCATAGGCTTTAATCTGCTCTTTCGCTTCTTTTATCGTGTTGGAAAATTCTGGATATTTCTCTGAATATGTGGTCTCATAGTCTAATAACACATCACGTGATGTGCCTAGTGCAACAGCTAAACCAGTAACGGTGAGTGGTTTCTGTTTGGTTTTAACTTTGCGGATCACTTTGTCCTGGACGACCTTTCCGTCTTCAATGACAATCTTTCCAGATTTAGGGTCGCGGCGGTCAATATACTCAGTTTGTTCTTCCCAGTGGGGTGCTGCATTCTTAAAGTATTCAAGTATCATGGCGCGCAGTTCGTCGATATCCTGAAACTTCATCGGACGACCGGGCGAGTACTCATATACAGGCTTTGGCGGCTCAGGCGCAGGCTCGGCTTTGCGGACCACCACATCTACAATACGCTGAGCATGCGCCTCAATCGCCACTCTGTTATTTTTCTGAGTCATCGCCATCATCTTCCTTTCCGTGTTTAACTCTTACCGCCACAATCCTCGACTCTGGATCGGCGCTTTCTTCTACGCGGCGCATATGAGAAGGCGAGGAATAACTTCGAATAGTTTGCGGGCGTAATCCAAGCTGGCGAGATAGCTCGTCAGCCGTACCTATTCCTACTATCTCTTCTCCCTTGTACAGGACATACTCGACCGCCATAAACTTAGCCCTCGCTCCGTAGTCTCTTTAGCTCTTTGCGAAGTTCAACAATGGCGCGTTCAGCACGTCTTAGTGCACTCTCAACTCGCTTGATCATTTCGTCTCTTGTCATAGCAGTGATACCTGTTCGTCTTTCTTGATAGCATCCGGATTATGCTCCATCAGCCACGCATAAGCTTTCTCGCGAGCATCTTTCTTTAGGTCGCCAGCATATAACTGTTTAGACAGAATATCGACCTTCGCTTTGAGATAGGCATCATTACGGTTGTTAGTAATTAACGTGTCAATTTCCGCAACCGTATTGCATCTATGGCAAATAAGCTTATCTACTCGGAGACACTCCCATTTGTGTACGTGCTTGCTATCGTTCATATTTTTTACCTGTCTCTGGCTGCTGCTTGGCAAGGGTGGGCATCGCCAAGCCATTTAACCGTTTTGGCACCAGTTTAATGATTAGCTAACTTCTTTCTCCTCTCGGATGAATCCGCCCTGCCACTCCCGGCGAATAATTCTTGAATGGATATGGTAAAAGCTTTTCGCCAGCAGTCTTTTATAATCGCGCGCATCAGATCGGGACCGAAAGGTTAATGACAAGTCTCTTGCTTCAAAATCTGGCTTGACGTGCCACTCGGTATAATCTTCGTCCTCACTGCGAATTTCAAGCTCAGGCTCGTCATCTTTCTTTCTGGATAAAAGCTGTAAGATTCTCATTCTCGGATTCCTCCTTAAGTTTCGATAGTTATTCCGCCGTGCTCCGCCCATATCTTGGATGCACACACCTTCCAGACGTACGAATCATCCTCGCAGAGATGATCCAGAAACGCCTTGACCAGATTGTCTATATCCGGTTTCTGCTGGTGTGGACGTCCATTCATGGCTTTACGCTTCTTGTTTGACCAACTTTTTGGCATGGGCAGAGCAAATTCAATCGTAAACGTTTCAGGCGGCTCATATCCTGGCAATTTCAGTCTTAGCTCGTCGCCGTACGCTCGATAGCTCATTACCGACGGACGCTCATTCCACTTATCGCTTCTCGTCATGCGCGGTTTGCTAACTGGTGTGATACTGATATGCTTTTTCATCTCTTCTTTTCACTTTGCGAGCGAAGCAGAGAATAAACAAAGACAGTCACATCAGTAATGAGAATTGCTCCGAGGATTTGTGCAATCGGTAAAGTTCCGATTGCGGTTTCCATGTACTGGACTCCAAAGAGTTTTATTCCCGCTACTATCTCTGCGGCGCGGACCATGATAGTCCAGGCATTGTCTAAAAAGACAGTTACGTTGTTGATTGCTGTTTTAAGTTTGCCCATAGAGTTGATCTCCTTTCCGGCTGTTTTTGTTGTTTGTTTTTACCACCAATGTCCCGGGTAGGGGCGCGGGTCGGTACGTTTCCAGAACGCGGCGGCTGCCTGCCAACTGCCATATCGGCTGATGGCGTAATTGTGACACCAGCGTAGCTGCGTAACGGGATTTGTCATGTAGTCATCTCCCGAAGATGCCATCTTGGTTGCTGGCAGGCTTTGGCACAATCCATATGCACCAGAGCCGCCTTTGTTCCAAACATTGTGCCGCCAAGAACTTTCGTGTTCGATGATGTAGTCTACTGATATCCAATCACTTTCGGGAATACCAGCGGCACGCATCAAGTCGTACTTAGTGCTTAGCAGTTTTGCTTCGGACACCGCCAAAATCGTCTGAGGCTTTGGTGATATCGTCTGCTGAGGTTTTTCGGCAGGCTTGACAGTCTGCTGTCTCTGAATCTCGTTATTGTGTGATAGCGGTGCCACCATCTCTTCCTGGGGCCGTTTAGCCGCCGGCATGAACAGTGCTACCATCGCTATCACGAGGACCATGCGTATGATACGAACGGTTTGTACCTCCATTTCTTGTTATTATCAGCCTTCCGTTATTGAGCTCTCTGTCGCCACTTGTGATTATTGTTTTGGCCGTTCACTTAAATATCGGAAGGTGATTGTTGTTTGCAAAAGTCAAATTGTTAACGTTCTCAACATTTCCATCAGGAGTTTTGCTAACCCTGCGGAACAGCTAAACCCGTTAGTTGTCCCGGTTGGAATAACAAAAGAGAGGCATGCCTTGCGGTGCATGCCTCTCTTTTACGAAAAAATAACCCGCAAGGCGAGCTCCAGAACAAATAAAAAAAGGTACCTTCTGATACCTTTGAATAATCTACTTCATAACTTCGGTTGGTGCGGGTAAGGAGACTCTAACTCCTGGCCTCTTCCATGGCAAGGAAGCGCTCTAACAACTGAG
>ERZ772917.1692-NODE-1692-length-12141-cov-5.297534_pt1 | contig 12141 bp, 10 predicted proteins | sample MGYA00511187_ERZ772917 | MGnify/ENA primary metagenome ERZ772917 (study PRJEB29015, sample SAMEA2737925) | human oral metagenome | biome: human oral; feature: human-associated habitat; material: dental | place: China | collected 2012 ... | reverse complement strand
AAAAACCTGAAGAGATATGCTAGACATAAGGGCTAGTTAGTTGGCAGGCAACCGAAAAACTTGACAAAAAGGCTACTTATAAGTAGCCTTTTATTATTGGAGGAATTATGCAGGGAAATCTTTTATTAAAAAAATTAAATCTTGCTCAAAAAATATATGAAGAACACTTCTTAAATAAAGAATTTTTATGTATTTATGAAGAACAAGGAATTTTAAAAGAATTTAAATTAATATTTAATTCTGGGCATTTTAAACATCTCACAGGAATTGAATTCTTAGAAAACAATTATAAAAGTACTGCTAAAAACTTCTATAAAGCTATTAAAAATGGAAGATTAGATTTATCTAATATCAAAATTGGAAACTTCACAGAAATTAAATTGAAACATTTTTCAGATTTACAAAATATTTTCTATTCACCTTCAATTTATTATAAATTTTCTCCAGAAAAAGGAAATAGTAATTGGCTTTTTATAGATTCTTTTATTACTAAAAATAATAGAAATTTGAAATCAACTTCTTTAGGAATTACAGAAGAAAGCAGTAATAAATTTGTTCCTTCATCATTATTCCATGATATTCCAGAAAGGAAAGGAAAATATATTGGAAAAATATTACTTGTTGGTTTTAGGAATATCTTAAAAAAAGAAGATATTTATAATACTATTTTTAGAATAACTGATATTGAAAATATTCCTAATGAAATAAAAAATAAATTTAAAAATTTAGAAAATTATAATTGTTTTACAGGTAACATTTTAAAAAATTTTCAACATAAAAATGGAGAATTCAGATGGATAGCTAAAGATGATGTAATTGAGTTAGACATTCCTAAAAAAAGTAATGCTGAACTAAAAACTTTAAATAATTCTAACTCAGATGAAGAAAAACTTTATAAAAGCCATCCAATAACTTATTATAATATTACTGATTTAGAAATATCTGAAGAAATAGAGAAAAAATTTGTTTCATTAAAGTTAGATGAAACTATAACTATTAGATTAATGAAAAATAAAAGTAAAGATTTTGAAAGATAAAAAATTTTATAGAAATTTACATAAAAACATTATGAATAAAAGTAATAAAGGGGGAGAAAAATGGAATTATTAAAAGATAAAAAACTTTTTTTTGAAAAAGAAGGAGAAAACATAAAGCAATTTTATAATATGTATCAGAAAAAACAAAAGGAATTTCAAAATACACCTATGAATATTTTTCAAAATTCTATAGGTCCATCAGGAATACAAAATCATATAGTAAATATAGATGATTTCAAAGAATATATTTATAGTTGGTTAACTGGTACTTTTACTCACTCAATAACTAATGGAATAGTTTCTCCATTTTATTATGTAGAACTCTATGCTTGTTTTTTTTATTTTAACTATTACTATCAAAGTCATTATAATTTTATTCCTGTTCCATCATATTCACCTAATTATTATAAGAATCCTGTTATTTCTGAAGTGCCAATTTTCTATCTTTTGGATTATAATATAGGATATTATTTAAATGAAATTTCTTGGAAAGATCATTGTAAAAATGTAAAAAAAACTCTTACTTTTATTAAAGAAAATAGTTTAGTTTTATCTGAAGAGGGAAAATATATAGAAAATGACATGGAAATACTAACAGGATTATTTTATAAATTTATGGAAATTATTAATTCTGGTAATAAAGTAACAGTTGATGAATTACAAAATTTTGAAAAAGAAATAACTGAAAAATTAGAAAATAAAGAGTATGCTTTTCATACTGTTAATAGTTTGAAAAGAAATGTTTCATATTCAGATAAATATTTTTCATACATAATAGATAAAAATAAAGACTTTGAAAAAAATCTAGATAATTTGATAGATAAAAATAACAAGTTTGAAAAAGAAATTAAAAAACTTGAAAAAATAAAAGAAGAAATAAATAATTTAAGTGAAGAAAATAAAAAAACAAAGGATTTCTATTTAACTGTATCAGGCTCTGTTATGGCTTTAATATCTTTAATTACGGGAAATATTTCATTAGTAAGTAAAGAAATTGCTATTCAACATATTTTTATTTTTAATGGGAGTATATTAGTAGCTATTTTGATTTTTTCTTATCTATTTTTTTCTTTATATACTAAAGATACAAAAACTTATCCTAAAAAATTTTTTGATACAGTAAATTTAACTATAATTGGCTTTTTTATAAGTTTACTTATTTATTTTTTATGGGTTGTATAAGAATTTTTATTGTTTGATAAAAACTAAGTAATTTTAAAAAAATATAGCTCTTAAGAGCACTAAGTAATTGAAGCATTACTTTCAATAAAAATCCTAACACTTACTTTTGTGTTAGGATTTTTTGGTTATAATAACTTATCTTTCTATTTCATTATTCTTTTTTTTTACTTTTTGAGAAACAGAGTTTTCATCACTTCTAAATATTTTTTCCTTGATAGCTTCTTTTTCTGAGAGAATTGCAAAAACTTTTTTAGAATTAGTAATAACATAATCGTTTTTTATTTCTTCAGTATTTTTATCTTTATAAGAAATGAATCTAGCGTAAGAAATTTTATTGCTTGTTAGTTCCTTTAAAGCAGATTGCATATCTTTAAAATCAATATCTAATTCCTTTCTTATATCATTAACTTTACCAAATACCTTATCTTCTTTATTTATTTCTTTAATTTTATTATAAATTTTTTGTGCATTTTCACTTAATTTTTTAACTTTTTTATCCTTTTCTTTAATCTCAGCTAATTCAGTTTTCTTATTTTTCTCATCTTTTTCTTTTTCACGTTCAGCCCATTCATTACTAAAACCTTTAAATGCTTTTTCATCAATAAATAATCTAACTTTTTTATCAACCAAAGAAACTGTTCCATCATTACTATTTATCTTTTCTTCTTTTTCTTTATGGAAAAATAATTTTTTTGAATAGAATAGAGTTGCCATTCCATCTTTAAATTCTTCCTTACTCATTCCCAAAGTTTCTCTTATTTTATCTTGAGAAATAGTAGTATAATTAATTCCATCTGTATTTGCTTCTATCCTCTCTTTAATAAAATTTAAAATTTTTATATCATTTTCCATATTTATCCCCCTTTTTTCTTTAATATTTATATTTTCAACTTTTTCAAGTTCATCTAATTTTTTTATTAAATTTTCTTTATCTTTCATTAGGAATTCATTTACATCTTTAAAATTTTCTAAAATATTTATACTGACACAATTAATTCCTATTTTGTTTAGTGCTACATATAGTTCTTTTTGAGCCTCTTGTCCTCTTACATCACTATCAAGCATTAAATAAAATTTATTTTCAGGCTTATCTTTTTCTAATCTATTAACAAATATATTAATGTCAGTTATGCTTCCCAAAGATATAGCTTTTCTATTTACTTCAGCTAATGACAAGGCATCTATTTCACCTTCAACTATATAAAAAGGTACCTTTTTATTTTTTTCTAATTCCCAGTAATTGAACATAGAGGCTTCCCCAACTTTTATATACCTAAAATTAGATTTTTCATTGATATTTCTTGCAGTATATGAAGTTTTTGAAGTAGGAAAAATTATAGCTTGCATAGGAAATTTCATTTTTCCTTCTTTAAAATTTGGATCATAGCCTATATTATGATAATCTATAACTTTTTTTGAAATTCCTCTTTTCTCTAAGTAATCACAATTCTCCATTCTTTTTTTACACTCATAAAAATAAAAAACTTTTTCCCCATATGTATCAATTAATTCTTTCTCTACCTTTTTTTCCCTTGCATAATCTAATTCTGCACTTATTCCTTTCTGAGAATATATTACATTAATATCTTTTATTAAACCTCTATTATTGTAAAGTTCTTCAGCTTTTTCAACTTGCTCTTTAAATGTTTTAAGACCATATTCTTGACCTACTAATTCAAATATATTATAAGTTTTTCCACAAGCAAAGCATTTACATACATTAGCTCTTCTATAAAAACTCATACTTGGATGCTTGTCTTCATGTGTTTCAGAAAAACATCTCATAAATTTATTTGTATTTACTCCTTTTAAGTTTAGGTACTCTTCCAGGAAAGATTTTAATTTTTTTATTTTTTCTTCATCTTTAGTCCCCATATTCTCTTTCTCTACCTTCATCTTTTTCTTTCTTTTTATTCTTTTTCTTTATAACTAAGTCATTGTCATTAAACATTTTTAATTCTTCCTGGATATTTTGATCATCTAGTTTCTTATCTTTATTTAGGTCCAAAACATCTTCATCTGTAATTTTAATCTCTTTCTCTTTGTTTGTGTTTACTTCAACTTCTTTTTGAAAACTATTTTTATCAACTTCAGTTGAAATGTTAGTTTTTTTATCAAAAGTTGTCCTTTTTATTATTTCTTCATCAACTTCAATAACTTCGACTAAATTTTGTAACCTGGTTGTATTTTCTAAAATTCCATCTGAATGAAATTTTACATTTTTTATTTCAAGTTTTCCCATTTCTTCTCCCTTTTATGATCAGCCAAGCTGTCTGTTTATCTGTCCAATTCTCTACCTATATCAATAATTTTATTCTTTTTCTTAGGAATTAAAGAATTTTTATTAAAAATATCTTTAGTTATTATTTGTTTTAATTTCCCTCTTTTTTCTTTAAAAACTCTAAATTTCTTATCTTTATCTTCCTTTTTTAACAAATGAAATTTATTATAAATACCTCTAACTTCTTTATTTTTCATCTGTTCTTTTCCAACTCTTATATTTTTTCTTCCTTTATCATCTTTTTGTTTAGAAATATTATCCTTGTCATATTTTGTATGGAATTTTTCATCTATAACTTTACCTTTTTCATCATAGTATTTAAAATTTCCTATAGCTTCTCCATTTAAATATTGACCTTCCATTTTTACTTCTCCATTCTCATGGTAACTTTTATATTCTCCTTCTAATTTCCCTTCTTTATTGTATCTAGCTCTAGTTTTAATTTTTCCATTATCATAATGTTCAAAATAATTACCATAATATTCTAATTTTCCATCTTCCATTTTAATTACTTTATCTACATATAATTTAGGACTTCCATCCTTATAGAAGCTACAATAACAACTTTCTGAATCTCCTATTTGTAATTCAGGAATTTCTTTAAAATCAATTTTTATTTGTGGAATATCTTCTTTTCCAGCTGCCAAATAAGCTACTATATTTCTCATCATTTTTTTTGTTGCTCTTATTGGATCTTCTCCAATAGATTCAATCATTTCTCCAAAATTATTAACTAAGTTCTTTTTAAATTGTACATCTGCTAAACTTGTTATATCTTTTCCATTAGAGTACCTTTTAACATCTATTTTATTATTGTCATCAAGACTAATCCATTTTCCATCTAAATTTCCAGCATTATATTGACCAATTTTTACAACAATTCCATTTTTATATTGTTCATAAGCTCCATGTTTTATATATTCTCCATCAATTATCTTCTCTTGAAATTTTGAAACTACTTCTCCATTTCTATATAAAAAAGTTTGACAATTATCATTTTCATCCACATATCTTATACTTAGTAAATCCCCTTTTTTATCTAATTCTATTTGTCCTCCTCTAAGCTGCCCCTTAGAATCTCTATTAAATCTAAATTTATTATTTTCCTGTTCCTTGCAAAAAGCTCCATTTTGTATAAAATCATTGTTATATGTATAGTATTCTCTTTCCATTATCTTTCCTTCCTCTATAAAAAGATTATAATCAGCCAAGCTGTCTGTTTATCTTTCATTACTTTTATTATTTCCTTTTGTTTTCTTAGGAATAGTAAAGTCATCTCCTTCTTTTACTTTTGATTTCTCTATTCTTTTATCATTGAAAGTAAATGTTTCAAATCTCTCTTTTTCTTCATTATATTTATAAAGCCCTTTAACTTCTTCTATAATTTTACTTTTTTCAAAATAATTAAAATCTTCTCTAACTAAAAAAATTCTTGTACTTTATATGTTCTATTAGTCATCTTATTTATCTTTAAAAATAAAAAAACTAGATTTTATATAACCTAGTCTTTTTTTTATGTTTAATGCTTCTTGTGTAATCACTCACTAGCACTCAAGTCTACCGAACTCATTTAAACGGTAATGTAGTTTTCACCAGCCAGCCTATATTTCTGACCCCTAGATTGGACACAGGGAGTGGTACTACACAACCACCGAGCTCATTTTCTCTATATTTATTATACCCTTTTATATTGTTTTTTACAAGACTAGATTTATTGTTTTTTCTTATATTTCATTGTCTTTTTTATATTTTTATTGAACTTCTCCTTTCAATTTTTATCTTTCCTTATCCTTACTATTTACTTTTGTTTTCTTAGGAATAGTAAAGTCATCTCCTTTTTTTTCTTTTGATTTCTCTATTTTTTTATCGTTAAAAGTAAATGTTTCAAATCTTTCTTTTTCTTCATTATATTTATAAAGTCCCTTAATTTCTTCTATAATTTTACTATTTTGAAAATATTTTATATCATCTCTACTAAAATATGTTTCTAACCAACTATCTTTCTTTGGAATAATATCAAAACTAGCTATTTGATTTTGTTTTATTCCTAAATGTAAAAATTCTTCTCCTTTTGACTGTACAATCAAATAATTACTTTTTATTGTTGTATTAAGGTGTGTTTGTTCAAGAATATATGATTTCTCAATATTTTCCATAAATTCTTGAAATGTATTAATTCTTTTTTCAACATCATCAATTTTATCAGGATTATTTTTTCTTATTTTTTTGAATATCTCTTCATCTGAAAAATTGCTACCTGCTATATATTCATAAAGTTTGCTACCTTTTTTATAGAAGAGGTTCCATTTGTATATTGAAGCCCTAGTAAATGAGGTAAATATTTATTTCCTAATTCTATATCAAATTCTTTTGTTTGACCTTTAATTTTTATATCACTCTTATCAAATTGTTCAAACCATTTAAATATTTTTTGTACTTTATATCCCATAATTTTTTATAAAAAATAAAAAAGACTAGATCTCTTTCATCTAGTCTTTTATTCTAACTTTTCGCTTGTTTCTGTCAATTACTGACCTCTCCCAAGCTTTGGTCTACCGATAAGTTTAAACGGTAATACATCTTTTCGCTAGCCATCTGATATTTCCGACCCCTCAGCTGGACAACGGGGATAGGCATGTACGACCCCAAGATCTCATACATCTTGTCAATACATTTTTCTTTTACATCTGATATTTCCGACCCCTCAGGTGGATACAGGGAATAGGTATGTACGACCCCCAAGACCTCATACATCTTAGCAAATATATTATACCATTTTATATTGTTTTTTACAAGACTAGATTTATTATTTTTCCTTATATTTCATTACCTTTTTTATATTTTTATTGAACTTTTCCTTTCAATTTTTTATCTTTCCATTCCTCTATTATTGTTTTTCTTTTTCAAAGGAATAGTAAAATCCTCTTCCTTTTTCAACTGGAACTGTTCTTGCAATTCCTTTGAAGCATATTTTATAGATTCAGGATTATTTTTAATAGCCATCTCTACTATTTCGGGATTATTTCTATATTTATCATCAAATAGAACTAGATTATTTCCATTTTTTAGGACATCCTCAATAACTTCTTTATTTTCTTTAAATTCTTTATCTAAAAATAAATAATTACTTGCTTCTTGTTTAACTGCAAATAAAGCTATTTCACTATCTACTTCTATTTTTTTAGATAGTTCAGGAAAATAAAAGGGTTCACTTTTTATAGCTTCAAATATAATTTCTTTATCTTTATAGTATTGAGGATTAATATCATCAAATAAAGAACCTTTATTTTTAATTGTAGTTAAAACTATGTCTCTATCATTTTTTAATTTTTCTGGGATATAATTGAAAGCAAAACCATTTTCAGAAACAGCTTTTAATGCTATATCTTTTTCTATAAGTTCAGGATTCATATATTTTATTTTGCTCCAATCTTTTTTTATAATTTCTGTTAAAATATTTTTATCATCAATATTTTTAAGATTTTTTAAATACTTGTCATCTATTAAACCTTCTTTAAGAAAACTAAAAACTTCTGACTTTGAAACAACATAGTGATCTAATAAATTTTTATTTAATTTTTTACACATCTTTTCTAATGTACTTGTAAGTTCTATATCAGCTCTGCTTGGTTTAGAATTTCCAGAAGGATGGTTATGAGCTATTGAAATTCCTTCCACATCTTTTTTAAAAATTTTGGGTAAAATAGTTTTTAAGTCAACAGTGGCTCTATCTAATCCACCTTTAAAAATAGCTTCACAACTTATTACATTATAATTTTTATCATGTTGAAGAAGTATAAACTCTTCTTGTGTTAATTTTTGATTTGAAATTTTTAAAAGTTCTCCAATCTCTTCACTTTGGTAAAGAATATTCTTTCCTATAATTTCATTATTAGTATAAAACTTCATAAATTCTTGATAACTTTCCATTTTTTCTAATTTATTTATTTCTTTAGAAAAATTATATGGGGTTTCTCTTTTTTGAGGTTCTCCAAATTCCTTTGATTCACCTCCTAATTTTGAAAAAAATATATTATCTTTTTCTTTTGAAAGTATATCTATCTCTGTAAAACCAATAGTATTTAAATCATCTCCTAATTGCAGTGCCTTTTTTGTTCCATTTTCTCCGTTTATCAATATAAAAGATTTTGCAACTGGAGAATAAGATTCCAACATTATATCTTCTAATGAGGTTTCATTATTGAATACTTTATTATTTATAATATTATTTGATGAATCTAAAAAAATAATTGAAATTTCATCTGAACCAGGATTTATAATATCACCCATTCTAAATGCTTCTTCAAGTTGACTTTGATTTGTAATTTTATAGTTTCTTTCTAATATATTTTCTTTTGCATATTCTATATAGTCTACTAATTCTTTCACTGATTCATCTTGGTCTTTAATTAAACTATATAGTTCTTCCTTATCATTACAATTAAAATAGTTATAAAAGTTGTTTTCCATAACTACTCACCCTTATTTTTTAAATATTCTAAAAACTTTTTAAATTCTATAACTATTGCTTCTTCTCTATGAAGAGGATTATTTATATACTCATTTAGCTCTTTAAAATCTTTTACTCCTAAATCTTTCATTAATTTTTTTAGTCCTGTTTCTTCCATATTTTCCTCCCTAAAAATAAAAAGCCATACTAAAAATAGTATGGCTTTGTTTTTTTCCATTTTAAATTATAAACTATTTAATTTTTCTTGCTCTCATAGTAGAAAAAGTTTTTGTTTTTACTTCATCTATGATTTTATTATATCATCTTTTTTATATTTTTCAATATTAATCTCTCTCATAGTCATCATACTCATCATCAAAAAGTCCTCTCTTTTTTCTTTTCTTCTTTTTAGGAATATCAATAAAAACATTTCCTGTTTCTTTTTGAGTGGTATTTTTATTTTTTGAAGTATTAATTTTGCTTTTATTTACTCTTTCAATTTTAATATCATTATTTTCTATAAGATTTGGAATAGCAACCTTTATTTTCTTTTCTGTTTTAATTTCTCCAGGTATATCATTTTTCTCTTTACCTTTGTTATCTTCTGAATTTTCTTTATTATATAAAATATCTAATGCATTTATAGCAATTCTAAGTTTTTTAATTTCTTTAAAGGTACTACTAGAATCCTGGTTAGCTTTTTTTTCTTCATCTAGCTTGCTAAATAATCTTTTTCTTTCCTTTTTAAAAGCAGAAGATATATTTTCATATAATGATTCTGATATTTTGTATTTATCCTCTCCAAGTACCTTTTTAAAGTTATATTTATATTCTTTTAACTCTAACATTTCTTTATTAAATTCTTTCTCTAAATTATCTTTTAGTTCAGAATATTTTGAATATATATTCTTATAAGAAGTATTTTTAGTTAAAGCAATTTTTTCAATTCTTTCTTTATCTTTTAATAATTTTTCATAGTTTGATATTTGTTCCTTTTTCAATGTTAAATCAACTCTAGTTTGACAATATCCACCTATATTAAATTTTAATTCATTTATTATTTCATCCTTGTTTTCTTCTTCAGATTTAGTTTTTTGTTTTTTACTATTTTCATTCTTTTCTATAAAATTTTCTTTCTTGCTTACTTTTTCATATTCTAATTTTAAAATTTTATTTTCTTCTTCTTTTCTAGTTTCTAATAATAGTTCTCTCACTATAATTTCTTCTTGTAAAGAATCTAATTTTATTCTAAAATTATCAAATATTTTCTTGTATTCTTTATGGGCTTCTGGAGCTTCTTTTTCAAAATTATTATAAAACTTTAATCTCTCATCAAAAACACCTTTCTTATACAATATTTCTTCTCTTTTTGAATCTATTTCTTTTTCTAATGTTTTCTTTTGCTCAACTTTCTTTACAGATAAAAATTTACCTGCTACTTTTCCTAAAAGATTTTTATTAGTTCCATTAATTTCTTCTTCCAACTTAGCTATTTCTTTATATTTTTGATTTAAATTTTTTACATCTTCATCAACAATATAATTTTTTACAGCCTTTTCTATAAATTCTTTAAAGTGTATTTTATCAATTTTATCCAACTCTTTTTTATAATTTTTGATTAACTCTTTCTTTTCTTTTTTCAAAGTATTAATTTCACTTCTTGTATCTTCACTTATTTTATCAAAATACTTTATATCAGCCTTTTCAAAGAAAAAATCATTATGTTTTAAAGATTCATCATACTTAATTTTTTGAGGAATATTATTGTAATTTTCTTTATATACTCCTTCTTCTTTTAAATTATCTATTGCATTATAAAAATTATTATTCATCATAGTTTTTAAAGTAGGATTTTCCTCAGAATCTATTATGCTTCCTATTCCAAAAAATTCATTTTTATGTACTCTATTCATGGCTTCATAAAGATTAAAATATGTTTCTTCTAAGTTAAATTTATTTGCCTTATCATAACTATATTTTGCTCTGTCATATAGTACTTGCTTAATATAATCCTCATGAGTTATTTCTTTATTTTGAGATAATCTCAGTTTATATATTTCTTCAGCATTCTTTTTTATTTCTTTAGCTAACTCAAATAACTCATACTCTTCTTTCTCTTTTTTAGTTAAAGACTCCATTCCATATTTTTTTAATTTTATTAAAATTTTTCCATCACAATTAACTGGAGGTCTATCAAGAAATTCTTCTTTATATATATCTCCAGCAGCTTTAACTTCTAATCTTTGAAATTCTAAACTTTCACAACTAACTTTTTCTAGTCCTTTTTCTTCTAGTTTTTCATTTAAGAGTTTTTCCCAAGATTTTCTCACAACCTTAAACATTCTATAATCATTCCAATAACGATCCTTTGCTGCTCCACCTCTTTCAGGATATTTTGGATTATATCTTTTAAAAAATTGTTCAGGAGATCTTTCAATTCCATCTAATTTTCTTTCACAAAACATTATATGTACATGTATATTTTGAATATTTTCTTCACTTGAAGGTTTAGAATGGATTCCATAACTATATACAAAACTTTCTCCAAAGGTATCCATACAAAATTTATCTACTAATTCTTTATTTTCTTCATTGTTTAATTCGTGAGGTAATGCTATTAAAAACTCACTGTAAGTTCTTCCATTAGCTCTCTCATAGATTTCAGAAGATTTCCAAAATATATTTGAATTTTCTTTAGCCCATTTAGGCATATTTCTATCTTCACTATACACTAAATCTTCATATTCAACTTTTCTACTAAATGCTTCTTTTCTTTCTATATATTTTAAATGCTCTTCAGCATTTTTAGTTGAAATTTCTTTTTCTAAAACTTCTTCAGGAGAATATTTACCATTTCTTGATATATAGTCATGGTGTTCACTTGCTTTTATTTCATTTTTATTTACATCTTTTGAATTAGAAATATTAAAACTATATATTGACATTTTTAAACTCCTTTAAGGATAAAAAAAGCCATACTAAAAATAGTATGGCTTTGGTTTTTTCCATTTTACTTTAAAATCTATTCATAATTATAATTTGAGATATTACTATATATTTAAATATAAGTATTAAATATATTAAAAGAATTTTTTTTGTGATTCTCTTAATAAAATTATAGTAACACATTTCAATAATATTTTCAATAAATTATTTCAATATATAATCTAAAAAATAAATTTAATGTCCTT
>ERZ772917.1691-NODE-1691-length-12142-cov-3.718375_pt1 | contig 12142 bp, 13 predicted proteins | sample MGYA00511187_ERZ772917 | MGnify/ENA primary metagenome ERZ772917 (study PRJEB29015, sample SAMEA2737925) | human oral metagenome | biome: human oral; feature: human-associated habitat; material: dental | place: China | collected 2012 ... | reverse complement strand
CGCCGCCGCGCGGAGGGCAAATCCGTCAACGGCGCGGGCGGCCGAGAGGGTGGGGGGCGTTTCCCTGGCCTCGTTGGTCCCCGCCGCGGCCACGTTCTCCGCCGCCGTCAGACACGCCAGGGAGAACAGGCAGAACGCAGCGACCTTCGCCGCTCCGAAAAAGTACATCGCAAACTGCAGCATACGCAAGCGCCTCCATTCATGATTTGTCAGTGCTTTGCCGGTGCTTGTCCCAAACTCGCCGCTTCCCATCATGGGCCGACATCGTGCCATTTCCAGGGAAGTGCTGAACGACGAGGCGGGCCATGTCGGTCCGCCTCGATCGCCGCCTCAGGAGCCGGAGCTCAGACGACGCGCCATCAATCCTCACTGCTCAGGGAGACGATGAACGTCTGCCCGTCCCGCCCCACCATCAGGACGACGGACTTGCCGTCCCCGTTCACGGCTCCCTTCAGGTCGCTGAGGTCCGCGACGTTGCGCCCGTTCACCTGAATCAGCAGGTCGCCCTCGCGGATGCCGGCGTTCTGAGCCATGGAGTTTTGAGCCACGCCCACGATCACCAGTCCCTCCGCATCCTTGTCGAGGCGATACTCCCTGCGGAGCGCGTTCGAGAGGGGCGCCACCTCGAGGCCCACTTCCTTCAGAACGTCGCTGGAGCTCTGAGCGTTTCCACGACCGTCGGAGCGGCCGTCCGCCGAATCGGGACGCTGGTCCAGCGTCACCTTCAGGGTGAGGTTCCTGCCGCCGCGGACGATCCCCAGCTCCGCCGTCGTGCCGGGGGACAGGGTGCGAACGCTCTGCACGAAGGCGTTGGCGTCCTCCACGTCCTTGCCGTTCAGCTTCACCACCACGTCGCCGCGCTTCACGCCGGCCTTCGCCGCCGCGGAGTCCGGGAACACGTCGCTGATGATCGCGCCGTTCTCCGCATCGACGCCGTAGGCCCTGGCGATCTCAGGCGTCAGCTTCTGCACTGCCACGCCCAGCCAGCCGCGCTTCACCTTGCCGTAGGACACCAGGTCGTCCATGATGGCCTTCGCCATGTTGACGGGGATGGCAAAGCCCATGCCCTGAGCGTAGGGCACGATGGCCGCGTTGATGCCCACCACGCGCCCGTCCATGTTCAGCAGGGGGCCGCCGCTGTTGCCGGGGTTGATGGCCGCGTCCGTCTGGAGCAGTCCGTCGAAGTTCACGTCCTCGGCGTGGATGCTCCTGTTCTTGGCGGAGATGACCCCCGCCGTGACGGAGTGCTCGAAGCCGTAGGGGTTGCCGATGGCCACGACCCATTCCCCGACCTCCACGGCGTCGGAGTCTCCAAGGTCGAGGGTGGGCAGGTTCCCCTTCGGCTCGATCTTGATAACCGCCAGGTCAAAGGTTGGGTCCTTGCCCAGCACCTTGGCCCTGTAGGTCTTGCCGTCCGCCAGCGTCACGGTGATCTTGTCCGCACCCTCCACGACGTGGTTGTTCGTCAGGATCTGGCCGTCCTTCGTGACGATGAAGCCGGACCCGCGCCCCTTCATGGGCACGGAGCGGGTGTACTCCTTAAAGGCGTCGCCGAAGAACTGGCGGAAGATGGGGTCGTCCCCAAAGGGGAAGGGGGATACCCTGCGCTTGCTCACGGCCTCGACGTCGATGTTCACCACGGCGGGGGACGTGTCCTTGACGATGGTGACGATGGGGTTCGCGGCCTGGGAGGACATGGCCAGAGCCGGGACGGCGCCCGCCGCCCCAAGGGCGAGCGCACAGGCCAGCAGGAGCGCCATGGACTTCTTAAACCTGAAACCATTCTTCATGATCAAAAGAGCACCTCCAGAATTTGCGGGGCGAGGGGAATGAAAAAGGGACCACAACGCCTCGATTGATGATGAGGTCATTGTAGTCCCGTGGGGCCAATCCTTCATGGAGTTTTCTACGGACGGGGCCATCCGAAAAAGGCGTTAAAAGCGCCTGATACAGCGATTTTACGGAGCTTCGTCCGCACCAATCCTCCACCCCTCACGCCCGGCGGTCGTCCTGCTTCAGCGCCCGAAGCGACCGCCACAGCCACACAAGCTCCAGGGGCAGCGCCCCCAGGAGGATCCAGTGCGAGGGGGACAGGCCGTCGACCGGCGCGTCGGCCCGCACGACGTCCACGGAGAGCCGCATCGCGGCGTAGAGCATCAGGCCGATGGAGGTGACGGCGCCGCCCCGGGCCCCCGCGCTCTCCTGGAGGCCCTCCCCCTGCCGGACGCGCCGGATGAGGGCGCGTTCGACGAGGTAGAGCACCAGGAGCATCGCGGCGGCGGCGGCCGAGTAATAGAGCTGCGTGGGGTGCCGCGCTACGCCGATCGGGTCCCTGGGGAAGTGCAGAGCCAGGGCGCACTTCGACGCGATGCCGACGCAGCAGCCGTTGAAGAAGCACCCCCATCGCCCCACCAGCATGGTCAGTGCCGCGGGCAGGGCGACCACGCCGCACAGCGACTGAAAGGGGGCCTTCGGATTGCGCCGACAGAGCACCAGGGCGGCGAGGAACGCGCCGAGAAACGCGCCGACCTCCGAGAGCTCGCCGTGCTTCAAGTCCAGGAAGAGGGAGGGGTCGGCGATGTAATCCTGGGCGTTCCGCAGGTACTCCATGGCGCGGGCCCCGAAGAGCATCCACAGGAACGACCAGCCGATGACGTGCCGCCCGGCCCCGTCGTCCACGCCGTAGAGGGGGAAGCGCCGGACGCTCCACAGGATCGCGAGGGACAGGGCCAGGAACCAGAGCACGCTGTAGGTGTCGATCTGAAGGCTTCCCAGCCGAAAGAGGACCGGATGCATGTCAATAGGGCCGGCGGCGAGGCGGACGGGAATGGCTGGGATACCGGCGGCCCATGCTCTCTGAGGCATCGAACCGGGGCAGCACGACGACCTTCCCCATCGGCGGCTCACCGACGGACTCCGTGCGCACGTCCTGGTTGTCGTGCAGCGTCGTGTGGATGACCCAGCGCTCCCAGCTCAGCATGGGGTCCAGTCGGACGGGGCGGCCGTACTCCGCCACCTGCCGTGCCGTGGCCTCCGCCAGGCGCTCCAGGCTGCGGGTGCGCCTCTCGCGGTAGCCGCAGCTGTCCACCCGGACGCGCGGCTCCAGGGAGGGGTCGCGCAGGGCGAGGTTCAGAAGATACTCCATGGCCTTCAGGGCATCGCCGTACCGTCCCACGACGCAATCCATCGCGTCCGGCCCCTCGATGTCGATCGTGCCGTCCTCCGTCAGGGAGGCCTGAGCGTCGAGGTCCATCCGCCCCATGAGATCGTTCAGGAAGGCAGCTCCCTTCAGCCCCAGCAGGTCCCCCGTCGGGGTCACCTCGACCTTCAGCCTGTTCCCAAAGAGGCCCAGAAAGCCGCGCTCGGAGCCGACCACCTCGGCCCGAAGAAGCTCGCGGGGCAGTCCCCACTCCTGCGACGCGGCGTCCAGCGCCTCCTCGACGGCGTTCACGTCGAACTGCAGCTTCCTCTCCGCAGGCTCCGGGCGCTCCTTCCTGTCCTCTCTCAACTCAAATGCCATGAAACACACCTCTCTCTCAAACGCCCCGCACGTCCATGGGATCGTTCGCGGGACCTTCGTGGCAAAAGGCAAAGGCGCCCGTCAGGCGGCGGGCGGAAGCTTGCCAAAGACGCGCTCAGGACAGGGGCTTCTCCTTCGCCGGCTTCTCCTGGAGTAGGACGGGCTTCTGCCGCATCTCCTCGTCCGTCTTGCGCATGACGCGCAGCTGATGCACCACGCCCATCAGGGAGGACACGCCCCAGTAGAGCAGGACGCCGCCCTGCAGGCCGATGCAGATGAACGTCAGGAACAGCGGCATGAACCAGCTCATCATGGCCATCTGCGGGTTCCCCGCGGAGCTGAGGTGCTGTTGATACCACGTCAGGAAAGCGATCAGGATCAGCAGGATCATGTTGGGCAGCCACATGCCGATGTTCGAGAAGAGGAGGGGAAGGTTGGTGAAGGAGGAGAAAAAGACCATGACGGCCCCCAGCTGATCGCGAGGGATCGGGACGCCCGCCTTGTCCACCAGGTTCAGCGCGTCGGCCATCGTCGTGAGGACCGATCCGTCGAGGTGGACCGTCAGGAACGTGGCCCCCGCAAAATCGTTGTTGTAGAGCACGCGGTAGAGCAGGATGAAGATGGGGAGCTGGATCAGGAGGGGCAGACACCCTGCGGCGGGGCTGACCTTTTCCTCCTTGTAGAGGGCCATCATCTCCCGGTTCAGCGTTTCCTTGTCATCTCCGTATTTATTCTGAAGCACCTTGATCCTGGGCTGGAGCTTCTGCATCCGCTGCATGCTGACCATCTGCTTCTGCGTCAGCGGGTGCATGGCGATGCGCACGATGACCGTCAGGAGGATGATCGCCAGCCCCCAGGAGTTCGTCACCCCGTACAGGGTTTCCAGCAGCCACATCATAAAGGTTTGAGCCTGATCCCACAGATAACCCAATAAGTCCACCATCCCTAGTCACAAAAATTGTCGTCCGCGCCGGCCCCTCCGCCCTCGCCGCGGGGCCGCTTTGGGGGCGGGTCGTAGCCGCCCTCGCTCCAGGGGCCACACCTCAGGAGGCGCCTCAGCGTCAGCCACCCGCCCCGAAAGAGCCCCCAGTCCCTCAGCGCGATGAGCGCGTACTGCGAGCAGGTGGGGTAGAAGCGGCAGTTCCTGCCCAGCAGGGGGGAGATGAGAACCTGATAGCCCCGCACCAGCAGCATGGCGAGCGCCGCCGCCGGCGTGGGACGCCGCCCCTCAGGCGCCTCTTTCGATCGGGGCGTTCCAGTCCGCGTCATCCGGCGCCTTCCACGCATCCGTCAAAAGGCCGCGCCTCCTGAAGAGGGCGGCCATGTCCTTGAACACCCGCCGGGCGTCGGAGGCGAGCCCCCTCTCCCTCAGGGAGAGGACGAGCGCCACATCCGGCACGACCCACGGGCTCAGCCGGCGAAAGGCCTCCCGCAGGATGCGGCGCCCGCGGACCCGAACGTGGGCCCTTCCCTGTCGCTTGCCGACGGCGTAGCCGACGCGCAGCCCATCGCCTGGCGTCCTCAAAAACAACAACCGCACCAGATCTCCCTGAACGCGAAGACCGGTGCGGAAAATGAGGTCAAACTCCCAGCCCTTCTTGAGAGTTACGCCATGGTCAGGCACTTGCGGCCCTTGCGCCTTCTGTTGCGAAGGATCTTGCGCCCCGACGGCGAGGCCGAACGGGCAAGAAAGCCGATCTTCCTCTTGCGCGGTTTCACATGCGGCTGAAAGGTTCCCTTTTTCACGAAAAAACGCCTCCTCAAATAGACAAACCGTTATCCACGGTGGTTTAACCACAATAGCTTTGAAATTATAACACAGCCCACGGGCGAACGCCACAACGACGCGCCCACCCAATGCAGCGGCGCGTTTCCTCCGTTCCTCAAGGAACCTGAAGCTCCGGGACGACCGAGGAATCCACCCTCTTGACGCTCTTCAGAGCATCGGCGGGGGCCTTGACCTCAAGGTCCGCCTCGTCGGCCTGAATCAGGAGGTAATCGCCGTCCTGGAGGCTCCCGAAGGCGGGCAAGATGAACAAGGCGTGCCACCGTTCGTCCGCCGGGCCATGCTTTTTGACGAACCACGGGGCCTTCCCCAACGCGGGGATGTCCGCAAAAAACAGGATGTTGTGCAATTGCAGCGGCTCCGTGTGGGAGAAGAGGGCCGTCCCTCCCTCGCTCTTGAACTCCAGCTTCAGGTCGGCCCCGCTGAGGGACCTCCCGCCGGCCAGGGGGGATTCCATCGCCGCCGCCGAGGTAGGAGCAGCGTCGCTATCACCAGACACACCGTTTTGTACAACATCTTCATCGTAAAATAATATTGTACCCTGCTGCGTATGCCAGGTGCTTAAGGTCCCTAAACGATTTCCGCTTTCAACGCCTCGACCTCGTCCATGGGCAGCCCGGTCGCCTGGGCAATCTTATCCAGGTCCAAACCCATCCGAATCAGGTTCCGGGCGATTTCAGCCCTGCCCTTCGCCTCACCTCTGGCCTCACCCCGCGCCTCGCCTCTGGCCTCGCTCTTGGCCTCTCGGCTCCTCACGTAGTTATCCCAATCGGACTGTTCCCTCTCCTGTATCAGGTAATTCACCCACAGGTCGGGCGTCTTGACAAACGCCTCCTCCATGTTCAATATCCTCCTGATGTCGGGGTCGTATGCCGCAATCTCGTTCAAAGCCTCGGTCTCTCCCACCGTACCCATGTACATCAACATCCTCTCCAGTCCCGTCATCCTATCGGGGGATTTCCCCCTTCCCAGCTTCCTCATCTTCGGGAGCTCCAGAAAGTGCATCTCAACCCCGCTGCAGTAGCACTTGTGGTTCTCCACGTCCATCATCCGCTGAACGGAGTGGTAGGCATCCGGCTTATCGGGAAACGCATCGAAGTCCAGCACGGCAATGAACACAACCTCACCCAACTGCCCATAGGGCTCGCCGACGACGATCTGCGAGGTGTAGTTCGCACAGGTGTAAAAGAGGCAGCGTTTGAGAAAATCGTTCTCATCCCGAATCTGAACCTCAACCTGAAAAAGGCGTCCGTCGGACGTCTTCGCCCTTACGTCGAAGCGCGTTCCCTTCCCCCGAAGGATGGGCTGGTCCAACTCCCTGTCGATGTACTCGATGTCGGCGATAACCCTCTCGGGGTCGTCCAGGACGTCGTTCAGAAAACGTATCAGGTTCGCCTTGTGCTGCCTCGATGCAAAAATGTACTTGAACAGCCGGTCGTTCAGCCTGTTGAGGCTGCGCCTTTCTTGTGTCGATGCATCCTCTATCATGGTCTCCGCTCCCCCTGGATTTCATAATCAAACGTGTTTTTTTCGCCGCCCGTCTTAACGGCATTCCGTCTTTATCCGCTTTCATTCTATCTTACGGCAGAAAATCCAGCAAATGCGTCTACCCCGCGTCCGATCAAACGCAGTTGTGCTGAAAGCGTCTTCTGGGTAAGTATTCGCGTGAATAGCAGATGGTAGAAATGGTGCCGCGACAATCGTGCTTGTGATGGGGAGCACGCCAACGCTTGTGTGCTCGCTGAATTGGCCGGCTTGAATAAGGTCCAACCTGCCTGGCGCTCTCCTTATTACTGCAATTTTTGGCTCTACCTGCCGTTTCCCCTAAGATTTCATCCTCATAAACCCTCAAGAAATCCCCCAAGGCGCCCATCATCGCGTATAATTCCTGAAAAGAGCTTGAGCCAGAAGGTCCGCTCAGGCCCAAGAGGAGGACTGATCGTTCATGGGTGTTCTAAAGCGATACGGGGAACTTCTCCCCATCACGCCGTCCACGCCGCAGGTCAACCTGGAGGAGGGCAGCACGCCGCTGATCCCGCTGCCCCGCATCGGGGACCGGCTCGGAGTGAAGCTCTACGGAAAGTTTGAGGGCTGCAACCCATCGGGGTCCTTCAAGGACCGGGGCATGGTGCTGGCCGTGGCCAAGGCGCTGGAGGAGGGGCGGCGGGCCCTGATCTGCGCCTCGACGGGCAACACCTCGGCCTCGGCCGCCGCCTACGCGGCCTCCGTGGGCATCCCCTGCTACGTCCTGCTGCCCGCGGGCAAGGTGGCGATGGGGAAGCTGGCGCAGGCGCTGATGTATGGGGCCACGGTCATCGCCGTGCGCGGCAACTTCGACCGGGCCCTTGAGCTGGCCCGCCAGGGCGCGGAGGAGAGCGGCTGCGCCATGGTGAACTCCGTGAACCCTTATCGCCTCATCGGGCAACGGTCGGGGGCCTGGGAGGTCTGCGAGGCGCTGGGGGGCCGCGCGCCGGACTGGCACGCCATACCGGTGGGGAACGCGGGCAACATCAGCGCCTACTGGGCAGGCTACTCGGAGTACCACAAGCTGGGAAAGATACCGGCCCTCCCCCGGATGATGGGCTTCCAGGCCGAGGGGGCCGCGCCGCTCGTGACGGGCAGGCCCTGCCCCGAACCGGAAACGGTCGCCACGGCCATCCGCATCGGGAACCCCGTCAGCGCGCACCTGGCGCGGGCCGCCGTGCAGGAGTCGGGCGGCGAGTTCAACGCCGTGTCCGACGAGGAGATTTTGAGCGCACAGCGGCTCCTGGCCAGCGAGGGCGGCGTCTTCGCGGAGCCCGCATCCTGCGCCCCGCTGGCGGGCCTCGTCAAGCTCAAGGGACAGGGCCGTCTGCCGGAGGGCATCACCGTGACGATGGTCCTGACGGGCAACGGCCTGAAGGACCCGGACACCGCCATGGGACAGGTGGGGCGCCCCATCGAGATCGGCGACTCGCCCGAGGAGCTGCTGAAGGTCCTGGCGGGCCGCTCATGAGGCAGGACGCGGAACCTGTCGTCGTCCTGAAAGTCCCGGCGACGACGGCGAACATGGGACCGGGCTTCGACACCTTCGGCATGGCCCTGTCCCTCCACAACCGCTTCAGCGTGACGGACGTCCTGCCGGAAGGGCGCTTCACGGTCCGCGTGACGGGGGAGGGCGCGCAGGAGCTGGGCGACGTGGAGAAGAACCTGCTCGTCAAAAGCTACTGCCGCGCCTGCGGCGAGTGGGGCGTCCCGCGTCGGGGATTCGTCCTGGAGAGCCACAACGTCATCCCCCTCCGGCGGGGTCTGGGCAGCTCCTCGACGGCCGTGGTGGCGGGCGTGATGCTGGCCAACCTCCTGACGGACGCCCGTGCGCCCGAGGACGAGGTCCTGCGCCTCATGACGGTCATCGAGGGGCATCCGGACAACGTCGTGCCCTGCGCCGTGGGCGGCATGACGGTTTCCTCCTGGGACGGGGAACGCCTGTGCTGCGTCCGGCTGCCGCCCCTGCCGCAGGACCTGCAGGCGGTCGCTGTCGTCCCGGACTGCGAGGTCAGCACGGAGTTGGCGCGCGCGATCCTGCCCGGCGAGGTGCCCTTTCGGGATGCGGTCCTCAACGTCAGCCGGGCGGCCCTCCTCGCCGCCGCATGGGCCACGGGGCGCTGGGACGTCCTGCCCTTTGCCTCGGAGGACCGGCTGCACCAGCCCTACCGCGCGGACCTGATCCCTGGCGGCGCGGAGGTCCTGGAGGAGGCACGCCGCCAGCCGGACTGCGTCGCGGCCTTCATCAGCGGATCGGGCCCCACGATGATCGCGCTGACCCGCGGGCCGACAGAGCCCGTCGCCTCGGCCATGTGCGCCGCCTTCGCCCGGCACGGCCTCTCCGCCCGCGCGCTCGTCCTGAGCGGGACGGCGGAGGGCGCGACCGTGGACGACCACAGGGCGACGGCAGCTCACTAAGGGGAACACAGGGCCGCTCCTCAAGAACGGCGGCCTGTACGAATACACCGCCCGCGAGCCCACGAACGACGTACCTTGTAAAGATATTGAATTCGTTTGAGTTGGCCGCCGGGATCACCCTAGGACCCCGTCCCGACCATGCTATAATGAAGCCACCGGCTCAGTAAAGCGTCATCAAGGTGAACGATCGTTCAAGTTTTTTATTCATGGGGGGTATTGACATGGCACGAATTTTTATCAGCCCGAACCGCTACATTCAGGGAGCGGGAGAGATGAAGAAGGTCGGCGAGTACACGGCCAACCTGGGCTCGAAGGCCCTGGTGCTCGTCAGCCAGGGCGGGAAGAAGCGGAGCGGCGCCGAGATCGAGGCGAGCTTCAAGGCCTCAAAGGCCAGCTGTCAGTTTGAGATCTTCAATGGCGAGTGCTCCCGGAAGGAGATCAACCGCATCGCGGCCGTCGTGAAGGGGGCCGGCTGCGACATCGTGGTGGGCGTCGGAGGCGGCAAGATATTCGACACGGCCAAGTCCGTGGCCAATCAGGCGGGAGCCCCTGTGGTCATCTGCCCCACCATCGCCGCCACGGACGCCCCCTGCAGCGCCCTCTCCGTCATCTACACCGACGACGGCAAGTTCGAGGAGTACGAGTTCTTCAAGGCCAACCCCAACGTCGTCATCATGGACACGGACATCATCTCGAAGTCCCCCGTGCGCCTGACGGTCTCCGGCATCGGGGACGCCCTGGCCACCTACTTTGAAGCCCGCGCCTGCATGAGGTCCGGCGCCGTCACCTGCGCCGGCGGCAAGACGGGCGGTGCGGCCATGGCCGTCGCAAAGCTGTGTTTCGACACGCTGATGGCGGAGGGCGTCAAGGCCAAGCTGGCCTTGGAGGCCCACGCCTGCACGGAGGCCGTGGAGAAGATCATCGAGGCCAACACCCTGCTGTCAGGCATCGGGTTCGAGAGCGGCGGCCTCGCCGGCGCCCACGCCATCCACAACGGCTTCACCATCCTGCCGGAGTGCCACCACATGTACCACGGCGAAAAGGTCGCCTTCGGCACGCTGACGCAACTGGTGCTGGAGGACATCCCACAGGAGGAGCTTCAGGCCGTCCTGCGCTTCTGCGTGGCCGTCGGCCTGCCCGTGACGATGAAGCAGTTGGGCATCGAAGACCCGACGCCGGAGAAGATCATGAGCGTCGCCACAGCCGCCTGCGCGCCCAACGACACGCTGCACAACATGCCCTTCGAGGTCACGCCGGAAAAGGTGTCGGCCGCCATCTTCGCCGCGGACGCCATCGGCCGTCAGGCGCTCAAGGACTACAAGCCGGTGGGTGGCGAAGCCTGCTAACGGGCCGCCGCCGGAACGCTCAACAAAAAGGTCGGGCGGGGGATCGCTCCCCTGCCCGACCTTTCGCCCTCTCCGGCCCTAGCGGATCCGGCCCATGGCCCACACCACGAGGCTGATGAGGACGATGACGACGAAGATGCCCTCCATCCCCTGCCCCATGATCTTCAGGGAAACGATGAAGTTCTGCACGACCTCTGAACTCATGACGCTCGCCTCCTTACAGGTACTGGGTGACCAGGCTGATGACCAGTCCGCCCGCCACCACCGAGGCGATCTGGCCGGACACGTTGGCGCCCACCGCGTGCATCAGCAGGATGTTGCCCTTCTCCTCCTCCGCGGCCATCCTCTGCACCACGCGGGAGGACATGGGGAAGGCGGAGATTCCGGCCGCGCCGATCATGGGATTGACCTTCTGCTTGAGGAAGAGGTTCAGCACCTTGGCGAAGACCACGCCACCGATCGTGTCGAACACGAAGGCCGCAAGCCCGATGAGCAGGATGAGGAGCGTGTCCATCCGCACGAAGGCCTCCGCCTTCATGCTGAAGGAGATCGTGATGCCCAGGAGCAGCGTGATGAGGTTGGAGAACTCGTCCTGCGCCGTGCGGGACAGCGTGTTCAGCACGCCGCACTCGCGCACCAGGTTGCCGAACATCAAAAAGCCCACCAGCGCCACCGACGCAGGGGCGATGAGCCCGACGATGAACGTCACGAAGATGGGGAACAGGATGCGCGTGCGCCGGGTCACGCTGCCCGGCGTGTAGGCCATACGGATGCGCCGCTCCTTCTTCGTGGTGACCAGCCGGATGGCCAGGGGCTGGATGATGGGCACCAACGCCATGTAGGAGTAGGCGGCCACCGCGATGGCGCCTATGTAGTTGGAGTGCATGATCTGCGCCACGAGGATGGAGGTCGGGCCGTCCGCCGCGCCGATGATGCCGATGGAGGCGGCGTCCTTCAGGTCGAAGCCAAGGAGCGTCGCGAGGCTGATGGCGACGAAGATGCCAAACTGCGCCGCCGCGCCGAACAGGAAGAGCACGGGCTGCGCCAACAGAGGCCCAAAGTCGATCATGGCCCCGATGCCGATAAAGAGCAGGATCGGCAGCGCCTCGGAGGCGCTGATCGCCGTTTCAAACAGCCACTGAATGATCCCTGCCGTTTCCCCAATGCCTGCCATGGACTGATTCACCACGCCGGACAGCGGCAGGTTCACCAGGATGGCCCCAAAGCCCAGCGGAAGCAGCAGGGTCGGCTCATACTCCTTCTTGATGGCAAGCCAGATCAACGCGCCGCCCACCGCGTACATCGCAGCCTGCTTCGCCGTGATGGCCATGAGCCCCTCCAACAACAAATTCATCGAAAAGCACCCCTCCTGAAAAGGTCCAAGTCAGACTTTCTGCAATACGTCAACTCGCTCTTGCACCCACAGCCCCTACAACAAAGGAGCCGGTCCTGGCCGGCTCCTCTCTATAGTCAACGTTCATCGTATACAAAAATGGCTCCACGACCAGGACTCGAACCTGGAACCTAGTGGTTAACAGCCACCCGCTC
>ERZ772917.1690-NODE-1690-length-12142-cov-10.488293_pt1 | contig 12142 bp, 7 predicted proteins | sample MGYA00511187_ERZ772917 | MGnify/ENA primary metagenome ERZ772917 (study PRJEB29015, sample SAMEA2737925) | human oral metagenome | biome: human oral; feature: human-associated habitat; material: dental | place: China | collected 2012 ... | reverse complement strand
CCCGCCCACGGGCGCTCGCCCCGCCGCATGGGCCGGACCTCGCCCGTGGGCGACGCCACGAAGACGCGGTTGCGCCTCATCTCCGCCTCGGCCAGCTGGGTCCTCATCCGGGCGCGCTCGGCCTCGAGGGCCTCGACACGGCGCTGGAGCTCCAGGATGCGGCGGATCCCCTCGAGGTTGATGCCCTCGTCCTGGCTCATGCGCTGGACATCGCGCAGGCGCTGGATGTCCTGCTTCGTGTACCGCCTGCCCCGCCCTTTCGTGCGGGCCGGGACCACCAGGCCGAGGCGGTCGTACTGGCGCAGGGTCTGCGGGTGCATCCCGGCCAGCTCGGCGGCCACCGAGATCACAAAGGTCACGGACTCCCCGCCCTGCCCTGAACGCCCCGCCACGGCCTACTCCTTCGCGGCTTCCAGCCAGGACTCGCGCGAGACGGGGCCGAGCGCCTCGGCGAGCCCCTCGACCGCCCTCTTCTGCTCGCGCGTGAGAGCGGTGGGCACGTCGATGCGGACCCGGACCAGCAGGTCGCCGGGGCCCTTCTTGAGGGCGCAGCCCTTGCCCTTGAGGCGGATGGCCGTGTCCGCGTCCGATCCTGCGGGGATCTTCACGCTGCGCGTGGACCCGTCCAGCATCGGGACGTCGACCTTCGCCCCCAGCGCCGCCTCGGTGAAGGAGACGGGGACCGTCACCACGACGTCGTCGCCCTCCCGGGTGAACACCGGGTGCGGTTTCACCGTCACCGTCACCTCGAGGTCGCCCGCGGGGCCGCCGTGGGCGCCGGGTTTGCCGTGCCCGGCGAGGCGGATCTTCTGCCCGTCCTTGATGCCGGCGGGGATGCGGACCTTGATGGTCTTCCCCGCGACCTTGATGGACAGCGTCGCGCCCTCGATTGCCTGGCGGAAGCTGATCGCCAGGTTCGCCTTGCGGTTCCCGCCCTTGGTGGGCTGGGGCCGCGACTGGGGACCGCGCCCCTGGCCGCCGTGGGCGCCGAAGGCGCCGGCCCCGAACTGGGCACCGTGCGGCTGGGGACCGCCTCCGAACAGGCCGGAGAGCAGGTCGTCCAGGTCGGCCCCGCCCGTCTGGAAACGGGCGCCGCCCCCACCGTAGCCCGTCGCCCGGGCATTGAAGGCGCCGAAGAGATCCTCGAAACCGCCCGACGACCCGGCGGCGAAGCGCGCTCCGCCGCCGCCCATCGCCCGGATCGCGTCGTAGCGCTTGCGGTCCTCGTCGTTGGACAGGATCGCGTAGGCCTCGCCGATCTCCTTGAACTTGGCCTCGGCGGCCGCGTCCCCCGGATTCTGGTCCGGATGGTACGCGCGCGCCAGCTTGCGGTAGGCCTTCGTGATGGTCTTCTTGTCGGCGCCCTTATCGACGCCCAGGACTTTGTAGAAGTCCTTGGTCAGCCAATCTTGTTCACCCACGCCACGTCACCTCCTTCACAGGTTTGGCGTTCCACGGTTGTTCCACGCTCATTCAGGGTTGTTCACCAGTACCTTCGTGGCGCGGATGACCCTCTCACCGCGTCGGTAGCCGGGCTGGAGCACCTTCCCGATGACGGGATGTTCCACACCGGCGTCCGTGGTGGCCATGAGCGCCTCGTGCAGCGCGGGGTCGAAGTCCTCGCCCGCCTCGCCGTAGCGCTCCAGCGCGAAGCGGTTGCGCAGGGTGTCCTCCAGTTTCGTGGCGATGGCGGCGAAGGGGCCGCCGTCCAGGTCGCCGTGGTCGCGGGCGGCGCTGATGTCGTCGAGCACCCCGATGAGGGACTCGATGACCTCGTCCTGGCCCGCGGTCCTGTGGGCGGGCGCCGCCTCCTTCGAGCGCCGCACGTAGCCCGCGTACTCCTGGTTGAGGTTGTACAGGTCGGCGTTGGCGCGCGTCAACTGCTCCTCCACCGCGGCCACGCGCTCGAGCGCGTTGGCCAACTCGGAGTCGCCCAGCTGCTCCTCGAAGGCACTCATGTCGTCCACAGCATCCTCCTCGCCGGATCCGCTGGCGGTGCTCCCGCCCTCGGGGTCCGAGGCGGGGGCGGAGCCCTCAGGGGCCGTTTCCCCGTCGGTCCCACGACCGGCGTCCGAGGCGGGGGCGGAGCCCTGAGCCTCACCCGCGGTGCCCGGGGCGGGCGCCGCCCCGGGGGCCGGGGCCGACTCCACCGGGTCGGCCCCGGCCCCGTCCCGCATGGGGTCCGCGCCCTGTTCGTCGGGGGCGCTCACTTGGACTCGCCCTCGTCCACGATCTCGGCATCGACGACGTCGTCCTCGGACTTCGCCTCCCCGCCGGCGGCCCCGGCCGCCTGCTGCGCCTGGTAGATCTCCTGGCCGACCTTGAGGCTGGTCTCGTTGAGCTTGGCCATCGAGGACTTCACAGCCTCGACGTCGTCGCCCTTGAGGGCCTCCTTGACGGCGTCCACGTCGGCCTGCACGGCGGCGCGGGTCTCCTCGGAGATCTTGTCCGCCTCGTCCTTGAGCAGCTTCTCCGTCTGGTAGACGACCTGCTCGGCGGTGTTGCGGGTCTCGGCGACCTCGCGGCGCGCCTTGTCCTCGGCTGCGTGCTCCTCGGCCTCGCGGACCATGCGGTCGATCTCCTCCTTGGGCAGGGCGGAGCCGCCGGTGATGGTCACGGACTGCTCCTTGCCGGTGCCGCGGTCCTTCGCGGAGACGTGGACGATGCCGTTCGCGTCGATGTCGAAGGTGACCTCGATCTTCGGGACGCCGCGGGGGGCCGGGGCGATGCCGGAGAGCTCGAAGGTGCCCAGCAGCTTGTTGTCGCGGGCGAACTCGCGCTCGCCCTGGTAGACCTGGATGAGCACGGCGGGCTGGCCGTTCTGCGCGGTCGAGAAGACCTCGGAGGCCTTCGTGGGGATCGCGGTGTTGCGGTCGATGAGCTTCGTCATGAACCCGCCCTCGGTCTCGATGCCGAGCGACAGGGGGGTCACGTCGATCAGCAGGACGTCCTTGCGGTCGCCCAGGATGACGCCGGCCTGCAGGGCCGCGCCCACGGCGACGACCTCATCGGGGTTGACGCCCTTGTTGGGCTCGCGCCCGCCGGCCAGTTCCTTGACGACGGCGCTCACCGCGGGCATGCGGGTGGAGCCGCCGACCAGGACGACGTGGTCGATGTCGCCCACGGAGATGCCCGCCTCGCGGATCACGTCGTGGAAGGGGCGCTTCGTGCGGTCGAGCAGGTCCGAGGTCATCTCCTCGAACTTCGCGCGGGTGAGGCTCTCGTCCAAGTGGATGGGGCCGTCGGCCGTCATCGACAGGTACTGCAGGGAGATGTTCGTGCTGGTGGCGCTGGACAGCTCCTTCTTCGCCTGCTCGGCCGCCTCCTTGAGGCGCTGGAGGGCGACGGGGTCCTTGGACAGGTCGGCGCCGGTCTTGGCCTTGACCTGGTCGATCAGCCAGGTGACGATGCGCTGGTCCCAGTCGTCGCCGCCCAGGTGGTTGTCACCGGAGGTGGCGCGCACCTGGATGGTGGAGAAGCCGTCGTCGTCCTTGCCGATCTCCAGCAGGGACACGTCGAAGGTGCCGCCGCCGAGGTCGAAGACCAGGATGAGCTCGTCCTCCTTGCCCTTCTCGAGGCCGTAGGCCAGGGCGGCCGCGGTGGGCTCGTTGACGATGCGCTCGACCTTCAGGCCGGCGATCTGGCCGGCGTCCTTGGTGGCCTGGCGCTGGGCGTCGTTGAAGTAGGCGGGGACGGTGATGACGGCCTCGGTGACGGGCTCGCCCAGGTACGCCTCGGCGTCCGCCTTCAGCTTGGCGAGGATGCGGGCGGAGATCTCCTGCGCGGTGTACTCCTTGCCGTCGATCGCGACGGTCCAGTCGGTGCCCATGTGGCGCTTGACCGAGGAGATCGTGCGGTCGACGTTGGTGACCGCCTGGCGCTTGGCGATCTCGCCGACCAGGACCTCGCCGGTCTTGGAGAATGCGACCACCGACGGGGTGGTGCGCGATCCTTCGGCGTTCGGGATGATGGTGGGCTCGCCGCCCTCGAGGACGGCGATGGCGGAGTTGGTGGTACCGAGGTCGATGCCGACTGCGCGTGCCATATTCGTGTTTCCTTTCGTCCGGGCGCGGCGCCTTGGGCGCGCGCCCCTTGTGGTCTGCGGTCCGGGCCCGCGGGCCCGGACGTCCTTGAGTCTCTTGCGCTCAACTTTAGGCGAGGGGTTTTCGGTGCGCAACCCGACCGCTCCAAACTTGAGTCTGATGTACTCAACTTCATCGGGCGCCGATTATTCCCCATCCGGCCCGATGGAGGAGTGCCGTGCGCCACGCGCCCGGGTGCGCCGGACCCCCGGGCCTCGAAGGGTCCGGGGGTCCGGTGCGTCCCGCGGGACGTGCGCTCAACCGGTCAGTGCTCAGCCGCGCGCCCGGCGCGTCGCGATGAGCCCGCCGCCCGCCACGAGCAGGCCGAGTGCCGCCAGGAAGGCGACGAGGCCATCGGCCCCCGTCCTGGCCAGGGCGGAGTCCTCCGCGGCGCCGGGGCCACCGGGGGCACCGGGGCCACCAGGGCCGTCAGAGGGGGCACCGCTGGGGCTGGGCGACTCGGAAGGGGCAGGGCTGGGGCTGGGCGACTCGGAAGGGGCAGGGCCCGGTGCGGGCGTGTAGGTGTTGGTCACCTCGACCACCGCGACCCCACCGGCCTCGACCACCACGGGGCCGATCGCGGAAGTCTGCAGGGCGAAGCCGTCGACGGAGGCGTCCCTCTCGGTCACCGTGCAGGTCGCGCCGGCCGGGATGTCACGGGACACCTTGGTGTCGCCCGCGGCGACGTCCAGGATCGAGCCCGAGGTCCCGGCCGGGTCGTCGCACACGTAGTCGAAGGAGAACGTCTTATCCGCCGGGATGTCGCCGACGACCTTCTTGGTCACGGCGATGTTGCCCGGGGCCGGGGTGTAGGTGTTGGTCATGAGGACCGCGGCGACCTGGCCGGCCTCGATCGGAACGGGGTCGATCACGGCCGGCTCCAGGATGAAGCCGTCCACCGTGGCGTCCCTCTCGGTCACCAGGCACTCAGCACCAGCGGGGATGTCGCCGGACTCCTTGGTCTCGCCGTCGGCGACGTCCAGGATCGAGCCCGAGGTCCCGGCCGGGTCGTTGCACACGTAGTCGAAGGAGAACGTCTTGCCCGCCGGGATGCCGCCGACGACCTGCTTCGTCACCGAGATCCTGCCGGGGGCCGGGGCGACCGTGTTCGTCAGGGAAACGGCCGAGGCCGTGTTCTCGACGATGCTGAGGGCAAGTTCTGAGACCGCGGTCTGGGAGCCGGCGCTGAAGACGGGATCCCCCTGCCAGCGCAGCGCGGCGGGCAGCTGGGCCGAGTCGAGGGACTCGGTGAGCGTCACCTTGGTGCCCTTGGGGAAGGCGGCACCGGCCACGCCCTGCTCGACGGGGACCTCCATCGTGTAGGGGTTCGCCCCGCCCGCCGGCGCCGTCCACTCCGGATGGATGGCCGGATCCCATCCGGTGGGCAGCTCGTAGGCGACGTTGACGGTGACGGCGGTGCCCGCGGGGATCTGTCCCGCGTCGGCGCCGACCTGGGCGCCGAGGACGAACTTCTTCACGCCGAAGGCGCCGTAACCGGGTTTCATCTCAACGGTGTAGGCGATCGGGTCGTGGTAGCTGATGGCCGAGGTGATCGGCCCTTCCGCGTCGCCGACCAGAGTCGCGCTGTTCGTGTACTGCTTCTCGGGCACGACGGGCCCGTCGATCTTCGAGGAGTAGACGATCTCGTAGTTGATCGCCGGGTCGAAGTCCCCGTCGGTGCGGGTCAGCGTCACGGTCGCGGACTTGCCGTCCTCGGAGATGGTGCGCTCCAGGGTGTAGTTGCCGTAGGCCGTGTTGATGCCGGGCTGGCCGACCCGGGCGACCGTGGGGTACTGGTTCGGGGCGCTCTTGGGGTCCACCCGGACGTACCAGGTGGAGTCGTCGGCCAGCAGCGCCTGCCCGTCGGCGCCGAGGACGTCGTTGAAGACGGCCTTGTTGGCGTAGGTGCCCGCGGGCATACCCGAGCGCTCGGAGAGGCGGCGGCCCGAGCCGGTGATGTGCCAGTTGATCTGGGTGGAGTCGCGCTTGAGGGAGTTGGCGTACTTGCCGACGTTCTTCTCCGTCCACAGGCGCTGGACGATGGGCCCGTCGTTGGGGTTGGGCACCTGGACCTCGACGCCGTTGGCGCTGAAGGGGAGCTTGGTGAGCGGGGTCTCCTTCTGGGCCATGAGCATCTGGCTCATCGTGCCCTTCACGTCGGTTTGGGCGGCGATCGCGTCGTTGAAGGTGCAGGTCATCACATCGGCGGCGGTCACGCAGTCGCCCACCTGGACATCGCCCACCATCAGCGGGTCGGAGCGCCCGACCTCGCGGAAACGGTAGTAGTGGGTGATGTCGGGCTGCGCGGCGCCCGTGGCGGGCAGGCCGACCGTGAAGGAGTCGCCGGGCTGGGGGTCGGCGTTCGTGGCGTCCCACTCGACGCGCATCCTCACCGGGTCCTCGACCTGGGCGCCCGCCCCCGGGATCTCCACGCCGTCCTTGTCCGAGAGGACCAGCGGCTTGATCGAGACCTCGATGTCCGGGTTTGCGGCGGCCTCGGCGGGCGCGGCCGAGTAGACGCCGAGCGCCCCCATCCCGGTCGCGGCGAGGGCCAGCGCAGAGGCGCCGACCACCGCCCTCGCCCACCTCGTGCGGAACATAGTCATCAGTTCTTCCTCCGTGCGGTTCGATTCGGAACGTGCGGCCGCGAGTGCCCGCGCCCATCACAGTTACCGGACACAGTAAGTGGGAAAGCGTATTGAGGGCCAACTGGGCCGGCGACGAACTCTGACCGGCGAACAGGGGTTGGGCGCGCGACCGGGGGCGGCCGCACCCGCTTGTCGAAGTTCCAACGATCCGCTCCCGTTTTTTCGCTTTCCACGCAGCCGGTATCCAGCCGTATGCTCTTGGTCACAGTGGAGGCCCTTTATCACGACCTCTGGGAATGGCGCCCGTCACTCCGCTTCCGCTACACTGTGACCGCCTCCAAACCGGAGCACCCCGTCAACTCAACGGAAACTTGATGTTCCCCACACGAAGAGCGGTCGGCGCAGCCCTGGCCGGCCTCGCCACCCTAGGAATGGCAGGAACCGCCATGGCCGATCCCACCCCCGTGCCCGCCGCAGATCCGGCGTACTCGATCCCCGCCGCCATCCCCGCCTCGGGAGTCGACAAGGTCGCCTCCTGGCAGGACATGAAGTTCGCCATGTTCATCCACTGGGGCGTCTACTCCCACTACGCCGGGTGGTACAAGGGCGAGAAGCAGGAAGTCGGCTACCCCGAGCAGATCAAGGCCTGGGGCCACCAGCAGACCTGGGACCGGCGGATCCCCCTGCAGGGGATCCCGCGCGACGAGTACCTGGCCACCGCCCAGGCCTTCGACGCCCCGGACTTCGACGCCACCGCGTGGTGCCAGCAGGCCAAGGACACCGGCATGAGGATGCTGCTCATCACCTCCAAGCACCACGACGGCTTCGCCATGTGGGACACGGCCACGACCGACTACAACTTCACGAAGCAGTCGCCCTCGCACCGCGACCCACTCCTCGAACTGTCGCAGGCCTGCCAGAAAGTCGGCATCAAGTTCGGCCTCTACTTCTCCAACATCGACTGGGAGAAGCAGCCGGAGAACCCGTGGCGTAACGACAACACGCTGGACGAAGATGGCTACATGGACTACATCCATGCTCAGCTCAAGGAACTCCTCGGCGGCAAGTACGGCGAGATCGCCGAGCTCTGGTACGACATGGGTAAGCCCAACCCCGCCCAGTCCGACCAGCTACGCGAGTGGGCACACGAGCTCCAGCCGAACATCATGGTCAACTCGCGCGTGGGCAACGACCGAGCGGACTTCGAGGTCGGCTGGGACAACGAGATGCAGTCCGAGCAGACCCAGGGCCCCTGGGAGTCGGCTGTCTCGATCTTCCACAAGACCTGGGGCTACGCGAACTGGGATGACGCCGCACCCCAGTTCAAGGACACCGGATACCCGGACTACCCGAACTGGGACCACATGATCGACGTCGACAACACGACGGCGTTGCGTAAGGCGCCCGACGGCGCCCACAAGAAGACGACCGAGATCGTGGGCAACATGTTCTCCACGGTGGCACTCGGCGGCCAGTTCCTCTTCAACGTCGGCCCCAAGTTCGACGGTTCCTACGACCCGTGGGACGCCTCGGTTCTGAAGGGCGTCGGCGACTGGAACCGCGCACACCCCGGCATCCTCAACAACTCTCGGCCCACCCACTTCCCCATCGAAACCTGGGGCAAGACCATGGTCGATGACTCTCACATCTACCTGGGCATCGAAAAGTGGCCCGCCGACGGCACGGTCACGCTGCGCGGCGCCGGCGCCAACGACATCTCCTCGGTGAAGCTGGACGGCTCCGACGCACCCCTGACCTACAAGGTCGAGGGCAACGACCTCGTCATCACGCTGCCCGCGCAGCCCGACGAGATCCTCCCCGTCGTCACGGTCACCACAAACGGCGCGCCCAACTACGTGCCCACCGGCCTGACCACCATCGGCACCGAGGCGACCACGATCCCCGCCTCCGGCCTCGAAAAGTTCAAGGCCCCCACCCCCAAGACCGGCGAGACCAGCTTCACGGCCTCCATCACCTCCGGTGACAAGGTCGCCTCGGGCGTGAGCGTCTCCTTCGACACCGAAGGCTTCACGGACGCCTACGCGAAGTACAAGGTCACCGTCGACGGCCAGGTCATCAAGGGCGTGACGGTCGCCGAACTCAAGGAGGGCGTCGGCCCCTTCGCGATCGGAGCGAACCAGACCGCTCGCGTGACCCTCGAGTACGACAACCCGCCGTACGCCCTCAAGGGCTTCGGCAAGGACACGACCATCAAGTCGGTCACCGTCAAGGCCAAGAAGCTCTCGACCCCCGCAGTGACCGTCGACCCTTCGAGCGTCGAGGCCGGCAAGACCGTCACCGTGAAGGGCACCGGCTTCGCTCCCGCGTCCACCGTGACGATCACGCTGCACTCTGAGCCCGTCGAGGTCGGCACCGCCACCACGGACGCCAGCGGCGACTTCACCGCCGAGGTGACGGTTCCGGCCAGCACCCCGGCCGGCGAGCACACGGTCGTTGCCGAGTCCGCTTCGCCGGTAGTCACGGCCTCCGCTCCGCTGACGGTGACCGCGCCCGCCGCTCCCTCTGCGGAGCCGAGCGCCGCTCCGAGCGCACAGCCCACCGCAGCTCCGGCACCCGCCCCCGAGCAGGGCGGCAAGGGAGGCCTGGCACGCACCGGCACCAACGCGCTGCTCGCCGTGGCAGCCGCGCTGATCGCCGCGGGAGCAGGCACGGCGTTCATCCGCCGCTCGCGCCTGGCCGAGTCCTAAACACCGCGTGGGCTTAACCACCACAGATGGGGGCGGGGCGTAGCTGACGCTGCGCCCCGCCCCCACTTACACTGGAGAAATGCGCTGCGACCACTTTGACGCCGGGACCTGCCGATCCTGCTCCATCCTCCCCCAGCCCTACGAGCACCAGCTCGCCGGCAAGGTCGAGGCCGTCGCGGCCACCCTCTCCCCCGTCCCCGGAGCCGGCGAGATCGCCTGGCTGGCCCCGGCCTCGTCCCCCGAGAAGGGCTTCCGCACGAGCGCAAAGCTCGTCGTCGGAGGAAGCCGCCGACGCCCCACCCTGGGCATCCTGGGCCCCGACCGCCGCGGCGTCGACCTGCCCGGCTGCCCCATCCAGCACCCCGCGATCAACCGCGCGACGCCCGGCCTCAAGCGCTTCATCCGTTCCCTGGACCTGACCCCCTACGACATTCCCACCAAGCGCGGGGAGCTCAAGAACATCCTCATCACCGTGGGCGAGGACCAGCGGCTCATGATCCGCTTCGTCCTGCGCACGCGCGACCGCGTCTCCGACATCCGCTCGGCGCTGCCGCTGCTGCGCGACCTCGTGCCGAGCACGCACGTCGTCACCGCGAACATTCACCCCACGCACGAGGCCATCGTCGAGGGCCCCGACGAGATCATCCTGACGCGCGCACGCACGCTCCCCCTGGCCGTCGAGGGGCTCGAGCTGGGGCCACGCTCCTTCGCGCAGACGAACGCGTCCGTCGCCTCCGCCCTGTACGAGCAGGCCTCGGTGTGGGCATCTCGCCCCTTCGCCGACGGGCGGCTGCCTGAGAGCCTGTGGGACCTGTACTGCGGTGTCGGCGGCTTCGCCCTCGCCGCAGCGCGCGCCGGATTCCCGCGCGTTACCGGCGTCGAAGTGTCCTCCGGGGCGATCTCCTCGGCCATCAGCGCCGCCCGCCACGCCGGCCTGTCGCGGTGGGCCGCGTCCTTCATCGCGGACGACGCGACCGCGTGGGCGCGCGCCCAGTCCGCGGCGGACGTGCCCGACGTCATCGTCGTCAACCCTCCGCGTCGAGGCATCGGGGCTGACCTGGCCACCTACCTGAACGAGTGCGACACGCCCCGCGTCATCTACTCCTCGTGCAACCCCGCCTCTCTGGCCAAGGACCTGGCCGCCATGCCCACGCTCCGTCCCGTCGAGGGGCGCCTCTTCGACATGTTCCCGCACACGACCCACGCCGAGGTCGCCCTCCTCCTCGAGCGCGCATAGGTCGCTCAGATCGCGCGACCGATCCGGGCCTCGACCCGTTACAATTGGACCTAACGTTAGGAGAATGATGACCGTCGAACTGATCACCACCCCCACCCCCGAGCTCCACGAGGCCATGGCGCGCCTCCTCCCCCAGCTGTCCCGCTCCGCCAAGCCCATGAGCGAGGCCGACGTGCAGCGCTTCCTCTCCCAGTCCGGCGTCCACCTCTTCGTGTTCCGCCCCGACACCGCCGATTCCGAAGGCAACCACCCGATCCTCGGCATGCTGTCGCTGGCCACCTTCGAGATCCCCACCGGCGTGCGCGCGTGGATTGAGGACGTCGTCGTCGACGAAGCTGCCCGCGGCCAGGGTGCCGGCCAGTCCCTTGTCGTCGCTGCGATCGAGCACGCCCAGAAGATCGGGGCCCGCACCGTCGACCTCACCTCGCGTCCCTCGCGCGAGGCAGCGAACCGCCTGTACCAGCGCGCCGGCTTCGAGCTGCGCGAAACCAACGTGTACCGCGTGACGCTCGAGAAGAAGTGAGCGTGCGACGCTTGCGCTGTTCGCGGCCTTAGCGTCGTTTGCAGCGATTGCGTTGGTCGTTGTTGCTTGGCTCCCAAGCATTCTTTGTGTCGCTGCCCGCCCCCGCATGATGCGTGGGCGGGCGGTTCGTTTGGCGCGATAACGCGCGACCTGCTTCGGCCTGGCTGTGGGCGGCGCGCCTGGCCGGACCCACGTGTAGTCTCGGGCATGCTAGCAACGCCAGCGGCGCGACAACGTTCCCCCAATGATTTCCGCAACAAAATTCGCCCAGCACGCCTGAGAACGCCCATTGTGGGCCATTTTTCGTGCGCTGGGCGAAATCAGTCGCGCTCGCGTCCGCACTGGGCCTAGCAGGGCGAAATCAGTCGCGCACCGACACCCCCCACCGCACCAGGCACGTGCTCTCCCACCACAAACACCGAAGCCAACACTGAGCTGGGGTCCGAATGAAACCGACAACACCACGGCTCGCCCCTGAACAGCAACCGTTGAAACCGACAGCACCTCTGCGCCCGACAACTGCACCAAAAACGCCCATTTCTCACCCGCAAAGGCGATGGCGGTTTCAACGCCACTCACATACGAGCGAACAAAGGCGATGGCGGTTTCACGCGAGAGATTTCCGACGCCCACGGGCAACGGCAGGGCCAGAGCCACACAAAAGTCGCGCATAGTTTCCCACGGTCACTTTTGGAGACCGCCCACAAACGTTGCAATTACAGCAACGTAAATTCATGGTTTGAAGTAGCCGCAGGGGAATTACGTGCGACATTCAAGTCGCACCGGTGTGGAGGGCGCCGGAGGGTCCGGAGGGCACGAGAGGGCCTAGCTTCGGTGCCCGTGGGCGGTGGCGGGGCCTGGCCGGGCAACAAGCCGACGCGCCGAGCCGCACCCAGCACGCCAGGCGCCGCCGGTGTGGAGGGCGCCGGAAGGACCGGAGGGCCAGGCTGCGGTGCCCGTGGGCGGTGGCGGGGCCTGGCCGGGCTTCGAGCCGACGCGCCGAG
>ERZ772917.1689-NODE-1689-length-12143-cov-3.179682_pt1 | contig 12143 bp, 6 predicted proteins | sample MGYA00511187_ERZ772917 | MGnify/ENA primary metagenome ERZ772917 (study PRJEB29015, sample SAMEA2737925) | human oral metagenome | biome: human oral; feature: human-associated habitat; material: dental | place: China | collected 2012 ... | reverse complement strand
TCTCCGCCGCTGACTGTAATACCACCTTTATTGCCCCAAAAACCTTTGAAACGAAGGGCTTCCTCCAACACATCGTCTACCGTACGCAGCCGAGATTTGTTGGTCTCCATCTCCCATGTATCTGGATTGTGGCAATACTGACAACGCATATGGCAACCCTGCAAAAAGACAATGAAACGAATACCTGGTCCGTCCACAGCTCCAAAACTCTCCGTAGAGTGCACCATTCCCGTTACTTTTCCATAATCAATAGCTTCTTCAACCATAATGACCCTCTTAAACTTGAAAACGTTTTATTCTTAACTATATTATACCACGACTTCAGTAAAAATTACTAGATTCTGCCTATTTTTTAGAAAACAAACTGTTTTTCAGTTTCATTTTCATTGTGTTACAACAGATAGAGTTCAAAACATTATCAAATCGCACTTACTCGCTCCCTTGTTCACTTCAAAAAAGCCGCCTTATAGGCGACTCTTTCGGAGATTATTATGAAAAAGAAAGGTATGGGACTGTAGCTATTGACATTTGCCAGTAGCTACACTAGAGAATCCCTTTTATCAAATAAATTTAGAGGTCTTTATTTGATGCTTCTAGTTTACTGCACCATACTTAAAAGAAGCTTAATCTTATTTAAATTATTATTTTACCAGAATAGCTAAGATTTCATAAGGCCGCAGATTCATGGTCATTGCTACCGTTGGCTCCTCATAATTCGAAATCAGTACCTGACCTCTTTGATAGTCCGGCAGGATGTCCACGGTAATCGGATCAGCATAAAAGTTGTTAAGGACTAAAAGTTTTTGTCCTTGCCACTCCCGCTCAAAGGCATAGATCTGAGGACTGTCCTCATAGGCTGGCTGATAGCTACCTTCTGCGATGATCGGCAGCTCCTTACGCAAGCCAATCAATTTCTGATAAAAGGTAAAAATTGGGCCCTTGATTTCATTTTCCACATTGATGAGCGGATAGGATTTACCCGCCTTCAGCCATGGAGTTCCTGTTGTAAAACCTGCATTGACTGAATCATCCCACTGCATAGGCGTCCGAGAATTATCTCGAGATTTAGCCTTGATAATCTTGAAGGCTGCCTCTGGCGATTTGCCTTCAGCAAGCAGACTCTGGTAAGCATTGAGAGACTCGACATCCTTATAATCTTCCATGGAATCATAGTCAGGGTCCACCATCCCGATTTCCTCACCCATGTAGATATAAGGCGTTCCGCGCGATAGGTGAATACTAGCTGCCAGCATGGTCGCCCCTTCATTGCGGAAATTTTCTACATCGACAAAGCGGTTGAGAGCTCGCGGCTGGTCATGGTTGTTCCAGAAGAGGGCTGACCAGCCATCCTGATCGCTCATTTCCTTGCCCCAAGTATGGAAGAGGCGTTTTAATTCTTCAAAGTCAAAAGCCTTCAGGGTCCATTTCTGCCCAGCTTCATAGTCCACCTTGAGATGATGGAAATTAAAAGCCATAGACAGCTCCTGCCGATCCGGTGCGGTATAAAGGATGCAATTTTCAATAGTCGTGGCACTCATTTCACCAACAGTCATGACAGAATCATCCTGACCAAAAGTCGCTTCGTTCATCATACGCAGATAGTCATGCACGATTGGCTTATCGGTATAGGCTGGCTTGCCCTCCTGCTCTGGACAGTCCGTCAGCACTTCATCTTTTCCGGTGACGTTGATGACATCAAAGCGGAAGCCCTTGACTCCCTTGTCCCGCCAAAAATTCACCACCTTGAAGAGTTCTTGACGAACATTGGGATTGCGCCAGTTGAGGTCGGCTTGAGTCACATCATAAAGATGCAGATAATATTTGCCCGTATCCCCAAATGGGGCCCAGGCACTGCCGCCAAACTTGGACAGCCAGTCCGTCGGCTCATCCCGCAAAATAAAGAAATCCTGATAGTAGGAATCCCCATCTAGTGCCTTTTGGAACCACTCATGCTCAATCGAGCAGTGGTTGAGCACCATGTCCAGCATAAAGTCAATACCATGCTGCTGGCCAACCTTGATCATCTCTTCAAAATCTGCCATATCTCCAAAGATAGGATCAACCGCAGTATAGTTCGAAATATCGTAGCCATTGTCCCTCTGCGGACTCGGATAGAAAGGATTGAGCCAGATCATATCCACTCCCAGCTCTTTCAGATAAGGGATTTTTTCGATGATACCGCGGAAGTCTCCCACACCATTTCCTGTTGTATCCTTATAGGATTTGGGGTAGATCTGATAGACCACTTTTGTTTTATCAAGTGTCATATTTTCTCCTTTTTTGATAAAAGGGAGGGGCTAAGAGCCGCCATCCCACGAGTTAACTATTCTTAGATGCGTTTTGCTGTCATCAATTTATCGCCGCATTTGATATGACTAGGATATTCTCCACTCATATCTGCTACGAAAGCATCCTGATTGGTGATAATGACAGGTGTTTCTGTCACGAGTCCTGCAGCCTTGATGACATCCATGTCGAAGCTAATCAGTTTTTGTCCAATAGTCACATGATCACCTTGCGCAATATGGGCTTCAAAGCCCTTGCCATCTAGACCGACTGTATCCATACCGATATGCATAAGCATTTCCACACCTTCGTCCGATACGATACCGACGGCATGTTTGGTTGGGAAGAGAACGGTTACTGTACCGTTCACAGGTGACACCAACTCACCTTCACTTGGATCAATCACTAAGCCCTGTCCCATCACACCTGATGAAAATACTGGATCGGTTGCCTGACTGAGTTCTTTTACTTGACCAGCAAGAGGGCTGACAATTTCTACTGATGCTACAAGCTTTGTTTCCTGATGAGCGAATTCTGCTTCTTCTTGAGCTGCAAATTCGGCTTGCAGTTCTGGATCTTCTTCTGTCTTGGTCAAGAATCCTGTCTTGTGGAAGAAGAAAGTCAAGACCATTGGTACAGCGATTGCAACAAGCATAACCCCTGCAAATGGAATCATATATTTTGCTTGGATAGAAAGGATTCCTGGCAAACCACCAATACCGATAGCATTGGCCGTGATATTAAAGGTTACAGAGAGCAAACCTGCAATAGATGAACCAATCATTCCCGCAACAAATGGATAGATGTACTTGACATTTACCCCGAAAAGGGCTGGCTCAGTAATACCGAGATAAGCTGAAATGGTAGCTGGCAAGGAAATTTGCGCTTCCCGCTCATCATGGCGATTCATAAGGTAATAAGCAAATACAGCTGAACCTTGAGCAATATTGGATAGAGCAATCATTGGCCAAAGACCAGTACCACCGGCATCAGCTACCAACTGAGTATCAATGGCATTGGTCATATGATGAAGACCTGTGATAACAAATGGAGCGTAAAGCGCACCAAAAATTGCACCAAAGAGCCACTTAACAGGGCCAGTTAAACCTGCAAGAACGACTGTTGAAAGTCCCTGACCGATTGTCCACCCGATAGGACCCAAGACAGTATGAGCCAAAATCAAGGCAGGAATCAATGATAAGAAGGGCACAAAAATCATAGATACCACTTCTGGAATACGTTTCCGCCAGAAGATTTCTAGATAAGACAGGGACAAACCTGCCAGCAAAGCTGGAATAACCTGCGCTTGGTAGCCAATACGGTTAACAGTGAAGAAACCAAAGTCCCAAACCCAATCCTTAGCAATTTCAGTTGCTGGTGTCGATGCCACTGCGTAAGCATTGAGCAACTGCGGTGATACCAAACAGATACCTAATACAATACCCAGAATCTGGCTAGTTCCCATCTTACGAGAAACAGACCAAGTGATTCCTACTGGTAAGAATTGGAAAATCGCTTCACCTGGAAGCCACAAGAAATGGTTGATCCCAGCCCAGAATTGAGATACTTCTGTGATGGTTTTCCCATCCAACATAGACCAATGCACGCCTTCAAGGACATTCCTAAAGCCGAGGATTAATCCTCCGACAATCAAGGCTGGAATGATTGGAGTGAATATTTCAGCCAGAGTCGTCATGACCCGCTGAACTGGGTTTTGATTAGTCTTAGCTGCTGATTTAGCTGCCTCTTTGGAAACACCCTCGATACCAGATACAGCTGTGAAGTCGTTGTAGAAAATCGGTACATCGTTTCCAATGATGACTTGGAACTGCCCAGCATTGGTAAAGGTTCCTTTTACGACTGGAATGGCTTCAATGGCTTTAACATTGGCTTTCTTTTCGTCACCAAGTACAAAACGCATCCGGGTCGCACAGTGAGTGACCGCTGTGACATTCTCTTTGCCGCCAATTGCCTTCAGCAAATCCTTAGCTTCCTTTTCAAATTTTCCCATTTGACCTGTGGCTGGAAATCTTCCAGCACTCTCCTTATATTTTGATGCACTAGTTTTTTAACTAGCTTATGAACTTAATTGTAATCGATAACAATCTTGTATGCAAGTTGTTTGTTGAAAAATAGCGATATTTTTGCTAAAATTTTAACAGTTGTATGATAAAAAGAATACAAGCGAGGGATTTATGAAGAAATACAAACAATTATTTAAACAGCTTGAACGGGATATTTTAGGCGAAAAATACCAGCTCAATGACTTTCTTCCCAGTGAACATCAACTGATGGAAATCTATCAAGTCAGTCGGGATACTGTTCGCAAGGCTTTATCGCTCCTGCAAGAAGAAGGGCTGATTGAGAAAGTGCGGGGGCAAGGCTCCAAAGTTGTCAAGCAAGAGCAACTGGATTTCCCCGTTTCTAACTTGACTAGTTATCAAGAATTGGTAGAGCAGCATCACATGCAGTCCAAAACCAATGTCATCAGCCTTGATAAAATCACTGTAGATAAAAAACTAGCAAAAACAACAGGCTTTCCCGAATACCGACTGGTCTGGCGCATTGTTCGGCAGCGAGTAGTCGACAATATCGCTTCTGTCTTGGATATTGATTACTTAGACAAAAGCCTTGTCCCTAACCTGACCAGAGAAATTGGTGAGTACTCCATTTATGCTTACTTGGAGCAGGAACTAAATTTGGATATCGCCTATGCAAAAAAAGAAATTACGATAGATCACGTCAACGACCAAGACCAAATTCTCATGGATATCGGTCGAGACCAGCATGTCGTATCTGTCAAATCTCTGGTCTATCTAGCCGACGGCCGTCAATTTCAATATACGGAGAGCCGGCACAAATTAGATAAATTCCGCTTCGTGGACTTTGCCAAACGGCAGAAAGAATGATTTTTCTACTCAGCGAATATAAAAAAATCTCCTCTGTTAGCTGGGCTCTTAGCCGACAGAGGAGTTTTCCTGTTCTTTGGATAATTTGGTTTTTAAAAGGTTTTTTTATATTTAGGAGATGATATGAAAAATTAGTGAGATTTTTATACGGGGATCTATTTCTTGCCTCTTTTACGAATACTAGTTAGACTGTCGATTTTAGCTTGGAGCGGATGAATGATTTCTTATAATTTACTTTAACTTTATATGTCATTGGACTGCCCTCGTTTCTTATTTGTTGACACTAGTATAAGCCATTCAGCTTAACCATTTCTTATAGAAATCTTTAGAAAAACTTAAAGTAAACCTTCTCAACACATTCAAGCCCTACTGCTTACTTACCGATGAACATCGAACCAATTTATTCTTTGGCAAATCCCAGCAAACTCTGATTCACCTCACTAAAGCATATTTTCTTCTATTTTTGCTCTTCTATGTATGTTAACAAAACCTGAGCAAAGGCACCCGTCGATAGGGCAACTACACCCTCTAGCTGGCTGGCAAAATCCCCTGTTACTTTTTGCTCAAAGAGAGCCCTCTCAATCGCCTGAGTAAGGAGGTGAGCCGCTTCCGACCAGCCAATATAGTCAAAAAGCAGGGCACCCGACAAAAGAAGCGAACAAGGATTAGCTTTATTTTGACCCGCTATATCTGGCGCTGTCCCATGAGTAGCTTCAAAAATAGCATGGCCGGTCTCGTAATTGATATTGGCTCCTGGCGCAATACCAATGCCACCGACTTGAGCAGCCAAGGCATCGCTAGCATAATCACCGTTTAGATTGGTCAAGGCAACAACGTCAAATTTCTCTGGATAGAGCAAAATCTGCTGCAGAAAATTATCCGCAATGACATCCTGAATGACTAATTTCCCAGCAGCAAGCTCGTTCGCATACTCTCTTTGAGCTAGTTCATAGCCCCATTTCCGAAAGCCACCTTCGGTAAATTTTTGGATATTTCCCTTGTGAACCAGCGTTACCCGCGTCAGCCCTTTTGCTAACGCATAGTCAATGGCCGCCCGTATCAGCCGCTCACTTCCCTGTCTAGAAATAGGCTTAATCCCAATAGCAGAGCTTTCTGGGAAGCGAATCTTGTCAACCTGCATGTCCTTCTGCAAGAAATCAATGACTTTTTTAACAGCAGCCGATCCGCTCTCCCACTCGATCCCAGCATAGATGTCCTCGGTATTTTCCCGAAAAATCGTGATATCTGTTTTCTCTGGGTGTTTGAGCGGACTGGGAACACCTTTAAAATAACGAACTGGCCGCAGGCAGGCGTAGAGGTCTAATTCCTGCCTCAGAGCGACATTCAGCGAACGGATACCTTCTCCGACAGGTGTTTCTAGCGGCCCCTTGATAGCTACTAGATGGCTCTTAATCGTTGCCAGCGTGTCATCCGGCAGCCATGCTCCCTTCAAGTCTGCCGCTTTTTTACCAGCCAAAACTTCCTTCCAGACAATCCGTCTCTGTCCACCATAGGCCTTTTCTACGGCCTTGTCAAAGACCAGCTGGGCATTCTCCCAGATATCTACCCCAACTCCATCCCCTTCAATGTAGGGAATAAGGGGCGTATCTGGTACCAACAGCTTCCCCTTCTCAAACGAAATCTTATCTGCCATCTTATCTCCTTCCAATTGGGAGGTACTCCAAATCCTGAGCACCAATATAGTTGGAACGCGGACGAATCAGCTTATTATTCTTGCGTTGTTCCTGAACATGAGCAATCCAGCCAGACACCCGACTCATGGCAAAAATAAGAGTGTAGATGCTGCTATCAATGCCCAGCACATGATAAACCGTAGCCGAATAAAAATCAACGTTGGGAATCAGATGTTTGGTATGTTTCATGTAATCTTCGATTTCTTCTGAAAGCTGGTACCAGACCTCATTTTCTGTTCCCTTGGTCAACTTCTCTGCCATTTCTCTCAGATACTTCTCCCGAGGATCCTGAGTTTTATAAACTCGGTGACCAAAGCCCATGATTTTCTCATGGGAAGCCAGTTTTCGCTCTAGATAAGCCTGTGTATCTCCCTCTTCTCTGATTTCCTTTAGCATATCAAAAACGCATTCATTGGCACCGCCGTGAAGCGAGCCTTTTAGCGCTCCGACCGCCGCCGTCACGCAGGAATAAATATCAGTCAGAGTAGAAGCACAGACCCGTGCTGCAAAAGTGGAAGCATTGAGTTCGTGATCAGCATGAAGCACCAGCGCACGGTTAAAGGCCTCAACTTCAAGTTCACTCGCTTCCTCTCCTTTGAGCATATAGAGGAAATTAGCCGCAAAGCCTAGATCCTCTCGTGGCTCAATCGGAGTATGACCCGTCCTCAATCTAGCAAAGGCTGCGATTATAGTCGGCATCTTGGCCATAAGCTGAATGCTTTGTTCATAGGTTGCTTCAAGAGACGTTTCCTCCGCATGGACATTGTAAACCCCCAGAAGACTAACCGTTGAACGTAAAACACTCATCGGATGCAAATGCTTTCGTGACTGGATGAGAAGGCACTGTTCCACTGCGTCGCTAATGGCGTAATTCGCTCGCAAATCATCCACAAAACGCTTGAGTTCAATCTGAGTTGGCAAATGCAAATTCCACAGCAGATAAATCACCTCTTCAAAGCTTGCATTATGCTCCATCAATTCTGAAATATTATAACCTGCATAGGACAGGGAGTCATCCACAATCTGGCTGATTCTCGTATCACAGGCGATTGTATCTTTTAAACCATCCGTCTGACTCATATTCACACCCCTTGTAATTTCTTTCTAACGACCATCGGCAAAATGCCGCCGTTTCTGTAGTAACGAATATCCGCATCAGCATCAAAACGTAAGCGTACCTTAAATGAGAGCTCTTTCTCAGCACTTTGAGCCACAACCCTAACTATCTGACCTACTTGAGGATCCTGAGGCAGTTCAATATTGAATGTCTCTTTCCCAGTCAAACCAAGGCTTTCAGCGTTCTCACCCTCCAGATACTGAAGTGGGAGAATCCCCATCATAACTAAATTAGAGCGGTGAATTCTTTCAAAACTTTCTGCCAGAACCACCTTGACACCTAAAAGATTAGCTCCCTTAGCTGCCCAGTCACGACTAGAGCCCATGCCATAGTCTTTTCCTGCTAGGACAATGGTATCAATTTTATCGGCCTTATAGCGCATGGCTGCCTCATAAATTGACATCAATTCACCCTTATAATTTGTATAGCCGCCAATTTTTCCATCTGCCAATTCATTTTTAATCCGAATATTCGCAAACGTTCCCCGCATCATGACCTCGTGATTGCCTCGGCGGCTGCCATAGGAATTAAACTCTTGATAATCCACTCCGTGTTCAACCAAATATGAAGCCGCCGGACTATTTCTTGCGATATTTCCTGCTGGGGAGATATGGTCTGTCGTCACCGTATCCCCAAATTTCGCCAGAACAGCCAGATTTTCCAGAGGCTGAATAGCTAAATCATCACCTAAGTCATCAAAATAAGGTGGATTTTGGATATAGGTAGAAGCCTGATTCCAATTATAAATTTTGGATTTAGTCGTCGGAATCTGATTCCATTTTTCGTTGTCATCAAACACATGAGCGTATTCTTTTTCAAAAAGCTGGCGCGTCACATATTTTTGTACATAGTCTGCAACTAAGTCGTGATCTGGCATAATATCCGCCAAGTAAACAGGCTGACCTTTTTGATCATAGCCCAATGGCTCACTGGTCAGATCAATATTGGTATTTCCAGCTAGGGCATAAGCTACCACCAGAGGCGGGCTGGCTAGGAAATTTGCCTTGACTAGAGGATTAATCCGCCCTTCAAAATTCCGATTTCCTGAAAGAACAGCACTAGCTAACAAGTCGCTATCCGTAATCACTTGAGCTACTTCGGGTAGAAGATTTCCTGAATTTCCAATACAAGTAGTACAGCCATAGCCGACAACGTTGAATCCAAGCTGGTCTAAATAAGCTTGCAAGCCACTCTTCCTGAGATAGCCTGTAACTACCTTGCTGCCGGGAGCCAAGGAAGTCTTGACCGCCTTTGAAACGCGCAGACCTTTTTCCACCGCATTTTTAGCCAAAAGTCCCGCCGCCATGAGTACATAAGGATTGGATGTGTTAGTACAGCTGGTAATGGCTGCGATGGCCACATGACCCGTCTTAATCGTCTCCTCATGGTCAGAAAACTGGACTACTGCAGACTTTTCTAGCTCATTCTCATCTAAGCCAAAGCCTCGAACACCAGCTTCTCTGACCAGACTAGCTTGAAATTCTTCTTTAGCAGCTGTCAACTCAATCAAATCCTGGGGCCGCTTAGGTCCTGAGATACTCGGCACAATGCTGGACAAATCAATCTCAACTACCTTCGTATACATCGGCTCCACCATCTCATTATAGAAGAGATGGTTTTTTTGAGCGTAGAGACGAGTCAGCTCAATGTGATCTTCTGATCGATTGGTCAGGCGCATGTAATTGAGGGTTTCCTCATCTATCGGAAAATAGCCACAGGTAGCTCCGTATTCTGGTGCCATATTGGCCACCGTTGCACGGTCAGCCAGACTCAGATTGGCCAAACCAGACCCAAAGAACTCGACAAATTTACCAACAACATTTTCCTGCCGCAAGATTTGCGTGACCTTTAAAGCCAGATCTGTCGCCGTCGCAATCTTCGGTAATTTACCCAGCAAGCGAACACCGATGACTTCAGGCACTGGGAAATAGGAAGCCTCACCCAGCATGGCTGCCTCAGCCTCAATCCCGCCGACACCCCAGCCCAGAACGCCGATACCATTAATCATGGTCGTATGGCTGTCAGTCCCAAACATGCTGTCTGGATAGAGCTGACCATCCTTTTCGATGATGACATCACTGAGGAATTCAATATTGACCTGATGGATAATGCCTGTGGCAGGAGGAACCGCCCGATAATTATCAAAAGAGTTTTCTGCCCATTTAAGAAATTCATAGCGTTCATTATTGCGAATAAATTCTTTGTTGATATTTTCTTCTAGCGCCGTTTCACAACCATAAAAGTCAACCTGAACACTGTGGTCAATAACCAAATCCACCGGAATTTCCGGATTAATCAAATCAGCGTTTCCGCCCTGACCTACGATAGCATCCCGCATACTAGCCAGATCAACTACAACTGGAACACCCGTAAAATCCTGTAAAATCACACGACTAGGCTTAAAAGGAACTTCTCCTTTAGGAGATGCTGCACAATAGTTCGCCAAAGAAGATATGTGATTTTTTGTAACATCCAATCCATCTTCCTTACGAAGAACACTTTCAAGTAATATACGAATCGAGTAAGGAATTTTCTCTAAATCTCCTCCTAATTCTTTACTCGCTTGTTTTAAATCAGTATAGTAATATTCACGGCCCTTATGATGCAATTTTGTCTTGTATTCGGTCATGTCAGCACCTCTTACCTATCTTTAATTGTTTTATATTATACATCTTTTCGTAAGTTTATGCAAGAACTTTTTAATTTTTATGTTATAAGACATAACATGAAAATTAAAGATAGTTTTGTTTTTAAAATAGTTTAACCAACTAATCTAAATTAAAACTTATGCCTATTCTCGTTTTTTCTTTTACTTTTAGTAACAGACAGCGACCTGAAGGCCGTTCAAAATATTGCTTTGATACCCCTTGTAAGCAAGACCAATAAATCCTACACTACCTTTTGCAAGCTTGATTTAGCTAGTCGCTAGTTTACTGAAAAGAAAAAGCCGATAGTTTAAAACTATCAGCTTATAGAATGATTCAGATTAACGAACTGTACGGATACGCATTGTATTGGTACGAACAGCCTCACCAAGTGGCACACCAGCAACAATAACGATATCGTCACCAGATTCAACCAAACCTTGTTCCACTGCAATCTTTTCGGCAAGTTCGAACATATCATCAGTGTTTGATGGGCGATCAGTTGTTACTGGAATAACTCCCCAGTTCAGCATCAAACCACGCTGAGTCAATTCATCGAAAGTGATTGCCAAGATATCAGCATCTGGACGGTATTTAGAAATTAAACGAGCAGTGTGACCTGTCTTAGTAAGAGTAACCACCAACTTGATATTCATAGAGTTTGTCGCATCCTTAACAGCTGAAGCCATAACCTCAGTCTTAGAATTACGTGGCAAGTTAACAGATGACAAGCGACCGTATTCTTTTAAAAGAGTTTGAGCATTTTTGTCAATAGTTGCCATCGTAGTAACTGACTCAAGTGGATATTTACCATTTGCAGACTCACCTGAAAGCATTGTAGCATCGGTTCCATCGATAACAGCGTTAAACACGTCTGATACTTCTGAACGCGTTGCACGTGGTTTTTCAGTCATGGTTTCAAGCATGTTTGTTGCTGTGATAGAGACTTTACCAGCTGCATTTACTTTTGTGATGATCATTTTTTGGTAAACTGGAACCATTTCGAATGGTACTTCGATACCCATGTCACCACGAGCAATCATGATACCGTCAGCAGCTTCAATGATTTCATCCAAGTTGTCGATACCTTGTTGGTTTTCGATTTTAGCGAACAATTGAACGTGACCATTACCAGTTTCTTCACAGATTGCACGAACTTCGTTTACGTCTTTTGCAGTACGGACGAATGAAATCGCGATGAAGTTAATACCTTGTTCAAGACCAAAGCGGATGTCAGCGTTGTCACGCTCAGCAAGTGCTGGGAAAGGAATCTTAGTATTCGGGATGTTTACACCTTTTTGCTTAGCAATGATGCCGTCATTTTCAACTTCTACTTCAAATTCACGAGTTGAGTCATCCTTACCAATTACGCGAAGACCAAGTTTTCCGTCATCAACAAGCACTTGTTTTCCAATTGCAACATCATCATAGATGTCAAGAGCACCAGCAACGTTTAAAGCAATCACTTCACGAGTTGATTTGATTCCTTGTT
>ERZ772917.1687-NODE-1687-length-12175-cov-3.681353_pt1 | contig 12175 bp, 8 predicted proteins | sample MGYA00511187_ERZ772917 | MGnify/ENA primary metagenome ERZ772917 (study PRJEB29015, sample SAMEA2737925) | human oral metagenome | biome: human oral; feature: human-associated habitat; material: dental | place: China | collected 2012 ... | reverse complement strand
CGCCATTCAGAAGGTTAGACTCTACGTAACCCATAAATATCCTTTAAAAGAATTTTAGGCTTGAATTATATCTCCGCCCCATTAATCTTGACTTAAATTTTCTGCGGCGGCGGTTCGCACGGCGGCGGCTTGGACAACCGGAATTTGCGCGTAAAATTTGCATTAAATTTTACGCAGATGGTTGCGAAATTTGGCGCAAAATTTATGGCTAAATTCTGCGCGCTAGGCTTTTAAAATTGTAAATTTAGCGGCGCGAAATTGCCCCGCTCGCGCTGGGCGATAGGCGCATGCCGCATAAATTTTATCAAAGCCTCGAAGTTTGATGAAGCGCGCGTGGAGTTTAAAATTTTACAAATACGCTAAATTTTATAGTCGCGCGATAAATTTGAATTTTTAGCGCGCGATATGCGAACTCGCTATGGTTGAAGCAAGCCCTTGTGAATATAAAATTTGTTAGCACAAAGTGCAAAAAAGCGGCTAGCGTGGGCAACGGTGCGAAATTAAAATTTAAACTCGCTAGCCTCAATTTGAAATTTTGTAGCCGCCCGCTCTAAAATCCTAGCGCTTTTTGAATTGCGAGCGTCTGCGCTACGATGCGCTCAAGCTGCTCTAAATTTAGCATATTCGGCCCGTCTGAAAGCGCATGAGCGGGATCTGGGTGCGTCTCGTAAAAAAATCCGTCCACGCCCACAGCCGCCGCCGCTCGCGCGAGATACGGCACGAAGCGCGAGTCGCCGCCGCTCGTAGCGCCGATACTAGGCATCTGCACGCTGTGCGTCGCGTCGAAAATGACCGGTGCAAACTCGCGCATAATCGGCAGCGAGCGCATATCGACGATCAAATTTCCATAGCCGAAGGTGCTGCCGCGTTCGGTGAGCCAAACGCCGTAGCGGCGCGCCAGATCGTGCATACCTTCGCCGCTTGGTTGCGGCGCGCTTTGAGCAGAATTCGCGGCACTCGAAGCATCGCAAGCATGGGCGGAATTTTGCGCGTCCGATCGTGCGCCACAAGAATTTTGCGCGCCTAGCGCGGAAGAGCCGTCATTCGCACCGCTTCGAGCGCCGCTTTGCACGCCGCAAATTTCGGCATCGTCGGAGCAGGCGCTGTTTTGAGCGGCGTTTGTATCGCCAGATGCCGCGGTGCTTTGCGGGGTATAAGCCCGTGCGCTGCGAGTTTGCAGCACCTTTTCGACGCTGTGTTTCATCGCCTGCGGCGATAAAAACTGACCTTTTTTGATGTTTACTACCGCTTGCGTGCTTGCTGCGGCGACGAGTAGGTCGGTTTGGCGGCACAAAAACGCGGGTATTTGCAGTACGTCGGCGACGCGCGCGACGGGCTCCGCCTGGTAGCTTTCGTGGATATCGGTTAAAATTTTATAGCCGAACTTCTCCTTTACTTCGGCTAAAATTTCGCAGCCGCGCTGCAGCCCCGGGCCGCGGAAGCTTGAGATGCTGGTGCGATTGGCTTTATCGAAGCTGCTTTTAAAGTAAAATTCCACCCCGCTCATTTCGTTAAATTTGCGCAAACTTTCCGCGACTTTCATTATCAGCTCGCGGCTTTCGATCACGCAGGGTCCTGCGATCAGTATCATGAGATATCCTTTTTTAAAATTTGCGCGATTTTAGCGAAATTTTACTAACTCTTAATAGGGCTTGCCGAAAAATTTCTCGTAATGCTCATAAAAGCGCTTGTAGTAGGGGTTTGAGTAGCGTTTGCGCATGCCGTAGTTGTAGCACTCGATCGTGTCTTTGATATTTTTGTCTTTGGCGTTCCAACATTTGCGTAGGATTTTAGCGCATTTTGTGAGGTTGTACATCGGATTAAATATATAATCGATCTCGTTTTGGCTGAAATTTACGGCGTTTAGCTGCCCGAGTCCCACGTCGATGCTAAAGCCGTCCTCGTACAGATACTTGGCGATCTGCACGGCGTAAATTTCGTTTGCCGGTATGATCGTAACGACCCATTTGCTGGAATTTAGGCTATAGTTGCTCGTTTTGATGCGGATATTTTGATTGCGCAGGCCCGCAAAATAATCGGCGTTTGCTTTGTTTGTCAAAAAGGAGATCGTGTAGGGCTCGAAGTCGCTTTCGATTTTGACGATGGTGTATAAAATTTCAGGCTTTACCCCTTCGTTTTGCGCTACTGCGGCGATGGCGTTTACGATCTCGTTCGGCGAGTAAGCGGGAGCTTGAAGCGCCAAAAACAGGGCGAAAAGCAACTTTTTCATCTAAATTTACCGAGCCTTTGATAAAATTTTATGTCGCAAGTATAGCACAATTTCAGCCTTTTCATCATTGTTTAAGTGAAAATTAATCGTATTGGATATATAATCACATTTCTTTTTTAAACCCAAACGGTCGCTTAGCTCAGCTGGTAGAGCGCCACCCTTACAAGGTGGATGTCGCAGGTTCGATCCCTACAGCGACCACCATTTTGAAATCATTGGATTTCATACTTCTTTAGCACTTGCGCTGCGAGTGTGATTTTTGGTGCGACGGTAGTTCAGCTGGTTAGAATGCCGCCCTGTCACGGCGGAGGTCGTGGGTTCGAGCCCCATTCGTCGCGCCACTTCTTACGATGTCTTGCTAGCTCAGTAGGTAGAGCATCTCACTTTTAATGAGGGGGTCGTTGGTTCGAATCCAACGCAGGACACCATCTATCAAATTTCCTCCCTATTTTTAATTTTTTGATTTTTTTGAAAGCCTTATATTACGGGTTTTTGAAATTTTTTCAAAAAAATTTCAAATGCTAAAAACGCTAGATTATACAGGTAGTTTAAGAGAAACTACTATATATTAAAAAATGTATAGTAGCTCTTAAGCTTGTTAAACTCTTTGGAAACTTTTATAATTTGTCCTATGAAACTATATTAAATTTTAAAGGATAAGTAGTTATGAAAGTTTTTTCTAAAATTAAAGACGATCCGGCTTTTAAAACAGACCCCGATAAAGTGATCAGAAATTTCTCCCTGCCTCATCGCAAAAATACTATGGTAGAAATGATAGATGAGCATATAGCAGTTAGATTTTACCGCTCATTTACTAAAAAGGGAATACAAACAATTCATAGGCACTATCACTACTCAATAGGCGGCAAGCTGATTAAGTCTTTAGGCAATGCAGATGAGATAAGCCTAAGCAAAGCCAAAGAAACTCTTGAAGGTTTAATAGTAGATGGTTCTACTAAACTAGCCGCCCCAAGTAATACTCTGGCAAGCGTTTATAGACAATTTTGCAGACATAACGGCAATGTCGCATTAGCGACCTCTAAAAGACGAGATATGAGCTTTAAGGCTTTAAGGGATATTTGCGATAAAGATATAAACAAGATAAGCAAAAAGGATATTATGCCGATACTGGATTACTACTACGATAATGAAAAATACGCCTCCTTAGAAATTTTATTCAAACTCATTAAAAGACTATTCAGATATGCTCGCATAAGGGATATTTCTAAAAATCCATTATTTGCAGAAGAGGTGTTTAAGGACTTTTATAATATACCTCGCCATAGCGAATACCCATATATAAAAGATGACTTGGATTTAACCGTACTTATTAAATTTATCATGAACTATCCTCACCAAAGAGGAGTTAAGAATGCTTTGATATTCGGACTGCTTACGGGGCTAAGAAGCTCAAATGTAAGAAATTTAACCCATGAGCATTTAAAAATAGGCGATGATGGAGAATACTACTTACTATTCCCGCAAGATGAGAATAAGGTAAAAAGCAATGGGGATGAACATCTGGGACTTCCAAAGGAGGTAGGTGAGTGGCTAGAGAGCATAAAAACAAAGTCCTCTTTATTTTTTGCGAATACGGAAGGAAACGTTTTAAGTGAGGCAACACTTGTAAAGGCCCTTAGGCAATATACCCCATTAGTCGGTAATAATGGGATAGTTTTTCATTCTTTTAGGATAATACTAAGTACGTTTTGTAACGATAACTTGGTGGATAACGGGTTGATCCCAGATATTATAGAGCGTACAATATTTCATAGGGTCAGAGGTGTTGCGGGCGTTTATAATAAGGCTACAAATATCAAAAATACTCGTAGGGTTTTAACATGGTGGCTAGGTTATTTAAAGGGGTTGGGGTTTAAATTTTAAGAAGGTAAAGGCAAAAGCCTAAAAGGATAGCTTCTTATGAGGTTTTATGTAGTTTGGTATACAAGAGCCTTTTATTCTAAATCTATTGAGAAGCTTACGCGCTCCACGAACGCCATAATCCATAAATGCTATAATGCCATAGGGAGCTAAATTTTTATCTTTAAGTATAGAATTTAGCCTTAAGGTCACATTCCTACTTTAAGTCTATGTGCCTATGTGTTTTAGAAATTTCCGGATAAGCGGAAAGACGGCAAGATAGGGAGTTAAAGCGACACCTATCCGCAGTTTGTCATTCTACAGCTTACCGTAATTGGCGTATGAGCCGCCTTATCCTCTTAAAAAAGCACTTACTTTCCCTCCCTTCCCATTATTACTTCATCACTACTCCTTTCCTAAGCACTTGCCCTCATTTTAGCGTATTGCTTTCTTTTGGAGTCGCCTTTTTTGATACTGAAGGCGAGTGCTTGCGAGGATAGGGCTATGATAGATTATATAAATTCTGAAGTATTTCCATTTTTTTACCTCTACACTTTTTACTAGTAATTTCTTGCATATTGCATATATAGCTTTCATATTTTTTAATGCTCGGTTCACTATGTTGTGCTTCATTGCTTACTTCATACCTTTATAATCTTAGGTTTACTAGGTTGCTTCATTGCTTTTATATCTATCCAAGCTTGTTAAAAACAACAATCTTCGTTTAAAAAAACAGCTCATATCATTTTTTTCTTTTCTGGCTATATTGTTTTCATAAGGTATTTTTTGAAATATCCTTATAACGTTTTTACTAAGGAGAAAGAATGTTTTATATGTTAAAAAGCCTTTAGGCTTTTTGAAGTAGCCTTTAAAGTTTATATATTACGGTTTTTCGATGGGTTACGTTATCGGTAATGTTTTTATTGATAAGCTTAAACGCTTATTAAGCATTCTTAATCTTTAGTTCCCCGCTGGCGGTTTGGGGTAATAAGAAAAATCGCAGAGGTGCGTTATAGCTTCGCATATTAATCTAAAAAGCTTCTGTTTTAACTAAATTCTAAAGATGTAACGTCTTTTTGCCCCTAGAGTTTTTTCCCTAGATAGTCTCCTTCTTCATTTTATTTATAGCCTAAGTGCATTAAATCTGAAAAGGGGACTATCTGAAAAGCCGCGTGGAGGTAGCGCCTCCGTAAAGGTTACGGGGCTGATTCGCTCGTCGCTAGCGGAGCTCTGCTCGTCTGCTACCGCCGTTGCGATTATTCCTTGTAGGGGTGTTATTGTATAGATGGAATTTTCTATATCTAAGTGGATAGGATAAACTTTTATTTATTTCTTTCAGGAGTATTTTTTGCCTAGTACTATATTATAAGTAGTATTGATCTTAATATATTTTTATCGCTTGTGGGGATATTATCAGTATTATGTAGTAACTGCACCTAAAATTTTTACAAAAGTTTATTATTTTTAAAGCTATAACAACGGTTTATTGCGTTCTAATAAATACCCATAAGAATTTATATTGAATAATTTTTGAGTTCAATGAAAATTAAGTGGATTTTTAGTTGCGACTATGTTTTAATACCTATAAAACCTCTTGTCAATTTTAGCAGAATACGATAGGGGTTTTTTTATTAGCCTTATTTAAAGAATCGTTACACATCACGTCTATTTGCTAAAAATGCAAGAAGCCTTGATGCTTCATTCAACTTATCATCAGCGTCTTCCCCAAATAACTCTGTAGCCCAAATACGATCTATATCTCTTATAATAGGATTTTTAAGCTCCAAGAAGGAAATATTTGATAGCTCAGCTTGAATGCTTGTATATAATGTATCGGAGAGGGTGCAGAAGTTTGGAACTAATGTGGTAAGAATATCTTTCACCTCCATCTTTCGCATTCCCACCTCATCCTTGGAAGAAACCTCACATATCAGTTGATAAAATATAGTAGTCATCCAGGACGATAGAAGAATTGCCTGCTCTATATTAGCCATATTGCATACCACGAAATTAGTGGAAACAAAAAGGCATTCTCTAGAATAATATGCTCTTCCTTTTGTTCTTATAGCACGAGGAATTAATACAGTGTTTCCTGGAAAAGCACCTCTACTTTCACGTTCTAGTATGCGTTTCCACTCTAGAATAGTTTTTGAATTTCTCGTCTGTCTGCCTGTATTGATTGGTAAAGATACATAGTCTCTTAAAATTGAATCTATAATCTCCGGAGTGTTTATCGAAGAATCCAAAAATTTACTATCTCCACCTTGTATATCCACAGTATCAATGCGTGCATTACGCAAACCCAATCCTAAATTCACAAGTTCGTTGTAGCTATTGAAAAGTGAAGGATTAGAATCTAAGAAAAGCAGATCACTTCCTCCATTATTTCCTATTCCTCCTCTTTTCACAGAAAAATTATAGGTATCCATTTGAATCAATTTGAAAGATGATGCCAATTCTGATTGAACAAATGATATTGAATCTATCATATCTATATTAAGCTCTCGCCAGCCATCTTCTAAGATATTAATAAGAGTTGTTCTGTTAACTGTCTTTCCCTCTATCCCAGGAATAATTGTTGTAAAACAATTGGCAAGATTTCTACTCAACGCAGCCTTAAAAGCATCCGCATCAATATCGGGAATGTTGTCCATACTTGTTATTATGTCAATATTTTCATTTAATCTTTTTATAGAACCGATAAGCACACAAGTATTTTTTGTAACATCCTCAAAAATTCCAGCACCTGGATAGATAAAAATCTTTTTCAATCCAAATTTGGACATAAGTAATCTACGAATTATAACTGCTTCATTTCCACGAGCAATCAAATGCGTCTTTGGGAAAACACAAGCGATAGTAGTATCTTCGGGTAACAATTCTGTCAACAGTTCCAGAAACACCGCTTCTAATGGCATCTGTCCTATATTGGTTATTGCTTCCTCTTCTGTAATTCTTTGTATTGCTTGATAAAGAGATTGCTTACGGGTGATACAATTTATCCCAGCAACAAAAGGGGGATTTACAAGTAAAACTTTAGTGTTTGAAAAATATGTGGGATCCAAATCCGAAATATCATGACATGTAATATTAGGTGCAACATTAACATTTATGCTACTAGCAAAATTCAATCCAAGTCTTAAAGAGAGGAGTTCCAAAAGCTGTTGATTAGAATCATTAGCAATTATCTGATTTGACCTGAGGTTATATACTGAAATCGCAGAACTAATCAGATTTCCACTTCCTGCGGCGGGATCGCAAGTACAATCAGTTGTGTTTAAATCACCGCTAACACTATGTGCAAGGATTGCAACAATCTTAGCCAACTCCAAATCAGTAGGAACCTCTCCCTCATGCTCATACCCTGCTGATACTATTTGGTGCAAAGTGTCGGCTATTAAGTCTCCCGTTACATTTTGATTGCCATAATTAAAAAGTTCGGTAAGCAAGGTATTTCCGACGGTAACCGTAGGATCAAATAATGTAGCGCAATAATTAAAAATCCCAGCAAAATCAACACGACTACCCTCATTGCATATTTGCTGAATATTTCCATGAAATACACGAATGTCGTGAAGATCATTCCTCCCAACATATTGGAACGAACCTCGAATATATTCATATAGCATCAAAGCGAGATTACTTTTCCATTTTGGATAATCCCATCTGACAGGTTCAATTTCATCAACAAAATTATCTAAAGTCAAAAAATAGCTATAATTATCCGTTAATATAGCATTAATTGTATCTTTAAAATAGATAGAAAGGGCATCGCATAGAGCGTTCTCGTCAACAAAAGACTGAAAATCTATAATTGAAAGACCTGGCTGGAGCATCTGTTGATAAGTACGTTGTCTCGCACTATCGTATCTAAATAAAATAGCCCTTTCGAGATTAGTCAGAATATAATAAGGTTTCTCCGTTAGACCTACATTACTCTGAACATATGACATTGCTTGGAATTGATACCTAGTACTGTTAATCGCCGCAGGCGTTCTTTTAACCTCAATAACACAGAGATACTTGTGAGTTGTGATATTTTCAATAACAAAATCCATCTCTAAAGATCCAGTGTATCGATGGTGTACAACTCGATAATTTCTCTCTCGTCCAAGGAGCCTAAGTGCCTCATTAAGGGCATTTTCACATATAGGATGATATACGCCCACTTCTGAATCATTGTAATTAATCACAAACTTTCCTCACAAATATTTTTTTAATTCTCTTGCAATTACCTCAGCGAGTAACGGTGGAACGGCATTTCCAACAATCAAATTCCTTCCTTGTTTGCTACTGGAAATAATCTGATATGAATCTGGGAAGGATTGTAAACGTAACGCTTCTCTTACTGTTATCAATCTGTCCTGACTATAGTGGATATTGCATCCAACATTAGGTCGATTGAAATATGTGTTAATAGTATATGATGGTTCATCAGGCAGCATACGACCATAACAAGTAGTATGCCCTCCTTCTTGCTTTAGTCTTCTAATCCTTTCTGATGGAACATCCTTTGGAATATCATTATAATTTCCTCCAGGTTTGACATATGAGCAAATATATTTGTCCAATTCACTCATCTTTGGCATAAAATGTTCCGTTACACGATCTTCTGATCGCATCTCTTGCTGATATTTATTTTGTGGCGGACATTTATACTCTACAACCTCATTTTCATCATTTATAGGCATACCCAAATCATCCAAAGCCTGCTTGACGCTTATATACGGAATTAAGCCTTTATTGGAATCTCCGTGAGTTGGAGTAGGAAAAGTAAAATATCCGTTTTTGAGTCCAACAATTATAACCCTGCGCCTTCTTTGAGGTACGCCATAGTCTGCTGCATTCATAACCTGTATTTCAATATTGTATCCAATTTCCTTAAATGCGGTCTTGAGCTGATTTATAATTTTTACACCACTTGAATTTTTTGCAGATAAAAGTCCGGTTACATTTTCAAAGACAAAGGCTTTGGGCTGAACTTCTTTCAGAATTTTCATATATTGCCAAATAAGTTGCCCTCTGGCATCTTCTACATTTCTCATTCCAGCAAGAGAAAAGGATTGGCAAGGCGGCCCACCAATAATAATATCTGCATGAGGAATGTCCTTTATCCCCACTTTACTTATATCGGCATACTTAATATGATCACCAATATTTTTTTTATAAGTTTTGACGGCGTTTTCATTGTTATCAATAGCCCATAATATTTTATAGCCAGCATTGATAAATCCTAAATCAAGCCCACCACCGCCTGAAAACAAGCTAACAATATTTGGCATTTACACATTCTCCAGTCTGCTTGCAACTATTTTATCGTATTCAGTTGAAATTTCTTCGAAACTTATATCTGAATAGCTGGAAAGCACCTTGGTTATTTCCGATATAATTTTTCTTGAGCCAGTATCAATGAGTTCTTTTGTTAAAGTCTTTAGAATAGCCACATCCTCCTTTGAAAAGGCAAAAAAATCTGGAAAGCTTAGGTTTTCTAAGTCATATCGCTGTAATTTTAATAATCCAGCTCCATATTTTTTCCCAGAGCATTCCAATTGGTAAAATGTATAGTAATTATTTAGTAAGGCAAAGCACACAAATTCATCAATAGCAGGATAGACAATATAGAAATTGTCTCGAATAATTTTTCCAGATTTATTAATAATGAACTTCATGTCGTTTCTTACAAAATAACTGAATATTATACCGTCGCACTCAAAAAGGTTTAACCTATACCATTCATAACCCTTATTAATTTTTGTAACAAGGGTTTTTGGTTTATTCTCTTTTAAAATCTTATCTCTCCAAAATCTAAAGTAATCGTCTATACTTGCATCTTGAAGATCATTGTGACTCACAATTAATAGCTTGTCATACACCGCATTATCAGTTGTATATCCATTCACTTGCTTAGGTGATGATATAATCTCCTTTGTATATTCTTTATTACAATCGATAGTGGGATTAATAAACACAGAATTGCATCCAGTTGTCAAGCCTCTACGAATGTTGCCAATATCCTTAAATTTTTTAGTAAAGCCAATATGAAGATTCTTAGTTTCTCTAACAATGGGTACAAAAGTATTATTTATTAATTTTACATACTCTGGAATAATCAACTTCTGTTTTTCTTGTGTTTTTCTTAATTTAAGAATAATAACATCAACAAGAGTAGCCTTTTCAAAGACGTCACCAGAGATATTTATTTGACGATCAATAACACAGCTTTTATGCAAAATTTCTCTAAAACGATCACCATTTTTTGCGAATAGCCAACTTCCAGGAAATATTACTATCAATTCACCATTTTTTTTCAAAACAGAAATTGCTTTTATAATGAAATACATGTATAGGTTCGCAGTTGTTGGCAAACATGAGAAAATAGAATTTGATGACAAGATGCCTTTGCTGACACCAAGCTGTGATAATTCATTTATTTTCTCTTGTCTAACATATGGGGGGTTCATGATAACTCCGTCATACTGGTGATCTTGTTTAGATGACAAAAAATCTTCATTTTTTAATTTATATTTCTGATATTTATTCTTGCATTTTTCATACAGGGCTGAGTCTATTTCATATCCATCAATGTGGTTCCAACCATCATTTGCCAAAGCAGAGAGAAAAGCTCCTTCTCCGAAACAAGGATCAAGGATTTTAGACTCTTTATTTATAGAAAAGAGAGAGGTCATATATCTTGCGACTGGAAGTCTTGTAAATACTTGTCCTAAATCCATCTCATTTATCCTTCTTCTGTTCATTATTAGCAATGACCTTTGTTATTTCTATAAGTACGGTTGACCTTATAAATTCGCCATATGAAGCATATGTCATAAACCATGTAATCTGTTTGAATTTCACGAAATTTCTTTTCTGAAATTAGAGAACGAACTATATACTTATTTTCATCGGCAGGATCATAGTTAAAAATTCCTTTGAAGTTTTTTAACTTATCTTGAGCCTAAATTTATCCAATTTTTATTCTTTACAATTATATCATTTTATTGTATCATATTTTATATATTTAATTTCTCATTTGCTTCTTTGGTATTTTGCTGCAAACGCTGTTTGCACTCCAATCTTTTAGTGGCTACTCGTCTTTTCTAGCTGTTTCCCCCAAGTTCTAACAATTCTTACAATATCATCATCGTTAAGCTGTGAAAGCATATCTAAAATAGCTTTCATTGCTATGGGCTCATTGGTTTCTCTAAGCCACTCTATGTAAGTGCGCTCAGAAACACTTAAACGTCTTGCCATTTCTTTTTGCGTAATAGATTGCAGCTCTTTGGCTTCAATAAGCTTGTGGATTTTATATAAAACATGAGCCAACTTCATTTTCATACCTTCAAAATTTATTCAATAGCATAAGTATAGCTAATATTTCTTAAAAAATATATATAGCTAGAATTTTATTACATTATTATGTAGTAAATTAAGATAATTTTAATACATATATATGTATAATAACTATATAAGAATATAGGAAGTAGATATGGCACAACACTTTTTACTATCGGCTGAAGCTCGCAAGCTATCTCTTATTAAAATCGCAAGAATGAATGACTTTCAAGCTATCGCGGCTTTTAGGCAAGTTCGTTGGTTTGAAACCAAGGGTAAGCCCGTGTGTCCTTGCTGCGGTAGTGGCGGCAAAATTTACTTCATAGCCTCTCGAAAGCAGTTTAAATGTAAGGAGTGTGCTAGCTTCTTTAGCGTTACAAGCGGCACGGTCTTTCATGGGAATAAACTACCGCTTCAGACTATACTTGCCGCCATTGCGATATTCGTTAACGCCGCGAAAGGAATTTCAGCACTGCAACTATCTCGCGACTTAGACGTTCAATACAAAACCGCATGGGTATTACTCCATAAAATTCGCGAAAGCTTAATGGATTATGATAGTTCAAGACCGTTTCAAGGCGTAGTCGAAATGGACGGCGTATATGTTAACGGCTATATCCGCCCTAGAAATAAGCTAGAAAAAAGAAGGCTCAATTAAACTTAAGCGGATTCTCTCTTATCAATCTCAACAGTTTCTGATATAGGTTTTTCTGTATAGTTTTAGTATTATATCTAAATTCACATTCCTTTAGA
>ERZ772917.1686-NODE-1686-length-12179-cov-97.355823_pt1 | contig 12179 bp, 9 predicted proteins | sample MGYA00511187_ERZ772917 | MGnify/ENA primary metagenome ERZ772917 (study PRJEB29015, sample SAMEA2737925) | human oral metagenome | biome: human oral; feature: human-associated habitat; material: dental | place: China | collected 2012 ... | reverse complement strand
TCTACACGAGCCACTACATGGAGGAGGTCGAGGAGCTGTGCCGCAGGATCGTCATCATGGACTGCGGCAGGCAGGTCGCCGCCGGCACCGCCGACGAGCTCAAGGCCATGATCGGCACCGGCGAGCGCATCCGCATCGAGGTCGTCGACCCCGTCCCGCTGGGCGAGGGGACCCTGGAGTCCCTGCGCCGCCTGAAGCACGTGCGCACCGCCTCCTGGCAGGCCCCGGGGCTCGTCGTCGAGTGCGCGCCCGGGGCGCACAACCTCTCCGACGTCATGGGGGCGCTGGCCGGGGCGGGCGCGACCTGCGGCCGGGTGACCTCCGAGCCCCCGACGCTCAACGACGTCTTCCTGGAGATCACCGGGCGCGCCCTGCGGGACGAGGCGGCCTGACATGAGAGCCGTCTTCACCTACCAGGTGCTCCGGCTCCTGCGCGACAAGGTCCTCCTGGTGTGGACGCTGGGCCTGCCGATCGTCCTGTCGCTCATGTTCATGGCGATGTTCTCGGGCCTGGAGAAGGCCTACGAGACCACCCCCATGAGCTTCGGCGTCGTCCAGGACGAGGCCTACCGCTCGGCCCCCGGCCTGGACGCCCTCGTTGAGCGCATCTCCGCCGCCGACGCCGACCCCCGCCTCATCGCCGAGGTCGCCCACTCCACCGCGTCCGAGGCCGAGGCCGCCGCGAAGCGGGGCGACACCGCGGGCTACCTCGCCGTCGAGAACGGCGGCCCCGTGCTGCACGTGACGCAGGAGGGCGACGACGAGCCCTCGCTGAGGGTCCTGCGGGTGGTCATGGACTCCTACGCCCAGACCCGGGCCCAGCGGGAGGCGGCCATCGCCGCCGGGGCGGCGCCCGAGCAGGTCGCCGGGCTCGGGACGGCGCACGGCTTCACCCACTCGGTCCCGGTGACGCGCACCCCGGTCAAACCCGCGACCCGCTACTACTTCGCGCTGCTCGCCTTCGCCGGCGGCATGGGGGCGACCGTCGCCGTGCTCGCCGTGCAGGGCATTATGGCCGCCTCGCCCCTGGGCGCGCGGCGCACCATGGCGGGCCTGCCCCGCTGGAAGGTCCTCACGGCCGCGCTCGCGGCCTCGTGGGTGTGCGTCCTGGGCTGCCTGCTCATCGCCTTCGCCTTCATCGCCCTGGTCGTCGGGGTGGACTTCGGCCCGCACGCGCCCCTGTGCCTGGTGGCGATCGGCCTGACCGGCCTCATGTCGAGCGCGGCGGGCGCCGCCCTGGGAACGATCCGAAGAATGAGGATCGACATGGTCATTGCGATCACCGTCCTGCTGTCGCTGTTCACCGGGCTCTACGGGCCCGGCGCCCAGTCGCTGGCCGACGCCGTCGAGCGCGGCGCGCCCCTGCTGACCCGGGTCAACCCCCTGTGGCAGTGCGCGCACTGCTTCTACGGGCTGCTCTACTACGACTCCCTGGCCCCCTTCGCCCGCAGTTGCGCCGTCCTGACGGGCATGGCGGGCCTGTTCCTCACCATCGCCCTGATCCGCGCCAGGAGGATGAGCCATGAGCACCTTTAAGACGTCGCTGAGGATCGTGGCGGCCCACTGGATGTACGTCCTGGTCTACCTGGTCTGGCTCTCCATGCTCGGCCTGCTCACCGGCGTCGCCCAGAGCGGGGACGCGTCCGACCGGGTCGAGGAGACGACGGTGAGCGTGGCCGTCATCGACCGCGACGGGTCGACGATCTCGCAGGGGATCAAGCGCTACGTCGAGTCCGTGGGCGAGGCGCGGGACCTGGAGGACTCCGAGCGGGCCATGCAGGACGCCACCGCGCAGAACCGCATCGACTACATCCTCATCATCCCCGCCGGCTACGGGGAGGAGGTCCGGCGGGCCGCGCGCGCAGGAGGCGAGCCGCCGCGGATGGACAGCGTCATCGGATACGAGTCGGCCTCGGGCGCGCTCATGAACGTGCGCATCGACTCCTATGCGGGCCAGGTCGTCGACTACCTGTCCGCCGTCACCGAGGACCCGGCCCGGGCCGTCGCCCTGGCCGATGACACGACGGCCCGCTCCGTCCCGGCGCAGCGGATCGCCCGGGACGCCACGCCCCTGCCCCACAACCTCGTCGTCTACGCCCAGTTCTCCCTCTACCCGCTGGTGGCCTTCGCCGTCGTGGCCATCTCGGCGCTCATGACGGCGCTGGGACGCCGGGCGGTCCGCTCCCGCCTGGCCGCCGCCCCGGTGAGCGGCTACTCGCGCAGCCTCGGGCTGCTGGGCGCCTGCCTGGTCATCGGCGTGGTCGGATGGCTGTGGATCTTCGGGCTCGGGATCGCGGTCTTCGGCGCCGGCTCCGTGACGACCTCGGCGCCCCTGCTGGGGGTCGTCGGGGCGGCCCTGGGCGCCTACGCGCTCGTGGCGGTGGCCGTGGGCTTCCTCATCGGACAGATCGGCCTGGGGCGCAGCGCGGCGAACGCGGTGGCCAATATCGGCGGCATGGCGCTGTCCTTCATCGCCGGGGCGTGGGTCCCCAGCGGCTGGCTGCCCGACGCCGTCGTCGCCGTCTCCCGCTTCACGCCCGGCTACTGGGCGGTCCGGGCGATCTCCGGGGCGCACACCGCCGCCTCGATGTCCGCCGACGCCATCGGCCCCCTGCTGGCCGACTGCGGCGTGTGCGCCCTGTTCGCGCTCGCCATCGCCTGCGCGGGCATGGCGGTGGGCCGCACCCGGGCGCGGTCGTCGCTGTGAGGCGGCGGCCCGCGCCGCGGGGACTCAGCGCCGCTGGGCCGTCGAGCCGGCCAGCGGGGCGTCCCCGGGACGGGCCAACAGGCCCACGAGCTCGTGGGGGACGTAGGGCTCCTCGAGCAGGGCGATGTCCTCCTCAGTGAGCGTCAGATCCAGGGCGCGCACGGCGTCGTCGACGCGACTGGGCCGCGAGCAGCCCACGATGGGGGCGGCCACGCCCCTGGCCCAGTGCCAGGCCAGGGCGACGTCGGCCATGGCCACCCCGTAACGCCCGGCGAGCTCGGCGACGCGCTCGATAATGGGCATGTCGGTCTCGCGCTCGCGGTCGTACTTGGAGCGCATGGTGGCGTCGGTGGTCGAGCGCACGGAGTCGGAGTCCCAGGTGGGGCGCGTCAGGTGCCCGGAGGCGAGCGGGCTGTAGGGCGTGAGCGACATGCCGTACTGGCGGCACACGGGGATCATCTCCCGCTCGTCCTCGCGGTAGAGCAGGTTGTAGTGGTTCTGCATGGACGAGAACCTGGTCCAGCCGCCCGCGTCGGCCGCCACCTGCATATTGTGCAGCTGGTAGGCGTACATGGCGCTCGCCCCCAGGGCCCGCACCCTCCCGGAGCGCACGAGGGAGTCGAGGGCCTCCAGGGTCTCCTCGATGGGGGTGGCGTAGTCGAAGCGGTGGATGATGTACAGGTCGAGGTAATCGGTGCCCAGACGCTCCAGCGTGCCGTCGATCTCGCGCTCGATGGCCGCGCGCGACAGGTGCCCCTCGTTGAAGTAGACCTTGGACGCCAGGACCACGTCCGCGCGCGGCACCCCCAGGTTCTTCAGCGAGGCCCCGATGAACTCCTCGCTCGTGCCGTGGGCGTAGACATTGTCCGCCCCGGGCGGGGCCCCGCAGCCAGGCCCTGGTGGATCCCCCCTCGCGGGCCCGGCGCCGCGACCCGGCCCCATGGCGCACGCGGCGGGAGGACGAGGACTCCGTCGGACGTCCGCGGCCTCACTCCTCCTGGCAGACGCCCGCGGCGGCGTCGGCGGCCTCCAGGCAGTTGCGGCGCAGGACCTCGATCTGCTCGGGAGTGGCGTCGTCGATGTGGATGCCGGCGGCGACGGATACCGCCTCGCCCGTGGCGATGCACAGGCGCCGCGCCACGGCGGCCGCCACCTCCGCGTCCTTGTGCCCGGGCACCGTGGCCACCCACAGGTCCGCCCGCGACAGCCGCGCGCCGTGCAGCAGCGGCCCGGGGCTGGCCAGCGCCTGGCCGCCCACGTGCGGCAGCGTGCCGCCGTGGAGGAAGCAGGCCAGCCCTTGACCCCCGGTGCGCGCGACCTCCAGCGTCACCCGGAGGCGGCCCTCCCCGGCCTGCACCGAGAACGTCCTCATGGCCGGCCCTCCCAGGGTCGGAGGCGATCGTAGTCGATCCCGAACTGCATCAGGATCCTGCCCACCACATGGTCCACCTGGTCGGCCGTGGTCTCGCAGCCGTTGTAGAAGGTCAGCACCGGCGGCAGCACCACGTACCCGTCCTCCGTCGCGCGCAGCAGGTTGCGGCAGTGCGCCCGGTTCAGCGGCGCCTCGCGCGGCACGAGCACCACCTTGCGGCCCTCCTTGGCGCACACGTCGGCGGCGCGCACCAGCAGGTCGTCGTCATAGGCATTGACGATGGCGGACAGACTCTTCATGGAGCAGGGCGCCACCGCCATTCCCCCCGTTTCGAACGAGCCGGAGGAAATGGCGGCGGCCTGATCGCGATTGTCCCACACGACGTCGGCCAGGCCCTCCACCTGCGCCATCTCCAGGTCGGTCTCATGCTCGAAGGTGAGCCGGGCTCCCTCGGTGATCACAAGATGCACCTCGACGTCGGCCCGCGCGCTCAGCGCCTGCAGCAGGCGGTAGCCGATCTGCACCCCCGAGGCTCCCGTAATTCCAACGATGATTCGCTTCACGACAATCCTTTCCGGCAGCTGTCGATCAAGACCTGGAACCCGGCCGGGCTACATGAGTCCCAGCAGGTGGAACCAGATCGCCTCCACGATCACGACGACGAACACCACGACCGTGAGCGGGACGCCCATCCTCACGGCCTCCTTGGCGCTGTATCCCGCGTTGTCCCCGCCCTCGCCCACGAGAATGGCCAGGTTGTGGAACGGCAGGATGTAGTGGATGTTGATGGCCGAGAAGACCATCATGGCGACGGCGATGCTGCTCACGCCCGAACCGGACGTGAAGGCGATGAACGCCGGCACGCATATGCCGAGCACGGCCATGACCGAGCCCATGAACATGTGGATGACCACCGTGATGACGGCGATCAGCAGCGCCAGCACGAACAGGTTGTCCGGCACGGAGCCGGGGAGCACGACGCTCGCGATCCAGCCGTTCATGCCGGTCGCGCCGCCGACCGTGCCGATGCCCATGGCGGCCGTGAGGAACACCAGCGTGCTGACGGGCACGGAGCCCCATGTCGCGGGGGTGATCACCTCGCCGACCACGGGCAGGGCCAGGACGGCGCCCACCAGCAGGGTGACGAAACCGATATTGAGCCCGGTCATGGACTCGGTGAGCCACAGCGCGATGGCGATGACCAGCCAGACGACCGTGCGCTTCTCCTCAATGGTCACCGCGCCGAGTGCCCGCTGCTTCGCCCGCACCTCGTCGAAGTCGATGCGCATCTCCTTCTCGGGCTTGAAGAGGACGAGCCCCAGTCCCAGCGTGCACGTCGTGGCGACGAGCATGGGCACCGACATGTAGACGAACCACTGGATGAAGGAGCAGCCGTCGTCGGCGTAGGAGGCCACGAGCGGATTGAGGGTGGCGTCGCCGGTGAGGAAGAACATCGATCCGGGCGCGGCCGCAGCGAACACGAGGAAGCCCACCTTGTTCTTGTCGCCCCGGGGCATCTTGGCCGCGTCGCAGATGACGAGCATGACCGCCAGGATCATGAAGGCGCGCGGGAAGGGGTGCGGGATGAGCAGCGACAGGATGAACGTGAGCGCGAATATGCTGACCACGAGCGAGGTCCAGCCGCGCACGAACTTGAGCGCGAACCAGTAGGCGATGCGTCCGCCCAGGCCGGAGTCCTTCACGGCGGCGGCAATGAGGTAGGCGCCGATGACCATCCACATCTGCATCTTGGTCCACGATTCGAAGACCGTGGCCGTATCGGACGTGCCGGTGAGGATGAGCAGTGCGAGATAGACGGCGGAGACATAGGCCGGCTGGGCCACGCCCAACGCCCACCACACCACGGTCATGAGGGTGAGCGCCAGGCAGTGCCGACCGGCGGCGGAAATGGGCGCGAGGCCGTCGAGCGGGGCGATCCACACCAGGGCGCAGACCACAATGCCCGCGATGAGACCCGCCGCGCGCTTGTCGAGTTTCATGCGCGCCCCTTCCCTCAGCGGGCGAGCTCCGCGGCCCACTTGTCCTCGTCGATGTCGAGGAAGTGGCAGCGCCGGAAGTCTTCCTTGAGATCGTAGGGGACCGTGCAGTCGAAGATGGCCTTGCAGGCGATGCCGTGCACGCGGATGGACGGGGCGAACGCCGGGTCGTTGGACGGATCCAGCACGTGGCAGTGGCAGCCGGGGATGGCGATGAGGTCGGTGTCGGCCTGGAAGCGCGTGGTCATGGCCCACATCACGTCGCTCATGTCGAAGATGTCCACGTCCTCGTCCACCAGGAACACGTGCTTGAGCTCGGAGAAGGCCGAGAAGGCGAGCATGGCGGCGTTGCGCTGGCGCCCCTCGTCGTTGACGGAGCTCTTCTTGAACTGCAGGACGGCCACGAACTTGCCGCCGCCGCAGGGGGCGGCGTGCACGTTGAGCAGACGCCCGGGGATGGCCGTCTCGACCATCTTGTAGATGGAGGCCTCGGTGGGGATGCCTGCCATGCTCACGTGCTCGTGCGACGGGCCGATGCAGGACTGCATAATGGGGTGCTCGCGATGGGTGACGGCGGTGACGTGGATGACGGGCAGCGCGGGCTTGGCCTCGCCGGTGTAGCCGGGGAACTCCGGCATGGCCCTGCCGGTGTTGGTGTTGATGTCCTCGCGCACCGTGTCGGTGATGGACAGGTATCCCTCAATGACGTACTCGGCGTGGGCGATGCAGGTCTCGGGCACGGTGAGGGCGGGCGCGAGCTCCACGGCCCTGCCGCGGATGGCGCCGGCGATCTGCAGCTCGTTGTAGCCCAGCGGCGTGGTGGGCGCCTCGAAGCCGGCGCACATGTACACGGCCGGGTCGAGGCCGATGGACACGGTGACGGGCATGTCCTCGCCCTTCTTCTTCCACTGGTCGAAGAAGGCCCCCAGGTGGCGGCTGCCCGGCGTGATCCACATGCCCATGGTGTCCCTGCTCTCGATGCACAGGCGGTGGATGGTGACGTCGGTGTCGCTGTTGAAGGGGCTGTGGCCGGCGATGAGGCCCATGGTGACGTAGGGGCCGGCGTCCTCGGGCGTGTTGGTGGGGGCGGGGACGAGCGTGCGCAGGTCGAAGTCGGGGGCGGATGCCAGGTGCACGACCTCCTGGCAGTCGATGTGCTCGCCCTCGGCGATGAGCGCGGGCGGGATGGTCTCGGAGAGCCTCCTGCCGATCTGCAGGCCCAGGAAGCGCTCGTCCATGCCCAGCAGGGCGGCGACGCGCTTGCGGCTGGAGAGCAGGCCGATGGCGACCTTGGCGTCGTCGAACCCCTTCACATTGTTGAAGACCATCGCCGGTCCCTCCCCGGTGGGGCGCTCGACGGTGCCGCCGGCGCCCACGTGGCGGTAGACGCCCGAGACCTCGGCGTTGCAGTCGACCTCCGTATCGGTCTCGAGCAACTGGCCGGGCATGTCCCTCAGGAACGTCAGGGCGCTGCGCAGGTCGTGGATCTTGTCGTGAATCTCTTCGTGGGTCTTCGCCATGGCTATGGCCTCCTTCTTGCCCGCCGGGGGGGGGGCGCGGGGGCCTTCGTTGGCCCCGCGGACGGAGCCATGGTGCAACTGTGCAGCTGGTATCGGGTCAAGGGGCTGCCGACGCCGATCAGGCCAGCAGGATCTCGAGCCGGCAGAAGTCCGCGGTGCGCTCATCGGTGTGGAAGACCGCGTCGAGCAGGCAGCGGTCCACCACCGGCCCCGCCGCCCGCATCCCCCTGCCGTCCACCCAGGACAGGAGCTCGCGGGCCGGCTGCACGTCGTAGGGCATCGAGTGCTTGTACATGCAGGCGTACTCCCCCGCCGGCAGGGTGACGACCTCGACGTCCCCGAGTGGGACCTCGCGCGGCAGGATGACGATGCTCCCCGCGCCGGCGAGCGGGAGATCGCCCGCGAGCGCTTCGGCGTCGAGCAATGACCCGAACCCGCACGAGGGGATCGAACCGGCGTCCAGGAGCCGGCCCCAGGCGTCCATGAGCGCCAGGTGCAGCCGCTTGGGGTTCATGTCGTCCGTCGGGTACGGCGCGAAGATCGCCCGCCGCTCCTCAAGGCGGCGCACGTGGGGGATGTTCGCGTTCTTCTCCCGCGTGGTCGTCGCCGCGAAGATCGTGTCGAGTTGGGCGATCTCCTCCTGCTGGAGCCGCAGGCGGTCGATTTCCGCATCGATCTGCGACATGCGCTCGACCAGCAGTTCGTGCATGCCATCCACCGAGCACTCCTCCAGGTACTTCCCGATCCTGGCCAGCGGCACGCCCATCTCCTTGAGCAGGCAGATCAGGCGCAATCGCGGGACCTGATCGATCGAGTAGTAGCGGTAGCCGTTCGCGCCCACGTGCTCGGGCTTGAGCAGCCCGTTGCGGTCGTACAGGATGAGTGTCTGCCGCGAGACGCCGTGCAGCGCCGCCATCTCGGAAACCCTGATGAGGTCGTCGCCTTCCATGCCGGTCCTCTTCGTCGATCCTCTTCCGGCTCTTCATCGTCCGGGGGCTCGGGGTCGAGACTAGCGGAGGGGCCGAGGCCCCGGGCGATGAGGAATTCGCAGCCGGGCCCGGGGACACGCCGTCCGCCCGCGCTATCACCGCCCGGAACTCATGGGCGCAGGCAGGCCAGCGGAATGACGAGGACGCCGTCGTCGCGGCGGTATGCGGTGGCGCCCGCGGTGACCACGGCGAGGAAGGACGGCTCGCCCATGCGATCCGCGTCCACGCGCTCACGCAGCCGCCTCAGGTGAGTCGCGGCCTCATCGAGCTGACGGCTGCCGAGCTTGACCTCGATCGGAGCCCACCGTCCGTCCGCGAGGACGATGACGGCGTCCGCCTCCAGCCCGGTCTTGTCCCGGTAGTGGAAGACGGCCCCGTCGATCGCCTCGGCGTAGACCCGCAGATCGCGCACGCACAGCGACTCGAACTGCAGTCCGAAGGCCTCGAAGTCGCGGAGCAGGTCGGCGGGCGTCCAGCGCATGACTGCGGCGCCGATCGACGGATCGACGAAGTGGCGGGTCGGGCTTGTGCGAATCGCGGTCTTGGAGCGAAGCGCGGGATTCCACGCCGGCAGGTCCTCCACGACGTAGGCGCGGGAGAGGGCGTCGAGATAGTCGCTGACCGTGTTGGGCGCCATGGCGCCGTCGTTGACGGCCAGGTCCGCCGCGATCGTCGTCTGCGAGGCCTGAGTGGAGACGTGACGGGCGTAGGCGCGCATGAGCGCGCGCATACGAGTCGAGTTCCGCAAGACGCCGTCCATGCGGGCGACGTCGGAGTCTATGAGGCCCTCGACATAGGTCCGCGCCAGGCGACCGGGGACCGGCGCAGCACCCGCCGTGACGGCGGCGGGCCATCCCCCGCGGCACAGGACCCGGGCGATGTCCTCGACGTCGAGCGGGGCGACGTCGGCGACCTCCTCCTCTCCGTCGAAGAGACGCTGCAAGGAGATCCGACCGCTGGAGTCCTCCGACTCGAAGAGAGTCATGGTCCGCATGACCATGGGGGCGATCCTCCCGACACCGGAGTGCGCCCCGCCGACGGCGGGCGTTGACGAGCCGGTGAGAATGAACTGCCCCGGCTCCCCGCGGAGGTCGACGGCGAAGCGGACGGCGTCCCACAGCTGCGGCGCCATCTGCCACTCGTCGATGAGCCGGGGGACTCGCCCCTCCAGAAGCGCCGAGGGCTTGGCATCGGCGAGTGCCAGGTAGGACGCGCTGCGATCGGGATCCTGGAGGTAGACGACGCTGGCGGCCTGCTGCAGGGAGGTCGCCGTCTTGCCGCACCACTTGGGCCCCTTCACCTGCACCGCGCCGCCGGTGGCGAGAGCCTCGGTGAGCATGCCATCAGCGATCCTGGCCATATAACGTGCAGGCACCGTCGACGCTCCTCAACCGAGAACACTGCTTTCGGCGAAGAAGTCTACCTCGTTGCGTGAGTCGGACCGGTTTCGTTGCGTGAGTCGGACCGGTTTCGTTGCGTGAGTCGGACTGGTTTCGTTGCGCGAGTTGGACTGGTTTCATTGCGTGAGTCGGACCGGGTCCCGGGCGGGCCCGCCCGGGACCCGGCGGCGTCAGGACTTGCGCTCGGTCTTGGAGCCGGCCAGCGCGTCCTCTCCGGGGCGGGCCAGCAGCCCCACGAGCTCGTGCGGGGTGTAGGGCTCCTCGAGGAAAGCGACGTCCTCCTCGGTGAGCTTCAGGTCCAGGGCGCGCACGGCGTCGTCGACGCGGCTGGGCCGCGAGCACCCGACGATGGGGGCGGCCACGCCCTTGGCCCAGTGCCAGGCGAGCGCGACATCGGCCATCGCCACCCCGTACCGCTGGGCGAGAGAGGCGACGCGCTCGACAATGGGCATGTCGGCCTCGCGCTCGGCGTCGTACTTGGAGCGCATGGTGGCGTCGGTGGTCGAGCGCACGGAGTCGGAGTCCCAGGTGGGGCGCGTCAGGTGCCCGGAGGCGAGCGGGCTGTAGGGCGTGAGCGACATGCCGTACTGGCGGCACACGGGGATCATCTCCCGCTCGTCCTCGCGGTAGAGCAGGTTGTAGTGGTTCTGCATGGACGAGAACCTGGTCCAGCCGCCCGCGTCGGCCGCCACCTGCATATTGTGCAGCTGGTAGGCGTACATGGCGCTCGCCCCCAGGGCCCGCACCTTCCCGCAGCGCACGAGGCCGTCGAGGGCCTCCATGGTCTCCTCGATGGGGGTGTCGTAGTCGAAGCGGTGGATGATGTACAGGTCCAGGTACTCGGTGCCCAGGCGCTTGAGGGTCCCGTCGATCTCGCGCTCGATGGCCGCCTTCGACAGGCGCCCCTCGTTGAAGTAGACCTTGGACGCCAGGACCACGTCCTCGCGCGCCACCCCGAGGTTCTTCAGCGCCGTCCCGATGAACTCCTCGCTCGTGCCGTGGGCGTAGACGTTGGCGGTGTCAATGAAGTTGACGCCCAGTTCCAGGGCGCGGGCGATAACGGCCTGGGTGGCCTCCTGGTCGATGACCCACTGGTGGAAGTCCGGGAAGACCCTCCCGAAGCTCATGCCTCCGATGCACAGCCTGGGGATGGTGATGTCCGTGGTGCCGAGTTTCGTGTAGTCCATGCTCTTCGTTCGTCCTCTCGGGTCCGGCCCCGAGGGGCCGGGCGGTTCGCCTCCCGGGTTCGGGCGGCCGGCGGGCCCGGGCCAGTCGGACGACTGTGTCCGCGCGAGCAGCCGTCCCGCAGGCCGCCTGCTGGGACGCTATCACGGGCCCCGCCCGCCGATCCCCGCCCGAAGGGGGTACTGCCAGGGCCTGGCGGAACCGGCGCGGAGCGGGTTCCAGGCCGGCGGCCCGGGCGGAATCGACGGCCCCGGGCCTGGCGTGGCCAATATCATTCCGCCGCCCCCACTCGCCCGAGCCGCGCTCCAGCGCCCCCGACGGCGGCGGCCTACGATGACGCGCACGGGTCCGCCCCGGGGTCCGTCCGCCCGGCCTGGCCGGAGCAACCCGACCGGCCCGCGGGCCGCAACGCGAAGGAGAAGCATGTCCACCACGTCCAGGACCCTCAAGGTCGTCGGCGGCGCGGCGCTCGTCGCGGGCGCCTTCACCGTCTTCTCCCGCCTGCGCTACCGGCGCTCGACAATGGCCACGCTCAGCGAGTACGCCGTGCTCCCGACCAAGGCGCTCAGGTCCTGCATACCGGTGACCGACTGGATCGCGCGGGCGGCCGGCGGGCCGGAGCCCCGCCGGGCGCTGTCCTTCCCCTTCTGGTCGAGGTCCCACTACGACGTCGAGCGGCGCGACGACGAGGGCATGCCCGTCTACTACGTCAGGCCGTACGCGCCGTCGGACACCGTGGTGGTCTACCTGCACGGCGGCGGCTACATCACCACGGCGTCCCTGGGCCAGTCCCTGCTCATTGACAACCTCGCCCGCCGCACGGGCGCCGACTTCGTGGTGCCGCTCTACCCGCTGGCGCCCCACCACACGTGGCAGGAGGCGCACCGGCTCGTGCTGGACCTGTGCGCGCGCATCCTGTCCGACAACGCGGACAAGCGGGTCATCCTCATGGGTGACAGCGCGGGCGGGGGCCTGGCCCTGGTCATCGCCCTGTCGCTGGCGGAGCGGG
>ERZ772917.1685-NODE-1685-length-12180-cov-143.677031_pt1 | contig 12180 bp, 11 predicted proteins | sample MGYA00511187_ERZ772917 | MGnify/ENA primary metagenome ERZ772917 (study PRJEB29015, sample SAMEA2737925) | human oral metagenome | biome: human oral; feature: human-associated habitat; material: dental | place: China | collected 2012 ... | reverse complement strand
GATCATCTACGGACAGGGGCAAGACATCATGCCCACAGCAACTGGCCCGGCCCCGAACCACCCAGGACCACCAACAAGGTAACGGGCGAAGTCAGGCGGGACCCTCAGTAGTTCATGTGCATGGCGGCGCGCACGTCCTCAAGGGTGGCGTCAGCGACCTCACAGGCGCGCGCGTTGCCGGCGTGCAGGACCGAGCACAGGTAGTCCTCGTCGGCCGCGAGCTCGGCCCTGCGGGCACGGATGGGGGCGAAGAACTCGTTGACCGCCTCCGTCACCAGCTTCTTGAGCGCGCCCGCCCCGCCGTCGCCGATCCGCTCGGCGATCTCCTCAGGGGCTCCCGCCCCGCACAGGGAGGCCAGCGTGAGCAGGTTGGAGACCTCGGGGCGCGCCACCGGGTCGAAGGTGATGACGCGGTCCGAGTCCGTCTTGGCCTTGCGCAGGGCCTTGGCCGTCTCGTCGGCGCTCATGCGCAGCTCGATGGTGTTGTGGCGCGACTTGCTCATCTTCTCCCCGTCGAGCCCCAGCAGCAGGGGGGCCTCGGACAGCAGCGCCTCGGGGCGGCGGAAGACGGGACGCTTCTTGTCCGCCCGGCCGTAGCGCTTGTCGAAGCGCTGGGCGACGAGACGCGCCTGCTCCAGGTGCGGCAGCTGGTCCTTGCCCACGGGCACGAGGTTGGCCTGGCAGAAGAGGATGTCCGCCGCCTGGTGCACCGGGTAGGTGAGCATGAGCCCGGACATGGCGCGCCCGTCGGTGGCCTCGAGCTCGGCCTTGACCGTCGGGTTGCGGTGCAGCTCGGACTCGGTGACCAGCGACAGGAAGGGCAGCATGAGCTGGTTGGCGGCCGGGACGGCCGAGTGCGCAAAGACGGTGGAGCGCTCGGGGTCCACGCCGACGGCCAGCGTGTCCGCCACGAGGGACAGCACGCGCTCACGGATCGGCCCGACGCCGTCGCGGTCGGTGATGACCTGGTAGTCGGCGACGAGGATCCACGTGTCCACACCGAGGTCCTGGATGTGCTTCCAGGAGTGCATCGTGCCGAAGTAGTGGCCCAGGTGCATGTTGCCGGTGGGGCGCACGCCCGTGAGCATCCGGTAGCGGCCGGGGTTGACGTCGAGGTCAGCACGGATCTCCTCGCTGCGGGCCAGCGACCGCGCCAGGGAGGCGTCGTTCGTGGCGTTGGCGAGGGCCTCCTCCCCGGAGGTGGGGGCGGTCGGGTGCTGCTCGGGCGTCTGCGTCATGGCGCTCATCCTAGAGGGCGGTGCCGACGGCGAAGGCCCCCGCCCGGACCGCCGCAAGGCCGCACGGAGGGGTGAGTGCCCACCGGCGAAGGTCCCCGCCCGTCCGGGCCGCCGCCCTCACCGGACCGTGCCGACGCCGGGTCAGGGGGTGCGCCCCGCGGCCCTGTCAGGGGCGGGCCAGGACCTCACCGGAGAAGTACACGCGCATGCTCAGCGGCTCGAGGGTCGTCGTGTCCCCCGGACGGTCGTGGCGGCAGTCGGTCGCCCCGGCACGGGCGGCGCGCGCCCGCTGCGGGTTGACGGCGCGCGCCCGGGCGGCCTCGCCGCGTGCCACCCGGCGCGCCAGGGCGAAGGAGGAGGTGTGCGGACGGGGCACCGGCCAGGTCGAGTCCCAGGCCAGGTGCCAGTCGGTGCCGTGACCGTCGGCCAGCACCACCCGGCACTGGTCGAGGGTGCCGTTGATGATGACGAGCAGGTCGTCGTCGCCCACCGGCGCACCCGAGCGCAGCATCTGCACCACGCGCGTGTGCGGGTCGTGCCAGGCGTCACTGGTCAGGGGCCGTCCGTCTGCGCCGAGCCACGACAGGTCCGCGATGGTGTCCCCCGCCCGGGCGTAGCCCGACGCGAAGGAGGTGGGACGCATGACCGGGTGCTCGTGCCGGGTGCGCACGAGGAACTGGGTGGTGGCCAGCAGGTCGCGCTGCCACGCCTCCAGGTCCCAGCTGTACCAGGACACCGGCGAGTCCTGGCAGTAGGTGTTGTTGTTGCCGTTCTGGGTGCGGCCCAGCTCGTCTCCGCCCAGGAGCATCGGCGTGCCCGCCGACACGAGCAGGGTCGCCAGGACGTTGCGCATGGAGCGGCGGCGCAGCAGTTCCAGCGGGCCCAGGTCCACGCCCTCGGGGACCGCGCCCTCGAAGCCGTGGTTCCAGGAGCGGTTGTCGTCCGTTCCGTCCCGGTTGCCCTCACCGTTGTCCTCGTTGTGCTTGTGGTCGAAGCACACGAGGTCGCGCAGGGTGAAGCCGTCGTGGGCGGTGACGAAGTTGACGCTCGCCAGCGGGCCGCGCCCGCCCGGGTACTCGCCGTGACCGAAGGTGTCGACGCTGCCCGACAGGCGGGTGGCCAGGTCGCGCAGGTCGGAGCCCGTGCGGCCCTTGGACATCTCGGAGGCGTCGCGCAGCCAGAAGGAGCGCACCGTCCCACGGTAGCGGTCGTTCCAGTCGTGGAAGGGCTCGGGGAACTCGCCGGTGCGCCAGCCGCCGGGGCCCACGTCCCAGGGCTCGGCGATGAGCCGGGCGCGGCTGAGCACCGGGTCGGTCGCCATGGCCACCAGCAGGGGGTGGTGGGGGCTGAAGTCCATGGCGTGGCGTCCCAGTGTCGCCGCCAGGTCGAAGCGGAAGCCGTCGATGCCGATCTCGCTGACCCAGTAGCGCAGGGAGTCCAGGGTCAGCTGGACGGCGCGCGAGTAGCGCATGTCCGTGCTGGCGCCCGTGCCGGTGACGTCGTAGTACTGGGCGGCCTGGCCGGGTGCGTGCAGGTAGTAGCGGCGGTCGTCGAGCCCGCGCAGGCTCAGGCTGGGGCCGCCGAAGCCGGACTCGCAGGTGTGGTTGTAGACGACGTCCATCACCACCTCCAGGCCCGCCTCGTGCAGCAGGGAGACCATGCCGCGCAGCTCGTCCAGGACGGCCTGGGGGCCGGCCTCCTGGGAGGAGCGCATGGCGTAGGAGGCCTCGGGGGCGAAGTAGGACAGCGTCGAGTAGCCCCAGTAGTTCTTGCGGCCCCGCGCCAGCAGGAAGGTCTCGGAGAAGGCCGCCTGGATGGGCAGCAGCTCGATCGTCGTCACACCCAGGGACTTGAGGTGCTCGATGGTGGCCGGGTGCGCGAGGCCCGCGTAGGTGCCGCGCAGCTCCTCGGGCACGCCCGGCAGGGTGAGGGTCAGGCCCTTGACGTGGGTCTCGTAGACGACGACGTGCTCGTCGCTCACGCGCGGGCCGGGAACGACGTCGAAGGACGGCGGCGCCATGACGACACCGAGGGCGACGTAGCCGGCCGAGTCCAGCGGTGAGGCGGTGAAGGGGACGAAGGAGGGGTTGTAGTCGGCGTCGACCTCGTGGGCGAAGATCTCCGGGCCCAGCCGCGGGGTGCCCTCCAGGGCCCGCGCGTAGGGGTCGAGCAGGAGCTTGCAGGGGTTGAGCACGAGCCCCGCGGAGGGGTTCCACTCGCCGTGGACGCGGTAGCCGTAGCGCTGTCCCGGTCCGACGTCGGGCAGGTGCACGCCCCAGGCCCCGCGCACGGGACCGTGCATGCCCACGCGCCTCTCGCTGAGCACCCGCCCGGTGCCGTCGGTCTCCAGCAGGCACAGGTCGACGGCGCTGGCGTCGGGGGCGACGACGACGAAGCTTGTGCCGTCCGCGGCCGGTGTGGCGCCCAGGCGGGTGCGGTCGCGCGCGTCCTGGCTCCCCAGGGGGGCGGGAGTCAGGAGGTCCGCCACGGGGATCGCAGCGGGCCGCGTCGTGGTCGTGTCGAGCATACGTCCATTGTCATCGGGTCAGGGGGGAGCGGCAATTTGAATGGGACTTTCGGCACCCCGCGTGTCGGGCGCGTAAGGGCCGGGCCCGCCGCGATTCCAGCAGAAGGCAGGATGTTATCTCCGTCGGTGAGGTCTTGTCTGTCGCGCGTCTCACGTCGACGGCGGCCTGTGACCGCGGGGTGCGCCATGTGGCAGCCTGTGCCGCATGAAGATCGTGGCCTGCATCAAGCATGTTCCCGACATCCAGTCCGAGCGCCGCCTGGAGGGCGCCCGCCTGGTGCGCGGTGAGGACGACGTGCTCAACGAGCTCGACGAGAACGCCGTTGAGGCGGCTGTCAGCCTCGTCGAGGAGCACGGGGGCGAGGTCGTCGCGCTGTCGATGGGGCCCGAGGACGCCCAGGACGCGCTGCGTCGCGCCCTGCAGATGGGGGCGGACTCCGCCGTCCTCGTCAGTGACGAGGCGCTGGCGGGCTCCGACGTCGTGACGACCGCCCGCGTGCTGGCCGCCGCCGTGCGTCGCATCGGCGGCGACGGCGAGGGTGTCGGCGACGTCGACCTCGTCCTCACCGGCATGGCCTCCCTCGACGCCCTGACCTCGCTCCTGCCCGGTGCGCTGGCCGCCGAGCTGTGCGTGCCCGCTCTCACGCTCGCCACCGGCCTGGAGGTCGACGACGACGGAGAGGTCGTCGTCACCCGCACTGTCGGGGCGGTGCGTGAGGTGCTCAGCACCCGTGTGCCCGCCCTCGTGTCCGTCACCGACCAGGCCAACGAGCCGCGCTACCCCAACTTCGCGGCCATGAGGGCCGCCAGGCGCAAGCCCCTGGAGACATGGGACCTGGCGGACCTCGGCCTGGAGGCCGCCGAGCCCGGCGCCGAGCCGGGCGTCGCCGTGGTCGAGGCCCGCCAGCGCCCCGCGCGCGGGGCCGGCATCATCCGCACCGACGCGGGAGAGGCCGGCCGTGAGCTGGCCGCCTGGCTCGTCGAGAACCAGCTCGTCTGAGAGGAACGCACATGACTGAGACCCTCGTTAGCGCCGCGGGCGAGACCCTCGACGCCCCCGTGCTCGTCCTCGTCGACCTGGAGGAGAGCGCGGCCGACGTCGCCCGGGCCGTGGAGCAGGTCAGGCCCTCGGCTGCCGGGCTCGCGCTGGTGGCCGGGGCCGCCTCCCTCACCACCGGGGCCGTCGTGGCCCTCGTCCTCGGGCCCGTGGGGGCGGAGGCCTCGGCGGCGCTGGCAGGGGCTGGCGCGACGCGGGTGCTGTCCGCCGACCTCGGCGAGGTCGGGACCCAGGCCGGTGCGGCGGCCGACGCCCTCGTGGCCGCGGTGCGTGCCGTCGCCCCCGTCGTCGCCCTTGTCGCCTCGGACTACCACGGCAAGGACGTCGCCGCCCGGGCGGCTGTCCTCCTGCGCTCGGCCTGCACCGGCGACGTCAGCGGGCTGAGCGTCCAGGACGGTGCCCTGCGCGCCGTCAAGTCGGTGCTCTCGGGCTCCTGGACCACGACGCTGCGCGTCGGCGGGACCGGGACCGTGCCGGTCGTCGCCGTCGGCCACGGGGCCTTCGACGTCGAGACCCCCGGGGCGGGCACGCCCCTGGAGGCCGAGGCCCTGGACGTCGCCCTGAGCCCGGAGTCGCTGGCGGTGCGGGTGGTCTCCCGCGAGCCGGCCCCCGCCTCCTCGGGCCCCGACCTGGCCGAGGCCCAGGTCGTCGTCGTCGGTGGGCGCGGCGTCGACGGCGACTTCGATCTCGTGCGCTCCCTGGCGCAGCCGCTGGGTGCCGCCGTCGGCGCGACCCGCGTCGCCTGCGACGAGGGCTGGGTGGAGCGCAGCGCCCAGATCGGGCAGACGGGGGTCTCCGTCTCACCCCGCCTGTACATCGGCCTGGGTGTGTCGGGGGCCGTGCACCACACCTGCGGCTTCCAGGGGGCGGGCACCATCGTCGCCGTCTGTGACGACGCCGAGGCGCCGATCATGGCGATGGCGGACTACGGCGTCGTCGGGGACGTGCGCACGGTGGTGCCGCAGCTGGTGGAGGAGCTCGCGCGTCTGCGCGGCTGAACAGCCTCCTGCTGGGGGCCGCCGCGGGTGTGGGCAGGACCCGCACCCGAGGTCGGGGCCTGCGCACGGGGCCGCGGGAGCCTGTGCTTGCCGGGGCCACCGGCGCTCGTGGGCGTGTGCCGCCCGGCGGTGCGGTCCCGAGGGGCGGAACCTCTGGTGCGCGCCTGGACGTCAGGCTAGCCTTACCTCCGGACAGAGGTCTGACGAAGGAGGGCGCGTGAGCGAGCAGGGTAGCGCGGGAGGCGGCGTCCCCGTCTCCTCACGCCGCATGGCCCGGCGCCTGCTGGCCGGGGCCGGGGCCGCCGAGGTCACCGCCTACCGTCACGCCGGAGCCGAGGCGCTGGCCGTCATGCACGCCCTCGACGAGGACGGGCGCGTCATCGTCGCCGCCCACCCCCGCCAGGGCCACCCCCTGGCTGAGGCCCTCGACGGCGAGGTCGTCGAGGTCCGTCTGGACGTCACGCTCGAGGCGGCCGAGCCCAGCCTGCGCGTGACCTCGGCCACCGCGCACCTGCTTGGGCTCCTCACCTGGCTCGACGCCGAGGAGACCGCTCTCGTGCTTGCCGGTGAGACCGCCGGCTGCCACTGCCCGATCACGGGTGAGGACCCGCTGGAGGGCCTGGGGCTGCTCGCGCAGGTCCCCGGGGGGCGCCTGGGTGTCGTCACCGCTGAGCGCGTCATGGTCCATGACGCCATGGGTGTCTCGGCTCACGCCATGGACGCGGTTGTCGACGCTGAGTGCGCCGAGGCCCCCTCCTTGCTGTGGAACGACCTCGACTCGGTCACCGCGCAGGAGGAGGTCCGCGAGCTCGGGGACGCCGCGCTCACGCTCCTGTGTGAGAGCGTCGTCGAGGGGCGTCTGCCCGGGGTGCTGTGCTCCCACCGCCCTGCCGAGGGGCTGTGCCCCTCCCTGTACGGGCGGGTCCTGTGCGCCGACGTCGCCCCCGACGGGGTGACGCTTATGCACGTGTCGCCGACCTGTGTGCAGACGGTGCAGGTGTGGCTGCCCAGCGGCACGCGCCGCGCCTGCGAGGTGGGTCCTTTCCTGCGCGGCTGTGTGCAGGAGGCTCTGCTGGAGGACCTGCTGCGGGGCTGAACGGTCCCGTGACGACGTGAAGGACCGGCCCCTCCGTGCGTGGCGGGGCCGGTCCTTCATCGGGCTCCGGCGGCTGGGCCTCGTGCGTGCGAGGCCCGCTGTGTGTGGTGTGCGGTGTCAGCGGGCCTCGTAGGTGAGGCAGGTGGCGGTGTCAGGGCCCAGGGTGATGGCCTCGGCGGTGCACATGAGGTCCTTGTTGTGGACGCACTCGAGGCGCTGGCAGGCCCCGACGTGGGCGTCGGCGACGGGCAGGCCGCCGCGCGCGTCGAGGTTGATGAGGGTGCTGCAGGTCCCTGCGCCGCCGATGGTGACGGCGAAGGCGGTGCAGCCGCCGTGGTTGAAGGCGCAGGTGGTGGTGGAGCAGGACGTGATGGCGGCGACGGTCGACATGGTCGGGTTCCTCTCGTGAGACGTGCTGTAGCCGGAGCGACTGACGTAAATGACGGTAGAAGGGGTGCTGGGGGTGGGCAAGAGGAAGTGTCGCCGGGCGTGGTGATGGTCGACAGATCGTTGTGATGACAAGGAAAACATCCGCCGATGAGGGGTGTGTCGGGAGGGTGGTCCGCCCCTGCGTAGCGCGCTCTTGCGCATGTGCCCTATTTCCTAATGAGGCGAGCCCCGCCTATGTGAGGAGGGCCTTGCCTTGGTGGTGCGGGCGCCTTCGGAGACTGGGGTTGACGCCGTCGGAGCCGTGTGTCACTGTATTAGTGCAGTGACACAGACGTTCCGGCCGGACGTCCCGTCACCCGCTCATGAGCACCTGTCCGTCATACGAGCCCCAGGAGGTCATGTGCCTGTCGACGACACCCGACCCATCTGGGTCCAGCTGGTCGAGACCTTTCGCCTGCGCATCGTCTCCGGCCAGTGGCCACCCGGAACCCGCATCCCCTCCGTGCGCGAGCTTGCCGCAGACGCCGGAGTCAACCCCAACACCATCCAGAGAGCCCTCGCCGAGCTCGACCGCACGGGCCTGACCAGTGCCGAACGCACCTCGGGCCGCTTCGTCACCGCCGACCCTCACGTCCTCGACGAGGTCCGGCGCGAGCTCGCGACCGGCTCAACCGACACCTACATCACCGCCCTCACCGGACTCGGACTCAGCCTCCAGAGCGCCACCGCTCTGCTGGCGGAGCGCTGGACCGTCCTGGGCGGCCAAGGAGACACACCATGAGCACCCACGACCCGGCACCCGACACCGGTGCCACCACCGCGCCCGCAGGCTCCGCAGCGACGCCTGCCGACACGCAGGGCAGAGGCCGGAACGCCGACCGCAACGGCCAGGAGGCCAGCCTCACAGCACGCTTCCGCACCGTCCCGCCCGCCTGGGGCTCCGACCCCGCCGCACCGCCCATCGTCGCCATCGACCACCTCACCCGCGGCTACCGCGGTGTCCCGGTCCTCACCGACCTCAGCCTCACCCTGCCCGCCAGCCGCGTCGTCGGCCTCATGGGAGCCAACGGCTGCGGAAAGACCACCCTGCTCAAGGTCCTTGCGGGCCTTCTGGCGGACTACGAGGGCGAGGTGACGATCGCCGGGCACGCCCCCGGGCCCCAGTCCAAGGCCCTCGTGTCCTTCCTCCCCGACGCCTCCTTCCTTGCCGAGGACCTCACGGCTGAGCGCGCCGTCGCCCAGTTCAGCAGGCTCTTCGCCGACTTCGACGCCGCCAAGGCCCGCGACCTCCTGCGCTTCTTCAACCTGCCCACCGACCGTCCCCTGCGGGCCATGAGCAAGGGCATGGGCGACAAGCTGCGCATCACCCTCGCCATGAGCCGACGTGCCCGCGTCTACCTCCTCGACGAGCCACTGTCCGGCGTCGACCCAGCCGCCCGCGAGGTCATCCTCGACGGCATCCTGCGGGACTTCGACCCCGCCGCCCTCATGCTCATCTCCACCCACCTCATCGCCGACGTCGAGAGCGTCGTCGACTCCGTCGTCTTCCTCAAGGACGGCCGGCTGCTGCTCGCGGGCGACGCCGACGACCTCCGAGAGGCCTCCGGCATGAGCCTCGACGCCCTGTTCAGAAAGGAGTACCGCTCATGATGCGCACACTGCTCGCCGAGGAGATCCGCACACTCGGCACCGTCCACGCCAAGACCATCGGTGTCCTCGTGGCCGCCGGGATCGGGGTCCTTGCCATCTCTCTCGTCCCCTACGCGATGAACGCTGATGTCCCCAGCCTCATGGTGACCCTGTGGGCCGCCGTCGCCTTCATCCTGCCCGCGCCCGTCATCGTCATCCACGGGCTCGCCCAGTACTGGCAGAGCATGCACGGTCGGCGCGGCTACCTCACGATGAGCCTGCCCGCCCGTGGACGCGAGGTCTTCGGCGCCAAGATCATCTACCTGCTGTGCGCCGTCGTGGTGGCCCTCGCCGTCACGGCCGTCGGGCTCGCCGTCGTCATCGTCGTCCGCGCCCAGATCGCGGGGACGAGCCCTGCCGAGGTCTGGCAGCAGGCGCTTACCTACTTCGAGGTCGTGGGTGCGGTCAAGGTCGCGGTCGTCATCGGGATCGTCGTCCTGCAGATCCTGACCTGGGTGCTCATGTGGGCCACCGTCATGAGCATCTCCGCGCAGACCCGCTGGAACCACCTCGGGATCGGCGGCGTCGTCCTGGGGATGGTTGCCCTGTACCTCGTCTGCCAGGTGGTCTACGCCGTCGCCATGATCCTGATGCCCGTCGGGCTGGACATGACCACGGGGGAGATCGTCACCCGCTCCATGCTGCCCGAGCTGCTCCGCGGCGACGAGGTCACGGTCTTCGGGCTGGGTTTCGTCCCCGCCTCCGTCCTCCTGTGCGTCGGCCTCGCATGGTGGGCGGTACGCGCCCTTGAGCGCCACGCCTCACTGCGCTGACCCGACGACGCCCGGGGCCCGCACCACCCTCCGGTGGCTGCGGGCCCCGGGCGCGCCTGCGCGCTCGGGCGGGACGCGCAGCCACCCGCGGGACGCTCAGCGCAGGGTCGCCTGGGCCAGCACCCGCTCGCCATCGTGCCCGCCGTAGACGACCACGGACTGGCCCGCCGCCAGCGCCCGCACGCCCTCGTGCAGCTCGGCGTGCAACGTGCCCGTCTGCTCGTCGACGACGACGTCGGCAGGCACCGGCCGCCCGTGGGCGCGCACCTGCACGCTGACGTCCCGCCAGCCGACGGTGCCGCCGGGAGCGGGGGCCCCGGCATCGGACGGCAGTGAGGTGGGGGGTGTCCCGCTCGTACCGAGCGGCCCGGGGGCGGCGAGCAGGACGAGCGCGTCGGCCTCAAGGGACCGACGGGTGAGCAGCTCCTCGGGGCCGACGACGACCTCGTTGGTGTGCGGACGCGTCTCAAGGACGTAGCGGGGGCGGCCGTCCGGGGCCGGGCGGGTAAGACCCAGGCCGCGGCGCTGACCCACCGTGAAGCCGAAGTAGCCCTCGTGCGAGCCCAGCATCTCTCCGTCGGGGGAGACCAAGGCCCCCTCGCGTGTGCCCAGCGAGCGCTGCAGGAAGCCGCGGGTGTCCCCGTCGGCGACGAAGCAGATGTCGTAGGAGTCGGGCTTGTCGGCCACGGGAAGGCCCCGCTCGGCCGCCTCCTCGCGCACCCGTGCCTTGCTGAGGGCGTCACCCAGGGGGAACAGGGCGCGGCTGAGGCCGTCGCGGCCCGAGACCGCCAGGACATAGGACTGGTCCTTGTCTCGGGCCGCCGCCCGGGACAAGGTGAGCCCCTCGGTGTCCCCGGGACGGCCGTCCGTCGCGCCGCCCGACAGTCGCGCGTAGTGACCCGTGACCACCGCGTCGAAGCCCATCGCCAGGCCGCGCTCCAGCAGGGCGTCGAACTTCACCCGCTCGTTGCAGCGCACGCACGGGTTGGGCGTGCGCCCCGCCCGGTACTCACTGAGGAAGTCGGCGACCACCCGCTGCTCGAACTCCTCCGACAGGTCCCACACGTAGAAGGGGATCCCCAGGATCTGTGCCGCCCAGCGGGCGTCCGACGCGTCCTCGATGGAGCAGCAGCCGCGTGAGCCCGAGCGCGTCTGGGCGCGCTGGCGGGTCAGGGCCATGTGCACGCCCACCACCTCGTGGCCCGCCTCCAGGGCGCGCGCAGCGGCGACGGCGGAGTCGACGCCGCCGGACAGGGCAGCCAGCACCCGCATGAGGCCTCCGGGGTCAGGGGACAGGAACGGGGGCAGCCTAGCCGGGTGCCGGGTGGGTGAGGCACGGGGAGATGGGAGACGAGCGGGGAGGCGGTGGGGCGCTGGCGGTGGGCTGGCGGCGGATGCCCGGCGTGGGGCGGGTGAGCTGTCGACAGACTGGTCGACGGTGGTGGCGCTGTGAGGCGCGGAGTGGTTAGCCTCGATGTGACGGAGGCCCCTCTCCGGTTGGTCCCCGAGGGCTGGTGGGTGATGGTGCCTGCTGGTGGCCAGGGGGTGTTCCTGTTGTTCCCTGTCCCTGGTGGTGAGTGAAGCCCATGAGTCGTGTGACGCGACGGTGTGAGCCTGACAGGCGCTCGGTGCTGCGGGTTGTTGTGGCGCTGCTGGTGGTCGTGGTGGTTGTGGGTGCTGGCGGGTGCCAGGTCGTCGGGCGCCCGGACGCCGAGGGGCGGGTCTCGTCGTCGGAGACACCTCCAACCGCTACCGCATCCGCACCGGCGTCCGCGTCGGCGTCGCTGTCGGCCCAGGAGCAGGCCCTGCGCGAGGCGGCCCTGAGCACGCCTAAGCCCGAGCGGCCCGCGGGCATGGACGAGCTCAGTCCCGAGGGGCTGAGGCTGGCCGGCGAGTACTTCATGTCGCTCTACCCTTACGTGTACGCGACCGGGGACCTGAGTGACTGGCAGGCCATGAGCGACCCGGAGTGCGGCTTCTGCGACAGCGTCATTACCAAGGTCACCAAGCTGCACGACGCAGGCGGTTGGGTGGACCCGACTCCACATGAGGCAGTTGCTGTGTCCTACGGGGTGTCGGAGGAGGACCCCAACGTGTGGGTAGTTACCTTCCACTACTCCCACCCTGAGAGCCTGGATCACGACGGATCCGGCGGCACGAGCAGCGTCAAGGCTGAGGACGTCACTTTCGCGCTCCAGATGCGCTGGACCGGACAGACGTGGGTCACCGAGAAAGGTCAGGCGCGATGAGGGCTATGTGCTGGGTGGCCGCCCGTGGCTAAGGTCTGAAGGTCGGGTGCGGGCTCGGGCGGGTGGGTTGTCCACAGGGTGGTGGGTGGTGGTGGCGGTCGGGAGGGTGTGGCGGTTAGCCTCTCTGTGACGGAGGTCCCTCTCCGGTTGGTTCCCTGGGGCT
>ERZ772917.1684-NODE-1684-length-12181-cov-17.003464_pt1 | contig 12181 bp, 10 predicted proteins | sample MGYA00511187_ERZ772917 | MGnify/ENA primary metagenome ERZ772917 (study PRJEB29015, sample SAMEA2737925) | human oral metagenome | biome: human oral; feature: human-associated habitat; material: dental | place: China | collected 2012 ... | reverse complement strand
CGTAGGCGTCGACGTCGTGGCGCAGCATCTCGTAGGAGGCCAGGCGCAGGGCCAGCGCCAGGGACCACTGCTCGCCGTGGGAGGCGAAGCCCTTGGCGGGCATCCCGCCCAGGAAGAGGGCGAGCTCATCGCGGTGGGCTCCTACCAGGTTGACGCCCCGGTCGATCTCACGGGAGTGGAGGGCCGTCATGGCCGTCTCCAGGCGCGCCGCCGTGGCGGCCGTGTCGGCCAAGGCGGCCTCCTGGCCCTCCCAGGATCCCGGATCATCGGGGTCGGGGTCGGCAGCCCCCTCGTGCGCCAGGAGACTGGAACGGTAGGCCAGGGCGACGGTGCCCTGCTCCTGGCTGACCGCGGCGTAGGCGTCCTCGACCCAGGGGCGCAGGCGGCGCAGAACGTTAATGCGGGCGGATATGAGGCGGGCGGCAGCGGCGGCGAGCTGAGCATCCCACACCTCCAGGGTGTCCATTATGGCCGAGCGCGGGGCGCCCGCGGCCCGCGCCGAGCGCAGCAGGCCGGCTCTTTGGGCCAGAATCTTGTCGTGCTCGGCGCGCGCCCCGGCCAGGGCCGGGCGCTCCATTACGGCCAACTCGTCGAGGAAGCGGCGCCGCAGCCCGGGCTCTTCACGAACGAGGGCGAGGTCTTCGGGGGCGAAGACGATGGCGCGCACAACCCCCAGTAGCTCGCGGGGGCGGCAGGCATTGCGATTGAGGCGGGCCCGGTTGGCCCTCCCGGCAATAATCTCGATCTCCAGGACGCTGGGCCGCTCACCATGGTGGACTTTGGCGCGCACAACAGCCCCGGCCGGCTGCTCGGTTCCCGCTGGGGCGCGGCGCACGAGAGCGGTGTCAGCCCCCACCCGGTGGCTGGTAAGCCTGGAAAGATAGGCGACGGCCTCAATCAGGTTGGTCTTTCCCTGCCCGTTGGGGCCCACGAACGCCGTCGGGCCCGGATCCAAAGACACCACCAGGTGGTGGTAGGAGCGAAAATCGTCCAGGGCGAGGTCGGAGACGTACATGGTTCCGCTCGGCGGCAAGGGCCGCACCGTCTCAGGCGCCGAAACGGATCGGCATAATGAGGTAGCGGAAACTGGGGTCCTCGGGGCCGCCAATGGACTCCACGCCGGTGAGCACGGCGGGCTTGGACGCGTGGGTGAAGTCCATGCGCACATAGGGCTGGGTAATGGCCCCCAATCCATCCAGTAGGTACCCGGGGTTGAACGCGGTGCTCATCTCCTCGCCCTCGAGGTGGGCCGCCAGCTGCTCGGAGGCTTGGGCGTCGTCGCCCTGGCCGGCGTCCAGGTCGAGAGTGCCTTCGGTGAAAACCATGTGGATAGGGGTGGAGCGATCGGCGACCAGGCTGACGCGACGCACGGCCCCAATGAGTTCCTCGCGCCCGACAATGGCGTGGATCGTCGTGTTCTCGGGGAATAGGCGCAGCACCGGGGGATAGTCGCCGTCGGTGAGCAAGGAGGTGGTGCGCCGCCCGGCGGCCTCGAAGCCAATGAGCCCAGCGGCCGCCTCCCCCGACTCGGTCAAGGCCAGAGTGACCTCCCCGGAACTGGTCAAAGACTTGGCGACATCCGACAGGGTGCGGGCCTTGAGCAGAGCCGAGGTGGTTAAGCCCGCGTCCCCGGGCTCCCAGGTCATCTTGCGCACAGCCAGGCGATAGCGGTCGGTGGCCATAAAGGTGATATTGGCGCCCTCAACCTCGATTTGGACGCTGGTGAGCAGGGGGAGGGTCTCGTCCCGGGAGGCGGCGGTGGAGACCTGACCCACGGCCTGGGCCAGATCGTGGGCATCGACTGTGCCGGCGACGGCGGGCATGGAGGGCAGGGCCGGGTAATCCTCGGTGGCCATGGCGGCCAAGGAGAAATGGGAGGCCCCGCAGGAGACATTCACCTTGGTGCCCTCCATCTCCAGATCAACGGGCTTGGCCGGCAGTGCCTTGGCTATGTCAGCCAGGAGCCGACCCGAAACCAGAACCACGCCCTCTTCCTCGACCTCGGCGGGGACTTCACAACGGGCAGAAACCTCATAGTCGAAGGAGGCCAGGATCAGGCTGGCCCTGGTGGCCTCCAGGCGCACGCCGGCCAGGACGGGGACGGGGGGTCGCGCAGGGACGGAGCGGGCGGTCCAGGTCACAGCCTCGGCGAGGACATCGCGGTCAACCCTGAGCTTCACGGTGTGGTGCCTCCCTGTCAGGAGCGAGCTTGTGGCCCCGCGCAGGCCGAGACGGCGCGCAGGGGGTACTACCCGGAGTCTAGACACATGCCCGGGGTCTGCGTCACATCACGCTGTTCCGGGCTTGGAGCCCCGGCTCCTGGCTCCTGGGCCGGAGCTGCCCATGTTGGCAGGTCGGTGTCGATTCGCGGTGAGTTAGAGGATTGTAGGAGTAGTAGGTGGTGTGGATCCTGGGGGAAACCGGGGTGCGGCCTGTGATGGCGCGGCTCGAGGGTGTGGAACGACATGGGTGTGACTCCGTGGAGCACGATGGTCCCCAGTGGATCGTGCACTGGGCCGCTGTGCGCTCTCCCCAGTGCGGGCGCCGCTCCTCCACAGCCAGTGCCGTGATTCCCACGACAGATCCCCAGGTCTGTCCACAGCTGCCGGCCTCCGGGGGCCGGGCGCCGTGGCGCCCGGTGGCCGGATGCGCCGGGCCTCGGTGCGCCCGCCTCCGCGCGGCGCCGGCGGGCGCGCTCAGGCGCGGGGCTCCTGGGCGGCCTGCTTAATGCGGCTGGTGAGCTCGGTGACCTGGGTGAAGGTGGAACGGCGCTCGGACATGAGAGTGCGGATCTTCTTGTTGGCGCTCATGACCGTGGTGTGGTCCCGTCCGCCGAACTCCCGGCCGATCTTGGGCAGGGACAGGTCGGTCAGCTCGCGGCACAGGTACATGGCGATGTGGCGAGCGTTGACAATGGTGCGCGAGCGGTTGGCCGAGCACAGGTCGTCAATGGAGATGTCGAAGTAGTCGGCGGTCTGCCCCATAATGAGCGCCGGGGTGATTTCCTCCCCGGCGGGGTCGGAAATAATGTCCTTGAGCACCATCTCCGCCAGAGTTTGGTCAATGCCCTGCTTGTTGAGCGAGGCGAAGGCGGTCACCCGGATGAGTGCCCCCTCCAGTTCACGGATATTGGTGGTCACGCGCGAGGCGATGTAGTCCAGGACCTCCATGGGCAGGTCAAGCCCCTCGGCGGAGGCCTTGCGCGAGAGGATCGCGATGCGGGTCTCCAGGTCCGGGGGCTGGACGTCGGCCAGCAGTCCCCACTCGAAGCGCGATCGCAGGCGCTCATCGAGCCCGCCCAGGGCCTTGGGCGGCTGGTCGGAGGTGAGGACCACTTGCTTGCCGCTGGAGTGCAGGGCGTTGAAGGTGTGGAAGAACTCCTCGAGGGTGGACTCCTTGCCCTCCAGGAACTGGATGTCGTCCACCAGAAGAATGTCGACCTCGCGGTAGCGGCGCTTAAAGGACTCCAGGCGGCCGTCATCGCGGTTGCCGTCGCGCAGGCAGGCGATGAACTCGGCGGTGAACTCCTCGGAGTTGACGTAGGTGACGCGGATGGCCGGGGTCAGGGTGCTGGCGTAGTGGCCAATGGCGTGCAGCAGGTGGGTTTTGCCCAGGCCGGATCCGCCGTAGATGAACAGCGGGTTATAGGCGCGCGCGGGCGCCTCGGCCACGGCGATGGCCGCCGCATGGGCGAAGCGGTTCGAGGCCCCGGTGACGTAGGTATCGAACGTGTAACGGGGGTTGAGCTGAGAACTGACGTTGGCGGTCGGAGCGGTGGCGGTTGGGGCGGTGGGGGACGGCGGGGCCGCCTGGGGGACCTGCACAACCGGGGGCGCGGGTGCCGCAAGGGGGGTGGTCGTTCCCGGGGGGCGCTCATAGGGGCCCGGGCCGGCGTCGGCGCCCATGGGGGCGCTCATGGAGGGGTAGGTGACGGGCTCGGCCACCGGCATGGGGACGGTCGCGGGGGGGACCGCCGCGGAGATCAGGGAGGTGTCGACAATGACCTCAAAAGGAACCTCGTGTTCCCACACCGCCGCCAGGGCCCGCCCAATGGGACCGCGGGATTGCTCGACAATGTCCTTGGCGAAGGCCGAGCCGACCACCAGGACGAGGGTGCCGTCGACATCAATGACCCGGGTCATGCGAATGATTGAGACCTTGCCCTGGCCGAGCTCCCCGGAGGCGGCAAGCACGTCGAGCGCGGAGTGCCACTGGGCGGTCGCTGCGTCGGGCACGGTTAGCCTCCTCAAGTAGGTGTACGGACGTCAGGACGTCCCAGGATGTCGAGGGGCGTCAGGCCCGCTCATCATGCTGTCTCTCCACAGAGTTGTCCACACGTGGGGAGAGACGTCTCGGTAACGGTTCAACCCCGGCAGATCGCCCCACGGGCCTCACAGGGAGACCGCTTCTTTGTGGGAAATCCACAGGACGGGGTCACTCAAGTTGTTCACATGGTCCGCGTGTCGATAGCCGTGGGCACTTCTCCCTTGCGGCGGCAGGTCACAGTCCGGACTCGAGGATCGACGTACACGACGATGTGGATAGAGGATGTCCACAGGTGGCTGGGGGTAAAGGTAACGATGAGGTAACGGTCCGGAGTGGTCGGACTCTCATCAGCGCCCAGCGGATCCGTTTGACCACCTGGAAACGTGAACCGTATTGTGGTGCGGACGTTCGTGTGGAGTCACGTCCCGAACCAGGGGGCAGCCGCGCGGGCGCGCCGGTGCCGCGATCCTCGCGACGCACTACCGACGACCACTCGACCAGGAGCACTCCCGTGAGCAAGCGGACCTACCAGCCGAACAACCGTCACCGTGCCAAGGTGCACGGCTTCCGCAAGCGCATGTCGACCCGCGCCGGCCGCGCCGTTCTGGCTTCGCGCCGCCGCAAGGGCCGCGCGCGCCTCGCCGCCTGAGGTGCTGCCGGCGGCGCACCGGATGCTGCGGCCCGAGGATTTCAGGGCCGCAGCGGTCGCCGGTGCGCGCAGCGGGAACCGCAGGCTGGTCCTCCACTACTACCGGGGCGAGGAATGCCAGGACTCTTCAGCGCGCGTCGGCATTGTCGTGCCGAAAAGACAGGTGGCTAAAGCGGTGCGCCGCAACCGGATTAAGCGCCGCGTGCGGGCGCTCATGAGCGCCCGCATCGACGCCCTCGAACCCGGCGCCAGAGTGGTTGTGCGCGCGCTGGCCGGGGCCGACGGCGCCACTAGCGAGCAGCTTGGAGCCGACTTGGACCGGCTGCTTGAGCGCTGCCGGGAACTGCACCGACAGGGGCGACGTCGATGACATCGGTGGCCTCCACCGTGGTGCTCGCCCCGGTGCGCTTCTATCAGCGCTTCATCTCTCCGCTCCTGCCGCGCAGCTGCCGCTACTATCCGAGCTGCTCGCAATACGCGGTTCAAGCGATCCAGGTTCACGGCGTCCTCAAGGGGGGCGTGCTGGCCCTGTGGCGGCTCCTGCGCTGCAATCCGATGACCGGCGGTGGGGTCGACCACGTGCCTGAGCCCGGCCAGTGGCGTTATCCCCACCCCCATGACATTCCCCGCTTCATGATCGACGAGGTTGGAACCGAAGGCCACTAGAGAAGGCCTGCGGGGCGCAGTGCTCCGCGAGAACAAGGAGAGCTCATCTAATGGACTCATTACTGTGGCCCCTCAAGGTCGCCGTCGCCTATATTATGGTTTATATTCACAAGGCACTTGTTCTTGTGGGTCTGCCCGATGGGGCCGGGATCGCCTGGGTCCTGTCGATTGTCGGTCTGACAGTCGTGGTGCGCATTCTCATTATGCCGCTGTTCGTCAGGCAGATCCGGGCCTCTCGCAGTATGCAGCTCATCCAGCCCGAGCTTCAGGCGCTGCAGGCGAAGTACAAGGGCAAGAAGGACCCCGTTTCGCGTCAGCGCCAGCAAGAAGAGATGATGGCCCTGTACCGCAAGCACGGGACCAACCCCATGTCCTCCTGCCTGCCGATGCTGGTGCAGATGCCGGTGTTCTTCGCGCTCTTCCGGGTGCTGGCCTCCCTGGAGGCGGTGGCGACCGGGACCTACGAGGGCCATGCGGCCATTGGCCCGCTCACCGCCGAGCTGGCCGGACAGGTCCAGGCCTCCTCGGTCTTCGGGGCGAAACTCTCAGAGTCCTTCATGGGCTCGACAGACGGCGTGGTCAAGCTCGTCGCCATTGTCCTCATTGTGGTCATGTCGGTGACGCAGTGGTACACCATGGCGCAGCTGAGCATGAAGAACATGCCGGAGTCCGCGAAGAGCTCGGACAACCCCATGATGCGCTCCCAGAAGATGATGATGTATATCATGCCGGTCATCTTCGCGGTCACTGGCGTGCAGTTCCAGATCGGTGTCCTCATTTACTGGGTGACCTCCAATTTCTGGACCATGGGCCAGCAGTTCTTCACCATTCGCAATATGCCGGCCCCCGGCTCGGAGGCGGAGAAGAAGTACCGCGCTCGAGTCAATGCCAAGCGCGCCCGCAAGGGTCAGCCCTCGTTGGAAGAGGAGGAGGCGGCCGCCCGCGCCCAGTCCGGCGATGCGCAGGGCGGGGGCCAGCGGGTCCAGCCGGTGCGCAAGGACCGGCAGAAGAAGGGCGTCCAGTCTCCGATCTCCTTGGAGAAGGTTGCTGACAGTCAGCAGACCAAGGCCAAGGAGCCGCGCTCCGCCCCGGGGGGGCTGACCCCGGAGGAGATTGCTCGCCGTCGTTACGAGAGGCGCGCCCAGGCCCGGCGCCGGTCAGCCGCTAAGCGTAAGTCCCAGAAGAAGAGCAAGCGGGGCTGAGCCCGCACCCCTGTCGTCGCGAGTAGGAACGGACTGACACATGAGCGAGAACACTATCTCGTCGAGCACCATTAAGCGTCTGGAGGAGGAGGGCGAGATTGGCGCGGACTATCTCGAGGAACTCCTCGACATCGCCGACCTCGGTGGGGACATAGACATTGACATTGACCACGGCCGGGCTTCGGTGGCCATTATTGCCTCGGAGGAGAGCGACAAGCGGGAGCTGGCCGACCTCGTGGGCCGCGACGGCGAGGTGCTGGAGGCGGTCCAGGAATTGACCCGCTTGGCCGTCCAGACCCGTACCGGCAACCGGTCGCGACTCATGCTGGACATTAACGGCTACCGGGCAGCGCGCCGGGCTGAACTCACCACCGTGGCCCGACGGGCTGTTGAGCGGGTCAAGGCCACCGGCCAAACAGTGTCTTTGAAACCGATGAATCCCTTTGAGCGCAAGGTGTGCCACGACGTCGTCGCCGCTGCGGGCCTGATCTCGGAGTCCGAGGGGGCCGAGCCGCATCGGCACGTCGTGGTGATGCTCGCCGACGACGTCGAGGCGGATGAGGATCACGAGCAGGGTTCCCGGGACGCCACTGCTGCCAGGCCGGGCGGACGTGAGGACCAGGGCTGAGATGGGTCAAGAACACCGGGACCTGCCGCAGCCGGCGGCAGGTGCTGTCGTGGAGGTGGAGCAGCCCACTGAGGAGATGATCGAGCTTTTCGGGGTGGCGTTCAGTGCGGCTGAGCACTTCGCCCAGATGCTGGCCGAACAAGGAGAGCTGCGCGGGCTGCTCGGTCCGCGGGAGCTGCCGCGCCTGTGGAGTCGCCACCTCGTCAACTCCGCGGCAGTAGTGCCCTTCCTGCCCTCTCGAGGATCGGTGGCGGATGTTGGCTCAGGTGCAGGGCTCCCCGGGATTGTGATCGCACTACTCCGACCGGATCTGGAGATATCTCTTATCGAGCCTATGGAGCGTCGAGTCGAGTGGCTGGAGACGGTGGTTGCCGATCTCGACCTGGACAACACCACTGTGCGCCAGGCGCGCGCTGAGAATGTCAAGGATCGCTTTGACGCGGTGACCGCCCGCGCGGTGGCCAAGATGTCGACCTTGGTGCGATTGACCGCGCCGCTGCTGCGTCAGGGCGGGTGCTTGCTGGCCCTCAAGGGGGCGCGCGCTGAAGCTGAGGTCGCCGACGCGACGTACGTTGTGAAGAAGGCTCGGCTCAAACCGGCCGTGATTCATGAAATCCTCACCCCGGGTGGGGAACTCACGCGAGTTGTTGAGGTCCGTCGTCCGCGCCAGCGGTAAGGGCAGGAGTCGGGGCGGACGCGCATGCGACTGTCAGCCCACCGTGGTGGCGATCCTGGTGACCCTGCGAGGCAGTCCCTGGCGTTGGGAGGTGCTCCCCGAGGCCACCAGGCCGGAGCCGTCGTCGGCGAACCGGTACTCGCGGGCGGTGCGCGACCAGTCGCACCGCTCCACCGGTCGCCGCCTAATCTGTGCGAACCACTCACAGGTCCTGACGGCCTGCTCCGTGAGCGAACCGGTGAACCTCCGGCGCGGGACCGCGCGGCTGCGCGACTCCAGATTGAAGAACGGGTTGCGCAGACGGCCGACCGTGGTGCGCTTCCCATTGAAGTAGGCACCGACGGTCAGCACCACGCACTCGTCGGCGACCAGGTCGAACCACGCCAGGCAGCGCCCGTCCGTCGAGGGGCTGTCCATGCCCCGATACCAGTCGTCGGGGGCCAAGCAGAGCCCTCTGAGGTCCGCCGGAAGGGCAGCGCGCAGAATCGCGACCCATCCGGCCTCAACGGGCGCCAGGTGTTTAGTCACTGCAACACTCACAGACGAAGTCTACGATCACTGGTCGCCACAATCTCACCCTTGTGCGATCGGGGTCCGGGACGGAGGCCACAGCGGCCAGGAGTGGCCGGGTCGTCCGTGGACGCCGGCATCGTGGCCGCACTGCTCGACCCTGTGGATACTGGGGGAACCGGCTGCTCGACGTCCTCGGGTTCGAGGGCGGTCCGATCCGACTAAGGCGGACAAGCCCGTAGTCCAGGGGCTGCCCGGTGTCATCACGGTGGTGGAGAGCGCGGGCCAGTTCCAGGTGGTGATAGGCAACAACGTCTCGCAGGTGTATGAGGGCCTGCCCAGCGAGCTCACCAGCGATGAAGCGGCCGCCGATCGGGCGACGGGCGGTAACCGGCAGAACCCGCTGAGCCGCCTGATCGATGTCATGTCGGGCATCTTCGGCCCGCTGCTCGGGGTGATGGGAGCGTTGGCGATCCTGAAGGGACTGCTCATGATCCTGACTACCGTGGGGGTGTTGTCAACCACCTCCACCACCTATGCGGTGCTGTTTGCGACCGCGGATGCGTTCTTCGCATTCTTGCCGGTACTGCTCGCCGCCACCGCCGCGCGCAAGTTCGGCTCGAACATGTACACGGCAATGGCCTTGGCCGCCGCCATGCTCTACAACCAGCTGGTCGACGTCTCCCTCATAGTCGAGGGCGAGGCCATCAAGATGACCTTGAAGGCGTTCTACGACGACGGCAACCCGGTGACCTTCCTCGGTATCCCCATGCAACTGCCGAGCTACACCGGCACCGTGATACCGATTCTGCTCGCGGTATGGGGCCTGTCCTACCTTGAGAAGGGCCTGAACAAGCTGGTCCACGAGGCAGTTCGCAACTTCGTCACCCCGCTCATTGCGCTCGTCATTGCCGTGCCCGTTGTCCTGCTGACGATCGGCCCGGCTGCGACCGCGCTCGCGAACGGCATCGCCGCCGGTCTGTTGTTCATCTACGGCCTGTCGCCGCTGCTTACCGGGGCCCTCATTGCGGCACTGTGGCAGGTCCTGGTGATCTTCGGCGTGCACTGGGGCTTGGTGCCGATCTTCCTCAACAACATTGCCACGCTCGGCTACGACACCCTCAAGCCGGCTATTTGGCCCGCCGTGATGGGACAGGCCGGCGCCGCCTTCGGTGTATTCCTCAAGATCAGGTCGGCTCAGGCCAAGGGGCTGGCCGGCACAGCGGCCCTGTCGGCGATCTTCGGCATTACCGAGCCCGCAATTTACGGTGTCAACCTGCCCCGCAAGCGCCCGTTCATTATCGGTATCGCGGCCGCCGCCGTCGGTGGAGCGATCACGGGCGCCTTCGGGGTCAAAGTGTACGGTTACGCGCTCTCCGGCATTCTGCAGCTCCCAATGGGGTTCGGTGATCCACTGGGGCTGGGCGACACCTTCATCCCATTTCTGGTCGGAACGTTCACGGCCTTCGTGCTGGCGACGGTCGGCGTCTACCTCTTCGGGTTCAGCAAAGAGGAGGTTCAGGCCGACCGGGAGGAGGCTGCGCGCGCCGAGCAGCTGGCGGAGCTGCATGCCGCGGCCGGTGGTAGTGCCTCGGAGGGCTCTCTTCTCGCGCCCGCCGTGGGCACGCTGGTCGCGCTGCCGGACGTCCCCGATCCGGTGTTCAGCTCCGGGGCAATGGGGCCCGGATTCGGGGTCATCCCCGACGGCGGAGAGATCGTGTCCCCAATCGACGGTACCGTCGTGGTGGCAATGGGCACCGGCCACGCCTTCGGCATCAAGGGTGATGACGGTATGGAGATCCTGGTGCATATCGGCATTGACACCGTCCAACTAAAAGGCGCGCCATTCACCAACGCAGTTGCGAAGGGAACCCGGGTACGGGCGGGAGATCACCTGGTGACAGCCGACCTGGGCGCTATCACCGGCGCCGGATACGACACCACTACCGTGACCATTATTACCAGTCCAAGCGCGGTAGCGGCCGCCGATCTCATTGCAACCGGCGCGGTGCGGGCCGGCGAGCCCGTCTTCGCCGTCGAACGCTGAACGGATTCTGAACGGAAAGGAGCAATATTATGAGTTCAACGACCGAACCGGCCGTGACCGGCGTGCCTACCGAGCCCGTGTTCCCGGAGGGTTTTCTCTGGGGAGGTGCGCTGGCGGCGAATCAGTGCGAAGGCGCTTGGAACGTCGGCGGAAAGGGCTTGTCCGTTGCTGATGCGACCACCTACAAGCCCAAGCTCGATCCGGCCGACTATCAAGGCGCTCATGGCATTACCACGGCCGACATTATGGAGGCGGCGGCGTACGACGGCACCGGACCGTACCCCAAGCGCCGGGGGAATGACTTCTACCATCGCTACATTGAAGACCTGGATCTCATGCAGGAGATGGGATTCAAGGCTCTTCGCGTGTCGATTCAATGGACCAGGCTGTTCCCAACGGGTGAGGAACTCGAGCCCCTCAGCGAGGGAGTAGCCTTCTACCACCGGCTGTTCCGGGCCATGCGGGAGCGGAACATCGAACCACTGGTCACGCTGCACCACTACGAGCAGCCATTGGCGCTGAGCATCACCCGGCGGGGATGGCACGATCGGGCACTGATCGACATGTTCCTGCGGTTCGCCAGGGTGTGCTTCACCGAGTACGGGCAGTATGTGAAGTACTGGCTCAACTTCAACGAGATCGACTCGATCTTCCGACACTCCTTCACCACGGCCGGCATTGTGCTCGACCAGTTCGAGGGGATGAACCAGGAGGAGGCGATCTATCAGGCACTCCACCACCAGTTGGTCGCCGCGGCCAGGGCCGCCGCCTTAATGCGGGAACTGGTTCCGGGCGCCGAGATGGGCTGCATACTGACTCGGACGCTGCGATACCCGTTGACCTGCCACCCTGATGACTGCCTGATCGCGCAACGAACGAACCGCGAGAACCTCATGTACGCCGACGTCCAGGTGTTCGGGGAGTACCCGCAGTGGCTGGTCAAGGAGTGGGAGCGCAAGGGGATCCACGTCGCCATGGCGGCCGGCGATCTTGAGGCGCTGCGGCAGGGAACCGTCGACTTCGTGTCGTTCAGCTACTACATGTCAATGGTCTCCACCCGGGACGACACCGGTCTGCAGAAGGTCAGCGGCAATCTCATCACCGGGGCGAAGAATCCGTACCTCGACGTCACTGAGTGGAACTGGCAGATCGACCCGAAGGGGCTGCGGTTCAGTCTGATCGACCTCTACGACCGATACCGCCTACCGCTGTTCATTGTGGAGAACGGAGTCGGCGCCAAGGACGTGTTCGAGAACGGGACGGTGGAGGACGACTACCGGATTGAATACTTCCGGCAGCACATTACCCAGATCGGCTTGGCGATTGCCGATGGAGTGGACCTCATGGGGTACACGCCGTGGGGCTGCATTGACATTGAGGGTTATTCACAGGGGTTTGCGGGATTTCGTCGGAGGAGGCCGGAAAGGATGGTGGGTAACCGGGGGTGCGGAATGGAGTGGTTCCCGCCGCCTGGCGGGCTCTCCAGGTGGGTGACGTAAGAGAGGTTGTGGGTGGCGCCCCAACCAGCGGACAATTT